>Ga0210386_10000199_pt1 | contig 53213 bp, 70 predicted proteins | sample IncBWH32OmetaG_FD_160091 | JGI IMG/M metagenome (GOLD analysis project Ga0210386, IMG submission 160091) | Forest soil microbial communities from Barre Woods Harvard Forest LTER site, Petersham, Massachusetts, United States - Inc-BW-H-32-O ...
TCCATTACCTCAGACATATTGCTCTCCTTTTGTCCTCTCCCGGAAGACGCTACTGCGTAAGCCTGTATTCATACGCTGTCGATTCTTGGCGACGGCGTTTCTCGACGATATGGCCACCATATTTCGCCTTACGAAGATCTCTCAGACGAGCACTCGATGATGAATCACTAATGAGCACCCCTGTTCGCCTTTTGACTTCAGCGCAAAGCTCCCATGGCATGTACCAATTTCCATCTGACATAATCGTAAGCACCAATGCATTGAGAGTTCCAATAGTTGGTGTTTTTTCAAATTCCAATGTTGGTTGTTCCATGGTTCCCCTCCCTAATCCTCGTCATACAATGGCCGTTGCTCATCCCGTTTGCGTGTCCGTTTAGCTGTCGTTACAGTTGTTGTTGGTCGATCATTTGAATATGAAGGCACAATCGAAATCGATTCGCCCTCAGATATAAACTCAATCGTCAACGCCGCATGCGCTGCTACAGCTTTTGATCCAAAATAAACTTGCTTTACCTTCTCATCGTCCTGTTTTGGCGAAATACTGACTTTCCACTCCCACCACGAATCAATCGCAGATGCGCCACGTGGCTTCTTACTTCCTTCAGTAGAATCTTTCTTGTCGTGATGAACGATTGCGAGATCCACACCTGTCGCATCTTTAATAGAATCGAACCGTTTCATCACTTGAGTCATTGCCGTGTTGCTGTTCTCGTCCGAGCCGTGTAAAACGTTTAACACGTCGAAGATACAAAGTTCAATCTCTTCCTGCTTGATCCACTTAATCACTTCTTCGAGATCGGAATCGCTCTGGATCGAAAAAGAATTTTTTTGCTCATACGTGTTAAACCGTATCCACTTATCAAGCAAATCCCATGTCAAACCTCTGGCGGTTACAAATTGACCAACGCGGCGCTTGGTCATAGCAGGACCATCTTCTCTACTCACGACTGCGGTACGAACCTGTCGAGATAATATTGGCTGTCCCAACCATGACTGTTGCGACGCCAGTGCGACAGCAAGGTCCACCGCAAGAAGACTTTTACCCGCCTTTGGCGCTGCAACAATCAAACCCTTACCGCCCTTATGGATAATTCCCGGCACCAACCACTCCACGTCTGGCTGACCACGCATAATTTCCGATGGGGGGACAAAGAATGGTCTAATTTCTTTAACAACCTGTACCTCTGGCGTCCAGTGTGATGTAGATTTAATGATTGTCATTAAGTCAGAGACAGAATGGTCAGCAATATAGTCTGAAACGTCACCATGCTCTTCCAGTCCCGGCAATTCAACAACTTTCACGCTGTGAGCATATCGAGCAACCGACTTCGCTACTTCTTTCGCGTGGATACGTCCCGGCTCATCGTTATCTGGGAAAATAACAGTAATTCTCCCGGCAAAATATGGCGCATATTCGTCCTTCCATTTTCCTGGACCCGCTCCATCAAAATTGCAGGTTGCCGACACCACTGGCATCGGCTTTCCGTTTGCCAATGATGCCCACGGCAGTGCTTTTAGCGCGTCTGCATCTTTCTCTCCCTCGGCTACCATCGCCACTTGGCATGTAATTAGCTCTGGAAGATGGTAAAGCGGCTTCGTGATGCCTGTCAGACGATAATCCCATCCACCCTTCGCATTTGGTTTTCTTTGTAGGAAGTTCTTTGGTTCATAGCGCAGCTTTTGAAATACAAGTTTTCCGGTTGCATCTTGGTAATCGTAGGTTGCCACCAGCGTTCCAAGATTACGCTCACCACGCTTGTTTGGCTCCAGCCCACAAATCTTGGTAATCGTTGCCCACCATGAATCAAGATCCCCTCCCGGAAACATCATGCGTTCAAAATCTAGAATCCCCCCAGATCCACATCCTGCATGACACATCCATACAGCTTCTGAAAGTTTAATGGCCATGCTGGCAGTACGGTCTGCGTGAAATGGACAGCGCACACTGATGGAATCACGAGCCGGTATCTTCTCATCAGGCAACCGATATTCGAAATACTTGCGGGCTTGCTCAAATGTGAAGATCACAGATCATCCTCCACCACTTGTGCGGCAAGCCAATCAGCCGGGTTGCGTGGATCGCCAGCCCGGTACTTACGGACCTTTGGTCTTATCGGTTGACCATCGTCACCTTTTGGAAGATAAAGCCCTTGCCAATTTCCAAACGTCGCGGCGTCCAGAATCTGGACGAGGTCGTATCCCTCTTCATACCACTTTTCCAGTTTGTTTAACGCAATCATTCTTGATCTCCCTATGACTGGAGATTTTTTCTTCTTGCGATTAGCTAGCCATCCATTCCAAGCCTCTAGAGGAACCCATTCAGGAACTTCGTCTATTTCTTCCTTTTTAAAATCATTCTTGTTATTGTCGCTATTGGCGACAAGGGGTAGTGGCTGTGAGCGACAACCCTTGTCGCTGTCCGCGACAACCGTAACGCTGTCAGCGGTACCCTTGTCGCTATTAGCGACAGGTATAGGCAAGAGATTATATACACTGGATTGGTTGTTCCCTTCATCAATTCTGCGGTCAACCCGAACTAAACCAGCAGCCTCTAAATCCTTTATTCCTCGAATGATAGTGTCTTTCGACGTTCCAACCTGTTCTGATAGTTTCTTCAGGCTTGGAAAACATGAATGGGTTTCGTTGTTCAAAAAGAAGACGATCCCCATATAGGCAAGGTTGGCCTTCCATCCAAGATTCATTCTCAGAACGGCTTTTCCAAACCAAGCCCAGTCCCCACCGCGAAGATCACGAACCGAATCGCTCATGCATCCTCCAGTTCGGGATCATCACTCTCATCCTCTTCTGGGATAAATGTACCGGTGAAAAATTGAGCAACTGTGTCAATTTGGCTCCGTGTCATACCCTCTGCCTTCCGATGACATTTCCGACACATCAGAAGGACGTTCTCTTCTATATACTCGCCGCCATTTTTGCCAGATACTAGACGATGCATATCAAAGTGCTTGCCGTACTCGTACTCAGGAAGCTCGCAAATATAACAACACGCCTTCTGTCTCTTTTTCAGCTTCCAGTACAAATCGGTCTTTGGATTTCCATGTCTCACTTTCCCCTCCCTTTCTGGCTAATCCATTCATGGCATTCACGACACAACACAGTAAGGTCGTCAAGATGACGCCATTCATCCCCTCGGTGTTTATATGTACGGTGATGAACCTCTAGTGGTCCGGCAAAAGGTTCACAACATAAAGCACACCATGGGCGTCTTGTTTTAACATGATCAGAAACCGCTATCCAGTACGGTGTTTGAAGAAATTCCGAGTACGGCATCGAGCTAAGTTGATCGGCGTCGAGTATACCCAACCAAAAGAGCATTGGAAGTGCGTCCCACGCATCCTGTAGAGTCACTTTTGGATATTTCGTGATGGTATTACGCAGACGATTTAACGCCGCTTCGTCGTCCTCAAATGATTTTCCAACCGCACGCATTGCCTCATCGATACGTTCCTGAGTAGTCATTCAAACCCCGCATCGAATACAAAGGCACAATTCTCCCGTCGTCACGGACCCATAAAATTACGTGGAGAAAGTTGCCAGCGAATCACCAGCCGCCTTAAAGTTTCGCGGGGCCGTTTGAGAACGACCCCGGAACTTTACGCTGGCGGTGGCAGGGTGATCAAGCCCTGCAAAGAATCATAATGATTATTTCGATGCTGTCAAGATGTTTATACTCTGCGCTTTATGACTTCACAGCGGGTCGGTAACCGGAATGAAACCGACCCGCCGAGATTCTGGCCCGCTTCTCAACCTTGGAGGGGAAAGGGAGCGGGCCACGCGCAGCAGGGGCGCTAGCCTTGATTAGACTTCAGATCTAAGCCAGCGTCAAGACTTCCTTTTTCTGCTGGCTCCCTTTGCTGGCGGCGACATTGGCGGCAGTTCTGTGGCCGCTACAGCGCTCTGTGCTGACAGCATGGCCTCATACTCTTCCTGAGAGCCTTGCCAGTCTACAGGGGGCTCTGGGTGCTCTACGTGAGCCGTTGCTGCTAGGATCTCCTTCTCCTCAGCATCAGCGTCAAGGTCCGCTTCTGTCGGCTCGCCGGGCGGAACAACCACAACCTTCTCTTCGACCGGCTGAGCTTTGTCCGCAGTGTCAAAAAATTCACTGATGGCTGCTGCGGACTTCTCCACAGACTTTTCCACCTGTTGTGGAAATTCCAGCAGTTGAGGACCGCCATTGCCTTCGAGGGGTAAATCTAATTGCCTCTCCGCGACCGTCTGAGCGCGTACCTTAACCAACTCGCCAGTGTCTTTGCGAAAATACGAAATTTCTCCGACTGACGGCTGATCCCATCCCAAGGAACACTCGATTTGGCGAATCTCGAAACCAGTGTTAAGGGTTCTCGAAAGAGAACCAATTTTGAGTTCCAACGCTGACTTGCGCTCTTTGATTTGCGCCTTCATCGCGGACTCTTCTTCGTCAAGAGACTGCTTCTCTTGGTAGATGCCGCCGATTTGTTTACCCATATCGGCCAGTTCTCTATCAGAAAATTCGTACCTCAACGCAACCGTTTCCATCATGATTCTTGCTGGCATCTTCTCTCTCCCGGACAACTAAATTAGAGAGGGACGATTAAAGCGTCCCTCTCCCCACGCCAAACCTCGCCTAGCCCGACCGCGCCGAACCACGCCATACCTCACCGTGCCATACAACACTTGCGTCCAGATTCTGGATTGTTTAAAAAAGGGGAGCATGTTTTCACGCTCCCCTTTGTACCTCAGAAGGGAATGTCGTCGTCGCTAATACCGGGATCAGATGAATCCTCTTCCGGAGGTCCTTCTTGATTTACATTCTCTTCCTTGACGGGCGCTGATCGCTGTTTGGTTGAGACATTGCTTTGAGGTTTGTTCTTGAGGGCCTTCCCAAACAACGTATCGAGTTGCCGAATCTCTTTCGTAGTCAGAGCTTCCGTCTGCACGCCTTTTAGGCCGGTGGAAATATCCCACTTTTCTCTTAACTGGCCGTCTTGGCCGGTTTCATGCTTACACCATAGATCAACTTGCTGACCAACCAAATTGACAGACTGTGCATGTGCTGGGTCGATTTGTCCAAAACTGGACCCCGTAAAGCCGATGGCTTCCAGTTTCGGTATGACAAAATCAATCGTCTTGTCTGTGATCGTAAGGTAGATAGTTCTCGCGTTTTGAAACTTATGCGGATCATAGCTACCATCCTCGTTTGGAATACCGAGAATCTTGACTCCCAACACAACTTGGTAGTTGCCGGTCTTCGCTTTGGAGAGTGCCTGATTCTTGATCTCTCCGATATGCACGCCTTCTTGGTACTGAGGTCCACTCATTGCTGCACAGCCTTTCTGCTCTCTTTGAGGGCGGTTGCAAAGCTATTCCATCCATCCTTGGCTGTTTCACCCAACTCGATCTCTTCCGGCAACCCAAGTCTGTTCTTGGCGTCGTAGGTTGGATTATCTGAGTTGGTGTACAGAATGCGCGGAGCTACATCGGCAACCTTCCCCTTCTTCATCGGATCAACCGCCTTTCCTCCACCGCGAACTGTAACCTCAAAGTTGCCAAAGAGAATGCAGTCAAGCCACCCTTTCGTAAGGCTCCATGTCTTCTCGTGAAGTTCGGGAGCGTAACGGTCGAAATCTGGACCGGCTGGGTTCTTGAAAGTCTTCACGCGAGAATGGAACAAAAACACAATCGTCATCCCGCGTTCTCTCTGTAATTCATCAAGAGAGTTAAGGAACATACGCCAGTCCGCAAGAGAGACCTCGTAGCCGCGCATGTAACCCATAAACCCACGGTCGGTCCAGTCGCCTGAAAAGTCGCGCTCACACACAAACTCATGCATAAGACGCTCGGCACCGTTGGCTGTATCGAGCACCATTGTTTTGAATGAGTGCTCTTCTTTGCGAAGGAAGGTTACGGCAGCAAGCACGTCAGCCCAAGTAAGTAATTCTGGAAGGTGGGGTATTTCTGGAAGTTGACCTGTTTCAATCAACTTTTGGAGCCCGGTTTCGCCGCGTGTTGTCAAAAATATCGGCGATGGCGAATAGGCGAAGAGTGAAGTTTTTCCAAAACCGATAGGGGCATAGCACCCATAACGATTCGGTGTGTTCACTTTACTCGTCACATCCGTAAGCGAAAATACTCTTGCGGCAATTGATTGTGTGTTTGCGACTGTTCCCAACTGCGGTAGCCGGGGAGCACGCGGTTCTGCAATAGCCATACTTCTCCTTTGTTATGTTGCTTTCTCCTGTTGACGCTTCATTTCCAAGAAAAACTGCTCAGTGGATGAGTGCCAAAGAGATCCAAACCAAAGAGCCTCCCGCTCCTCTTCATCCATCTTTTCAACCCCGAGTTCATATTTCAATTGAAACTTGCGACGACACGTTTGGAAGCATCTGATTCGACTGTTCGTCAAAATCTCCGTACCACGCCCGTCATTCAATACCGGCAGTTCAGGATGAACCCACTCTTTCGTAGTCCATTTCCCACTCTCAAGATCATCGTGTCCGCTGCACAACCCAAGGTAAGTGCATGGCGAATTATAGAGAAAACATGCCCCAGAATTACGTGGCCACCGACCACTGTTTCTCGCCGCAAGAATGTCTAGGGAGTGCCCCCACAATTCAATACCGTACTCTCTGATTTCAGCATCAAGACGTGGAATACGTCTACGCTGAAAATACCACTCAGGACGCTCCTTAGAGCAATCATAAGCGAGACGCGCCGAGTACATCATGTCGGTTTCTCTGCCGTCCTTGCCTAGAGAATCAAGGTCTGAGTCGCCGAGTGCGTATTCGCAATACACTTTGCTTTCAAGAACCGCTTTTGCATCAGCTTTCGACAGTGCTTTCGGGCTGATACCGGGCTTCCGACATACATCCCATAAAGCATAGTCAACTTTCTCGCCGTTGAGCCACGACAGAAGCATATAGTGTGTCGCTTGTCCCTCAACAACGAGTTGTCGCCAATAAGGGCCATTCGGATCGGTGATATCTTGCGAGGCAGTCTTGTGGTCTGGAATGACCTTTTCGCCAGTCTTGATGTCCGTCATGCGAACATCAAGTTTGCCTGCAAGCGTAAACGAACGACTCCTCCGCTGGGTTTCTGGATTATAGAGATCACTCGTAATAACTGTTTCTACAGAATCGATTTTGTATGGAGCTTCGCGCCATCTCGCATCATATCCAATAAGCAAACCAAGACATTTTGCAGCGATCAGACGTTTGCTTGGATCGGCATCTTCAAGGACAGGCGACAGGACTTCACGGCCTGCATTTAATGGAAAATCGTTCACGTTCCCCTCCGGTTGATGATAATATTACGCGCATGGGCTCGAAAAAGAAATCCGAAAAACTATCTAAATCAGATCCTGCGTTTTATGCAACGATTGCGCGGATTGCAGGAGAAAAACTACTTAAAGAACGTGGGACCTCATATTTTAGTAAACTTGCGGCCAAGAGCCACCCGAGATCGGAATATAGAGGCGGCAGACCTAAGAAGACCCCTGACGCTTAGCTTTGTACACCTTCGTTTCCCTGTCCAGAAACTGGACGATATCCATAAGGCACTTTGACTCGAAAATCTTCCCTCCAGTGACGAAGAACGAATACTTTCGCCACGGACCATACCAGCCGATTACTCCCAACTCCGCACCATCTTGAACAGAGACAACTTTCCAGACATCCGTCTTACGACCGGGCAGCTTTTTGCCAAGGATGAAGTCGATGTAGCTCATTCCACTTTTTTCCCGCACTGCTCTTTCGCATTCGGGCAGATCCACAATCCTTCTCGCGCCTGCCGTAACATCTCATCCTCAACTCTGAACTTCTTGGCGTGCTCCAAGCACTCTTTACAGAAGCGCAGTTTCGGAATCTTGGCTGCGATATTACGACACCGCTTCACCATTTCTCGTACCTCTTTGATGCAGGCTTTCGCCTTGGCTTGTATCGTTGAAATGTGAATACTCTCTGCCCTCCGTTCCGTTCTGCACTTCTGGCAAGGTTCACCCGCATCTCGACTTCGAGTTCCCACCATCTTCCCATTAATACCTTATAGCGTCCTTCGCGGATCTTGTGAGAGTTAATTACAAGCCATGTTCGCTCCCGTTTATCCCCTACATTGGTCTGGACGAGATCCCCACGCTTGGGGCCGGGACCGTCCAGTACGTCCATGGTGATCATCCCTTACGTTCTCTGAATGCCTTCTCCATAGATCCGCGAATCCAACTTGCCGGAAGAAATAGTACAGCCAGCGCTAGTACAATTCGGACACGCCATAGGGCAATGGCCGCGCCAATCAATACCCATATCCACCAGTGATAAATCATCGTCATCCTTTACGCTTCAGCCGGTCGATCTCGGCGGCACATAATGCGGCTCCACGTTTGAGGTTCTTGATTGGATCAGGGGACGGCTTCCACCACTCAGCCGACCACGGCCACTGTAGGGGAGTCCCTCCACCGGGATTCGCTCCTGCAAGCTGATCGGTCGCAAACGCTACGTAGCACTCTGCTGCTGCGGCAAGTTCACCTTTGATGTGCTCGTCATCGTGTTCTGGTGAGAAGCCTTCCTCGCGAATCTGCCGGTTACGCTCAAGCGCGATTATGTCAGCCCCACTTGTCGGGTCCTTAATGGGCTGAGTCAACGTGTGTTCCGAAGGTCCTTCTTGCTTCCGCCACACACCCTCACTGAAAACAAGAAAGTATATCTCACCATAAGAACTGAGAGCCCAAATGGCTGCACGAAGATTCTTGGTTTCGTTTTGAACTGCGATTTGCGTAAATCTCATCACCCCTCCGATATTGGTCTATATCCCATCTTCCGATACGTTGACCGCCATCCCTTGAACCGTTCTACGGCCCGGTCGGCAGATTCTTCTTTCTTGTAGACGTGGTACGGCTGATAAATTGCCCAAGTCTTACCACCATCACGAGACTCTTCGATGATCCAGATCGGTCGCTGGCCAGTGACGAACTTGGGCACTTCCCCTCCATGCTCGCAATTATCCGTCAAGCGCAGAGTATGCGCAAGTTCTATTTTATCCAGATTCTGGACAGGCCGGGATTTCCACCCGGTTTTGCCAGCTAGGAGTGAGGATGGTTTGGTTTAAACGGGGATTTACTTCAAGGTGGGAACAGAAACTACGTAGAAGATTCGAAGGGACTGGCGATTGAGGTAATGATGCGCTCAAAAGCGCAGAATGTCAAGATTCTTCTTTTCCTAAAATTTCATCCATCATGGCGTCCATATCGCGACGCCACTCCATTAGTGCTTTGCTATCTGGAGAGGCATCATATTCTGCACGGCTGGCGTTATAGATAGCGCGAAACTTCTTTACGGTTTCAGCAATTCTTTGCTCACGCTGTTCTGGTGTCTCTTTCCGATGTGTCCATCGAAACCATAAAGTACGAGGGAATCGACATATATCAAACCACAACCACCAAAGACGAGATGGATAATTTATGGCCATGGAAGTAATCTACCAGAAGGTGGAGCGGGGGACGGGACTTGAACCCGCTTGTCTCACGACGGCAGCTTGGAAGGCTGCTGATCTACCAGTTGATCATCCCCCGCAACTTTGGTGCTCCTCGCAGAAGTCGAATCCGCATCAACCGCTAATCGGGCGGTGGTCTTGCCATTAGACGAGAGGAGCATGGTTCCCCGACGCGGGCTCGAACCGCGATAGACGGCTTACCATGCCGTTCCTCTGCCAATTGAGGTATCAGGGCACTACTAACCTTGGTGCCGGGTGCAGGAGTCGAACCCGCGTGAGATGCTTGTAAGACATCCGATCTACCGTTGATGTAACCCGGCGATACTATGGAGCAAGCGAACGGACTCGAACCGCTAATTAAGCCTTCGGAGAGCTTTGTGATCTCCAATTTCACCACGCCTGCAAAACTTGGTCAACCCGCCCGGATACGATCCGGGAACTATGCTTTAGGAGAGCATTGTGATCTCCAGTTTCACCACGGGTTGATGGGGCAGCCGGGGTGAGTCGAACACCCTTTGAACGCTTTAGAGGAGCGCCACATAATCCGTTCTGTCACGGCTGCAAACTGGTGCAAGCGGAGGCGCTCGAAGCCCCATCCTGAGATTTAAAAGATCTCTGCTCGTCCTCTTGAGCTACGCTTGCGAAACGCTTCTTTTTGGTACCACAATGCCAATCATCTAGCATTCCCAACTTCTGTGCTTTTCTCAACCCAGGAACCAATAACATCCACGCCTCATAAGGCATGTCGCGACGGAAATAATTACACCTGTAACAAGCTGGAACCACATTCATTTTAATGTGACCCCTCTTGTTATCGATTCTATCGAGGGTCATCATCAATTGGGTTTCGGCACAGTAAGAGCATGGGCGCACGATCAATGCTTCAATGAATTCTCTGTCAAGGTCGTTATCTAGCCCACGTTTCTTATCGCTGCGCTGCGAATCTCGCATGATGTACGTAGCCCTATTATTCCTGTCGGCTCTTCGAAGCGCTGCTCGAACAGCACGATCACTACTTACTTCAGGGCTCCTTTTTCCGCGTGGAAATCGTTTTTTGTATTCAACCTCGCAATCCCTGCACAAGAAGCGCCGATAATAGCGGTTGCCTTGCTTCTTAATCGCAAATTCAACTTCAGGTTCACCTTTACCGCATACTTTACATTTGTGAATTTTGCGAGGTGTCTTATCGTGTTCCCGAACATATTCACAATGCTTTTCCCGATTTGCCTCATACCAACGATGACTATACTCAGTAGTGCATTCTCTACACCAAGGCTGTTTACCGTCTTTTTGGCGACTGTTCGCGTTAAAGTTCTCGTCTTCACGATACTTCTTGCAGCGATTACAGTATCTCATTTACTTTTAAGAATATCACACACACCAATATGGTGGGTCGCCGGGAAGTCGAATCCCGTCAGGATGGGTAAGAGCCATCTATGCTACCGTCAACATCTGCGACCCATGGTAGGGGATGTAGGTGCCGAGCCTACCCGTCGCTCTAGTCCAGAACTTTCAGTGGGTTATAAATCCACTCCGCACAGCCGGTGCTATCCCCCATAAATTCGTTTCACGGCGGGATGGCGTTGCACCACCGTCTCTAGGCTAACGCCGCCGTGAACTTGGTAGCACGTCTGGACTCGAACCAGTTTACGGCATTATGAGAGCCGCTTCCCGCCTTGGGTACGTGCCTTGAATGGCGAGGGTGGCACGATTCGAACGCGCAAGTTCGGAGTTGGAAACCGACAGTTTGGCCAGTTAAGCTTACACCCTCAAAATTTCAAAGATCCAATAAAAAACTCCCGCCTAAGCGAGAGTCATTGTGCCGCGTATGCACTCAGACCCTCATGACACAACTCCCCAGACCCGCTTGGTCCCGGTCATCGATTTGGAAGTTCTTATCTGCACGAAAACCACTTTACTCCTCTTCTATTTTTGACGCAAGCACAATCTTGCAATCTCTTAATTCTTTACATGGTGTACAGATTCCAAGACACCGTGGTCCTGCTGTTTTTCCATCAGCCCGACATAGATGACCCAATGAAAAGCAGACCGCACACCACACCTGATTGGGTGCCTTCTGCACGTTCTTTTTGTGCATGATCAAAGATACCGCAGAACAAAAAGAAAGGGTGCCCGAAAGCACCCTTGTTGTATCCAGATTCTGGACGGTTATGCGCCAACTGTCTCGCCAAGTGCGGCAAACTCCTTAAAGCATCTTGCGTCATCCCATCCATCCCGTTTTCTTCTCAAGAGAAGTTCATACTTAATTTTTGTGCGCCTCGACCATTCGGCGGCGCATAATGTTTCACCACGAAAAGTAAGGAGGACACTATTCCGCTTATTTTGTGCCTGAACTTCAACCGTTGCCCATACGCAATTATCTGGCGCGTAATTTCCGTTTACATCACATCTTTCTATACTGTGAGATACACTTGGTTTTCTTCCCATATCAGCTAAGAAATTTTCAAAAGACTGCCAGCGCTCACAAACAATAATGCCACGTCCTCCGTAATGTTTGTAGTATCTAGATGATGGCTTAGTGCAACGGCTCCTCATCGCAACCCACGCCCTCCACTCTGGAGACGATGGCATACCTATACGCTTGCTTTCGCCATGCCGAACTAATGTTTCTATGGTGCGTTCTGTACGGTAGCAGCCACATGACTGCGTATGTCCGTTGAGTAGATTTGCTTGGCGAACGCAAACACTGATACCGCATTTACAGAGACATTGCCAATACGGTTGCCGACCCCATTTGTTGTTGCGATATAGGGGACCACTAACGGTGGTCAGATATCCAAACGTTTGTTCTGGAGTTACTAGTTCTAGCGAATGCATAGTATCAATTATAAGAGGAAAGTAAAAGGCGCACCACAAATCAGTGCGCCTCTTGTGTTGAATTTAGTTATGCCTGTAACTCGGCAAGTTCCTTCTCTAGAGACTCTCTCTTCTCCTCGCGGGACTTGAGACCTTCCAGCGTACTCTTGATCTCGCGCTTACGTGCCTCGCGACGATCTGCCATCCGAGCATCGATTTCACGGGAAATGGAATTCAAGTTATCCGAAACGTACTCCGGCACCTGAACCTTCTGAGCCTCGAACTCGCCACGAAGCATCTTCCCGAAGGCTGACAGCGCAACTAGCTCTTCGATTTCGGATGCCTCAACATTGAAGTTTTTAAACTCCTGAAGCATGGTTTTCCTCCTTTCCGCCGATCTCTTGCGAGGATCGACAAAGATGTTCGGGCTTCTCTTGCGCCCCTTCGGACTGAAATTCTTCATGTGGCCTGCCATCATGCACCAACCAATTCTTCGCTCTTACTTTTGCGATAGTCTCTCATCGCCTTAGCCCTTGCGTCTTTGCAAACATCGCATCGACAACCGTGATACGAATATGCAGACGATGTTCCGTGTGTGACCATTCCGCGCGGTAATAAGTTCGGCGTGGTCAAGGTGTCTTCCAATGTCCATCCATTCTGTATTCGCACAAGAATAGTAGACTTATGAAGCCCTAGTTTTCTTGCCCATTCGACAACCGGGAGAGTTACATCACCAAACGTCAAATTGATCGTAGAAGACCTATTCTGCGCCTGTTCTCGTTTCGTAGACCACTTACAATTCTCAGGAGAATACCCTTTTGAGCCATCAACACGATCAATCGTGTGTTGAGGAGTAGGCTTCCGCCCCATGTCACTCAGAAACGTTTCATAGGAATGGAGCCATTTATCGCAGACTGTTATACCAACCGCTCCATATCGCAAGTAGCTGGCACTTTGCGGTTTGAGGCATCTTTCTTTCATTGAAATCCAACTCCTATATTCCGAGGTTGGATGTTTGGACTCTCCGTGAACCAACGGAAAACATTCACTATTGCCCGGTTGTTCGCGCCTCAAACAACCACACGATTTGGAATGGCCTCTTCGCAGCATCTTAGGTGTTTCAAATTTCCGATTGCCGCAATCACAAAGACATTCAACCACTCCCTGATTGCGTCCTCCGAGCTTCATCATCTGAAGCTCGGAGATAACAGTCCATTTTCCGAATCGCTCACCCAGCGACACTGTATGCAGTCTTAGTGGATGCATTGGTCCCCTTTATGGACGTGAGTACATCGCTCAAGCTAAGAAGCGGTGTGCTCAATATTTCGTCACATAAAGAATACTGATTAGATCGCAATGTGGCAACTGTATTCGGCAGAGAATAGTAGTCCACCGCACCACGACGCAGATCGAACGTGGTCATCTCGATTCCAGCCTGCTGCATCCGTGCCGACAGGTAGTCCGGGTCTCCCGCCAACTGGTAGAAGTACACCGGGACGTCCTTGTCGATCATCTTCGCGTACTTCTTATATACGTCTGCAAAGTACGGTGCGTGGCCCTCGCCGCCGTCCGAGATGATGGCGATGCCATCGACCTCAGTCTTCTCGACAAGGAGCCGGTTCAAACCGCAGCCAATGGACGTTCCACCACCAGCGCTGATGTGCTGCGTCGCCTTCTTGATCTGATCGAGCGACGAGCCGGTCACTTCCACCGACATCGGAGCCGTATCGAAGAACACCAGCCAGACCTTACCCTTCACGTACTGGGCAAGAGTTGCGGAGACGTGCCGCGAGATCTCGATAGCGTCACGCATGCTACCGCTCTTGTCGGCCAAGACCAGCCAGTTGCCGTCCGGTCCGCCTGCCGCCGCGATCTGCTTCGCCTGTACTGCGCGGAGCTTGTCCTTCAAGCCTTCGTCATCGACAGCATCGATAGCCGCAGTCGTCTTCAGCGTGGTCTGCTTGGACGTGGCCACCTTCTTCAGTCCTTCCTCGAAGGCCGCGCGCAGCGCCGGGTTGGTCTTCATACCCAGCTTCTCTAACATCTTCACGTTGGTCTGCAACTCGGTCGCCGACATGCGCGCCATCAGTGCCAGCACGAGATCGGTGTCCTTTGCCTTGGCACCCAGAGCGCCCATGGCGATCAGAAACGGGATCTTGTATTTCGAGATCGCGCCCGCCGCCTCAACCGGTGCCATGTCCTTCAGGTGAGCAACCACCTCAAAGACACTGCCCTTCGGCAACGGAGCCTTGGTCTTGTCGAAATTGCGACCGTACAGCACGACGTTGGTACGCTCCTTCTCCGGCTTCGCGTGCGCAAGGGCATAAAGCTCTTTCAGTGTGCTACGGTGCTGTACTGCGAGATGGTCCCAGCCGCGATCCTGCTCCTTCTGGTGAAGATATCCCTCCACCAACCGGCGAAGCTGCCGCATCTTACCCGGCAACCGCAGTTCCAGAGCAAACCTGTAGGCACGCGCCAACTCGCGCGGTCCCAAGAGAGCAATATGCGCCAGCGAGTTGTCCGCCAGTTCGGCGTCCTTCTCGTAGGCAAGGCCGATGACCGGCAGCGCTACCTTGCTGTCGCGAACCTGGCCATGAGTGCGATCCCACGCAATCAGGTGCTGGAAGAACTCGCCTTCCTGTAGGACGGCCTTGAGGCCGATGTCGAGGTACTCCTTGAGAGCACCGTGAGATGACTTGGAAAGTTCAGCGACGATACGCTGACGTGTTACGCCCTGCTCTGCCATGGTGTTCATCCTCCCGTGATGAAAAGTTAGGCCGCTTTACTTTTATGCCGTCTTAGGTACTCAATGGCGCACAACAAATTTTCTTCATCGTCCATAAATAACCCTAGAGCGCAATTACAACGCTGGCATAGAAAACCTCTAAATTTTCCGGTTTCGTGATCGTGGTCCCACTGAAATCCTTTTGAAGTTGGACCACATCCACAAATCTCGCATACCTGAACCGACTTCTTTGCCTCGCGCCTTTTCTTAGATTCAGACGTGGCCCAATATGGCGACTCACCATCCTTGGATTTACGAATTCGACTACCGGTACGCTTCTGCCCCTTAAACCTATTTTCGGCAAGAGAACAAGCAAAGCGCATCCCTCGGTTTTTCTTCTTGACGCGCACTAGACCACAATGGGCACATTCACCCATCATTGCGTTTTCGTCCACGTTGATTATTTTGTGAATTCGTTGACCACGCAAGGCGTCTTCCTTTTGTTGACGGGGAACCCCGGTTTTGAGCCGAGATTACCGAGCCGAAGCCCGATTAAGCATGTATCCAACGACAGTGAGCATTTCTGCTAAGTCGTTTGGAACCTCTTAGGTTCCCCGTAACTTTATGGCGTTAAGGCTTGCTGGATGTTTACGCGTGCTGCCGCTGCACCACGAGAAGCTAGGCTTCTCGGCGGGATTCGAACCCGCGTCTCGGTCGCCAAAGGACATGTACCCAACAAAATAAACGCCAATCTAGTGGAGCCGGGTGCTGGAGTTGAACCAGCGTGTTCAGGACTATGCGACCTGTGCATGTATCCACTTGGGTTATACGGTTGCCCGTAAAGGTGCTAGTGGCGTTACCGTTTTGCTAACCCGGCTCATCTTATGGTGGAGGGCCTGCGATTCGAACGCAGTAGAGTTACAACCAAATGTTACTCTTTGCCATGTAGCCAAGAAAAGTGTCCGTCGAAACGGAAAGTCGATCTCGGTTTGTTTTTTAGCCCCCCACAACTTAATGGGTTGAAGTCTCTCAGGTAGCATCCCTTTCGGGAATGCCTGATTTGAAGTCAGGTGCCTAACCATTCGGCTAATTCACCTCACGGTGAATCTTGGATTCGAACCAAGATAACATGTAACCTGAAACGTACAACCCAAACTTATTGCGTCAAGACGTTGAGCGATTCCCTTTCGGGAACGGAATCGGAATTGAACCGACTACCCTCAGATTACAAGTCTGATGCTCTACCAAATGAGCTATCCATGTACGCTCAACAATAGACGCAAACTCAAAAACTCTCAAAGAACTTTCTTGGGCCTGAGCCCAACTTCACAACTCTACATCAGTTTCGCGATGCGCGCAATTAAAATCTGCGCTTTTTTATGGAAGGGCTGACAGGACTTGAACCTGCTACCTCCGAGTTCGTAGCTCGGCGCTCTCTATCCAGATGAGCTACAGCCCCTAAAAGGGATGGTCGGGGTATGAGGATTTAAACCTCAGATGCCGCGTCCCAGGCGCGGAGTGTTTTCGCTACACTATACCCCGATATTTAATTCCAATTTGCTACTACGGCCACAATGCACAAAATCCCAACCAATGCGAGGTAGACGCAGATACTAAATTTTCCAAATGCTTCCAGCGTTTCAATTCTCGAATCACGCATCGCAACCTCGTTTCTCTTCCTTCACAACATAATGCCGCTCAGGACCATTTTCCGCCGCCGAGTTGAGTACGTCCACAAGTTGACCCGGCTCGATAAATGCAACATCCGGACCCATCGGACAAAACGGAAACAGTGCAGCCTTTCGCTTTTCAGACTTGTGATAGCACTCTTCGGTCTGTACGTAAACCTGTGACATGTCGCCTCCTATATGGTGCCAACTAAGCGAATCGAACGCTTTGCTCTCGCTCTTCAGGCGAGCGTAATAACCATACCTACGCAGTTGGCAAAACTATGGTGGAGGTGCGGGGAATCTAACCCCGAACTGAACTTTGCAAGAGTTCTGTGATCACAGTTTCACCACACCCCCGTGTTTTCCCTCCAGAATACATTCCATCTCCCTTAAGAAAATGCTCCAAATCGTGGCAAGTCGGACAAAGAATTTCTAAATTACATGGATCGTTATTTGAACGGTTTCGGTCCTTGTGATGCACTTTCAACATCCCATATACTGATCAAATCCACACCTATTACATTTGTGTGGGTGGTGTCTGAAGGCAATCTCCCGATAAGGTCCTTCCCTAGTTCCATAATGAGAAGGATGAATACTGGGAAAGTTACTTTCAAGCCTCTGTGCCTTGTCTTTGCACTCCCTAGAGCAGAAATACAAACCACTCTTTGAGTTGCCAAATGAAGAAGGTTTTTTCTTAAATTCCTTCTTACAAAGATCGCAAATCACAGATGTCTTTGTACGCCCACCAATTTGAGCACATCCCGCACAGCAGTATTTTCTGCTCCTGTATTTTGGCCCATCGTACTTAGGAGCAAGAAATGGCCACTTGCATGTTAGACAGTTAAACCAATACAACTTCCTTTGCTTACCATCGTAAGCATCACAGACAATGAAATCCTCCATTACCCAGTCCTATCTGGGCGCAAAAGCTAATAGGATGCGGTATCCACCACCTGTAGAATTTCTACGCTACAGAACGTTACCACGCCGAGTTTAGCGTCCTCGACACTTGCCCAAATTGGGGGGAAAGCCGGAACTCGAATCCGGGTAAAACTTGATCCACAATCAAGCGCCTTACCTCTCGGCCACTTTCCCCATGAAACTTTGCGCAACCGGGATACGTTAAGAATGGGCGACATCGCGGCCTACTCATACAGCGTATCCCAGTAACTTGGAGCACTCGCAGAGATTCGAACTCTGTTCTCTCGGATACAAGCCGAGGGCATCTCCGACTATGCTTCGAGTGCAATGGTTAAAATTCAGGATCGCCTTCCTAGTGCAGCACGTACTGAAATCTCGTGTCACCCGTACTGTCATTCCATAAATACGGGGCCCACGCATTGATTTCTGCGCCGAGCATTTTCAAGATAAATCGCGGCGTATGGATACTTGAAGGCAGCGGCTTATGAATCAGTTTCATTCCAGCTTCTTCCGGCGTCATATCGCGCTTCTTCTGATTACACGACCTGCATGCCGAACAGAGGTTGTCCCACGATGACAAACCGCCACGGCTTCGCGGGTAAATGTGCTCAAGTTCGAGCGTCACCTTCGAAGCAGGAGCGCCGCAGTACAGACACTTGAAACCGTCTCTCGTGAAAATATTTCTCCGTGACGGAATCGGTCTTTTGTGCGGTACCTTGGCATAATGGCGCAATCTGATCACGCTCGGCAGGAAGATATGCGGATAGACTTGAATGTTGGTTGACACTTCAGTCGTCGCAATACCTTTCGTGATCAACGTCAACGCCTTTTTTGCGCTGATAATTCTGAGTGCTTCTAGTGAGGCGTTGAGTTGCAGCACTGGTTGTTTCATCAGATTTGCCACTCAACGCCTCCTTTCCCATGCCATACCAAGCCAAGCCATTCCTTGCCACGCCCGACCGAACTGGACCGAACCCGGCCTGACCATACCTAGCCTGATGGATTCATATTACATCCTTCTTGTCCAGAATCTGGAGCCGATGGCGAGGTATTAGCTCGCGTGTTCTCCCTTACGAGGGGAGCGCTATGATCAGCCACATCGGCCTTACGCTTGGCCGACAGCCGCGCATATACTTCGCGCATATCGGCACTCATCAAAAACATCTCGTGCTGCATATCGGCTCCTTTCTTGGAGCGAGCGAGCAGATTTGAACTGCCATAGTCACGTCGGCAACGTGATGCTCTACCATTGAACTACGCCCGCAAACTTGGCTGGGAGTGAGTGAATCGAACACTCGTAGCGAGGACCAAAATCTCGCGTCCTACCATTGAACGAACTCCCATCAAAACTTGGCTGCCCGTCGAGGTTACGATCCCCGGATTGCTGAGTCAGAGTCAGCCGTGATTCCAATTTCACCAACGGGCAACTTACAGCGCTACCACCGTACGTTAAAAGCTCTCACACCGGAGGCACGCACATTGGCCAAGAAGTGAGATTCAGCGTACAGCAGTGGACTTGGCTGTGCAGGTGGGAGTCGGACCCACATCGTCCTGATTAACAGTCAGGTGTAATTCCGTTATACGACCGCACAACATAAACTTTCCCAAAACAAAACCCCCAGCTTTGCTTTCGCTCGGCTGGGGGCTTCTCTCATTTGCTACGTTGTAGCAGTTGAATCTAAGCCGGGCCGCACGAAAGCGTATTACCCTGCGGTTGCGCTGGGGTAAACGTACGTGTCGAATTGGCTCGGTTAAATTTCATGTCGTTTTCTACGTTATGACAAGTTGGCGCAGAATGTCAACTACTTATTTCCATTTTTTGTTTGGATCGGACGTTCTTGTCGGTATCGGGCGGCGCGGAGCAGCAGGCTTGGCTGGAATACCGCCACTATGCGGAATACGGCTTGTCACAGTACCAACGCCAACAGTTTTATCGTCGTCATCAGCGGTCTTCATTCCAACAGATGCGCGCATTGACCGAGTGGTATTTTCACTCATGAAGCTGCGCGATCCTGATGCTTGTGCTCTTCCCATACTCATGGTCGCCGCTGCCATAGTGGCGTAAGTTGCATGTGCGTTGTTCGCATTATAGGAAGCAGATGCACCAACACCTATACCCAGAGACTGCGCGTCATCCCATGTCTCCGGCTGTGTGCCGAGATATGTAAACGTCCAGTTGCCTCTTTTCACGCGCTCGTCAATTGCAGAGTGTAGCGCATCCTTTGACCACTCGCGGCTGGAGTTCTCCTGTCCATCGGTGACGATCACAACAATGGCCTTGTCAAAGGTCAGCGACTTGTTGTCGTCAATAGCCTGCAACGTCTTTCCGACAGCATCATAGAGAGCGGTTGCGTTTCTTGGGCCATGCTTCTTGAGGATCGTTCCATCTACGTTCGCGATCTTATCGCCGATATGCGGGGTTTCGATCACGGTGTCAAATGTGGTCAACGAGAACAAGTACTCAATCTCGTCATCTTTCTTTTCGTCCGCTTGCAGATTCTCGACATAAGTCTTGAATCCGTTAAGCGTCTCATCCCACACCGTTGCCATACTCCCCGACCGATCCTGAATAAATGAAACAAGAACCTTCTTCATCTCCATCTCCTCTTGACATAAATTTTTGTGACCGTGGTTTGGCACTCAAGATCGAGATGGTCAAGCAGCTTTGGTCCGGGCTCGCGTTTGTCGCTGTACACATCGCTTAGATAAGCAGCAGAACAGCCTATTGTCTTTGCATAAGTACGCAGAGAACGAGTCCCCTGCTTCTCCCGGAGTTTCTTGATTACATCCTCTTTGCGCCACATGAGAAGGACTGTAAGCTAATATTGCGAACATGTCAAGAGGTATACTGTTCTCACCTTACGAGGGTACGGCTCTGTCTGCCTGTGCTCACCAACAAAGATGGCCAGTCCAGATTCTGGATTGGCCATCGGCTTTTTAGTTCATTAAGGCTGTATCCAGAAACTTCGTGCTCACCACTTCATGGCCGCATTCAAGACACCGATAGGTGTAGGTCGTCACTTCAACGGGCTCTGTGCAGGGTGGATAGCCGTTCTTGACGTTGTGCTCATTGATCCATTCCGGACAAAGCGCATACTTGGTTTCGGCATCATGCAACAGTAGCCGACCGGGACACGGATAGAGAGCGCATAACCCTTCATCTAGCCGTTTGAATAAATCGTTAGGACCACCAACCACATGTCTCGGAGCGTTCATGTGAAGAGTGTACTCCTAACATTATCTTTACTTGGTCGCCACCCACTCAAACTCACCGCTGTCTTGGATGCGATATATATCGATCACGTCATGCTCTGGCATCATGAACGTGTGCGATGGCGTCACTGGAGACGCATCTGAGGAACAGCCTGTCACAATATTCCGATAAACGTACCGGTAGGTGTATATGCCAGCGCTGGGAACTATAAACGGTGTCGTATACGTTTGGATCTTCGACTTCGGTAGAATCGCTGCCGCTACAGCACCAACCAATGTCGAAAGAAAGTTTCTACGATTCATCTGCATTCCTAAAGTTATGGTACTCCCGACGAGATTTGAACTCGCACCAAGTGGGTTAGGGCCACCTACTCTGCCATTGAGCTACGGGAGTACAAAGCGCAGATTAACAATACCACGAAACTTTGGTGGGCGGCTTCAGATTTAAACTGAATACATAGCCGAACTAACCGCCCTTGGAGCGCGAGCGATGGTCTACCCCTCTGCATCGTCAAGCGACTCGCGCATCTTGGTACCCGCCAGAGGGCTCGAACCTCTGACCTCCGTCAGACTGCAACGGCGCTCTACCAACTGAGCTAGGCGGGTGTGAAACTTCTTTCCAAACTTTGTAATTACGCAGCGGCGCACGCTGCTCTTCTGTGAGCGGTACGGTTGCGACCGCCGTCAAGCAGAGATCGCCATCCGGCTCATTGAACGCAGAAAACTCGATGCGATGCAGATTGAGCTTATCGATGACGCGGAGGAGTGCTTTCTGGGAAGAAACCCCGATCAGAACAATCGAGGGCACAAGATCTTCGACGCTCTGAGAGAGCGTATAGGCCATTTCAAATGTGGCGTGGGATGACTGAATAATCTGCTGAGCTAGCGAGATATCCTGTCGGATAAAGATAAACGAGTGTGTGGGGACCTAATGCATGAATAGTGTTATCTCATAGAAGCGCAGAGATTGCAACATTTATTTTTGATGCGTCCGAGAGGGAGCCCATCCCCACCGACCTCTCCATTAGAATGGAGCGCTCTGACCTACCGAGTTCGGGCGCTGCGCACACACGCACAACAACCCGGCCTGAGCTACGGACGCAATATTTTGGTGCCGCCGACGAGAATCGAACTCGCGATCAACGCTGTGAAAGAGCGTGCTGAGATAACCATCACCCAGAACGACGGCACAAACTTGGTGCGGCAGACCGGAGTTGAACCGGCGAATTCCTGCTTGAGAGGCAGGTGAGAGATAACCGACACCCTCTACTACCGCGTAAACTGTGCCGGTCTTTCCCGGCTGTCACCTGAGTTCTGGTACAGGAGCCTCGCCCTTTTGCTCCGTCTTGGCCAATCAGCTTCAGATCGGTACTGCGCGGAGGGCGCTAGGAACTGTGCCGCGATACGCTCGCGGCTGGCGGCGGGGTGCAACCACCCGGTTAGACCGGGACTTTACGATTCAGCTTATCGCAGAGATCATACGCTGTCTTGCCCGCATCCGGAAGATCCACGGCAAACTGCGCGCCGGGGGCATTGCGTTGTGTATCGATGATGACCCACCACGCGTATCCACCTTCAACCGGCTTCGTGACAATGTAGCGCATATTCCCTCTTACTCACAGGGCGTCAGATCAACATAATAGTTCTTGCCAATCTGAAACCCGCCAATTACTGCTGGGTTGGAAACATAAAACTTCAGTTCCCCACTCGGCGTTGCTTCCATAAAGCGCTGATCTTCTGGAATGGATGGATCGTACTGAGCAGCCAACCGGATGTTCTGCGCGGTGCCAAGAAGCCGGTTTCTATACTGCTGCCCCTTACGCTTCCCGTCGTAACTCTCAGTCCACTCTTGACCGCCGAGCGCTTCGTACTCTTCGGCACTCACATCATTTTTCCAGACCCTCGAAAAAATGGAGTGATTAACGTTTTCGATTCCAACCACACGGAACTTGCAACGAGTACGCATCTAGATTCTCCTTAATCGGCTAGATGCGCTGGTCATCGTGCCAGCCCGTTGAGACAGATCAGTTCGCGTCTCGAAACTTATGGCGATCACGACGGGAATCGAACCCGCGCCGACTTCCTAGACAGGGAAGCATCCTTCCAATTAGACGACGTGACCGATTCCTACATCATCTCTCGTGCCTCATCTGTTGTCAACCTGCTCCATCGTACTACCAATTCTCCATCTTTTACCACAAGATGGCGACAGACATGGCAATTCCAACAGAGTGTTATTTTATTGTCTCCATTATTGGAGTTACGATCTCCATTACGATGATGAACCACAAGAAGATAATAGCGAGATTCGCCGCATTCCTCACATTTATCTCCTATTGAATTACGGTAGCAAGATTTTCCATTCGTATATTGCGGATGATTTTCTCCCCATCGCTGCTGTCTTTCAACATTGTCTTGCGCTGCGCATCGTTTTGAACAGAATTGAAGTCCACTCTTGCTATTCTTTAGCCTCGACGGGCTTCTCTTCGCAATCTTCCCACATCTGTGGCAAATAATGGAATGCGATTCTTTTACCATCACACATTTGTGACTGCAATAGGTACGAAAATTTCCTCCGCCTATTCTGAAATCCTTAATGGGGCGTTGGAACATTTTCTCGCATGTGTAGCATCTGAGATTAAGTATCGTAGCCATGGTTTAATATATTCAAGCGTAAACTACGGTTTCGTAAATAATTACAGGGGAGCATTTTACGTTAAGCTACAACCCCGTTTGAATGGTTGCGGAGCGCGGAATCGAACCGCGAAGAAGGAGGTTATGAGCCTCTTCGGAACCCTGTCTCCCCGCCCAAATACTTTAGCATTGTCCAGATTCTGGAGCAAGCTAATTTGCGCTCATCGTATACCCGATACTCCCGAATTTCACTGAATATGCGCCTCCACCCGGAGTCCCGTTGATTACCTGCTGAAGCTGGGTCACGATCTGCGATGGTGCCCATCCTTGTTTCTTGGCCGGAATCTTCTGAAGAGAGGGACTGACCAGTGTCTTGGTACCGTTTACCGTGACCGCCAAGACAGAGCTTGTTAACCCAACGAAGTCCAACGCATAATCGATCTGCACCGGTACCCACATGTTCGGAGTTGGGATGGTTCCGATCTTGATGCCGGTATCGGTCCAAGATCCGGCTGCATTGTCGATCTGAAACATCCAGCCCTCGTTAAGATTCCACTGTGCTGAGAGGTCGTAGGTGTTTCCAGCAGCGTCTGTGATCTTCGAGTCTGTCTCGATTACCTGTCCACATTGCAAGGTCGCATCATCAATCTGAAAGCTGTAGAGGAAGGATATTGCCGGGAACGGATACAGGAGAGAACTAACGTTTTTAGCTAACCATCCTGAATACGCTGGACCGCAACAGTAGAGCCTGATGCCGTCCGGAATCTGGACAAAGTCATAGCCGCTGGGAGAGATCGGGTTGATGGTGGGTCCGACGTTCTTTGTCCAGCCAGTGGAGGATTCAAGATTGGTAATGGTACATGCAAGGCTCATGCGCGGAATTATAACTTATGGTGCACTGGGAGAGAATCGAACTCTCGATAGCCTTATGGCCAACTGTTTTACAGACAGTGTCCGCTCCACGCGGTCCAGTGCACAACATGGTGGCGAGCCAGAGTGTCGATCTCTCATCCCTCTCAGGAGCCAACGGTTTTCAAGGCCGTTCGCAGAGCCGTCTGCGGGACTCGCCAAACTTGGCGGTAGGCTGAGCATCGAAGCCCCGTGCCATCGCTGACACGTCACCGGTTTTCGAGGCCGGGTGGAGAACTTCTCCGAAACCTACCATGGCGGAAAGAGCAGCATCGAAGCTGATACCTTTCGGTACGCACCGATTTCCAGTCGGGCCTCGCACCTCGCGAGTTCACTTTCCAAAAATGGCGGAGAGCCGAGCGCACGATGCCCACACCCGAAGGTGCCATTCGTTTAGCAAACGACGCCGTCAGCCCCAACGGTTGACTCTCCGTGAAACTTCTCTGATATTCACCGTGACGGGACTTGAACCCGCAAGGTCGGTGTTACTCCGTGAAACACGTTTGCCATTGTTCTGACTCTCGTCGCTTTCGCCACACAATGAATACCAGAACTTGGTGCCGGTCGCGGATAACGAGTCCGCACGCCATTTACGGCACTGGCTTTTGAGGCCAGCATGTCTGCATTCCATCAGACCGGCAAAAACTTGGTGCAGGTAGAGGGACTTGAACCCCCACGCCACTAGGGCAATGGTTTCTAAAACCATCTCGGCTTCCAATTACGACATACCTGCACATCTTTGGTGCTCCAGAACGGACTTGAACCGTCAAATCTCATCAGAGAAACAAGACCCTCAGTCTTGCGCGTTTTCCTTTTCGCCACTGGAGCAAAACTAAACTTTGGACGACCGGGCCGGATTTTAACCGACGAAACTAGATGGGTTGCGGCCATCCGCGTTAAACACTTCGCCACCGGTCGATGGTGCGGGAAGCGGGACTCTAACCCGCACGAGAGTTAAATCTCAAGAGGGTTTAAGCCTCTCATGTCTGACATTCCATCATTCCCGCATAAACTAAAACAGCCCCCGATTTTGGTCGGAGGCTGCTGTAACCCAGAAAATCGATCCGGCTTACATACGCGCCTCCATGCCGCTCAGTGAGCAGCTATACAAGGACGACGAGAGTAAGCTTAGGAGTTTCATACGCAGGAACATGATTCCACGGATTTATTTTGGTGTCAAGATTTAATTAACAAAGTGCTGTATCGGATCGCCAACAACAGTCCATCCTGTCGTCGGTGTCGTCGTATATGCCGGGGTTACCCAACTACACGAAGTTGACTTCGGCGGTGTGTATGGTGCGGGCACGATGAACTTGTAATCTTCACTGTACTGAATCCCGCCTTCCCAACCCTCACTCGGTTTCCAGTCGTGTGCGGCAGCTTCCTGTTCGGGTGTTGGCTTTGGTGGAGTGCAAGTGCCATGAAGGTCTAGCGTAATACATGCCGTTGACGGATAGACGATCTCTTCCATCGCGTACTTCCGCCGAATCTTTAAATCAAATTCCGCTTGTTGCTTTGCAAGGTCGGCGCGGGCGTCTGCCAGATGTTTGGCTTCCACCGCTTCTGTAGGGCTGAGTGCAATAACCTTGGCATTTTGTGCGTAACAACAAGACACCGACAGTGCTAATACGACAAGGGATAGCTTCATTTAACTCTCCTTTGAGCAATTTAGTACAGCTCGATATTCGTTTTGGGCATCTGATTGCAAGTGAGGTGAACTATGATTTCGCTCGTCATCACAGTAATTGTGTTCATGTTGCTGGTCTGGTTGCTCTACTATGTTGCCAAACAGTTGGGTGCGCCAGATAAGTTTCTCAATATTGCCGTGGCGGTCGTGTGCGTCCTATTCTTGATCTGGTTCCTGACCCAAGCGGCTCCAATGATCGGACATTTTGGAAGATAATCACGCGGCTGTCTGCTTCTTTCTCCGTGCCACTGCGTGGGCATGCGTACACGGTTTACATCGACAGCCAGCACTATACGAGGAGTAAATCCCGTGTGTGAGGATCTTGTCTGCAATATTGCGTGCGCGATATGCACGCGTTCGCAAGGCCCACGCCTCTTTACATTTTTTGCAACGACAACTGTGATTTGTATAGCAACTGATCGTTCCGTGAGTCCAGTCTTTTTTCGCCAGTTTTTCCATGGAAATAAATATACTGCATAATTACGAAACATGGTATTGTGTTTCTGCGGGAAGCCGGAGTGCTGAACATTCTGCTACGCGTTTCAGGACTGGGGAACCGGCTCTCCCGCGTAGTCCAGAATCTGGAGTGTATGCCTAAATTATCGTTCGTGGTTCTTGGGAAGCCAGCGCCTCAAGGTAGTATGCGAGCAATCGTTGTCAAGGGTAAGGCTCGACTCATTTCCCAACTCAAGACCACGATGCCATTTCGCCAACAAGCTGGTTGGTCGTCTCTCACCGCACGCGCTGAAGCTGGCTATCACGAAGTTATGTTCGGCGCACACGTTCCGATCTTCGTTACCTGCGCCTTCTACTTCGCACCACCTAAAAAGATGCCAAAAGGCCGCAAGTATCCAGCCGTTCCTCCGGATTGCGATAAATTATGCAGGCTTATTTTAGACTCTATGAAGCACGTGATATACACCGACGACGGGCAAGTAGTAAATCTGATGGCAAAGAAACGCTATGGACTCCCAGAACGCGCGGAAGTGACTGTGGAATCCGTCGAATAATAAAATCTCACACTCTGCGCTTTTTGTGCTATGGTTCTGAGCATGGCCGCAAATTCTCCGATACCCCTCCTGCTCATCTCCGATAGTCCGTCCGGTCCAACTGGGCTTGGAAGAATATGCAGGGATCTTGCGACACGGATTCATGAGAACTTGAGCGATATATACAGGCTCGCTACCGCAGGAACAGGATCACCGGGGTCTATCAAGTTTCCGTGGATGCAATATAATTTCGAGGCCACTCCGGAATGGGTTATGCCGTCACTCCCGGATATTGTCGAAGACTTTGCAGGCAAAGAACGTTGCCGTGTGATGTTCATCGGTGATCTTCATCGCGTAAGCTGGTTTTCTCAACCAGAACGCTTGGGAAATGAATCTCTCGCCAAGTTCCCTGTTTTGAAGTCGTGGCTACTTAAGGCCAACATCGACCGTTGGTGTTACGTTCCCATAGACTCAAGTGGGCCTCAAGACAAGTTTTCTTTCCCAATCGCATTGACGGCGATGGGATTTGACCGGCTGCTTGCTTATGGCAAGTTCGGTGAAGGTGTGCTACGAAGAACCATGGGGGACGCGGAAGCGGATAAACGACATTTGACATGGCTTCCACACGGCATCAATGGGGATGCATTCTTTTCTCGTGATTACACGGCCAGCAGAGATGGTTTTCTCGATTACACCGGAGCGCAGTCCATGCTCCACCTGCTGGGAGTTCACACGAAGACATCCCCTATCGCTGCCGATGAAGTTTTGGTAGGCGTAGTGTGTTCAAATCAGGGGCGCAAGGATCTTCCACTTACCTGCGAGACAATCGCTCTTCTTTCGCAGCAGAGGAAGACAAGATTTTGGCTGCACACTGACCAGTTAGAGCGGGCATGGTCGATCCCGTCGCTTCTCGTTGATTACGGAATCCTTGAAAACACAATCATCTCGTTAGATGTGGTTTCAGACGAGAAACTAGCAAGTGCATATTCTGCATGTGACGTCACCTTGGGGCCGGGAAGCGAAGGTTTCGGTTTCCCGCTGATGGAATCGCAGTTCTGTGGTTGTCCGGTGGTCACAGGTGCCTATGCGGGTGGAGCCGATATCGTACCAGAATACTGGCAAGTTGAGCCCGTAGCTTATCGGTATGAAGGATCGTATGCGAGCAAGAGGCCAGTCTACAACGCAGAGGATTGGGTCAAGAAAGTCAATTATCTTGTAGGGAGAAGATGTAATCGCCCCGGCGAATATGACTGGAAAAGACTATGGCCTGAACGATGGGAGCATTGGTTCAGGAGGGGAGTGTAATGGCTATCACGAAACGCCGTCGCGAAGTTCTCGACTTTATTGAGAACTTCATCAAGGAGCACCGCTACTCTCCAAGTTTCGAAGAGATCATGAAAGCAATGAATTTGAAGTCTCTCGCCACGGTTCATAAGCATGTCACAAATTTAGAAAAAAGCGGTTTTCTCAAAAGGTCACATAATTCCTCAAGATCTATCGAGATCACAGATCCTCCATTTGCGACACCACGATTTGTGTTTGAGGGTCTTCATCATCTTTGGGATAGAGTTGAAAGTTGCTACTGGGTCAGAGAAAGCGATTGTAAGAAATAGTCCAGATTCTGGAGGGGAACATGGCAGAAGAAGCAAAATGCGCTCATCCACAAGTCGTTCGTCGCGTTTGGGAAGTTGCCGGAAAAGTCATTGGTGAGAAATGGCTGTGTGATGGTTGCGATATGGAATTCTATGCGTTACCTAATTTCTTCGGCAATGGACGTATCGAAGTCATGGAACCGCAGGCGACACTCCGTGATCAGTTCGCAATGGCAGCGATGCAATCCGATGCACTGCAAAGTGCGCTCATTGCGGCAGCATATATTGCTCATGGTAAGAGCTTCGATGGCGACGTTCCTAACTTGACAACGGCAGTGAAGGAGCACTACGAAACAGCGGACGCTATGATGGAGGCTAGAAATAAATGACATATCACTCGCTCAGCGAATGCACCCTTACAGCCGACGAACGCCGCGCCGAGATGTCCAGAATCTGTACGATACTGGAAGATTCTGTTGACCAAATGCAGGACAATGAACGGCGATTCATCACGCAAATGAGCGACGGTTATGCGCCAGTTTCCGTGAAGCAGCTTTTCTGGGGTCGTGATCTAAAGGATAAGTATCTGTAGTGGAGGGGGAGATGGGTGAAACAACTAACATAGCATGGACTGAAGCTCAGAAAGAAGCGGCTCGACAATTTGTAAATATAGAGGTCAACCTTGGTTTGCGTCCAGATCCTAACGATTTGCCGTGTGCAGACTGCGGGCATATTTGGATGGAAGGTGAAAGGCGGCACGATTACCATCACTTCTGTGGGTACTCTAGGGAGCACGCATTTTCCGTTATTCCTCTTTGCACACGTTGCCACTATGCAAGACATCATCCAGTTGTCACTCATTGCAAGCATGGGCACGAGTATACGGACGAGAATACGCACTTTCGAAAGAATGGGACGCGTGAATGCAGGTCTTGCCGTAGGAATCAAAAGAAAAGAAAACGCAATGCGTTATGGTGGAGAGAAAGACGAATTCGGCTGAAAGGAAATGCTCATGGGTAAAGATACAGGAATCGGCTGGACCGAACACACTTTCAATCCATGGCATGGATGTACCGAAGTGACACCCGGCTGTGACAACTGCTACGCCCGTGTTCTCGATGCACGTTGGGGTGGGGATCACTGGGGAAAAGGCAAACCGCGCAGAATGTTCGGCGACAAGCACTGGAAGGAACCCCTCCTATGGAATGCTACCGCCAAAAAAGAAGGCAAGAATGCTCTCGTCTTCTGCGCATCCATGGCCGACGTTATGGACGATGAAGCTCCAAAAGGTCAGCGTGAACGTCTGTGGGAACTCATAGATGAGACTCCGTACTTGACGTGGCAGCTACTTACCAAACGACCCACTCGGTATGGAAGCTACCTTCCAGAACGGTTCGCGCATAATAATGTTTGGCTCGGGACGAGCGCTGAAAATCAGCACTTTTACAATATTCGTTGGTCTGTACTTCGCGTAATCGCAGCAGACTATAATCTGATCTCGTTTATAAGCTATGAGCCCGCACTCGGACCACTTTCTATGATGGCCTACTTGGATTCATTACCAATAAAGCCGGATCGGTTCGATGATTTTCCCGATTGGATAATATGTGGTGCTGAAAGTGGTAATAACCGCCGACCGATGGAAGAGGATTGGGCAGAGAACCTTCAATCTGAGTGTGAGATTACTGGAGTAAAGTTCTTTATGAAGCAGTTAGGCGCTCGTACACCAGAAGAAGGCGCAAAGCTTATTCCACCACATTTACTGATCCGGGAGTTTCCGGAATGATGAAGATACGCTGTAAATACTGCCGAAAGTTGATCGCTCCGTGTGGTATGGCGGCGCACATGCACTTCCGACACCTCAAGATGATCCTTGCTGAGTTCCGGCACAACCCGATCATCTCGTACATGAGGCTCTTGTGGAAGTTTGAAGGCTACCGTGACACTGACGAACCTTTGGCACTGCCCGCTCCTAATCCGCTCACGGTGTACTCACGACGCCCGCTTGGACGAATGGCTAAACCTTTTCCATGGATGAAAAGACCGAAGGGATACGAATGAAAAAGACTCTCCAACAACGTATCCTTGAGGCACTTGACGAGGCTGGCGGACAGATCAGCTACTTTGCCTTGAAGTATAAGATTTGGCCACGTGATCAATTCCCAAAGGCTCATCGACACAGTTCTAATGGCGGTCCACCCGGAATTGCCATGGTTCTCGGACGAGCACTCAGAGAAATGCACGACGCTGGTTTGATTTATCGCAGCCCGATGTACGACAGAAATGGACGCTATTCTGGTCAACCAGATATTCACTCGACCAGCTTTGCGCGTAAAGGTGTATCCAAATGAAAGAACGACCGATCCTTTTTACGCCCGATAACGCTCTTAAAACGCACACACAACTAAAGTCTCAAACGCGCCGTGTTGCTGGATTTCCTTCATGGGTAACGGAAATAGAACACGTTGGCCAGTGGTGGCACGGCAAAGGCAACCACCCATCACATGACTGCGAAGAGCCGAAATGTGGACATTCTTACGGTGCTTCGATGTTTACCATTCAGTGTCCATTCGGAGTCGTCGGCGACCGACTCTGGGTCCGCGAGGCATGGCGTACTTGGGAAGAGCCAAAGCACTGCGTTGATGGAATTCTCTACAAGGGCGACGGTTCCTTTCGACCTATCGAACCGACACGCGAAGCGGCAGATAAATGGATCGTAGCGCATGATAATGGACGCTACGGTGACAAGTGGCGGCATGCGCGCTTCATGTTCCGCTGGTGCTCACGTACACTGCTGGACATCACCGATATCCGCGTCGAGCGGTTGCAGGACATTAGTGAAGAAGATGCCGTGGCAGAGGGTGTGACAGCAACGCCGTACTCCGCGCAGGATATTGCTGATATCCAGATTTCGGACTGTGCACCGGAAATCAAACAACTCGCCGCTATACTTGGTCCGGGACAGTTCACCGCAAAAGCTAACTATATGATGCTCTGGGACTCCATCAACGCTAAGACACATCCTTGGTCAAGCAACCCTTGGGTGTTCGCGATCACGTTCCGGAGGATCTAAATGCCGAAGGTCGTAAATGAAGTAACAGCGGAAGGATTTGAACTGGGGTACCATCTCGCGCGCTTTGTGGATGCGGAAGAGAAGAAAGAGCCGCTTCCCCATGGCCGCGAGCGGTGTCACAATTGCGCCTTCCGTCAAGGAACCTACCCTAACGGCTCACCAACGACCACCATGGACGCACTCAAATGCGCAATGGAGGGAACGACTTTTCTGTGTCACGAGGATTTACAACCATGTGCTGGTTGGGCTCTATTGAGACGTGCAGATCCCCAAAAGAAGTATAAGATTGATTGGCCGTTTAGTGATGAAATTAGTCCAGAATCTGGAGGAAGTAAATGAGGAGATTGAATCACTGTCAGCCGAACCGCCGTATTATTCGCAAACCACACGAAGTTCTCCAACGAGCGATGTTACGCAAGATGCTGATGTGTCCTCCGCACTGGAGTGACATGTACTGTGAAGACTGTGTCAAGGAATTTTGCGAGAAGGCAGAACGCGACCGTCCCGGCCACGTATGGACGGTTGATGAAGGAAAAATAATCTATCTCGAAGACAAAGTAGTAGAGATGGGCCTCGGTCGCCCGTTGGCTCCAAATGAGAGTGTGATCCACAGAGACGATAATCCGCTCAATAACCGCCGAGAGAATCTAGAACTCATCGTCATCGAATCACTGGAGTAAGAATCCCATGATGCACCACATCCGCCCTTACCAAATATTCGAGCGACTCATAGATACACAGATCACGGTCATGATCCCCACAGAATCCAGCGCTAAATCAAGATCCGTAATGATGCTGGAAACTGCTCTACTGATCGCCGTAGCCAGACAGACCAACGTGTCATCGATCCTTGAAATAGGCACCGCATACGGTTATACAGCATTACATTTAGCTCGGAATACCGACGCTAATGTTACCACCGTAGACATCGACTCGCCTGTAGTTCGCATGTACAAGGGTGAGCCGGAAGAAGAGAGGATCAATGAAGTCTGCGCAGATTCAAAAACTCTTCCTACACGCAGTTATCAGATGATCTTCATTGACGGCGACCATTCGGCAAGTGGCATCATGGCTGACACGAAATACGCGTTCCAGTGCTCTCCATCAGTTGTCGCTTGGCACGACTACGGGAATGCAGACTATCCAGATGTAAAACCTTACCTCGACAAGGTAAGCGATGCGTATGAATTATTTCACGTCAATGATTCATGGCTAGTGTTCTGGTTCCGGGAAGGTTTGGGATGAAAGACCTTCTTGTTATTATGTGCAACTCCACAGGCGAACTTCGGGGAACAATGCCGCTCTACTTGACACAACTTGAAGAGGCAGGTATCCACTACCACGTCGAGTCAATACCGCCGCCAGATTCAACGATTGCCTTCAAACTACGCGTGATCCGCAAGGTCATTCCTGAACACGCAGATTACGAATTTCACATCTTCACAGACGCCTTTGATGTGCAATTTCTAGGACAAAAGGAGCACATCCTCAAACAAATTCCACGCGATGGAATTCTTCTCGCCGCAGAGAAGAACTGTCATCCTCCAGAATGCAAGGCATTGAAGATTCCCGATGTAGGCCCATGGATGTATGCCAATGGTGGCCTGTGGGCAGGAACACCTGAAAGCATCTTGAACTGGTGTGATGAGATCGAAGCACATCCGCTCTATCGTCCAGACAAAATCGATCAGTTACTCTATAACGAACTACTGGCCGAGGGATCTGAACTCGCACGCATTGACTTCAAGACAACACTATTCTTCTGCCTGTACAGTGGGTACCCTGAACTTGACTTTGCTTCCGGAATGCCCATCAACACACGCTACTGCACGTTCCCGTCATTTATCCATGCGAACGGCTGCTGGTCCTCAAAAGAAATGGTGGAAAAATATGAAAGGAGCCTTCTATGATTCCTCTGTTTATCCCGGTAGTTAACAGGATGGACCTTCTCGACAAGGCCATTCGCAGTACATGGAAGAGCGGCGTCGAAACCATTGTCATCAACAATTCCAACGAATGGAGTATCCCCTGCGCCACTGCGACGACTGTTTATGAGCCGCCAGTACCCTTGACTTTCGCGCAGTCTCAGAATTTTATGTTGCGCCAAGCTCTAGGCTACGACTACATCCACGGTCGCTCCGAATCAGTCAAACATCCGTTTTACTTATTTATGCATAATGACTCAGAGGCAGGAGAAGGCACCGTTCAAAAGCTTGTTGCGATGGCAAATGCCTACACTATACAAAAACGCAATTGGGGTGTAATTTTCACGGCTTATGATGCTCTCGCAGCCTTCAACACGAAGGCTTTCCAACAAATAGGCGGGTGGGATCAGAACCTTGAGTGGTATCACGGGGACACCGATATTTACAGGCGTTTACGCCTTGCGGGTTACGAGATGTTGGAATCAAATCTTCCGGTCAAACACGAGCCCTCACAGACACTCAATTCAGATCCTATGATCAGCATGAAGGTTAATCTTATGTTTCCGTGTAGAGTTAATTACTATCGCGCTAAATGGGGAGGCGATGCCGGAAACGAAACGTTCATCACTCCTTTCAACAGATAGCGCTACAATAAGGCATCCGAAAACCCGGCGGTCCGGGAGCCGCAAGCGAGGACCGTATGCCTGTTATGTTGTCTCCTGAAGAGTTGGCGAAGTGGGCTGAAGAGAGAGCGCTCCAACAGGGGAATTTCAAGTTGCCGGAAGAGAAGCTGATGCTGATGTTTGACTTTCTGAAGAAGATTCACTACCACATCCTTTCTATTGAAATTCAGGATGCGTGCAAAAAGCGAGCGGGATTTCCGGGGATCGAACGGAACTAAGCAACAATGGGAGAGAAGAAATGAACAAGTTGACGCCCGAGCAGTACATCGCAGCACGGCAGATGATTGATGTGGAAATTATCGGAGCGTTAGACCAACATAAAGGGAAAATCCTCGATAGTTGGTATGACAAACTGGCTTCTATCCTGCAATTTCACGATCCAGACGCACCGACGTCAACGGGACGTGCGCTAATCGGAGAGTCGATGACCGTCGCAGAGTTGATTGGGCATCTGAAAACGCTGCCGCAGCACTACATCGTGAAGTCTGGGACCGTCAATGGTCTCGCCGACGAAGATGTGAAGCCGGACTTCGTAACGGCCAACCATGAGCGAAAAGTTGTAGTAATATGAATCCGCCAAGAACGTATGAAGTCCAGATTCTGGACGAAAGGATAAGGGAATAAGCAACGATTTCGAAGACGGCCTTTTCTCTGGATGCGCTTCAACCAGCGCTATGCCAACAAACTCTGAACCGATCACGTTAGAGTACCTTCTGAAAATGAAGGCAGAATTTGACGCCAAGTTTCCTGAACCACTCAAGTTCAAGAACGGCGCAGACATGAGTCCTGAAACCTTTGCGGCTCTTGGAATTCCTATGGTGACTAAGGATGATGCAAAACCGTGGCTAGACCCTTATCTCCATCACCGTATTACCGGCATTGACATTCACATCGTTCCCGGCTTGGAGTTTGGAGATGTGCAAGAGTGCCGATGCCAAGAACGCGCAGACTACATTAAATCTCTCAAAGAGACTCCACCCGAACAAACCCATACCGACCGCTAGGCTCTGCACCACCATGGCAATTTGAGCGAAAAATGCAAGGCCGAGGAAAATCACAGGTCGAAAGATTTTGAATTGGCAGCACTTTAGTTTCTGCCATTTTGTCCAGTTTCTGGACGGCTAGATCAATAACATGATCTCGGGCCGACTTCTCGGGAACTGGTAAATCAACCAAAAGCAAGGAATCCTGCAAAACGCCATCATCCAGCATCGATTGCAGCCATGCTTGGCTGGAGATTTGATCATGATCTTCTCGCCAGCATTGAATCCAAGTATCTTTAAATCTACTGCTTATGTCGTTGCGTTTTCGGAATCTAATCGTCTTGTTGGCTGGATGCATAACAGCCTTACTCCAATATCCGTAATACTTTCCACTTCGATGGGCACCAAGAATCACGACGGCGATTTGAAGTGGCAAACCATGGATACAGACATTTGCAAGGCTGGCCCAGCTTCGAAGGACACTGTAATGGCGGTTTTCATCCCATGCACTGACGAAAATAACCCGCCGTAGATGTGTCCCGGAGGTGTCTAGGTACACGTCCGAGGTCCATGTATGACCCTTTCCTATCTCTACCGGCTCTGACGGCCTCCATGGGCCTCCCTTACGTAGAGCGGTGGTCACAACGTCGGCTATGCAGGCAAGGTGAACAACCTCTGAATGCACGTCCATCTGGGTGCTTATCAACTGGTGGTCGGCTCCTAAGCCGTATACTTCTTCCCCAGCGACTTCACCTATATCTTTTCGGATTGCCTCGGTAACGCCAGCCCGGACGCCGATCTGAAGCATTTGAGTTGTCGAGAGCTTATTTGATTCCCACGCCCGCATCCAAAATGCCTTTCTCGGGCATTCTTCGTAGGCTGTCAAAATCTCATCAGTTGTCATTGAGAGGGATTACGTGGGGCGGTCGGCATAGGCACCAAATATCCGCTTCGTATACAATAACCTATGCTTACTAAACTTGCCAAGGTTGATGGCAAGACGGTGCTCCTCGGATCAAACGATGGTTGCGTCGTTTCGCCTAAGCGTCAATTCCTTCTAAACAATCTCTCCGATCATCGCAAGCGTATTCCAACGCCAGCCGAAAAGAAGATGCTTTGGCACCTTAATGTGTTCTGTCGAATGCTCAATAAGAACCTTAGATACCGTCGCGAAATGCCAATCCATTTCTCTTCTACTATCGGGCGTGTGGTTGACTTGGCTATTCCTAGCCACAAGATTTTGATTGAAATCGATGGACCTATACATACCTCAATTATCACGAAAGCTACAGATGAATGGAAGGATTCTATGGCTTTCGATTGTGGATGGAAAACACTTCGATTCACAAATAAACAGGTGTTTGAAGAAATTGGTACAGTGATGTCTATTCTCGCGACATCTTTGTTGGCATGTAAACGCCGATTATCCTTTGAAAACCAAGCCAAGTTGAGAGCCATCCAGGCCGAACTATCAACTGGTTCCGAGTGGGAGAAAATGGTCGGAGACTTTATAAAGACAAACAAGTAGCAACCGAGGGAAGGGGTCTGTCCAGAATCTAGATAAAAGCGCATACGTTCCCCGTGGAAACTATTCATCCTCGTCGTCGGACTCAGATTCAGCGCGAGCGTCGATAATTGCTTGAACAACCTCGGACGCCTCGTATGGCAGAACGTGCCCATCCATCGCACCCTCGCCGGTAACGTATAGAAGGCACCTTTTCTCATCAATTGCCTTCACAATTTTGACTTCGAACGGATCTACCCAAAAGCCTTCTACCAGTTCAATCATGGAATCACCGTATTCACTTTCTTGGTGGGATTGAGACGCTTTGCCTGTTCGAGGAGCGCACGCGCTGAAGTCGGTTGTGTTTTTCCTCCAATCAACGGATCGGCAGGAAGCATTCCTAAACCGGGAGTATCGTAGCGCGGCAGTCCGGGTGCTTCGGGACTTGTTTCTATACTGACTGGTTTCTGTAATCCGACAAATTCCAGCAACGAATTACGATTCAGATCTTCACTCATTCCCGGCATGTCCGCTAGCTGTTTGATGAATGGATGATACGCCTGTTGAAGCATATACATCCGCTTTTCGTCGGCCTGCGTAATCTTTCCGGTCGCGGCCTTTTTGAGATATTGATCGTGATACGCCTTGTAGTCCTTAACAATTTCAGCTTGCTGTTCAGCATTAAAATCAGAAACTGTCTTTCCTTGGCTTCTCGCTTTGACCAATCCTGCGATGCCGCCATATTCATAGGGAGAGCGGCCCTCCCCAACAATCGGGACGGAGATCGGCGATAATTCTTTGTTACGAGTATCCTGAAATGTATGAGTTAATTCGTGATTAAGAATCGGCGGTCCATAGAGGTCAGGAGCCAATACCGAGATCCTGTACGGATCTTCCGAATTAACCTTGGCAGTCGAGCGCCTGTCTTCGTAGGTTTCCGGAGCGGTGACAACCTGTCTCACCTTGCTCATATCTAACTTTTGTTTAAGGAATGTGGGGACAGCGTCGTATCCCGGCATCTCATCGTCTTCGGTTTCTTTATGACCACGTATGGCCGCAATGATTTGGTCGTCTCGGAAACCGCCCGGAAACGAGATGATGCCTAACCCATCCACATGCACTAATTTCGCTTTGTCTTGAGGGTCGGGCACACGGAAAGTATATCCCTAAACCTAAGAAGTTGTTGGATTAGCTAATCCAACACTTTATCCATCGGTCTGATAATTGAACGTTCAACTTCTCTAAGTCGAGTCCACGATCCTCTGCACTCTGCAACGCAGACCTCAGCGTCTTAACAAGACGTGGGCTTAACTGAACTTTACTACCTGAAATAACGACGAGATCCGCCTGCCTATCGCTTTGGCTGGTTTCTCCTGAATTTTGCGCTTTAGTCGTAACGGCTACTGCCGCAATTCCTGCCGCCATCACACTCTTTGAAAAAGTACGTCTATCCATTACACCCCTCCTTATCTGTGAAAGGCGCGGGGGGCAACCCGCGCCTTTGGCCTTGCTTATGTCAAGCGTTCCTGCGTCTATACCCTTTAACGTCCTCTTGAACGCAAGTTTAGCATAAAATTATAAAAACACACCATTATGTTACTGCACTGGCACTATGGTTCCACTCGATTCATCGTAGTAGTGGGTTGCACTGGGATGAACGCCAGCGGGGACAGCTTGCGAGGATGGCGGTGCCATCCCTGCCTTACTGAAACTCTTTTGAAGCTCCTCAGCTTGTTTTAGAAGCTCGGTTGGGCCTTCCTTTATCTGATTCACAAGTTCAGATACGCTATCCGACTTCTCATTATTCTGGGAAACTATTCCGCCTTTTAAAAATGCAGACACCGCAGGAGAAACCGCGATTGGCCTCTTTTGAGCTGCCGCTTGTCTCAAAACCTCACTCAGTCCATTGACAATATGGATACGATCTGCAAAAGGAACTTTCTGTAATGTTTCCAATTCTCCTTTGGGTGGTTTCGTAAACCACGCCCTTACTTTCGGATCATCGAGCATGTGCTGAATCATAAATGGAGTCATTTCAGCAACAGCATAGGCAGCTCCAATGTCACCGACTAAAGGGTGGTTTGTAGTTAATCCAATAATGACTCCAATTGGCCCAGTCAACAATCTAGCAATTTGCCAGCGGCTTACATCTGTCCAACTCGCCAGCTTCTTATCAATGAAATCATCACGCATTTTCTGTGTATCAACTTCGGGGATTTCAACTGGCTCTTGTTTCAACTTTTCAACCGTTTGTATCCCCGGCGCAATTGGTGGCTCTTTGATCATCCCACGAGCAGTAGTGTCACTTGGAAGCGCATCCAATACTTCTTTCGACCTGTCAATCGCCTCTCCAAGCCTTCCAATTTCTGGATCATAAGATGCCAACATTGCACGACGATCATCCTCGCCAGAGTCACGCATAAAATCAGAGGAGGTAGTTGTCTGTGATTTTCTCGCCACTGTATTTGTTTCTCTTATTGGATCATGAAACGTCTCCATGTAGTGACGATAAAATGCGCGGTCGGATTTTACCTGATCTCCAACACCAAAATTATCAGCAATCTTTTGCAGACCGTCATCCACAACTTCCAATGCAGCTTTATATCCCTGATATTCGTCGCCGGGGAGATGACCTCCTGACAATTGCTTTCCTATTTCTGAACGATATCCTTGTAAATCTCGCCATGTCATCGGATCGCTTGAGTTCATACGATCCTGAATACTCTTGATGATTTTAGGAAGTGCCCCTTCTGTGCCAGTAATACGGCTTTCATAGGCACTAACAATACGATCTGAAACATTCAGATCATTCAGGGCACCGGGAGTAATATCGGGAGGAATTGTTTCATCATTCAACAACTGACGCTGGTCGTCATATCGCTTATCGGCTTCTGCTTTAGCCTTCTTCTGCGCATCGATAATACGACGATTACGTTCCTTGGATTGCAATTCTATGTGATCCTCAAGACCTTTACGCGCATCAGGTATGGCTTTAGCTGCTTCGTTTTGTCTATCTGAATCTGTGCTTTCTTTACGAAATTTAGCAGTGTTTTCACGGTTGGCTTCGCGTGCCACTTTACCTGCATCCCGATGTTTTCCTTGAGCTTCAATGTTTTCCTTTTCAACTTTCTCAGCTTCCTTGTTTGCGTCCTCAGCAGCCTTTATCACTCCCCTCTTTACAACTCTTCCCCCTGCTCCCAACATTGTTTGAGCAACATTATGTACAGCGGGAATTTTTGCCATAACTTTTGCGACGTCTTTTGGTAGATGAGGTGCTTCATATATAGATAAAGCGCCTAAGCCTACTCCGAGTAGTCCCCACCAATCACGTGCAGCTATTTTCTCCGCAGATTGCTCGCGTACTTGCTCTGCCCACGGCCCAACTCCCGGTATGATCGCTGCACCACCATGCATGGCTGCTTCGTATGGTTGTCCGCTCTTTACTGCTTTAAGAGATTTCTCACCCTCTTCTACTTGTGGCTCGATTAGACGTGTGACAGGTCCGCCAGCCGCCGCAATTGGTGTATTAAATGCCGAATGAGACTTTTCATATTCATTTGTTCTCGGATCAAAAACTGCTGCTGCACCTTTTAGTGCAGATAGGAGATCGGAACTATAAGTCTTCCACAAACCTTGTTTATCATCCTCTGGAGCCACCATAGGCTGACCGGCAGTATTTCTGCCGACAACCTTGACCCCGCTAGAAACTGCAATGTCCTTGAGAGCGGGATCGGCGGCAGCGTCACGCATGTACGTCTTCGCGTGTTCGGGAGTCAGCCTGTAACCGACTTTGAACGCAGGACCGACGTTGATGTACGGAATCTTCTGTATTTTGCCGCTCTTATCGGTCATGTCATACAGACCATAGCCTTTGCCTGTGTTTGGGTCTATTTTATTGACCGTAAAATCAGGCGGACGAACCTCATACTCGTCAGACTTGGACGATGGCGGACGGATCTCGTAATCGTTGTCTACTGCGGAGGCGACCATTGCCCATCCTTAATTACAGCCTCAACTTGCTGAGTACGCTTATTGTAAAGTTCATGCCCTTCTGGCTGACCTTCTGGACTTGGCCAGTTAGGATTTAGTTTCCATTGTCCAGAATCTGGACTACCGCCACTACCCTGAAGTGCGGTTTGTAATTCTACTTTCTTCCCTTCAAGATTTGAGTGCGCAATAGCGACAAGCTGTTTAAATATTGCATCAGGTAAAGCGCCTGTCTCCTGACGATCTAGCCATGCTTGAAAACTATTTGCAATACCGTAGTGCTGGACAAGATTATCGTAAGCGGCCTGATTAAATCTTTTCTCAAGAGTGTTCTGAATAGTCGCAGCTACCTGTCTCTGTAATCCTGCCTTCACATCTGGGGGTGCTTTCATTGCCCGATCTGCAACATCTACCAAAGCTTTCGCAGTGTCGTAATCATTACGCGCTGTCGTTACTTCCCGAGACAGTTTTGTGAACCCCGGTATTGCCGGTCCAATAGGCGATCTTGGCGTAGAGGCTGTTCCAGATGGCCTATGTTTTTCAGCCTCTTTCTTGAGTGTTGACGGAGAAGCTTGAGATCCAGAACTCGGTTTCGCAGCCGGTGTTCCTGTTTCTGCTGAAGGTCTTGCACCCGGAAACGTCTTAGTGCTTGTCCCTGTATGTGTAAACACATGAGGCTGATTGTTTTGATCGTAAACAAGGGTCTGCCCTGTAGTTGTGCTACTGGGAGTGTTCAACTGTTTATAGCGCGAGATTGCTTCAGAAGCTTGTTCTGGAGATAGTTGCTCTAAATCCTTACCGTAGGTAGCACGAATCCATTGTGCTTCTGCGGCAGTACTAGGATGTGCTGTCGATTTCGGCACCATCGTTTGGCCATTGAAATCGACTTCTTCAGGATCTTGGTCTGCGGCCATCGGAATACGCCAGTAATGTTCCTTACCATCAGCATCTTTTGTGGTTGCCAACTGAGAAAAATACTTTTCCTGACCAGCTTTTATTCCAGTAATGCTTTGCGCGAGTTCTTCAAACCATTTTCTTTGTTGCTCTGGTGGTGCATTAGGAAAGAGAGTCTTCAAATTCTTCATCTTTCCTTGGATAATAGCGAGATCTCCAACGTTCTTTGCACCAGCCGCTGTTGTTGCAGCCTGAGCAGGAGATGGCGGGGCGGCTGCGGCAATTCCTTGTGCGGTGTGCTGATCCGCTGCGGTATTTGCGGCTTGTTGTGTTTCCTGTTTTGCAATATTCTTTGGAATCTTTCCACGATTATGAAGACGGGTGGCATAAGCATCTGCTTCTTCGGCGGATGCAAACTTTCCTAGATTTTCCCCGGTCTTGAGATAGTGATCCCAAGCAGCTTTGAACATGGCTTTTTCAGCATCACTTCCCTCTGGCGGTTTTTTACCATCAGGAGTCAGAAACTTACCATTAACCACAGTCGGTACGAGAACTTCGTGTCCTTTGTCGTCCTGAAATGAAGTTGAATATTCGGAACTGTACGTGCCGTCCGGATTCTGGACAGATGGCCGATCCCAAATTTGGATGTTTCCAGCCTCCACTAACCCCTTGGGGTTGGGGATGACCATCGTTGCTGTTGGGGTTGGCTTTGTGATGTGCAAAGCGTCGGTTAGGATGTGGCCAAACTTCTGAATTGCGCCCGGACTCTTCTGTGGGTGATACAACTCCCTCATATCTTCCACGTTCTGCTGAAGCGCCTTCATTGCCTCTTGATATTGCGGAGTCGGCTGACCTTTTTCGTCAAGAAGCGTTGGGAGTTTGGATTGTAGATCGAGACGATTCTGAGCTAGCTCATGAGCCTTGCTGACAAATTCCTCGTCAGACAGAGCTTGCTTGCGAGCACGGGCCTCACCACCACGCTGAAGACCTTGCTGGTATCCGGTATTAAAAACTTCAGCATTGGCCATTACCCTACCTCTTGCCCGTAACCTTCTTGTGATGCGCTTTTCTGTACTTTTTCGCCGTCTTCACTGGAAGAACTTCTTCGTTCTTGTGAACTCGGGCAATGCCGGTCTTCTTCACCCTGCCGCCTTTTTTGTAGGAAGGAATATCTTTGCCAATGTCTTTGCCAAATCCACCGGTAGTGTCTTTTGTGTTGTTGCCCTTCCCGCCTTTACCTTTTCCCATCCCCTGTTTGAAATCGGCTTCGAAAGCATCCTGATTAGCCATTGATCCCCTTCCTTTGCAACTAGATCTTACCGAGTCCAAATCCCTCTGCGAAGCCTGCGCCTTGGGTGAGACCCATTCCGAGGATGGAGTTTGACCAGTTTTGCATTCTCTGAGCATCTGCTTGATCTTGTGCTTGGTAAGCTCCGATACCTGTATTCAGGAGACTACTTCCCAAACTGCTGGCATTACCCAGTGCCCCGCTCGTCAACGATGAAACTAGATCATTGATGCTGCTACGCGCCTTATCGCCTGCTGTCTGATTCGCAGAATTTGTGCCACCGCTTCTATTGTGGAATTGCGCCGTACTATTAAGTTGTTGCTGTTTTGCGCCCTGAATAGCGCTCGTTTGAGGCGCTAAGAGCTTCCCTATTTTCGCGCTGTCCCCTGAAAGAAGGGCAGAATTGAATGCGGAAGCTTGGGAAAGGTTCTGCTCCCCGAGCGAAGTCGCGAAGCCACCAATACTCCCAAACTTATTGATGTTTGAGTTCAGCACGGGCGAACTTCCACCAAATAGGCTACTGAAGAACCCCATAGGAGCGTCTCCTGCGCCGCGCTCCCGGACGGGCATTCTCGTAAATCGATGATATAATTGAGGGTGTCGAGCGGTTGGACGCTCGAATTTCACCTCATCGCTGAAAGGAGCGACATGGCACCCTCGCCTGCAACATTATATCCCCAAACCATTGAGACACAAGCAGAATCCACGCTAAAGACTTGCCGGATATGCAGAATTCCTCTTCCTTACTCATGCTTCACCAGAAATGTCAGAGAGCGGGACGGATTTGAATCTCGCTGCAAATCCTGCACAGATGCCTACTATGACCAGTTGCGGGTCAAACACGCACTCGCCAGCAATCTACCTCTCGTGAAAATTTGCGCGAGATGCGGCATCGAGAAATCAGTGCTTGATTTTTACAAAACTAAATTCTCGTCTGATGGAAGAAGATGTGAATGCAAATTATGCATAGGGCTCGCCTCCGCAGAAAGGTGGAAGGTAAACCCGCGTCCTCCGGAACTAAATAGAAAGAAAAACCTTGATTGGCGTACAGCCAATAAAACATACGTCAAGAAAAGGTCGCAAGAGTTACATTTTGATCGCTATAGTGCCAGCCGTGAATGGTATGAAATACAACTTGCCGACCAAGGCGGCGGGTGTGCTATTTGCGGTACAACAGTTCCAAAAGGAGCAGGGAATAGATTCCATATTGACCATGATCATAAATGCTGTCCACAAGCTGGTCGCGCCTGCGACAAATGTCGTCGTGGATTGCTTTGTAGTACATGCAATCTTGCTTTAGAGCGTATAGAGTCTATTCCCGGATGGGGCGAAAAAGCCACCGCCTACCTCGACAAGTACCGCCTTCATGTACAAGCTGCGGATTAAGTGGCCTGTACCTGAGCAGTGAGTATGCCGTTCGTAAAAATCATTGAACCTTGCGTCCCTCCACCCGTCAGAGCCGCAGTCGTGATCGTTACACTCAATCCAGCGGTAGGAAGCTGGCTCGTTGCTAAATTGCCGCTTAAGTCTGTAAAGGCTGGTTGCGTCTGGCTGAATGTCCCCGAATTTGCGTTATATGCATTGATCCACTCATGTGCAACCGCAGGCGTGTTTTGAGGCACAACGGGCAACGCAGTAGCCCACCATAAGCTTGCTGAGTAAACGACTATAGCGGTGTAGTTCTGTGGTAGTGGGAACGAGGCCGAACCATTGACTGTCCCTGTTGTCGGGGTGAGGGTACAGAGCCCAGCACCGAGGTTCGTAATAAAGCATAAAAACGGTGAGGTGATGACACTGTTCAGCGAGATCGCCACGGGCGAAGCATCGTTTACTACAATCAATGCGCCGGAGTCAGTTTGTTGAAGGGTATAGCTCGTGGCAGCTTCTTGGTTATTCGTTGTCCCTAACCCTGTAAAGTTGTTCGTGCTTCCGCCACTGCTCGATGATGAACTGGATGTCGTAGATGTGGTCGTCGTTGTGGCCGCAGCCGCAGTCTTCTGAAGCGCTGCCACCTTTGAGTTGAGAAGGACAATAGCCCTATCATTGTTGTTCAACCATGGGTAGATCCGTTGGATGTGAACGGTCACCTTCGGGTCCACACTCTTGTCTACTTGCGGATAATACGGCTGCGCTGGAGTTGACATTTATTTTGCCCTCCGCTGTGCTCGTGCAGCGCATGTAGCGCAGAGACCGTTGTCTGGCGGCTTGATCTGCACCGCTCCACAGCGCGTGCAGCGGCGCTTTTGAATTGTAATGTGCTTTGCCATTCTACGACCTCAAATTATATAGCGGCATCTGGTGATCCTTCCGGCCCTCCAAAAGGAGTGATAATTTGGTAGTTTGCACTACTGCCCCACCACTTGACTTTTGCTTCACACCTACTCTTGAACAGAAAGAATGGCGATGCAGAACTCAAACGGTAAGCAATCAGTTTGAACTTGTTTGCTGGAATCGGCGTCTTATACTTCGTCTGCAATCCTCCAGATGCCGGAATGGTCAATGTAATGGTCGGGAGTCCATCTGTCGGTCCACCACGAAAATCGAGTTCAAGAGTGAGATCAGTCGTGGACGCGTATGCGATATTCATTTCACGAATATGTTGCCATCCCATTAAACCATGTGATGTGTATTCACTCTGCCATTCGACCACGGATTCAGGATACGGCTCCATAACCCACTGACACTGCCATCCGAGATCGGGACCATGACGCCAGAGGACTCCATCTGTCGAGATGATTCTAACCTGATGGGCAAGGAACGGGGGTGTGAATGTAAGAGGGATAATCACCTGATGGGCAGCGGTTATCGGTGATTCATTCGGTGTGAAAATCGCGAAATCGTCTGATCTCTGAATTGCAATAGCTTTAGCATTGCTAAAGGTATTGGCCTCCAGAAGAAGGCCTTGAATAAACTTGTTCCCCGGCGTTCCGCAGTCCTCCCATACAGTTGGACGATCCTGCGTAGCCTCTGGGAACACTGAAAATGACGGTTGCCAGAGGTCCAAGACGTTCCCGGCTGCTGTAGGCCAATTGAGCACCATGCCTACGTCGATCAACTCATCACCATAGCCATCGATGAAGTCGATGATGTACGGAAGCAACCCTCCTGTGGTTCCTGCTAGTGCTGCTGGGGAAAAACCAGTAATCGTCGTACCATACCGGTTGGCGTACAAAGCAACATTGATCACGCTTGTCGGCTGTACGATAGCCTTGATGAAGATATCGCCAAGACGCTTGAATGCGCGTGCATCACCAGCATTCTGTGACCCTGTGGCAACTACGGAAACCGCAACCTCCGGGTTGCCAGATCCAAACAGCCGTACACTTCCATCTGTGCAGCCAACCATTACCGTATCTGTGTTTGGACCTTTCTCCCATGCGTGTGTTGTGACTGGGAACTGATAAACATCCGGCACCCATCCCTTACCAATTAGGTCAAATACTAGCGTTCTTGGAGTTCCGGTCGCATCAGCGTAATCGTAATACAGAACCGTATCCGCGTAAGTTAGCTGCTGCGCCTCTGGAATATCGTCATTGGGAGGGTAGATCGTGTATGCACCAATTGTGATCGGTTGAGGGACAACGCCTTCGCGCGGAAACAGGTTGTAAATGTCGTTGGTGATGCAAACATCCTGACCGCCGAATTCGCAGGCATAGATACCGTCTTTTGCGCGGAAAAAGGCTGTATCCCCACCGTCTGTGCAGACGCAGTTTGGAATATACAGGCCCTTAGATCCTGTCGCTTCAACAACGTTGAACGGTGTTCCTTCTACGCCCTCTACCGTAGCCAGTGCTTGATCGTATGTTGGATAGATCAGCCACCGTCTTTCTGCCGTCCATACCATCGACATTGCGGCAGTTTTTACGCCATTGATCAGAGCTTCATCCGGAGACGTAACGGGAATCTGATTCGTCTGTGGTGCAGAATCTGGATTGTTTCCCTTGGTGAAATACAAGGTTCCGGGATTAAGTTCATCGCCCACCGCAAACATATACGCAACGTTGTCTGTCGGCCCCCATAGATACGGCAGGGGTTGAGCCGCAAGATCGGGTTCAGGAATCTCGTAGGCAAGATTTGTTCCGTCAGGGACTCCCGGAATAATCATCGTTGTAGTTGAAGTCGGTCTCGAATAGAGTGAATATGCCAGTGACGTCGGAGAACCAATCTGAATCAGTGTTCCCGGTAACCAACGAGTGTTGAATTGATCTCCGGAAACCCACGTAATCTGTCCACCGGTTACATTGATGATTCCTTTGTGTGGCAGATCGATTACGGGGAATGGTTCGTAGTTATCGAAGTCCAGAATCTGGTTTGCCGCGACTTCAAGGTCCGTCAATTCGTCGGTGATCGGTGTAGGCGGTTCTGTGTTAGGTCCTGTTGCAACATACGTGAAGTTGTCTAATCCTTCATCGATACGGTAATAATCAATCACGTCTACTTGCGGGTCTGGGGAATAGACAGGCGTTACTGTATTGGCAAGAACTGGCGTTGACTGACTTGGTGACTCCGGAGATGGGTTCGACACCGCACCGGTTGCAGTGCTCCGATAAACATAGCGATATGAAACCCCAGTCCTTACCCCAATCGGCAGTGGTGGAATTGTCGGAGAGTTCGGCGATGTCGATACCGCCGTCATGATCAATGTAGCCTGATCTTTGTCCCAGTAGTCCCAATCGATTTCTACGTCATAAACGCCTGTAGCCGGGAATGTGATATTGAGGTTCGTGGTCAGCGCAGGACTGGTATCGCTGCCGCTTGTTCCACCTCCTACAAACAAAATCGGTAGAGAACTAAGGACAGTGATCGTCTGTCCGCGTGATGCTGGTACTGCTGCTGCTCCACCAGTGACGGTCGCAGAAGCACCGCCACTGATGCCGAACATGATTTGATCTTTGTATTGCAATGAGAACTGATACGTTCCAGCGGTCGGAACAAATAAGCTTCCAGTCACGCATGCGTTGAAGTCTTGATACCCTTCTGTTTCCAAGGCGGGATTGAAAAGCTGGATCGTGCTTGCAACTGATCCATCTGGATTCAGGACATTCCAGTTTACCGGCGTTGTGTTGTTCGTCGGCGATTGCATCGACCACGAGTTGTTGGTTGGTGACGTGTCCGGGACTGGATCTGTCAGTGATCTTGGCATGCCAGAACCGGTATCGTTCGGATTCTTCCAGATGTACTCGCCAACTGGACCGCTATGTGGAGATCCGCCGCCTGCGGGAGGAGGTGTTCCCCAAACATTTGCTGTCACGTTGCCAAGAGTAGAAATGACCGTCGCAATCGCTGCTACCGTCACCGACCAATTGACGGTAAAATTTCCGCTATTTGCGGAAAACGAGTTCGCCGATGAATCAATACCGATTTGAAGCTGAGAGGCTCCACTCGGCACCGTTACCGTTGTTCCGGCACCTATGAAGAATACGAGAGGCAGAGACCCGCCCGGAGCAACAACATTTCCTGCGGTGTCAGTGAAAGCTCCAACAATGATGGACGGAGTTCCGGATATGCCGCTGGTACCACCGGGATACGTTGGGCCAGTAGGACCAGCAGTTGCAGGCGTGGCCGCTGGATTACCGTTAACTGTTGCAGTCCCGGTGACTGTCAATGTAATCGTAGAACCCGCAATCAACTCCGGCGCATCACCTGTGATGATGACTGGAGCCGTTCCATCGGATGCATTTGTCTGACCGTAGTTATACGGCGATGGGTTCGCACCGCCTACGTTCGTCCACGGGATGGTAGTGGCAGGAAGATCGTCAGTCCCGGTTGTCGTTGTGTCCTGCGTTGTTACTGTCGGGGCAATCTGGGGCTCTTCGATACCAGTCTTAAAAATTAAACCATCTGACCGCACCTTGGTTGCGCCAAAACAGTACGATGTTGGAGTAACCGCAAGAGGGTAAGTCGTCGGTCCGTTGTCGATCAGAAACTTCGTTGTAATCGTTACATCTTCTGACGGATCTCCTGTGTATATCCACGGCTGTACGGAGGCATTTGGGCGGAATGGGCAAAAGGCAATCTCGTTTCCACTATAGCCAGTGCCTATTCTGTTGCCAGCAACATACATCGCTCCTGCTGCACCGATGACCCGGATGAAGCCCCCCGCAGGTCCACCCGGTGTAGTGTCGTTCAGAATTGTGAGACTGTTGATCGGGGTAGGAAGCGCAGAGTAAATCGCTGCACCCTCTGTTGAACGCGAAACGATTTGACCTTGTTTAAGAGCCCGGATGTTTTGCAAATAAGAATACTTATTCGGTTCAAGAGAATCGAGCGGGTGTACAGTGTCTATTCCACCCGGCTGAAATCTTTGTCCGTTTTTGTCGCGTTCGTATTGTTGTGGTTGAGCCATGGGAGCCGTTCTCCACCTTGTTCACTTTCACCCGGCTCCCGGACCGATGAAAGCTTATTTAGAAGTGCTGTACTCTTGTTCTCTGATGAATACACCACGTTGTTCTATAGTCGCACCATCTTTCATCTGATACGCAACAATTTCCGCGTCCTCCCTATCAAATATCGCTGCCCACATTCTACTCTTGATCCACTTAAAATCACCATCGTTGCGCGTTCTCTTGCCTCTGACGTAACGTTTTAAGTCACCCTCTCCTTTTACGACCATAAACTGATCTGCTTCGCGTTCTCGCTTTTCTTTTAGTCTTCGCCTCTGACGCTGATCTGCCTGACATTTGTCTGTACAGAATTTTTGTGTTGGCTTAATGGTAAAGTATGTTTTGCCGCAAGAACACAGCTTCTCCTTCGGTTTTCGCTCTTCAATGATCTGCTCTATTGTTTTGCCTTGTTCAAGGTGATAATGCAACAACGATGGATCTAAATCCAACTCTCTGGACCAATCAACGAATAGCTTTTCTTCACCAAGTGCCGCAATTCTTCGACTACTGCGTTTATTTCTAGCTTGATCGCCACGCGGAATCCATTTGCAGTTTCCCGGTTCATAATCGCCGTTTACATCTATTCTCTCGATGGTTAGTCCGCCAGATGGTCCCATATCATCATAGAAATTCTGAAAACTATTTAACCATCGCCGACAGACGGTAATTCCTCTCCCACCGTAATCTTTATAGTGATGGAGATTTGGATTGAGACACCTTTCCTTCATAGCTATCCAACTATTCCACTCAGAAGTATGGCTCATGCCGTGGTCAACTTCTTTCACGACTTCTGCGTTATAGCAACCACAACTCTGACTGACACCATTCCGCAAATTACATCGGCTGATTTCTTTGATTGTTCCGCATTCACACTGGCATTTCCAATATATGTATCGCCCACGATTAGGCGCTCTTTTCAAAACAGTCCAACGGCCATAGTGTTCGCCAGTTAAATTTATAAATTTTCTACTCCAAGTATGCTGTTTGGTATTCTCAACCCAGTAAGGTTTGCCCCTTTCCCTCATTATTCTGTCTCCCGGATGAATAGCGCTCTTGGCTGCGATCTTGGCTCTGGCCTCGTTGAAGGATGATGTCACTAAACGATCCTGAACTTTTCAATCTAGCGTTTTCTGCGGCACAGAATTGAATTGCTCGTGCCTCTAATTCTAAGCCAGCTTTCCATTCTTGTCCACCCATTTTAAAAAGGCAAAGGCTTTGGCTTATATCGAGTACCGTGTCCCATGCCGAGCGGGACACTTGCACAAAATCGCTGTCCAGAATCGGGACTGGGGCATTTGCAAGTACGGTCAAACCAGTGCTATGGCCAACGGGAGAAGCGAAGAAGTCCACGCCTCCAGCTACGATCACTGGACCAAACCCGGTAGGATTTGAATCCCATTCGGGCTGATACCTATCTGATTCTTCAATCGAATCGATGCTTACCGCCTGCCCATCAACCTTTCCCAGCATGATCCACGGCGTCTTGATTAATAGATTTAATCCATCTTGGTACCGGCGCAAAGCATAGGCTGCTCTTTCGTAGTCTGTGGCCTCAGATTCGCGTCCCAAGAGGTCAGCAAGCGCTCCCCATTCCAGAGCCCATGCGAAATCGTCTGGGATGCCTAGAAGCGTTGTAGCAGGCGGATTAAATGGGGCTCCGGATTGAAGTACGACGGCTTCATAGGTCCCCGGCACTGTCGGAGGAATGTCTACATCCCAAGAGAGAGGTGGTTCTGACGACAGCATGAATGTTTGAGGAATATTTTCTTGTGCCTGCCAGAAGCCAGCTTCGTAAAACTCCTGAGCTACCACATCATCCCGATAGAGGGTAACGTTGTAGGTCATCCCCCCACCTCCGCCGTAGCCGCCCTGCCCGTACCCGCCTTGGCCATATCCGCCACTCGTTGGACCAACCGGGCAGTAGCGAACACGTGCAACTTCGAGCGTCGTGTCTGGGAGCACCGTTCTGCGAGTATTTGGCGTAAGCCGAATACCGGGCATCAAACTCTGGTTGCAATTACTGACCAAAAGCAGTTCATCACGCCTGCGCTGAAGAGCTTGTGAGAGATCTTGAATGCTGAATTGAGTTGTTCCGGTCCATACGCTGCCGCTCATGGGCTCCAGCAGCATCGCCTCCATCTGGGTATAGGCGTAAGTGTCTGTTAGGGTGCGAAGACGTGGACTGTTAGGGAGTAATCCAAGGTTGTTCCAGAGTGTCCCGTTATTAAAGACATAGTCTTTCTTCCAGCATGCGGTCAGAACGTTATACATTCTCAATGCTTGCTGGACGTAAATTCCGAGTTCATTATCGCTCCAAAACAGCATATTTGGATCAGCAAGACGCTGCGCAAGCTGCTGTCGAGCCGTCACGAAATTCACCCAAGAATAGGAGCCTGCTGGCATTCCACACCTTACCTGTACACGTGATAGTTAACCGTGGCTGCTCCCGGTGTCACTGATCCACTAGTGCTGTTTCCCACAGCGACATTGATCGTGTTTGTCGTCGGCCACCGGTAGATCGTCAAGATCGTTCCACTGGAGCTTGGCTCATATCCCGTGATACTCAATGGCGTGCTATTGAAATCCAGAACAATATTGTCTGTGGTCAAAAGTCCAGTGCAGGTTGCTGGTGTCGCGAGTGCATAAGCACCTGAAGAAATAGCTGTCGTTGGCAACGTAATCGTTCCACTGCATATCGTGTGTGTGGCGTTGGCTTGAACGAATGCATCGGTCGCTACCTTGGTTGTGTTATCGCCTGCCGTCTGAGTTGTTGCCGTCGTGCCATTTGGCAGCACAACCGCTCCGCTCAGAGCAGTGGCTGTCACGCTACCCGTACCTGCCGGTCCTAAACTACAACCGGTTCCACAGAGCATCGCGGCAGTCGTATTAGTAGCTGAAGTAATCGCTGAAAATGGTGGTGCTGTTGCAACCGCAGAAATTACGCCACCACTTGCGGTAATGCTGGTGCCGTCTACCTTGACCACACCAAATATCGAACTGCTTGCCTTCGCTACCGTGATGGCACCGGCTATATCCGTGATGATGGTGCCGTCCGGTTTGACACAGCCAACCTGCGAACTCGTCGCTGTGGTGCAGGAGATCACTCCGCTCGCAACACTCAAGGTCGAAGCATCGCCTTGAAGAACACCTTTGGCTGCTCCTGTTCCATAGGGAGCTTCAATAATCAAATTTGCAGCAGAGATCTTGGGTAGAAGCGCGAGATAATTGGCATCCGCTACCGGTGAAATAGCGTTTATATTGAGAGATCCGAGCGTAGACCCGCCGTTTACGCCAACGCTCGTTCCACCGCCTGCTGTACCGCATGTCGGACAGGAAATCTGTGTTCCCAGAGTCGATGGTGTTGCCACAATCGGTGATGAGGCCGTAACGTTGGAGCCGAGGTAAGTTCCAAGATCAATTGAGGCTGGGGCTATAGCGCTTCCCGTTGGCTGCCAGCCGAGAAAGAACGTGTGACCGCTTGTCGTTGGGCTTGCAATAAAGCCCGATGTATTTGGGGCGGTCTGGTACGATACTGACCCAAGCGCTCCACCGCCCATGTTCGATGCAAACCCGGTCGTGTTCGCCGAATTATTCGGAATCACTGAAGAATTCAGCAAGCCACCACTTAACTGTGGAATATCACTACCCGAATTTCCGAGTGCGATGCTGCTTGTGATTGAAGTAGCACTTCCCGCAATGGCTACCTGTCCCGTCGTGAGGCCGGAAACCGCACCGGCATTGGCAAGCACAAAAGCATCGGTCGCAAGCTTAGTTGAACTGTCACCCGCCGTCTGGGTGGTCGCGGTTGTGCCGTTTGGAAGTGCAGGGGTACCGCTCAAATTAGCGGCTGTGCCCG
>Ga0210386_10000200_pt1 | contig 53047 bp, 41 predicted proteins | sample IncBWH32OmetaG_FD_160091 | JGI IMG/M metagenome (GOLD analysis project Ga0210386, IMG submission 160091) | Forest soil microbial communities from Barre Woods Harvard Forest LTER site, Petersham, Massachusetts, United States - Inc-BW-H-32-O ...
TCGCACAATACCATGATGACCGCGATGACCATAATAACCGCGATAATCGCATAACTACGGCGGCGGCCCAAGTCAAGCATGTATTCGTGATCGTGCTGGAAAACAAGAATTTCAGCGATACCTTCGATTTAGTCAAGCTCGCTATCTGCTCTCTTGTGGCGCTCATGGCCGGGTTTTGCCTGTACGACCGAACTCCATTACCGGTCTTTGCTTCTCCAGAAACGAACGTCGTTGCCGCGCCGCCGATTTCTGCGATCGCAGCGGTGGGGAAGAAGATTTTTTTGACCCATCGTTGTCGGCGTCTGGACGCATCTCCTGCTCTACCTGTCACAGTCCTGCCCACGCCTACGGGCCGCCCAATGGCCTGGCGGTGCAGTTGGGGGGACCGGGGACGGATCGCCAGGGCGCACGAGCTGTACCGTCGTTGCGCTACGTGCTCAACCGCACTCCGGTCTGGAACAAGGCATTCATCGCAAGCACCGCGGAACACATCGTCGAGGGAGAAGAACCACCAACCGGAGGCTTTGGCTGGGATGGCCGTTTCAACACGCTGCATGACCGGGCCGCTTTTCCTTTGCTAGCGCCTAATGAGATGGCCAACGCCGGGCCTGAAGATATTGTCGCCAAATTGCAGCGGGCCGGCTACGCTGAAGATTTTTGCACGGTGTTTGGCGCGCAGATCTTCGACGATCCGCAAAAGGCCTATGCCGCGATGCTCGTTGCTCTTGAACGCTTCGAGCTCGAAGACCCCAGCTTCCATCCTTACAACAGCAAATACGACGACCACCTGGATGGGAAGGTCCAGCTCAGCCCGAAAGAGCAGCGCGGATTGGCCTTGTTCGACGATCCGCGGCGCGGCAACTGCTCATCCTGCCATCTTGACCGGAAGGGCATCGATGGTTCGCATCCGCTGTTCACCGACTACCGTTCGAGGCGCTGGGTGTGCCGCGCAACCCGGAAATTCACGCCAATGCCTCGACCACCTACTTCGATAGGGGCCTTTGCGGGCCTTTGCGTACCGATCAGTCCGCAGAGCAGAAGTACTGTGGTCTGTTCAAAACACCGACGCTGCGCAATGTGGCGGCACGGCAGGTGTTTTTTCACAACGGGCGATTTCATACGCTGAAGGAAGCATTGCGCTTCTATGTGCGGCGCGATACCGATCTGAGGATGTGGTATCCCGTATCCCCTGCCGGGACGGTGACTAAATTCGACGATTTGCCGCCGGAGTTGCGAGGCAACGTTGACGTCATCGACGAACCGCTGACACGCAAGGAGGGCGGGTCTCCGGCGTGGACCGACGCTGAAATTGACGATGTGATCGCGTTTTTGGAGACCTTGACCGACCGCGATGTGGAACCCACAGGTCGCCAGAGTGCGAACAGGCCTTAAAACAAGCGTGGGCCGCATGCGCGGCCCGCGCCTTCAATCCAGACCTACTTTACCGCTGCCGCTGCTCCCGTCGACTTCTCGTGAGCGGCCTTGGAGTGGCCATGAGCTGTCGTCGAGTGCTCATGGGCGGTCTGCGAGTGCTTGTGGCCTTCCCTCGTGGTTGCCCTGTTCATGGTGATCCGCCGCCGCGTGATGGGCCTTGGCTGCGTGCTCGTGGTGCTCGGCTGCCTTGCGATGTGATTCGTGCGCCATAAGATCCTCTATTTCCGGGATGATTTCCCTGCATCAGACTCATCCCGCAACAACGAACCTCGCTGCACAGCCAGATGAATTTCCTGTGGATTTTCGAAGAACCAACTTTCGAAAGATGGCACCGCGAGCAAATCCTGGAGGGTAAGCCCAACTCCGCGCCATTTTCCCGAGTTGTAGAGCGGTTCAGCTGCGCCAGCGGAGGGTGACGGGGCCGGGCATGGGATGGCGTGGAGTCTCGCCGGTTTGGAGCGAGTCGAGACGCGCCTGCTTGAGCGCGAAGTACCACTTGGCGGGACGGTCGGCGTCATCGATGAGCATGAGCGAGGGATCGTACTTCAGGCCCTCTGCCTGCTGGATCATGGTGATCTGGTCCTGGCGCACGAAGCGGCGTCCGAAGAATGTCGCAATCGCGGTTACAAATGGGATGGCGTAAAAAACATTCCATGCCGCGCATACATCGATGCGGCAGGCGTTTGGAACTGTAGGAGTTACAGTTGTAAGACTGGCAAACCACTTGTCGCCGCAGCGGATGGTTTCATAGCGGCGATCGGGAAGAACGAAGTCGATGGTGGTGGTGATGGGTTCGCCGTACACGCCGAGTAGCTTATACGGCGCGCTGTTTCCCGATGGCGCGTGGGCGGACATTCGGAAACCCTCAGGGATGGGCTCGAAGTGTTTTTCCTTTTCGTGGATGCTGGCCTTCTTGCGCCACCACCATGCCTGGTGCACGAAGGGTCCGTGAGCCGGGTCCATGAGGCCGATGATGCCGTGGTCGACGTTGCAGGGCAGGTCGGCGGTGAGATGGGCAGTGCGGAAGCGCGGACCGAACTTGGGGACTTCGGGCGGCGGAGGCTGCTCGCCGGGACGGGCGCGTCCGGTGCCGGGCTGGGGGATGTAGACCCAGGCGTATCCGTCGCGCTCTTCGCATGGAAAGGCGGAGGCGTAGATCTTCGTGGGATCGAGCGTGTCCACTGAAGTGAGCGAGGGAATCTGCAGGCATTGGCCGCTGGCGGGTTCGAAGGCCCAGCCGTGATATTTGCAGGTAAGCTCCTGGCCGTCGAACCATCCACAGGAAAGCGGGATGCCACGATGCGGGCAACTATCACGCATGGCGAAGAGCTTGCCGTCCTGCTTTCGCCCCAGCACAAGGGGAATGCCGAGAAGCATGGCGGTGTGGAGCTTCTTGCCGCGCAAAGATTCGCTGCGCATGGCCGGGTACCAGTCGTTGTAGAGCAGCGTGGTGGCCGGGGCCTGGGGCAGAGTCGGCATCTGGTTAATGATAGCGGTCAGCTAGTGAAGCGGGCAGCGGAAAGGCGGGTAGCGGAAAAAGCGGTCAGCGAAAAAAATGCTCCTCAGAGTCTAAAGCCCTGTCTTCGTTTTTCTCTTTCGGCACGACTGAAGTCGTGCCCTGATACAAAGCGAGCGTGGATTGTGCCGATCGATGGCACCCAATTGGGCGATCGGAAATGGGTAGAGCGGCACCCAAGCGAAGTCGCATCCCACCCTATCGCAAAATGCGGCGAAAGGATGGCGCACCCAGATCTATCCCTATCCGGACTTTAGCTATCCGCTTCTTAGCCGCCCTACTATAATCGGCGAATGCCCCGCGAGGAGATGCTGCCTTGAACAGTCTGCGTACTGCAAAGCGCTTCGCCTTTCCGCTGCTCGGGCTGTGGGTGCTGCTGTATGCCTCGTTTTCTCTGGTGAAGCCTCCGCTGCTCGACGGGACGGATGCGGTGATGGCCGAGGCGGCGCGCGAGATGGCTGTGAATGGCGGCTGGATGATGCCGCATGTAAATGGGGTGAGATCGCCGCAGACTCCTCCGCTGCTGGTGTGGATTACGGCGGCGAGCTTTAAGCTATTTGGCGTTTCGGACGTCGCGGCGCGGCTGCCGCTGGCGTTTTGCGCGCTGGCGCTGTTTGGGCTGACGCTGACGCTGGGGTCGCGACTGTTTCTGACTCCAGTAGCGGGGTTTTATGCGGCGCTGATTCTGCTGACCTCGTTCGGGATTTTTCTGTTTGCGCACCTGCTCTACCCGGAGCTGCTGCTGACGCTGTGGGTGACGCTGGCGATGTATTTCTTCTGGCGGTCACTCAAGGTTCCTTCATGGCGGTCGGCGGCGGGATTCGGGGCGGCGTGCGCGCTGGGGTTTCTGTCGATGGGGCTGGCCGGCTTGGTGCTGCCGGTAGGTATCGCGTTTCTGTTTTTGTTCTATACGCGGAATCTGGGGCATCTGGCGCGGTGGCATCCGGCGATCGGGGCGCTGGTTTTCCTGCTGATTGCCGCGCCGTATTACGTAGCGGCCTACCTGACGCTGCGAGGGCAGAAGCCGTTTCTATTTCCAAAGCACGTCGCGACAACCACACCGGTGCTGGTGTTCTGGGCATTTGTGCTGATATGGATGACGCCGTGGTTCCTGTTTGCACTGGCGGCGCTGGGGCGGCTTTCCGGGCGGCTGTTCAGCCGGAGGGCAGAGCTGGATCACGACCAGCAGGCGCTGCTCTTGCTGGTGCTGTGGACGGGGCTGGTGGTGGTGCTCTATAGCTTCTCCAGCCGGCGGGAATACTTCGCGCTTCCGGCACTACCCGCGCTGAGTCTGCTGGCGGCGGGATGGCTGGCGGCGGACGAGGCCGCTCCTTCGCGGGTGGCGCGGGTGCTGGCGTGGATCTTCTTCGTTGCCGGGGTGGTGAAGGCTGCTGTGGCCGCGGTTCTTGCGTTGCGCGCGCCGGTGCCGGCTCCAGACACGGATATTGCGATGCTGCTGGATCTACACCGGGGGCACCCGTGGCAGCATTGGCCGTTCTTTGGACATGCATTCGACCTGACGTTTGCCTCGATGGGGGCCTTTCGCGTGGCGCTGCTGATTACGTCGGCAGCGCTGGCGGCGGGGGTGACGGCGAATCTTGTGTTTCGGCTGCACGGTAAGGCGCGGATGGCGAATTGCTTTCTAGCGGGAATGATGGCCTTCGTGCTGATTGCGGCACACGTGGCGCTGAATACTTTTTCGCCGGTGGTATCGTCGGCAGTGCTGGCGGAGGCCATCAAGCCGGAGGTCGATACGGACGATGTGGTGGTGGTGAATGGTCCCTATGAAGAAGCGTCGGCACTCGGGTTTTATCTGGAGCGGCCGGTGAAGCTATTGAATGGGCGGGCGGATGTTCTGGCTCCATGGTCGTTTGCTCCGGATGCTCCGGCGATCTTTCTGGACAATGCGGCATTGGGGCAGTTGTGGAGCAGCGACACGCGGGTGTTCCTGTGGACGACGCCGGAGAGTGTTCCTGAGCTGCCGGGCGAGACGTACGTTGTCGGGCGAGATGGCGGCCGGGAGTTCGTGAGCAATCAGCGGAACAATGGCGGTGCGGCGTTCTGAAATGCAGCTGGTGAAGCGGGCAGGTGATAAAGGGTAGCTAAGGTCCGGTCAGCGGAGAAGCGGCTAGCGATTTATTCGCCGGATTTTGAAGCGGAATCGGGTTGCCACGACATGACTTCGAGGGCGATCAGCCGAGCAACGAGAACGGCCAGATACAGCTGACCGAAAAGAGCTTCGCCGATGGCGAGACTGCGGGCAATCGGATGGACGGGGATAATATCTCCATAACCGAGGGTGGTGAGGGTACAGAAGCTGTAGTAATACCACTCGTGTACCGAGGTGGTAAGCGGGACGGAACCCTGGAAGGATCCGGGTTTCAGGTAGTTGACCAAGAGGTATAGATGTGCCCAGCCGAGGCCGATGACGAGATAGACAGCAAGCGCGCCCTGGACCCGCATCGAGGTCATGTTTCCGCGGCGGAAGACCTGGAAGAGCAGGATGTAGCACAGCAGAGCCATGCTGATAAGCGTGACGACTTCATGAAATAAATGGAACTGCTCTGTCTGGATCAACCATTCTGACCACTTGACGCATAGAGAAAATACCCCAAAGCAGAGAGCCACATTGAAGAGACGCCGCTGACCCCAGGCGATGGCCACCCCGGAAATCAGGATTACGGAATAGGCGATATCAGAGGCGAGACGCCAGTGTCTCTGACCAAGACCTAACGCGGGCATGACGAATACGGTCGTCACCAGCAATGCGAGGAAGAACGACAGGTTCAGCTGCGATTCCCAGGTCTGGGTAATCAGCGTGCGGGTTCGGTGGACAGCGTGATGTCTCTGCTCTTTGGTGATTCGCGGATGCAGCATTCTGTGGCCGAGGACTTATGGCTAGATCATTCTATCCTCAAGCAGCTAAGAGGCGGTCAGCTAACGCGGGTAGCGGAAGAGCGCTTTGGAGTGGATCGGCCAGGGATACAGCGGTCAGCGAAAGGCAGCGGCTACTTCGCGGTTCTGGCCACAACGGAGCAGCCTCCCCTTCCTTCAGCGGCCTTTCTGCATCGGTCCATCGCGTCGCTGTCGGCGATACTCTGGTCGAAGGCTCCTTGCGCAAGCCCCCACTTTCCCTGTCCGTTAGTCGCGAATGCCTTGTAGGGTCCGCCCAGCAGAAAATGCCTCCAGGCTTCCTGGCCTTTCTCCTGCAATCCAGCCGGGGGCGGTATCTTCGGCGGCTCGGGCCCGGGCAGGACCACGTCGCCGAGGGGCAACAGATTATGCGCCTTTAGAAATTCCTGCACCGTTTCCGACCACGTGTCGGGGTGAGCGTAAAGATGATGACCGTCCTCTCCATCCGGGGGCGCCAGGACAAACTGCTCCGCTCCTCCTCCTTTGGTGTAGGCTGCCTCGAACTGCCGCGCCATCGGCGGCGGGAACCAGTGGTCGTTCTCGGAGTAGATCCAGAGCATAGGCAGCGTTCCATGCTTCCGCGCTTCTCTTCCGAAGGCAGCGAAGGCGTCGATGACGCCACCCAGATTGCAGTTGTGCTCATGTCCGTCCCCGCCTCTTCCGCCCGCAAAGCTGATCGCGGCCTTCAGCTCTTTGGGTGGATCAGCCGAGAGCGCTGCCTGTGCAAATCCACCGGTAGAGACGCCCGCGCTTACCACCTTATCTCCATCCACCTCGGGCAGTGTCCGGGCAAATTTCATTACCGCCTTCAGGTCCTCCGCGCTCGCCTCGCCAGCCTCCCGAAAGCTGCCGTTTCTGGAACCGCATCCGCCGTGGCTGCCGTCACGTTCACCGCCCGAGCGCCCGTAACCTTTCCTTACCACCACGATGGCCACGTATCCGCGGCGGGCGAACCACAGTGCCTGTCCAAGCTGCGCCCATGGCGTGACGTGCATGCGGTCCTCTTCCTTGTCCGAGGTTCCATGAGTCAGGACTGCCAGAGGATGCCGTCCGGGCCGATCCGCGTATACCTCCAGCACATCCAGACCCCGCGGAAATGCTCCCGGTACTGGCGCCCACATCTCTTTTTCGACGAAGGTCACGGGAGGCTGGCCGGATTTCGTGTTCTTCCCGAAATCGGCCGCAGCGGGCTCCTGAGCGGCTGCAGCCAGGACCACGATCCAGATCACGACCCAAGGCAGAGGACAAGGCATGCGCATAGTCCGCAGTACAGCCGATTTTCCGATCAACGGTCAAGATGCCTTGGCTATCGAGAATGAGTTCCGCCTGCGATGGGCTTCAGATTGCCGTTTTCTAGGGCGAAGGTCTGGCCGCGCCAGGTGACAGTGTTTCCGGCAAAGCTCCAGATCCAGGTCCAGAGAGCGAAGAGGTCGCGCAGGGGCAGGAGCCAGAGGTCGCGGAGGACTTGCCCGTCGTTGAGAATGCCGACGCCGACCGATAACGCCACGGTCACGCGGGCGAGGCAGGTGAGGCTGAGCAGGGCGAGGCTTTCGATCGCAAAGCCGGATGCGATGGCGTTGAAGATGGCCCAGGGGAGTCCAAAGGTAAAGATGAGGCCGAGGTAGCCCCAAATGCGGGAGTCGCGGATGCCGCGGGCCCAGCGGAGCTGGTGCGCGAAGTATCCGGGGAGGGTGTAGGCGGGAACGGAGGTGTCGACGATCTCGCGGGTGAGGGCGACGGCGTATCCGGCCTGGGCGATGCGGTGGCCGAGTTCGTAGTCGTCGGCGAGGCAGTCGACGAGGGGGGCGAATCCGCCGATGGCTTCGAGCGCGGGACGGGAAACAGCGAGCGTGGATCCGAGGCCGAAGCGGATTTCTCCGTCGAGCTTGAGGGAGGTGAGGACGCTCGGGAAAAAGTCAGTGGAGATGCCGAGGGCCTCGAGTTTTGATCCTAAGGTCCCATGCGAAAGGCCGCGATAGGGTGCGGTGACCAGGCCGACAGGCTTGTTACTTCGCGGGGCGGCGAATTCGGCCATCACGCGGGTGAGGTAGCGGGGCGAGACGCGGATGTCGCTGTCATTCACGAGGAGATATTCGTAGCGGGCGTGAGGCAGGAGCTGGACGACGTTGCCGATTTTTCCGTTAGGACCGAGCTGCTCGGGGGCCTGGATGAGGCGGATGCTGCGGTTGGGAAATTCGGACTGGAGTCGTTGGATGGCCTCGACGGCGGGGTCTATATGCGTAAAGGCGGGGAGAGAGGAGATGCCGAAAAGGATTTCGTATTCAGCCGGGTAGTCCTGGCGGCAGTGGCTGGCGAAGGCTTCGTACATGCCCGGGTCGAGCCCTTTGACTGGCTTGAGGATGCTGACAGTGGGGGTAAAGCCCGTCGCTGCGGCGTGGCGGCGGACGAAGGAGCGCGCGCTCCACAGGGCGGCAATGTAGTAGAAGAGTCCGGCGAAGGTGAGGAGGGTCGTGAGGGATTCGACGAGGGTGGCGAGCATCGGTAAAAACAGTTTAGTAGGTGAGAGATGTGTAGATGAAAAGCAGGCATCCTAATGGAAGTGAAGTATGGAAGTGTGGGTTCCACGCACACGCCAGGAACCCGCGAAGGCGCCGACCGGTGGGCGAGGATCGGTTGGACCCGTATCCCGAGGCGCAACTCATTTCCCCCAGAGGCAATTGGCCCCAAAACCAATAAAGAGTTGTTTATGGCGAGCAATCGCGGAGTTGTTTTTCTAGGTCCGGGAAAAGTTGAAGTGCAGAGTATCGATTACCCCAGGATGGAGAATCCGCAGGGCAAGGCGATTGAGCATGGAGTGATTCTTAAGATTGTTTCGACAAATATCTGCGCTTCGGACCAGCATATGGTGCGAGGGCGCACGACGGCGCCGACGGGCATCGTACTTGGTCATGAGATTACTGGCGAGATCATCGAGAAGGGCAAGGACGTTGAATTTCTTGAGGTGGGCGACCTGGTGTCCGTTCCTTTCAATGTTGCGTGCGGACGCTGCCGCGCATGCCGGGAACGAAATACAGGGATGTGCCTCAATGTAAATCCGCAACAGCCGGGCGGTGCCTATGGGTACGTCGACATGGGTGGATGGGTCGGCGGACACAAGCGGAGTATGTGCTGGTTCTCTATGGACAATCTGCTGAAGTTTCCTCACAAGGAGCAGGCGATGAGCAAGATCAAAGACCTGACGATGCTGTCGGACATTCTGCCTACGGCTTCCACGGCGCAAAATGCGCGGGTGTCGGGGTGGGGCTCGACGGTGTATGTAGCGGGAGCGGGGCCGGTTGGGCTGGCGGCGGCAGCTTCCTGTTACATTCTGGGCACTGCTGTGATCATCGTGGGCGACACAAACCAGGATCGCCTGTCGCATGCCAAGAAGATGGGTTACGAAACGATCGACATCACAAAACATGACAATCTTGCCGATCCGATCGCAGAAATTCTGGGTGAGCCGATCGTGGATGCGGCGATCGACGCAGTGGGTTCGAAGGCAGCGGGCACGGCACGAAGAAAGAGCCTGCTCCTGCGAGCGTGCTGAACGACCTCATGGAGGTAACCTTCGTTGCCGGGGGTGTGGGAATTCCGGGGCTGTATGTTGTCGAAGATCCAGGCGCGCCTAACGAAGAATCGAAGAAGGGCATTCTGAAGATTCGTTTCGGGAAAGGGTGGTCGAAGTCGCTGCGCTTTCATACGGGACAGGCCCCGGTGCTGCAGTATAGCCCGCAGCTGATGCAGGCAATTCTGCACGACCGGCTACCGATTGCGAAGATAGTAAACGCAACGGTGATATCGCTGGACGAGGCCGCCAAGGGTTACAAGAAATTCGATTCGGGCGTGGCGAGGAAATTCATACTCGACCCGCTTGGCGTGGTTCGCAAAGCGGAATAGTTGGCTAAGAAGTGTAAGTCCGGATGGGGTTGTGCTCTCCCACCCTTCGCGAAGTACGCGAAAGGATGGGGCACCCAGAGTTTTGTTGCTAACGTGCAGTAAAGCAGATCCTTCGACTTCCCCTTCGCTTTGCTCAGGGTCATCTCAGGATGACATCTCCTGGTTAGATCGGGAGAGATTGCCTTATCTGGGGGCGGGGGTGGAGGCGTCGGCGAGGGCGTAGGCGACGACGGCCATGACGGCGGCGTTTTCTCCGAGGAGCTGCGGGTTGACCTTGTCTAAGGTGTCAGCGGCGGTGTGGTGGTAATTAAAGTAGAAACGGCTGTCCTGGGTAGGGGTGAATCCGGGAACGCCCTTGAGGAAGCCGATGTCTTCGCCGGCTTCTTCGCCACCGGTAAGGGTGGAGGCTCCGATGGCGTCGAGTACCTGGGCGACGGGGCGGAGGTAGTCGCCGAGTTCAGGTTTGCCAGCGTAGGTGACACCGTCGGGATGGTCAGCTCCGAGGTCGGACTCAAGCGCGCCGATGTGGTTGGCGAGGTCCCTGGCGTGTTCCTGGGCGTAGGTCTGCGCGCCTTCACCGCCCTGCTCCTCGTCCATCCAGGCGATGAAGCGCACGGTGCGTTTGGGATGGACGCCGAGTTTCTGGAGCAGGTGAATAACCTGCATGGAGACGACAATGCCGGCTCCGTCATCGATGGCTCCGGTGCCGAGGTCCCATGAGTCGAGGTGTCCGGAGACGATGACGACCTGCTCGGGGTGCTCGGTGCCCTTCCAGTCGGCGATGACGTTGTAGCTGGGCACAGGCGGGAGGGTTTGCGGGGTGAGCACGAGGCGCATGGTGACCGGGCCCTGGCGGGTAAGGTTGGCGAGCAGGTCGGCGTCTTCGGCGGTGACGGCGGCGGCGGGGATTTTGGGCAATCCGGCGGGATAGTAGGTCATACCGGTGTGGGGCAGGCGGTAGTCGGCTCCGCCGACGGAGCGCACCAGCACCGCGGCCGCGCCAAGAGAAGCGGCGACGCTGGGTCCGGCTCCGCGATAGAGAACGCCTTGTCCGTAGGCGGCGAGGCCGTTGCCCTGGGCAGCGATCTTCTTGTCGAAGGGTTTATTGAAGAGCAGGATCTTGCCTTTGACGGCTCCGGTGGGCAGGTTGTGGGCCTCGTCGAAGCTGCTGACCACGACGACCTCGGCGGTGAGGCCGTCGGGTGCGGTGGCGACGCTGCTGCCGAGGGCAGTGAGAACGATCTTCTGGGTAGTTCCCGGAGTCTGGCCGGGCCATGCGGTGAGGGCGGCTGTCTCCTCGCCACGCACCCAGTGGGGGACGGTGGTCTTCTCGAGCTGCACATCGGCGCCTAGGGCGCGCATTTCGGCGGCAACATAGTCGACGGCGGCCTGGGCCTGCGACGATCCGGAGATGCGCGGGCCGATGTTGTCGGTGAGATGGCGCAGCTGGTTGAGCGCGTAGGGGTCGGTGAGAGCGGCGTCGCGCAGCAAGGTCATGGTGGCGAGCTGGTCGGTGGTCCATGCGCCGGTGCCGGGAGACATCATGCGGGCGATGCGGTCCTGTACGGTGGGCCCGGTCGGAGGCGGGGTCGGCTGGGCAGTCTGGGCAAGCGCGGTCTGGGCAAAGACACCAAGGGCGGCGACGAGAAAGATTCTCTGGCTGACAGGCATAGGGGGAAGTTAACACGAGTAGTTGGTGAAACGGGCAGCGAAGGAGAGGGAAGCTGGTACAGCGGAGAGCTGGTACAGCGGAGAGCTGGTAAAGCGGGTAGCGATGGGTCGGGTAGCTAAAAAGCGGACAGCGAAAGACACCCAGCGTGAATCGCATCCCACCCTTTCGGTCCAAAGACGGAACCGAAAGGGATGGGGCGCCCGGCATGCTGCTCTGCTTGAGTTGATGGGTAAGACCACCGAAGCTGCTAGATTGCGGGATGAAGCTGCGAGCCTACCTCGCTGATTCTTACCCGATGTCTTCCGACCAGTTTTCGAGGTACTTCTTCATCTCGGCCATGAATTTGCCGGCGTCGGCTCCGTCGATGATGCGGTGATCGAAGCCGAGCGTCAGGTGGATCATGTGGCGCACCGCTATAGAATCGCTCCCGTCCTCGCCGGTGACGACGGCCGGCTCCTTGAAGAGGCCGCCTACGCCGAGGATTCCGCTCTCCGGCTGGTTGATGATGGGCGTGCCGAACTGCTCGCCAAAGATGCCCGGGTTAGTAATGGTGAAGGTGCCCGAGCTGACTTCATCGGGCTTGAGCTTCTTCGAGCGGGCGCGCTCAGCCAGATCAGCGATGGCGCGGGCGATGCCCAGGAAGCTCTTCTCCTCCGCCTGCTTGATGACGGGGACGATCAGGCCCCAGTCGAGCGCGACAGCGATGCCTATGTTGATGTTCTTCGGGTAACGGATGGCGTCGCCTTCCATCTGCGCGTTGACGATGGGCATCTTACGCAGCATTGCGATGACGGCGCGCGTAATGAACGGCATATAGGTGAGCTTGACGCCGTTGCGCTGCTCGTACTTGTTCTTTTCCTTCTCGCGAATCTTCACGATGCGCGTGAAGTCGATCTTGAAGACGGTGTGCACGTGCGCAGCGGTGCGCTTCGACTCAACCATGCGCTGCGCGATGATGGAGCGCATCTTGCTCAATGGAACCAGCTCGCCGGGCTGCGGTACGGGAGTGGCTGGCGCGGATGGCTTCGCAGCGGCCAGTGCTGACGCGGCTGCCGGCGGCGCAGAGACGCGTGCGGGCGCGGGCTTCGCTGCGGGTTTCTCGAGATAGGAGAGCACGTCCTCTTTGGTGATGCGTCCGCCTGCGCCGGTTCCCGGAACCTGCGCGAGGTCGAGGTTGTTTTCCTTGGCGATCTTGCGCACCAGCGGCGAGGAGCGGCCATGCTCGGCTGAGACTGCAACCGGTTCAGCTGCCGGCGTTGAGGGGGGCTCCGCGACTTTGGCTGCAGCCGGAGGCGGCGTCCCAGAGGGAGCAGCGGCAGCGCCAGCCGTGCCGCCGATTACGGCTACCACGGAGTTGATCTGGACGGTCGTGCCAGCCTCGGCTTTGATTTCGGTCAGCACGCCGGCGGCGGGCGACGGAATCTCGGCATCGACCTTATCCGTCGAGATTTCAAAAAGCGGTTCGTCTCGTTCGATCTTGTCGCCGACCTGCTTGAGCCATTTGGTGATGGTGCCCTCAAAGATCGACTCGCCCATCTGCGGCATGATAATTTCGGTCGCCGGACCGGATGCAGGCGGGGCCGACTCTGCCGGTGCAGACGCTGCGGGAGCTGCTGCTTCCTTCGCCGGCGGCGCCTGCTGAGTCTCCGCCCTGGGCGCCGGCGCGGAGGCTCCGTTTGAGCCAGCCTCGTCGATCACCGCGACAACGGTATTGATCTGAACGGTCGCTCCATCGGCGACCTTGATCTCCTTGAGCACGCCGGCGGCGGGGGAAGGAATCTCGGCATCGACCTTGTCGGTGGAGATTTCAAACAGGGGCTCATCGCGCTCGACCGTGTCGCCGGGCTTCTTGAGCCACTTCGTGATCGTGCCCTCAAAAATCGACTCGCCCATCTGGGGCATCACTACGTCCGTCGGCATGCATTCCCTTTCCGCTTCGTTACCAAGTAACCTGGCGCTTTCGTCGCGCTGGCGCAAATCCCGATTATAAATCCGCGTACCGGCATTGGAGCCGCAACGGCTCGGCATCTGAGACAACAGTACAAAACGAATTAGTCTATCGCACCGATGCGGTTTGCTGCTTGCCGTCCGCGCATCCTGTTTCCGGGATAATAGGGTTGTCACGCATTTCTAGCCGTCTGAGGATCGCCCGATGGGTTCCGGAATTCATAGCGCGGAAGTGACGTTGCTGATATTGGTCACGCTGGTCGCTCTGCTCGCGGCCTTTGCGCAGCGGCTAAAGACGCCGTATCCCATCGTGCTGGTGCTCGGCGGGCTGGTGCTGAGTTTCTTTCCGCGAGTTCCGCATGTATCGCTGAACCCGGCCTTCGTCTTTCTGGTGGTGCTGCCGCCGCTGCTCTTTGCCAGCTCGCTCAATACCGCATGGCGTGAGTTCCGCTTCAACCTGGTCAGCATCGGGATGCTGGGAATCGGGCTGGTCGCCTTCACTGTAGTCGGCCTGGCGATCGTCGCTCATTTCTTCATCCCTGACTTTGACTGGCGCGTGGGCGCGGTCCTTGGAGCCGTCGTCTCGACTACCGACACCATCGCAGTCGCCGCCATCGCAAGCCGGGTGGGACTTCCTCATCGCCTGCTCGATATCATCGAGGGCGAAAGCCTGGTCAACGACGCCGCCGGCCTGCTGGCCCTCCAGTTCACCACGGCGATCGTGGTGTCGGGCGAGATTCCATCCCTGTGGACCGGGGTGACGGAGTTTGCGTGGCTCATCCTGGGCGGCGTAGCGGCAGGTGTGCTGGTGGCCGTGCTCGTCGACTGGTTCGATCGCTCCATCCGCGACACGGCTCTGCAGCTCATGGTGAGCGTAGCGACGCCTTACTTCGCTTACCTGCTCGGCGAGTCGCTTCGCTCCTCGGGTGTGCTGGCCACGGTGGCCTGTGGACTGTATCTCGGTCGCACGCGTTCGGAGAGCTTCACCACCGAGGCCCGGATGGACTCGCGCGCCCTTTGGAATACCATCGACTTCGTCCTCAACAGCCTGGTCTTCATCGTGGTTGGACTGCAGCTGCCCGCGGTTCTGGATGGCATGCGCCCGCTGCGCTGGCCCGTACTGATCGGCGGCGCAGGTTTCGTGTGCGCTGTGGTCATCGGCCTGCGCATGTTCTGGATCTTTCCAGGCGCTCGTTTTTCTTACTTCCTGCGCCGGCGCCTCCTTCACCAGAATGTCCGGCAGCCCGCCACCCGGGAGGTGGTCGCGCTTGGCTGGAGCGGCCTGCGCGGTGTACTCACTCTCGCCGCGGCCCTCTCTCTGCCTGTCGTCACCGACAGTGGCGCGCCCTTCCCGCACCGCCCGGCCATTATCTTTCTGGCGTTCTCCGTCATCCTGGTCACGCTTGTCGGCCAGGGGCTTACACTGCCGCTTATGCTGAAGCGGCTCGGGCTCTGCGAATCTGGAGATGCCCGCGACGAAGAGCGCGCGGCCTATGCCGTGTTGATGGAAGCGGCGCTCAAGGCTATGAAGGAAATGCCTCCCGCAAGCGATGAAATAGAGAGCCAGGCGGCCGACATGCTCTTACGCTACTATCGGCGGCGGCTGCGCAGCATGAGCGACAGTGACGTTGACAAGGATGCTCTCGACCTGGACCGTAAGTACCAGGAGCTCTACTACAAGGTTCGCCAGGCTGAGCGCCAGGAGATCACACGCCTGCGCCAGCAGGGACGCTTTCGCGAGAGCGTGCTGCGCGACCTTGAAAAGGATCTCGACCTGGCCGATCTGCGCTGGCGGCAGTAATACTTTCTGAATATTTGTTCGAAGGCTTGACTTCGTTCCTGATACTTGTTTAGTCTAGGCCTGTTGCGATAAGGCCTTATGACAAACAGTAAGCAGGAACCTCGCGATCTCTTTCCCGGAGCGCTCGAAATGATGATCCTCGAGTCGCTTCGCCGCCAGCCCGCGCATGGATACGCGCTGGTCCAGCACATTCAGCAACGCTCCAACAACCTGCTTCAGGTCGAAGAGGGGTCGCTTTATCCGGCGCTGCAGCGCCTGCTCAAGGCGAAGATGGTCAAGGCCGAGTGGGGCGTCTCCTCGACGAACCGCCGCGTGCGTACTTACCAGATCACCGCCGCCGGCATGAAGCACCTGGAGCGCGAAATCTCAAGCTTCGAGCGCATGTTCGAGGGCATCGCCCTGGTGCTCGACACGAGCAAGGCAATCTCCTGAGGGGAACTGACCATGAGCTGGTTCACGCGTCTCTTTTCGGGTATTTTCTGGCGCCGCCGCAATCTTTACAGCGATCTCGCCGAAGAGATGCGCGAGCACCTCGAGGAGAAGACCGAGCAGTTGATGCGCGAAGGCATGAGCCGCGAAGAGGCAGAACACACGGCGCGACGCGCTTTTGGCAACGCGACGTTAGTCGAGGAACGCAGCCGCGAAGTCTGGCAGTGGCCGAGGCTGGAATCGATCTGGGCCGATGCGAAGTTTGCGGTGCGGCAGTTGGCGAAGTCTCCCGCGTTTGCGGCAACCTCGGTTCTAACACTGGCGCTCGGCATCGGCGCGAACACCGGCATCTTCACCCTGACGCATGCGCTGTTGCTCAAGAGCCTGCCGATTCCGGAGCCGGATCGTCTGGTGCGCATCGCTCTCGACATCGACTCTCCCAACGGGGTCGTCAGCGATCAGCCCTTGAACGCCTTTCTTCTCCAATCCATCCAGAGACACAGCAAAACCCTGTCCGGTTTGTTTGGCTGGGCCCCCTACGACTTCGTGCTGAAAGAAGACACCGGATCGCGCATCTACTCCGGTGCCGTCGTCAGCGGCAACGCATTTCAGGTGCTGGGGCTTACAACCGCTGCCGGCCGGTTGCTGGCTCCCGCAGATGACCAGCGCGGCGGCGGACCTGACGGATGGGCCACTGTGATCAGTCATCGCTTCTGGCAGCAGCATTATCATTCCGATCCGTCGGTCATCGGCAAACACGTTACGCTGACCGACCACAGCGTCACGATCGTCGGCGTTGCGCCGAAAGGCTTCGAAGGCGTCTTCGTAACAATGCATCCGGATTTCTATCTGCCGCTCGAATATGAGCCGGTCCTGCGCGGCGCGAAGTCGATGCTGCGTCAGCCGGGAGGTCTGTGGATTATGGTTTGGGCGCGGCTGATGCCCGGCGTAAGCCAGAAAATGGCGGCGGCCGAGATGCGGACGATTTATCCGATCGCGGTCTCTGAGACACTGCCGCCGTCCGTCCGTCATCTTGCCGTGATCGAGCGATCGGGCTTCGCGGTGCGGCCGGGCGGCAAGGGCTGGAGCCTTCTGCGTCCTCAATATGCGCGGCCGCTGCTCCTATTGCAGATTCTCGTCGGCGTCGTGCTGCTCGTCTGCTGCGTGAATCTTGCCGGACTTTGCCTGGCGCGAGCCTCGACGCGGGAGCATGAGTTCGCGATTCGAGGCGCACTGGGCGCTGCGCGCACGCGGATCATGCAGCAGCTCCTCGTCGAGTCGCTCCTGCTGGCGCTCTGCGGAGGTGTGCTGGCCATCCTCTTCGCATGGGCGACCGACCGCTACCTGCTGCAATTTCTCGCCGACCGCGAAGCCGCGGCATCTTTGTCTGTGCGGCCGGATCCTTTCACCCTGCTCCTCACCGGAGGCTGCGCAGTTCTGTGCGCCCTGCTTTTCGGACTCGCTCCGGGTTGGCTGGCCAGCCACATTTCGATCGAACCTGTACTGCGTCGTTCGGGGAACAGCATTACCGCCGGAAAGAACGCCGTCGCTCAGCGAATCTTTCTTCCGATACAGGTTGCGTTGACTCTTGCGCTGGTTGTCGTCGCCGCCATGCTGACCGCCACCGTCAGCCATCTGCGCGCAACTCATCTTGGCTTTCGCATCGACAATACGCTGCTGGCTCCTGCTGATTTCGAGCGGCTGTCGCAAAAGGGTCTCGATCTCGTGCACCTCTACCGGCGAATTATTCTGCGCATCAAACAGTTGCCCGGCGTAGATAACGCCAGCGTGGCGGTGAGCACGCCTCTCCACGGCATGGGGCAAACCGGCGTTTTCACCAGCGCCTCGTCATCGAAGCCGGCGATTGATTTCACCAATCGCTACTGGGTGAACGACGTGGGCGCGGGCTATTTTGCGACGCTGGGGACGAGTATGCTCGCAGGGCGTGATTTCGCGGACGAAGACAGCGATGCGGGGACCTGCATCCTCAACCACTCGGCGGCGAACAGGATCTTTCCCGGCTCAACTGCAATCGGGCAGAGCCTTCGCCAGACCAATCGCAACATGAACGTCGGCAAGATCACAACGCAGGACTGCCAGGTAATCGGGATTGTCGAAGATGCCAAGTACACGAGCCTCCGCGAGCCCGCACCGCCAACCGTCTATCTGCCGTTTGGAGTAAACACCGATAGCCTCGCCTCCATGTACTTTGTGATTCACGCCGCAGCCCTCGTCGAGGCGCAGAATGCGTGGCAGAAAGCGCTCCACGAGCTCGCGCCGGGCAGTCCGGAAACCGACCCGACCTCCTTCGCTGTTCAGTTCGACGACTCTATCGCCCGCGAGCGGCTTCTGTCTGTGCTCTCGGGATTCTTCGCCGCGCTCGCCCTGCTGCTGAGCGGGATCGGCATCTACGGATTGATGGCGTCGTATGTGACGCAGCGAACCACCGAGATTGGCGTGCGCATGGCGCTGGGCGCGACGCGGGGGAAAATCTTTGCTCTGGTTATGCGGCAAGTCGCGGCACTGCTTTTATTGGGGACCGTTACTGGAGGGGGCCTCGCAGTTTTTGCTGCGCACTCCATCAAGGCATTTCTTTTCGACGTGAGCCCGGGCAATCCGGCGATCTTTGCCTGTGCCGTTCTGATTCTGACTTTTTCAGGTTTTGTAGCTGCGATGCTGCCTGCGCGCCGCGCTGTTTCCATCGATCCCATGCAGGCGCTTCGTTCGGAGTAGGAGATTTATGAGCTGGATTACACGTATCTTTTTCCGCAGCGATCTCTACGGCAATCTCGCCGAGGAAATGCGCGCCCACATCGAAGAAAAGACCGAGCAATTCATGCGCGAAGGTATGAGCCGTGATGAGGCCGTGCATGCCGCTCGCCGCGCCTTCGGAAACACCACACTGATCGAGCAGCGTGGCCGCGAGGCGTGGCAGTGGCCACGGCTGGAGTCGCTCGTCGCCGACGCAAAGTTTGCGCTGCGCCAACTGCGGAGGTCCCCGGGATTTGCGGTAACGGCTGTGCTCACGCTGGCGCTGGGCATTGGCGCGAATGCTGCGATCTTCACGCTGATCGACTCGATCATGCTGCGCCCGCTGCCGTATCCACATCAGGAGCGGCTGGTACGCATCTCGGGGACTGACGAACAGGGTCGGCCATCCTCCGCAGACTTCCCAAAGGGATGGATTCGAGCGTGGCAGGAGCACTCGCAGTCGTTCGAGTCGATCTCAGGGTATGCCGCGAACACAGAATCGAATGTCACCGGCAACGACCAGTCGGAGCGCGTGTTTGGGTCAGCGGTTACGGTCAACACCTTCGACACTCTCGGCATTCATCCGGCGATTGGCAGCTTCTTCTCGCCGGAGAATGCGGTCGGCGGGCAGGACATGGTCGTCGTGCTCAGCTACGGATATTGGCGCCAGCGCTTCGCCGGGAATCCCGGAGTGATCGGCGAGACGGTGCGCATCGACGGGATCTCGCGGCGCGTCATCGGCGTGATGCCTCCCGGGGTGCGTTTTCCTTATGCCGACACCCAGTTTTTAATCCCCATCGCATTCAAGGGCGGCGACCCGATCGATGCGTGGAAAGATTTCGGCAATCGCGCCTTCGGACGCCTCAAGGACGGAATATCTCCAGCAGCAGCGCAAGCCGAATTGCGACGCCTGCACGCCCCGCTCCTGAAGCTCTTTCCGTGGACGATGCCCGACAGCTGGGAGGCGGATACCGACGTCGTTCCGCTGCTCGATTCTGTCGTTGGCGATACGCGGCCGCGGCTGCTGTTGCTCTTCGGCGCGGTGGGACTGATTTTGTTGATTGCGTGCGCCAATGTCGCCAACCTGATGCTTGCCCGCGCCACATTGCGCGAGCGGGAGATGGCGATTCGCGGCGCTCTCGGCGCTTCGGCGACGAGGATCGTCCGGCAGCTTCTGGTTGAAAGCGTGCTGCTCGGTGCAATGGCGGGAGTCGTCGGCCTCGTGCTCGCGGCGGTGAGCCTGCGCGCACTCACCGGCCTGCTTCCGGCGGACACGCCGCGTCTTGCTGACATCGCGCTGCACTGGCCGGTCTTTCTGTTTGCGGCGGGCGCGTCGGTGCTGACGGGGATACTTTTCGGACTGGTGCCGGCAATCCGGATGGCCTCCCCTGATCTTCAGGAGGGCCTGCGTTCGGGCAGCAGGAGCGTTGCCGGGAAGGCTTCGCAGGCACGGATTTCGACACTGCTTGTGATGGGGCAGATCGGCTTGTCTGTACTCGTGATCACGGCGGCAGGATTAATGCTGCACAGCCTGTATAGCCTGTCGCGCGTGAATCCCGGCTTTCGGACGGATCGAATTGTAACTGCGGAAGTGGCGCTCGATTCAACAGCGTGCAGGCAGCAAGGGCGTTGCCAGGCATTTTTTCGCGAATTGCTCGACAAGGCGCAGGGAATAGCGGGCGTTGAGAACGTTGCGCTCGTCGATTCGCTGCCAATGTCGGGCGGCTTTGACCTGAACTATGCTTTCGACTCGGAGAATCATCCGCGCCAGCCAACACAGAATGCCTTGAAGGCAGCGGGACGCACGGTGTCGACGGGTTATTTCGACACCGTCGGGCTGCACCTGATCGATGGGCGATTCCTCAGCGACTCCGACCAGTCTGGCGCAAGCCGTGCCGCGGTAATCAACCAGGCAATGGCCCAGTCGCTCTGGCCTAACCAGGACCCGATCGGAAAGCATGTCGAAGAACTAGCCGACGAGCCGAGTCCGGGGCAACTCGATCCCAACGTGGCCTCGGTTGTCGTGGGCGTCGTGAGCAACACGCATCACGACGGGCTTGGCAGCGGCTTCGATAACGAACTCTACCTGCCTATGACCCAGAAGAACGGGCGGCCGGAGATGACGATCCTGCTGCGGTCCCCGTTTTCCTCTAAGATGGGTGCGGCTCAGACCGCCGCGGGGTTGCGCAGGGTGGTTGCGGAGATTGATCCGCTGGTTCCCGTCACGCGCGTGCGTACGATGGAAGAGGTGGTCGCGGCGTCGACCTCGGACTCACGCTCACTGACTCTGCTGCTACTTGGGTTCGGATTTCTCGCCGTGAGCGTGGGCGCGGTTGGCGTCTACAGCCTGATCGCCTACACGGTGAGCTGGCGCACGCGAGAGATTGGCATCCGCCTGGCTCTGGGCGCGCGGCGATGGGACGTTGTGATGATGATCGTGCGGCAGAGTTTTCTGCTGGCACTCGGGGGATCGATTCCGGGACTGTTTGTGGCGGCAGTTTCAGGACGATTGCTGAAACAGTTCCTCTTTGAAGTAAGCCCCCTGGATCCGCTCACCTTCTGCGTCGTGCCACTGCTCATGATGCTTCTCGCGCTGCTGGCGGCGTGGGTTCCGGCGCGACGCGCGGCGTCGATCGATCCGATGAAGGCGCTCAGGACGGAGTAACGGGTTTACTCCCACGTCCGAAAATCCGGACGTGGGGCACCCGCTTAGGTGGCCGTCACGGCGTGACGGTGAAGCTTGCGTGCAGTTCGGCTCTCGAATCGGGGCCGACCCACACGTCGAAGTCCGAGGGATCCTGAACCCAGCCCCTGGTTGCGGTGCTCCAGTAGCGTAGGTCATCAGGAGTAAGCGGAAAGCGCACCGTCGTCTTCTGGTGCGCAGCCAGGGTGACGCGGGAGAAGCCCTTCAGCTCGCGCACCGGACGCGAAGTGCTGCCGTACTGCTGATGGATGTAGAGCTGCGCGACTTCGTCGGCGGAGATGTCTCCCGTGTTCTCGACGTCGGCGGTCACTTCGAGCGATTGGCCGACACGGACGGACGACTGGCTGACCTTCACATTGGAGAAGCTGAAGGTTGAATAGCTGAGGCCGTAGCCGAAGGGATAGAGCGGCGTGCTCTCCTCGTCCCAGTAGCGGCGGGCCTGCTCCTCAGGCTGAAAGGTGGTGTTGTGCGCATAGTTGATGGGGATCTGTCCCACATCCCGAGGCCAGCTGAAGGGAAGCTTGCCGCCGGGAACCACATCTCCGAAGAGCAGGTTCGCCACGGCGTTGCCGCCCTGCGTGCCGGGATACCATGCTTCGAGGATCGCCGGCACATGCGTGGATGCCCAGGTGATGTTCAGCGGGCGGCCATTCATCAGGACCAGGACGACAGGCTTGCCCGTAGCGACGACGCCTTCGAGCAGCTGCTGCTCCTGTCCCGGCAGTTCGAGCGACTCGCGTGAGGCGCGCTCGCCGGACATGTTCTGCGCTTCGCCGAGGACGAGGATGGTCAGATCGGAGTTCTTCGCCAGGTCGACGGCCTTCTGCATCTCCGCTGCCCCCTGATCGGTGCCCCAGGGCGCGACGGGTGGCTCGTGGAAGATCACGTCAAACATGGACGGGATCATGCGCTTGATCTGGACTCCAGGCGCGTAGCTGACCTGTGTGCCTGAACCTGCTTTGCTGCGAATGCCGTTAAACACGGTAACGGTCTCGGCCATATCCTGCTGAAAGGTCCATGAACCCAGCGTGTCGTGCTGCGAGTCGGCAGTGGGGCCGAGGACAGCGATGGAATGATACGCGCTGGGTTTGAGCGGCAGCAGATGGCCTTCATTGCGAAGCAGTACAGCCGAGCGCTCGGCGGCGTCGCGCGAGGCCACGCGGTGCTCGGGTGTGGCAAGTATTTGTTTGGCGCGAGCCTCGTCGACGTACGGGTGCTCGAAGAGACCGAGGCGAATCTTGGCGGCAAGAATGCGGGCGGCGGCTTCGTCGATCTGTTGCACAGTGACTTTTCCGCTGGCTACGGCGGCGGCGAGCCCTCGCGAGTAGGCGGTGGGTCCTTGGGACATTTCCATGTCGACCCCGGCAGTGAGCCCGAGCACGGCAGCACCCGAGAGGTCTTTGGCGTAGCCGTGCGTCTTCAGATTCTTGACGGCGTCGGCGTCGCTCACCACGAATCCCTTGAAGCCCCAGTCTTTGCGCAGGACATCTTCCAGCAGCCAGCTGTTGCCCGTCGCCGGCACATCATTGAGATCCATGTAGGCGGACATGGCCGATCCGACACCCGCCTTCACAGCCGCGTGGAAGGGCGGCAGGTAGACGTTCCACATCTGGTCTTCGGGAATATAGGAGGCATCATAGTCGCGTCCCCCTTCGGCGGCACCGTATCCGGCAAAATGCTTCATGCAGGCGAGAATGTGTTCCGGCGACCCGATGTATGGGCCCTGAAAGCCGCGCACCTGCGCCGCAGCCATGGCCGAGCCAAGATAGGGATCTTCACCCGCGCCTTCGACCATGCGTCCCCAGCGGGGATCGCGGGCGATATCGAGCATGGGAGCGAAGGCCCAGTTGATGCCGACTGCACTCGCTTCCTGTGCAGCTATGGTCTGGCCCTTCTCTTCGACCAACGGGTCCCACGACGCGGCCATGCCAATCGGCACAGGGAAGATAGTGCGGAAGCCGTGAATCACGTCGAAGCCGAAGATGAGCGGGATATGCAGGCGCGTCTTCTCGACGGCGACATGCTGCAGCTGGTTGATCACCGCTGGATCGGTAATGAAAAGCAATGACCCGAGCTGGCCTCTGGCGACGGCGTCCTCTACCTCATCGGGCTTGCCAAAGACGAACTGCTGGCTGAGCTGGCCGATCTTCTCCTCGAGGGTCATCTGCTTGAGCAGTGCGGCGACGCGTGCATTGACTTTCTCGTCATCAATCTGATCGGGCGGCGGAGTCGAGGCGGGGCCTGCCGACGCATGAACAGCGGCGAAGACAAAGAACGCGAAGGCGCAGGCGAGAAGGCGAGCAGTTCGAGCGGGCACGAGGAGGACTCCTTTGGGGGATCGATTTCGGGAATGTTTTCCCAAATGAACGAAACTACCCCAAGAAATCAGAGTTGTGAAGGGGTTATCTCCGGACAGCGCCCATATCTCAGGCAGGCTTGCCGATTGTCTTGCCCGTCCGCGCTACATATGCCGCCTTGATCTGCTCATACCTGGCCTGCAGCTTGTCCAACTCCAGATCGCTCAGGTTCTCGATATCGATCATCTGATCGCGGGCCTTATCGATGGCCCGGATCAGCTCATTGAGCTTCAGGTTGATGGCGCGTGCGTCGCGATTCTGCGTGTTCTGGATCAGGAACACCATCAGAAACGTCACGATGGTTGTGCCGGTATTGATGACCAGCTGCCAGGTGTCTGAGTAGTGAAAGACGGGGCCGGTGACCGCCCAGATTAAGATTACCGTCCCAGCACCGGTAAAGGCCCATTTCGATCCCAGCCACGCCGACGCCCGCCCGGCAAACAGTCCAAACCAGGCGTGCGTGGTTTGGATCTGAACCTCGACGGGTACTTTCTTCATATGAATGACCTTCCTGCATGACCCCTTGCTTTTCCCAAGACAAAAGGCCAGTGCCGGGCACCAGCCTTTGTCGATCTGCGTAGTTCAGAGATGGTGTTGGAGATTGCCGAGCCGCCTCAGAAAACATGCAGCAACAGCAGAATAATCACGATCAGCAAAATCAGACTGATGCCGCCGCCGCCATAGTAGCCAACTCCAGGCCCCATGCGGTAGCCGCCAAATCCGAACAGCAATAGCAGCACAATGAGAATGATAAGAAGCATGTTTTCTCTCCTGCGGCAGGACCCTTCGTGCTCACCTTCTCATCCATTCGGTTGCACGAAAGATTTACGTTACAGAACCATAGAGGGGTCGGCGAGTGAAATGGTTGTACTTGCTTGGACTAAGTGGAGAGTTACTTTTCCCTACTTAGGAAGAGACCGGCTCCGCAACCGACAGCCCGGCTCCGTCCACCGTCGCCTTGACCATAGCTTCGAAGCCCATGCAGGAGTTGATCATCAGGTGGTAGAGCCGCCGGTCGGTCCAGTCCTGGTCGTAGAAGCGGCGAACATAGGCCGCACGGCGCCGGTCTGTGGCGAGCAGCTCCTGCTCGGCCTCTTTCGCATGCTGCGGAAACTGCTCCTCGAACCAGCGCACTTTGCGCCACATCGAGGCATAGACAAAGACATGGAAGCAGTGAGGCGCCTTTGCCAGAATGCTGGCCGCGCCGCGCCCAACCACGACGCAATGGCCCTCTACCGCCACCTTCCCCAGGTATTCGCGGACAAACTCCACCATCCGCTCGCTGTCGAAGACCTCCGACTCGGGCAGCGCCGGCAGCCGCTCCAGCGACCCGTGCCAGAAGGCCCTGCCGTAACGGTAATACCATGGGTCCAGCCGCTCGTCGCAGCGCTCAGCCAGCTTTTTGGTCACGCCCGCCTTCTGGGCTATCTCCTCAATCAGGCATTGATCGATCAATTTCCAGCCCAGGTGCTTCGCCAGATGAGTGGCAAATTCCGCGCCCCGGCTGCCGTACTCCCGCTCCACCGTTATCACGCGAATCATAGCCGACCCTCCCCAACTTCTGATCGAATGCGTGCTGAATCCTAGCACTGTTAGACGCCGAAAATCCAGAGAGAGGAGTGAGCAGAGAGCTGGCGAGTTTGATCAGCCTAGGGGATGGTCCCCAGAAACCGATCCCTTTTGTTTAGAGCACGCTTTACGTACGATGACGGCATGCCTGCCGGTCCAGAGCCACACCCATTCATATACTTCGCAGCCGCTAAGTATGCTGGTTACACTGCCTTCAGCCGTTGGGCCATCGAGCCGCGGTTGCCGAGAATAGAGGAAGAATCGCCCAGTATCCCCACCAGCCTGGAAAGCGGGCGGGGTGCGGACGCTGATCGGAGTCGTGGTCGGTGCGACCGTGGGGTTGGGATTCTGGGCGATACCCTACTTTTCTCGACGTGAAAGCATAGGCAATTCCTTATTTTTTTTCCTTTCTGGTCCCAGTGCGAATCGGTGAATGGTGGCTGCTGCTGAGCTGGGTCTATAGCCGCTTCACGCTACGTCGTTCTACGCGGGCTGGACTGATAACCGGTGGAATTTTGACGTCGTTTGTACTCGATGGACTAGGCTTGCTGCTGCATGGGTATTACCTGGCGGCATGTGGGTCTGTTGACTGCCGATCCATCCTCCAGATTTCTCTCGCCGCCCCTTACCGCTTGCAGGTATCATGGCTTCTCCCGATCAGCGAGCGACAGAATAGTCTTCCAATCCGGTCTTGCAACAATCAGCCAACTGATGCTGGCACATACGCACCGGACAACGCCTCTCTTTTTCCGAGGCCGGGGACGAGTGTCGACGATTCTGAATCGATGGAAAGGTGAATGCACCCGATGACCCAGTCCTATAAAGAAACCGACGCCAGCCTTGTGCTCACGCTGGAGGAGATCACGAGCCTCACCGAAGCGGGCGGCAAGCCTGCCGACACCCTTATGAACGTAGTCGCCCTGATCGCGACGCGCTTCCGGACCGATGTCTGCTCGGCCTATTTACTCGAACCCGACCGGTCGAACCTGGTCCTGGCTGCGACTCTCGGCCTGCATCCGCGATGCATTGGCACCCTGCGCATGCCTCTCAGCGAGGGCCTCGCCGGTCTGGTCGCCGAACAGGTACTGCCGGTGGCCGTCCAGGACGTCAGCAACCACCCGCGCTACAAGTACTTCAAGGAATCCGGCGAGGAAGTCTACCACTCTTTTCTCGGTGTACCCCTCATCGACCGGGGAATTCTGCAGGGTGTGCTAGTAGTTCAGACCAAAGACCCGCGCGCCTTTCGCGAGACGGAAATCCGCATGCTGGTGGAAGCGGCGAACCAGGTCGCTCCGGTAGTGAGTGAGGCGCGCACGCTGGACCGCTTCATTGCTCCAGCCCAGGAGCGCCTCTGGTCCCTTGCGCGCAATCTCTGGTGGAGCTGGGACCACGACTGCATCAGCCTCTTTCGCGATCTGAATCCCACGCGCTGGCGGCAGCTGAATCAGAATCCCATCTCGATGCTCAGCGAGATTCCACTCGAAGAGATCGAGCGGCGCGCGACCGAACTGGTTCTCCATAGCCGCATCAACTATGTCTACCGCCGCCAGCAGGAGTACCTGCAGGCGGACCGCACCTGGGGAGCGGGACACGCCGGCGTACTCCGGCCGCGCCCAGTCGCTTATTTCTCCGCCGAGTTCGGCTTGCACGAGTCGCTGCCGATTTATTCCGGAGGCCTGGGCGTGCTCGCCGGCGACCACATCAAGAGCGCGTCGGACCTCGACATTCCGCTGGTCGGCATCGGCCTCTTTTACGGCCAGGGATACTTCCTGCAGCGCCTCGACAAGACCGGCTGGCAGCGCGAGGAGTATCTGCAGACGGACATCAACCAATTGCCCATGCAGCCGGCCATCGGCACCAACGGCGAGCCGGTCGTCATCGAGATTCAAACTCGCGGCGGGTCTATACGGGCGAAGGTGTGGCGGGTGAAGGTGGGCCGTTGCGATCTTCTGTTGCTCGACTCCAATGTGGCGGGGAATGCGCCGGAGGACCTGGAGCTGACATCTCGACTGTATGGTGGTGACGGACGCACCCGTATTCGTCAGGAACTGCTGCTCGGCGTAGGCGGTTTTCGCGCGATCAGGGCGATGGGCATTACTCCGGGGGTTCTCCACCTCAACGAGGGACACAGCGGCTTCGCGGTCTTCGAGGCCATTCGCACATGCATGGAAGAGGAAGGCATGGACTTTGCCTACGCGGCGAGCCAGGTCGCCCGGGAAGTGATCTTTACCACCCATACTCCGGTGCCTGCTGGTCACGACCGTTTTGACGCCACTTTGATTGAGGAGCACCTGGGCCCCCTGCGCGAACAACTGGGGCTTTCTCAGGAGAATCTGATGGGCTTTGGCCGCGAGTATCCCACGGACCAGCAGGAGGCATTCTGCATGACGGTTCTCGGACTCAAGCTTTCACGCCGGGCGAATGCGGTTTCTTCGCTGCATGGCGAGGTTTCCCGGGCGATGTGGAAGAGGCTTTATCCGCGCACGCCGGAAGATTCTGTCCCCATCGGCCACATCACGAACGGGGTCCACGTGCCGTCGTGGCTGGCACCGCAGATGTGCCGCCTCTACGACCGCCATCTCGGCATCGGATGGCAGCAGCGCAGTGGAAGGGCGCAGACGTGGGGGGAGATCGAGAATGTCGACGATGGCGAGCTCTGGGAGACGCACCTGAGCCTGAAATCGCAGCTCCTCGACTTCGTGCGCCGACGCGCCTGCGAACAAGCGGAACGCCGACGCGAATCGCCGCAGACTCTGCAAAGGCTGAGCAAGGTGCTCTCGTCGGATGCGCTGACCATCGGCTTCGCGCGGCGATTTGCCACCTATAAGCGGGCCAACCTCATCCTCGCCGATATCGAGCGGCTGGCTTCGCTGGTCAACGATCCCAAGCGGCCTGTGCAGTTTCTATTTGCGGGCAAGGCGCATCCGCACGATGAACCGGGCAAGCGGGTGCTACAGGAGATCGCGGAGAAGATGCGGGACTCAAAGTTTGCCGACAAGCTGGTCTTCATCGAGGACTACGACATCAATGTCGGCCGCTATCTCGTGCAGGGCGTCGATGTGTGGCTGAACAATCCCCGGCGGCCTCTGGAGGCTTCCGGCACCAGCGGTCAGAAGGTGGTGCTCAACGGAGGCCTGAACCTTTCCGTGCTCGATGGCTGGTGGGCCGAAGCCTATGACGGACTGAACGGCTTTGCGATCGGTACCGGCAGAACGCACTCGAATATGGATGTGCATGATACCCGCGATGGCGAAGATCTCTACCGCGTGCTCCGCGACGAACTGATTCCGCTCTTCTATCAGCGCGACAAGGACGGCCTGCCTCGCGGATGGATCAAACGCATGAAACGGACGATTCGCACGCTGGGGTGGCGATTCAATGCCGACCGCATGGTGATGGATTACACCCAGAAGTGCTACGTTCCCGCGGCGGGAGGCACCTCGAGCGAGATCAAGGATCCCTGCTAAAGCCGGGATTACTCTTTCAGCTCCACCACAGTCGCGCCTGCTCCGCCCTCGTTCTGCGCCGCCTCTGTGACCGTCGCCACCTGCGGATGGTGGCGGAGATAGTCGCGTAAGGTTCTCCGCAGCACACCCATACCCGTGCCGTGGATGACGCGAATCCTCGGCAGTCCCGCCATGAATGCGCGGTCGAGAAACTTCTCCACCTCGTCCTGCGCTTCATCCGCGGTGCGGCCGATGACGTTGATCTCCCATCCCACGCTGGCATCGGGCTCGGCCATCGAAACCGAAACGCCTCGCCGGCTGCGCGCTGCCTGCAACGGAGTCTGCGCAGACGCCGAAAGCACGACCTCGGCAATCTCATCGCGCGCAATACGCATCTTCATCGGGCCGACCGCGACCTCGAAAGTCTTGTCGTCGATCTGGCGTTCGACCCGCGCCGTCTTTCCCAGCGTACGCAGCTTGACCATGTCTCCCGCAGCTACGTGGCGAACCACATGCGGCTGCGCATGCGCATCTCCCTTGTCAGCGCCAGTATGATGCGCGACGACCGATGCGTTGAAGCCTTCTGAGAACTCTCTGCGCAACCTCGCGATGCGGCGCTCGGCGTCCTTCGATAATTTTTGTTGCGCTGCGCGGTCGTCGATGGCGCGCACTGTTTCCCTCGCCTGGTATTCGAAGTCTTTCAGCAGCGACCCAAGTTTCAGTTCCATCTCGCGAACCTTGGCGCGCCACTCCTTCATGCCGTCCGTCTCCAGCCGCGCGCGTTCACGCTTCAGCTCGCCTTCAAGCTGCAGGATTCGTTCACGCTCCGCCGTTACCGCGCGAAGCTGTTCATGCAGGCTGTCGAGAAAGCGCCCGATGTCCAGAGTTTGCGTGCTCAACCGCGAGCGCGCCGCGTCAATGATACTCTGTGCAAGGCCCAGCCGCGCCGCGATGTTGATGCCGGCCGAGGCTCCCGGAACCCCTTGCCGCAGCTCATAGGTCGGAGCAAGCGTGCGCTCGTCGAAGCCCACAGCGGCGTTGATGACGGCGGGCGTATTTTCGGCATACACCTTGAGGGACGTGTGATGCGTCGAGATGATCGACCACGCGCCGGAGCGCAGAAAGTGCTCGGCAATCGCCACTGCGAGCGCTGCGCCCTCTTCAGGATCGGTCGACGAGCCGATTTCATCGAGCAACACGAGAGAAGACGAGTTGGCCCGCTCCGCAATGCGATTCAGATTCACGATGTGCGCGGAGAAGGTTGAAAGATTCTGCTCGATCGACTGCGCATCGCCGATGTCGGCGAGGATCGCATCGAAGACCGGAAGAACCGCCTCTTCGACCGGCACCGGAATTCCGCTCTGCGCCATGATGGCCAGCAGACCCGCTGTTTTCAGAGCAACCGTCTTACCGCCGGTGTTGGGCCCGCTGATGATGAGTTGCCGCGCGTCGGAGGTGAGAGACAGGCTGGTCGGGACGACACTCCCACCTTGTGAACGCAGCCGTTTCTCCAGCAGCGAATGGCGCGCCTGCTTCAACGTCAACTCCGGACTCGCGGGATCGGCGAAGCGCGGCTCAAGACAATTGAACTCCAGTGCAAACCGCGCCCGCGCCTGCAGCGTGTCGACCTGCGCGAGGACTTCAGCGCCTTTCAGAATTACCGGAGCATACTGCCCGATCTGCCGCGTCATGGCTGCGAAGATGCGATGGATCTCCGATTGCTCCTCTTCGAGCAGCCGGACCAGATCATTATTCAGCTCGATGGTTTCGAGCGGCTCCACGTATACTGTCTGCCCGCTTGAGCTCGCGCCGTGCACCACACCCTGCACGCGCCGCTTCCACTCAGCCTTCACCGGAATCACGAAGCGCTCGCCGCGAATGGTGATCACGTCGTCCTGCGTGCTGCCGCCCTCAGAGAAGCGCCGCAGCGCCGAGCGCAGGCTCTCTTCGATGGCGCGCTGCTGGCGTTCCATCTCGCGGCGAATTCGGCGCAACTCGGACGATGCATCGTCGGTGAGCGAGCCGTCGGGCAGGATTCTCGATCTTAAAGACTCGACCAGCGGTGTCAACGGCAGCGTGAGCAGATCGCCTGCCATGGCGCGCAGCTGCGGCAACGCGTCTTCGAGATTGTTCGGCGGCGCATCCAGCAGCGCCACCCATCCTGAAATATCCTCGGCCAGATTCACTACCCTGCGAATCTCGTCGGCCTCGAGGGCGGCTCCTTCAATGCGCGACTTGGCCAGCACCTCCGAAGGATCGAAGAGCGAACCCAGCGAAGGCCGTGCGCCCGCGCGCACCAGCAGCCGCATCTCGGCAACCAGCGTGTGCTCGCCGCGAATCCACTCCACGTCGGTCGAAGGAGCAAGCGCCGTCAGCCACTGCTTGCCCGTCGCTGACTGCGCATATCCCGCCAGCAAATCGAGAAAACGATCCCATTCCAGCACAGACCGGCTACAATCGCTCACTACGCGCGGGATGGGATGCGTTAGAGGCATTAGCTTCATCCTACGGTAGCAGCGGAAGCGGTATCCGGAACAAGCGCAGCGGCGGCTGCGTAACTTAATCAGGTCTTTCGTAGCAAAGGAGCGACCAACCTATGTTTTGCAGTGGATGTGGACAACCTCTCGACCCCAGCCAGCAGTTCTGCCTCAAGTGCGGCAGGGCCGTACCCCAGATGGTGCCGCTCGCCGCCGGTCCGGGCGTAGCTGTCGCACCGCGCTTCTACACGCGCGTGCATCGCCATCTTCAGTCTCTCTCGGTCCTCTGGATCGCTTATGGTGTGTGGAATCTCCTCGGCTGGGTTCTCGCGATGTCGTTCTTCAGCGGTTTCTTCAACGGCTATTTCGGACACTGGCACCATGGCCCCTTCGGCGAGTTCCCGTTCAACCAGATGCCCTGGTTCGCACCACTCATCACTGTCATCGTTATCGGCCGCACCATTCTTTCCGTGGTGACCGGCATTGCGCTCAGCCGCCGTGCTCCCTGGGCCCGCATCCTGGCCATCGTGGCGGCGTTTCTCACCCTCATCAAGCCCATTACCGGAACCGCGCTCGCCATCTACACCCTCTGGGTGCTGCTGCCGGCGCTCTCCGGGCAGGAGTACGAACAGATGGCGGAGGTGTGAGGCAAGCAGCGGTCAGGGGTGAGACGGTTGGGGATAAAACGGGCAGCAGTCAGTCATAAGACAACGGCCTGGTTAACTCGCTAACCGCTTCATCCCTGACCGCTTTATCCCTCACCGCTCCACCCCTGCCCGCTACAATATCCCTTATGGAATACCCGATCGCCCGGCTGCGGCGTCTGCGCCGCACCGAGGCCATGCGCAACCTGGTCCGCGAAACGCATCTCGAACCCGGAGCACTGATCTATCCGCTCTTCATTTGCCCCGGAGAAGGTGTCCGCAAAGAAATCGCCTCGATGCCCGGCGTCTTCAATCTGTCTGTCGACGAGGCTGTTAAGGAAGCCGAAGCAGCGGCCTCGCTGGGCATCGGAGGCCTGCTGCTCTTCGGCCTTCCCGAGACGAAAGACGAAAAGGCATCGGGAGCATGGGACGAGGACGGGATTGTGCAGCGCGGCCTGCGGGCGCTCAAGCAGTCTTCAGCGGCGCAGAAGCTGGTCCTCATCGCCGATGTTTGCCTCTGCGAATACACCTCGCACGGCCACTGCGGCATTGTCGAAAAGAAGGAGGGCGTTTTAGAGGTAGACAACGACTCCAGCGTGCGTCTGATTGCAAGAACCGCCACATCGCTGGCCAGAGCCGGGGCCGACATCGTTGCCCCCAGCGACATGATGGACGGCCGTGTGGCCGCCATTCGCGGCGAGCTCGACGAAGTGGGCTATGACCAGACGCCGATCCTCTCCTATGCGTCGAAATTCGCCTCGGCTTTCTACGGACCCTTCCGCGAAGCCGCCGACTCCGCCCCGCAGTTCGGAGATCGGCGCAGCTACCAGATGGACGGAGCCAACCTCCGCGAAGCCATGCGCGAGATCGACCTCGACCTCGGCGAAGGCGCGGATATGATTCTGATGAAACCGGCGATGCCCTACCTCGACGTCATTCGCGCGGCAAGAGAACGTTTTGATGTGCAGATTGGCGCCTACCAGGTGTCTGGCGAATATTCGATGCTGCAAGCGGCTTTTGCCAATGGCTGGCTCGACCGCGAGCGCGCCATGATGGAGTCGCTGCTTTCGATCCGCCGAGCTGGTGCTGGCTTCATCGTGACGTACTTTGCGAAGGAAGCGGCGAGGATTCTGGGATAAGGAATGGGTGCTCTTGAAGAACTAGAGTCTTGCCAGACTCTCTTTCTGATCGGTATTTGCGAGCCATTTGATAACTGGCTACAGATCCTGCTACAGGAAGCAAAGACTCATCACGACAAACCTAGGTCTATGGTAATTGGTGGGGTTGATCTTGGGATCAGCTACCCTATTGAACCCTCAACAGACTCACGATTTTTTCAGCTTGAGTGGAGGCGATACATCGCCTATCTGGTCACCGACGAATCTTACGGTATTTATCCAGAGGGAGAACAATTCACGGGCAAGATTCTGCGCGTGTTTGCCGATTCACGATATCTTCGATTTCTACGCGAAACGACAAATGCGACGAGCGGCTATCCAGGTACCTATCAGCAGTATGAAGTCGTGTCTCAGATGCACGTTGTCGACGTTGCCGCAGAAGAGCCGCCAGAAATTACGATAATCACAAAAGCCGACGTTGAAGCAGGTGTATCGCAGGTTTGCCGTACCGCATTTCCGAGAAAAGCTGTCTAAGCCCGGTCTAGCTCAGCGAACAACTCGCTGAGCACCACGCAAATCTCCGTGCCAGGAATCGTCAACACACCATCAGAGGCTCTTCCATTCCGGTTGTCGTGCAGACATACGCCTTGCGCAGCTCAGGATCAACGATTCACACATGTTCCGTGCCGAAGTTCAGGTAGTCGTCCACTCGCTGTCGGACGCGCGGCATAGTGTCTTCAGGTGATAGGATCTGGACGAACAGCAGCGCAGGCCTGCGCAGGATTCGTTCGCACCTCACATCAGCTGCGACAACTGTAATATCCGGGATTCGAAATTCAGTATCGCGCAAACGTGTCACAACCCCAAGTCCCACCCGCCCCCAAATCTTTCCCCTTCCCTTCGGCATCTTCCACATCGGAACCGTTGCGTACAATAGAGTGTTTGGGCTGAGCCCGGATCGTCCGGACCTGATCCCTCACGGCATCGCAACCCTGAACGGAGCATTCCCTTGGCAGAGACCATCTACGACGTAGCCATCCTCGGCGGCGGACCCGCCGGATACACCGCCGCCATCCGCGCCGGCCAGTACGGCCTCAAAGTCGCCCTCATCGAAAAGGACAGCCGGCTGGGCGGCACCTGCCTGCTGGTGGGCTGCATCCCGACCAAGGCGCTGCTCTTCAACGCCGAAATTTACGACCACTTCAAGCATGCGAAGGAATACGGTCTCGACGGCCTGGGAGAAGCCTCCATCAACTGGAAGGCAATCCTCGACCGGAAGAATGGAATCGTCACCCGTCACGTCAAGGGCCTCGACTTCCTGATGCGAAAGAACAAGGTCACCGTGGTTCCCGGCTTTGGCCGCCTCACCGGCCCGGCCAAAGACGGCGTCCACTCCATCGAAGTCCTGCCTGCCGACAAGGACAAGGCCAAGCCCACGACCGTCAAAGCGAAGAACATCATCCTCGCCACCGGATCGAACGCCCGTCTGCTGCCCGGCATCGAGGTCAGCGACCGCGTGCTGACGAACATCGAGATCCTTTCCCTCGACCAGATTCCGAAATCGCTCCTCATCATCGGAGCGGGAGCCGTCGGCGTCGAGTTCGGCTCTATCTTCCGCAGCTTCGGCTCGGAAATCTCCATTCTCGAATACCTGCCCCGCCTGGTTCCCGTCGAAGATGAGGAAATCAGCAAGGAGCTCGCCCGCGCCTTCCGCAAGCGCGGCATCGACACCAACGTCGGCGCCAAGGTCGAGAAGGTCGAGACCACCAAAGACGGCGTCAAGGTCACCTTCACCGGCTCGGACGGCAAGCAGGCCACGAAGGAAGCCGAGAAAGTCCTCGTCGCTGTCGGCCGCGGACCGCGCACCGAAGGCATCGGCCTGGAAAAGACGAAGATCACTCCTGACCGCGGATTCATCAAGGTCAACGAATACATGCAGACCGACGAGCCCGGCATTTACGCCATCGGAGACATCGTGGCGGGCATGCCTCAGCTCGCACACTCAGGCTCCATGGCAGGATTGGTCGTTGCTGCCAAAATCGCCGGAAAGTACGCCAAACCGATCAAGCGCGAGCACATCCCCGGCTGCACCTACACCGAGCCGCAGATCGGGAGCGTCGGCCTGACGGAGGCCAAAGCCAAAGAGCTCGGACACACGGTCAAGGTCGGCAAGTTTCCCTTCGTGGGCAACTCCAAGGCCACCATCGTTGATTCTCATGACGGATTTGTAAAGGTCGTCGCCGATGCAAAACATGGAGAAATCCTCGGTGTCCACATCATCGGCCCGCAGGCGACTGAGCTTATCGCCGAAGCTGTCACCGCCATGGAACTCGAAGGCACAGTCGAAGACCTGATGTGGACCATCCACGCCCACCCCACCCTCGCCGAGGCCATGCTCGACGGCTTCAGCGCCGTGGAAGGGTTGGCGATCAACGTTTAGTGAAGGCGATCAAAGGCGAGTAACTGTGAAGGCATAGACCGGATTGGCACAGGACAAAGTTACCGTATCTGGCATGAAAGGCTGTGATCATACACGTCGGCCTCTACTCCTGCGCCCTCAACTTTTATAATGCCTCTTGATCTGACGAAAGAGATAAATCTGCCTTGATCGGCCTAATTTTTCGGCTACACTTGAGGCTCCATGGAGCGAGTTATTGTCCGCTCGATTAAATCGCTCCTGCCCGAGGGTAAGCACTATCGAAAGCTGTTTTTGGGACCGGCTGCAGGATGTCGGAGGATCGGGTCGGCCTGAGTCCTCAGGGAGGACAAACCGTAGCTGTGTTTCGATCGTCACAACCGCCTTCGCCAATCATCTCTGATATGCACCCGCTGGCGGTGAGACGATACTCTGCTACTGTCCGTGCCTTCAGCAAATCAAATCAAGTAACTTTTCTGAATATCTCATTGACTGCACGATTTGCAGCTCCCCAGTGATCCTCAACCTGCTCCATCTCGGCCGCGTCGACTACGCCACTGGGCTTGACCTCCAGAAGCAGCTCGTCGAAGCCCGGCACGAGGATCGCATCGGCAACACTCTGCTGCTGCTCGAACACCCGCCCGTCCTCACCCTGGGCCGCAACTCCGACCGTTCCAACGTCCTCGCCAGCGACAAGTTCCTCGCCTATCGCGGCGTCGAAATCCACGAGATCAATCGCGGCGGAGACGTGACCTACCACGGTCCGGGCCAACTGGTCGGCTATCCCATCCTGGACTTGCGGAGTTTTGCTCCGCGTCTCGGAGCCGTCGATTATGTCCGCCTGCTGGAGGAGGTTCTCATCCGCGCCCTGGGAGACTTTGCCATTCCGGCACAGCGCGTCGCCGGACGCACGGGCGTCTGGACCATCCCCGGCGGGTCAGTATCTGAGAAAAAAATCGCCGCCATCGGCGTGCACATTTCGCGCGGCATCACGTCGCACGGCTTCGCGCTCAACGTCACGACCGACCTCCGCGACTTCGACCTGATCGTACCATGCGGCATCTCCGACCGCGCTGTCACCAGCCTCGAACTCGAAGCCCCCGACGCCGACTCAGCACCCACCATGGAGAACGCCATCAACGCCGTGGCCCGCCACTTCGGACGCGTCTTCGAGCATCAGGTTATCTGGCTCGAACCGGACCAGTTACAACTCGAGATACCGGCCAGCCGGTAATAAGGGTGCAGCGTCAGTGATAGCGCAGCACGGACAGCGGATGCTGTTTGGAAGTGATTTCTCCCCGAGTCAGCACGCGCCGTCCTCGAACTTTCGCACTTAGGCGTAGGATGAGTTTCTGATGATTGTCGACGATCCATCGCGACATTGAGCGGAAGTCGAGATTATGGCAAGCCTTCGATTTGTACCGGGCCTCCCCAGCCTGGCTGCGGACAATCACATGTAAAACACTGGCGGTGTTGATCGCGGGCGCAATTCTGGCATCTGCAATCACCCATGCCCAATCGACGTTGGCAGCGCCCGAATCAACGGCGGCGGCGGCCCATTCCGACTTGCCGGTGGCGGTGCCCCAGGCCAACCCGTCCGCTCGCCGAGATGCGACACGGAAACATCCTATGGGCGTTTTTCCGGCTTCTCGAGCTGGCAATGCCCCTCTTCTTTCTGTTCACCGGTCTCGGCACGCGCCTGCGCAGGATGTGCGAACACATATCCGGTGGCCGCTGGTTCTGGACGGTTACGCTCTTCGCCTGCACTCATCTGGCTCTGGCGGCGCTGATCACGCTGCCCTTCGATTTCTATTTCGGCTATGTGCAGCAGCACGCGGCTGGAAAATCGAACCGGACCTTGCCAAGTTGGGTGACGGGGGAAGGCGTCCAACTTACCGTCAGATTGGTCGTCGCATCGTTGTTAATCTGGCTTCCCTATCGATTGATCGCCAGAAGCCCGCGCCGCTGGTGCCTCTATTGCGCCCTTGCGCTGATTCCGTTTGCCTTTCTTGCTTTAGTCGTTTTGCCGGTGTGGGTCGCCTGGGCCGTTGGACGATCCGCCGCTTTTCCGGGCGCCTGGGGGTTCTCCGAACTGCGCGACCCGGCGTCACTACCGGTGATTGTGTTTATGTTCGCTTTCCTCTGGCTTGCCATTTTGCCGTTTTTCAATTTGTTTGCCCGCCATATCGAGCTCGAAGCCGACCGCTTTGGCCTTGAATTGACTCATCAAAATCACGCAGCGGCGATGGTGTGTGTCCGGGATGCTCAATCCGATCTCGCACCCGACTGGGATACTTTCTTCCTGATCTTTGAGGCGACGCATCCCTCCATTGCCACGCGGATCAAATTCGCTAACAGCTATAAGCCATGGGAACGTGGGGTGCCGTTGGTGTACGGCAATGTCTGCAAACCTGAATGACCAGGGCTGGCGATCCTGGACCTATTCAGGAAGGACGGTGAACCTGGCGCAGAGGCCGCTTCACTCCTCCGCAATGCTTCCATCGGCTCGATCGATGAAGCTCGCCGCGCTGGCAGGAAAGCCGCAAGCAGCCCCCGCGCCTGCAATTGCCAGTGTTAGAGCAAGAAGTCGCCAGGCGTCGCCCTGGCTCTACTGCCCACTTCCAGATTCAGATGTCTATTATCGGGCAGCTGGAACGCGGGGCAGGATACTGCCCACGATTCATTGTCACACTGCTCTTCCAGGTTTCTAGTAAGAGAGTGCAGCCAGGTACCGGTAGACTCGGGCCTCCCACGGCTTCAGGTGTAGCGTGGAAGTGTCCACCTCCGTACTCCCGAGGTTTGTCATGATCAGTTGCGTGGGCTTCACTCCGCCCGGAATTTTATAGTTCACCGGCTGGTCCGAAAAATTCAGCACGACAAGATACCGGTCAACCCCGAGCGACCGCGTGTAAGCAAAAATCGTTGGGTTCGCCGGGTCCAGGTCCCGATACGACCCATAGACCAGCGCCGGAGTCTTGTGGCGCAGCTCGATCATGCGCTGCGTGTAGCGATAAATGGAGTTCGGGTCGGCGAGTTCCTGATCGGCATTGATCTCCTTGTAGTTTGGATTCACGGCCAGCCATGGCTTCCCGCCTTTGGTGAAGCCGCCGTTAGCCGAGCCATCCCACTGCATCGGCGTGCGCGCGTTGTCGCGGCTCATGTGGCGCAGGTTGGCGAGGTAGTCCGCCTCGCTCATCTTGCCCGTGACCACATCGGCTTTGTAGCCGTTCTTCGCCTCGATATCGTCGAAGTCCGCAATCGATTTGAAAGGATAATTCGTCATCCCCAGCTCATCGCCCTGGTAGATGAAAGGCGTTCCCCGCAGCGTCAGGATCATCGTCTCCAGCAGCTTCGCCGAAGGCACGCGATACTCCGGCGAATCGTCGCCAAAGCTCGACACCAGCCGTGGATTGTCGTGATTGGAGAGAAAGACCGTGTCCCAGCTATGCACATCCAGCTCCGCCGCGTGCTTTGCGTAGATGGCCTTCAGATCGGGGAGCGTCCAGCTCTTCCACTGGCGGCCGGCGCGGTTAATCCGCACCGCATCGAAGTTGAATATCATGTCCAGCTCGTGCCGATCGTCGCCGACCATGAGCGGGGTCTGCTCGAGCGAGATGCCCAGCGCCTCGCCTACCGTCATGACGTCATACTTCGACAGCACATTGCGGTTCATCTCCTGCAGATACTCGTGCATGTGGGGGCCGTTGGCGTAGGCTTTGCCAATGTTCTTCAACTGCTCCGGAGTCAAGTCGGGCAGCCCGGTGGGCTTCGAGATCAGCGGAATCACGTCCATGCGAAAGCCATCCACGCCCTTATCGAGCCAGAACTTCATCAGGTCGTAGACTTCGGCGCGCACTTTGGGATTGTCCCAGTTCAGGTCGGGCTGCTTGACCGCAAAATAATGGAGATAGTACTGCTCGGTCACCGCGTCATACTGCCAGGCCGAGCCCGAAAAGAACGACGGATAGTTGTTCGGCGGCTCGCTTCCTCCCGAGCCCTTGCCGTCGCGCCAGAAGTAGTAATCGCGGTAAGGGTTGTCCTTCGATTTCTTCGACTCGACGAACCAGCGATGCTCGTCCGACGTGTGATTCACCACCAGGTCGATAATCAGCCGCATGTGCCGCTTCTTGATTCCCGCGAGCAGTGCGTCGAAGTCCGCCATGGTGCCGAACTCTTTCATGACTTTTCGATAATCGCGAATGTCGTATCCGTTATCGGCGTTGGGCGAGTCGTAGTGCGGACTCAGCCAGATCACGTTCACGCCCAGCCCCTGCAGGTAGTCGAGCTTCGAAGTGATCCCGGGCAAGTCGCCAATGCCGTCGCCGTTCGAGTCCTTGAAGGAGCGCGGATACACCTGGTAGACCACCGCCTCCTTCCACCATGTCGGGGTATATCCGTTGATCGTCTTCACGGTTGCTGTATCCTGCGCGCGAGCGTTCCCCACCAGCGATATCGCCATCATGGCGAACATTATGGCAATCTTCTTCAAAGTCAGACCCTTCCTGCGGAATAAGTGTATGCGCTGGACTCACGCTTTTGACAACCAGTAGGATAGGAACTGCAAGCCATTTACAAGGTGCACCTATGGCAACCGCAACCCACATCACTCTCGAACAGTACCTCAAGACGACCTATGAGCCGGATGCGGATTACATTGACGGCGAGATCGAGGAACGAAGCGTGGGCGAGTACGATCACAGTATTGTACAGATGGCTCTGCTGCTGTGGTTTCACCGGAAGGCCAAGGAATGGAAGATCCGGGTTGTTCAGGAGCAGCGCATCCGGCTGACTCCCACCCGCGTCCGCATCCCCGACGTCAGCGTCTTCTCCCGCGACCTGCCCATCGAGCAGGTCTTCACCCATCCCCAACTCATCGCCATTGAGGTCCTGTCTCCCGAAGATCGCCACACCAAGATGCAGCAAAGGATCGGGGACTATATCGCGTTTCAGGTGCCCAACATCTGGATCGTAGACCCGAAGCAGAGGATCGGCTGGGACTGCAGCACCGGAAATTGGATTCGCACAAAGCGCTTCGAAGTTGCGGGATCGCCGATCTACCTTTCGCTCGACGAGCTATTCCGCGAGCTCGATCTATCCGAGGCCTAAGCCCGCGCTATCGCGCTAAATGGCGTGCAGGGCCTTCAGGTGCGTTTGTGCAAGAACGTAGGTGGCCGTCGTGCTGATCGGCCCATCCGGTTTCTCGACCTTCTTGAAAGCCGTGATGGCTGCGTCCATTGCCCCGAATTGTTCGTAGATGGCGCCGAAGGCGAACCATGCGCTGGAGTTCGGCTCGGCCAGGTTGTTGGCTGCCATGGCCTGGAGCAGCACCTGCCGGGCCTCGGTCGTTTTGCCTTGCGCGGCATAAAGACAGGAGAGCGTGTGCAGTTCGTCAAAGCTCGCATTCTTGCTCAGCATGTTGCCCTGTTGGGCCGCCTGGATCGCATCCTCGTCGACCTTGCCTTCGAAGAGGGAATTCCATGCATAGCTGTTGTAGTCGCTGCTGGTTGCCTGGCCGCCGTCGAGCACGGACCGCAGGATTTTGCGCGCGCCCGCAAAGTCTCCCTGCGCCTGGGCAGCCTCAGCCTTTTGTATGAGCAGATCGCGGTCTGTGGGATGTTTGGCCAGCCGCGCATCGAGCATGGCGTTCCAGGCCGGCCAGTTGCCGGCAAGACGATACGCTTCTCCCGAGGTACGGATGGCCGTCGCCGAATCCGGATAAGTCTTCAGCAGGGCTTGAGCGGCGGTTGCCAGGTTGGCGCCATCGCTCACGCGCAGGTAGCCGAAGGCCAGGAGGAGGTTGAGGTCGGTCTGATCTGATTTGTCCTGGCCGGGCTCGGCCTTGTCCCTGCGAGTGGCGATTGCAGGCAGCAGCGGTCCGATACTCGATGAGCCCACTAGAAGGGAAGCGGAAGCAAGCTCGATCGCGTCGGCGCCTTTCGTCTCTCCGGAGGTCCAGAACCTGGGCAGAAGCGGTCCGGCCAGAGGATCGTCACCGCCTCCCTTATGAAGAAGATCCCGCTTCCAATCGAGCAGAGAGCGCGCTTGCTTTTCATCGCCGCGCTTGAGCAGATAAAGCGCCTCGTTGCCGACTTCGGCAGTGTCATCCTGCGACGCGACAATCTTGTATTGCCCCTCCTCTCTCGTAACGAAGAATTGCTCGGCGGCTGAGCCCACCACCTGAAGCGTGACGCGGTAACCTGTTGCGTCGTCCCCTTGTGAAGTAGTCTTCATTGTTCCGAGGAGAGCGTCTTCGAGAACAATGGGAGCCAAACCCGAACGTTCGGCGACCGACTGAATCATGCCCGCAGACTCATCGTTCTTTTTGAGGTTGCTCTGCCATTCCGCTTTGGTAGCAAAGGCGTGGCGCGTCAGCAATCGTGAGATATCCTCATCGCTGAGCATGCCGGTCATGATATCGACCATCATTTGTTGCACGACTGCGGCGGGGCCAGTCTCCGTCGCGCTATGGAGATCGAAAGGACGCAGATTGCGGAAGATCTCTATCTGACGTGCCATCGTTGCTGCGTCAGCCTGCCCCTGCAAACCGGCGGACAGAATTTCCGCTGCCTGCGGGTAAAGGCGAAGTTGCATGAGTTGCGTCCCTGCGTTGCGCAGCGCGGTGTTGCGTTGCTGAGCCTCCCCGGAGGTATGGTCGGCCCGTTGAATCCCGGCTGCGACTCCGTCTGAAGCGACCGCCGCGGCGATGCCAATGCTGTCTCGTACCGGCGTGCCCGGCTGCGTGGAAAGCTCGGCGAGCAACTCCTTGTATTGGTGCGCGTAGAGCATGGCGAAGAGGAGATTGTCCTCATAGCGTTCGCCCAACGTCTTGTCCACTTTTTTGAGGTCGCGATATTCCTGAATGGCGTTGATCAGGCCAGGAACTGAGGCATAGCGCGTGCCACTGGCGTCGTATTCGTAGAGGATGGCCAGATTCAGGCGCTTGTTGGAGTCGTCGGGATCCAGCTCTTTCGATTTCCGATAAGCCTGAATCGCGCCATTCAGGTCAAAGCCCTTGCCGAATTGGACGCCGATCGAGTTGTACTGCAGCACCCAGCCCAGCGTGCCGTAGGCCAGGGCGGAATTGGTGTCGAGCGTGGTCGCCTTCCTTGCCTCAACGCGCGCCTGGTCGCCGATTCCCGCATCGAGCAACGCGGATGCCATACGGATGCGATGCAGCGCATCCTTAGGATGGCTGTCGATGAGAGCTTGATCGATCGCCAGGCCCTCGCGGATTTTCCCCGCCGCCAGCAACTTCGCTCCGTCTTGATCGAAGGTAATCATCACGGCGTCTTCTTTGTTCGCTTCGAGTACAGCTTTGCGCAGCGCAAGCGCTTCGCCCGCCGCGTACCTGCCCTTGCCGGTGTTGAACCGAAAAACAGCGGTAACCATGCCCGGTTGATCGGCCGAGTAGACCTGCGTCAGCGTGGCCGGGCCCATCTGCATGGTCTTATTAGCCGGAAGGGCGCGCAGAGAAAAGCCCTCTGGGACCACTATCCTGTAACGCAATTCTGAGATGAACGGCTGTACGTCATATTCGCTGCTGCGCTGTCGTTCGGCCTTGCGCTGATTTTCCTCTTCTTCCGCGCTCGGCTTCTCGCTCTCCTTGTTGGGATCGGTGGAGAACCAGCGGGGTAGGTTATCCAGCGTCCCCGTCGGATATACGGCAACGGCTGCATCGGTGATTCCGGTATTGCCACGGGTTGCCTGTGCGATCTCCAGGCGAAGAGCAAAGGGCTTGCTGAAGTCCTTGCCGTCGCCGCGCTCCACGTTGGTGAGCGCTTTGGCGTTGTAGGCGTCCTTGACATACTTCTCGAGCGATGTCTTCAGCTCCTTGCTTTCCGAGCCGCCGTAATACGATCGGTAGTTTGCGTCGATATGTCCTGTTGTTTCCGTGGATTCGACAACATGCGCCGGGCCGTAATCCGCAAGACGAAACTCCCGTGTTTCGATGAGGACACTGTCCTCCGGCTTTGCTTCCGGTGTAAGCGTCAGTTCACGCGAGTCTTCTGAGATGATGAGCGCCAGGCGTCCCTGGTCTTCGTAGGGCAGGGTGCCCACCTGGGTAAAGTCAGCCGTCGCGTCGATCCACAGCGCCTTATCGCCAGCCGGGGTTGGCGGCACGTAAACAATGGCGTGGTCGAACGCATTCATGCCGGGAAGCGCGGGCGTCAAGTCTGTCCCCGGTCCGGAATCGAGCAACGCAAGATTGGCCGGGATGCCCGAGGCGCGCAACATGGCCACCAGCAGTGAAGCCTTGTCCTTGCAGTCGCCGTAGTGCCGTTTGAGAACCTCGGCCTGCGTTTGCGGCTGTAGCTTGGCCTGGCCGAACTCGACTCCCGTATACCGCACCTCTTTGTGCAGCGCGGAAACAATCGCCTGAATCAGAGCGCGGCGATCATGGGAGGTTGCCGTCGGCAGCACGCCTTTCACCTGATCTAGGTGGATCTGCGGTTCCGCCAGCTGCGAATAAGCCGCGGCAACAGACTGCCACGATTTGCCCGTTGAGAACTCGATCCAGGGAAAGCGGGGCAGACGGGTCGCGAGTTCGATATCCGAGCCGACCGATGGGGCAAGATGACCCTGGTCGAAGGTCAGGCGCCGAATCCCGGCAGCTTCCTCAGTCTTGACGGCGACATCGGGAAGAAGACTCGTCCGGTATTGCAGTGGAAGATCGACCGGCGCTTCCACCACCAGCCGGGAGCGAACGACCGGCACTTCGCGCTGAGGGAAAATCCGGTACACGCCTCCGCCCGAGAAGTAGGGATCGTTGTCGATGCGCGTCGTCTCCTGCTCGACGATGACCCCCGCACTCAGGGCCGGGAGTGGCGCCTTCAGAACGCGGTCATCGGAATATGTATCCTCGTCCTCGCTGCTTGCCGGTGCATCCGTCACGGTTTTCTGGTCGAGCTCGACTACGCTGCCATTTGACTGGATCACGCGCGCACGGATGGTTGGTTTTTTCTGATAGAACGGTTCCCACTCCACCGAACCCTCGGACCAGTCCTCAACACCGGCCGCGGTTTCGATCCGATAAATGAACCGGTGATGCGTGGTGAGTCTCCCGGCCGCGTCGAGCTGGTACTTCTCCTCTTCAAAAAGAACGGTGGCATCGGCGAATTTCTCCGGGGTTATCTTGGCCGCGGCCGCCGATATTTCGCCAGGCGACGCACTGAATGCCGGACCGCCAAGAGGCCACGAAGCCGCCTGAGCGAAGAGCATCGGCGTGGTTACCGCGATCAAACAGCAGGCAGCTAAACGGAGGACACCAGGCCAAATGCATCCGGAACTCATGGGGTTGCAATCCTTACTTGCGGCTCGGAGGTATGACCGCACAATACCAACCTGAATGGCGCAAAGCAATCTCGTCGCGATGAAATTGTCGTGGGCCGCTCTAACCCATGCTTGCGCCCTGCCGCGCTAGCCGCCGGAGATGCCCTCGCCGCAGAGCGGCCATGATCGCGGCTGCTGCATGATGAAGATCGTGGAGCAGGGCGGAGCATCGGAGGAGCATGTCTGGGGAGGCAGGCAAGGCTACTGGCTGCCCGCGAATCCGCCCGGCACCATGCACGCCGACGTGAAAGCAGGTGACAAAGTGATGGTCGTCGAGCTCGAAAAAGAGAAGTAACGCCAGGCGGCGTTACTCCGTTCGCAGCGCCTGCGCCGGATCGGTCGATGCCGCGCGCCTTGCCGGAATCAACCCGGCCAGAGACGCAGCCACCGCCAGCGTAATGATCGACACCCCCAACACCCTGGCGTCCACGCCCTTGATCTCGTAGAGCTGCGCCTCGACAAAGCGGACGCATAGCAGCGCTGTCGGAATTCCGATGCCCAGCCCCAGCCCGGTCTGAATCAGCGCGCCGCGCATCACCATCGCGACCACGCCGCCTCTATTCGCTCCCAGCGCCATGCGAATCCCGATCTCGCCCGTGCGCAGCGCTACAGTGTATGCCGTCACGCCATACAGCCCCACGGTCGCCAGCATCAGAGCCAGACCGCCGAACACCATCGTCAGCCGCGCCACCAGGCGGTCATCAGTGAAGATATCGGCAATCTGCTGATCGAAGGGCTGGAACTTCACCACTGTCAGGTTCGGATTGATGCCCGACAGGGTCCGACGCGCGATGGCCTCCATATCATTCATGGGACGGGCGGTCGCGACCACGATCGCCCCGGCATACAGCGATATGTCTTTCTCGATCGGATCCTTATCGCTCGCTGGACGCTGCATCAGCGGTAGAAAGTACATCGTGTGGTTCTTCCATCGCGGACTGGCGTACGTCGTATCCTCCACCACGCCGACAATCTCAAAATCTCCCGGTGAAGTCGGCCCCGGCGAGCCAAAGTGCTGCCCGATCGGGCTCTCGCCGGGCTTGAAGAACCTCTTCACGAACTCCTTGTTCACTACCGCGACCGACGGAGCCCCGGGCGCATCTTTTTCCGCGATCCCACGCCCCATCACTACGCGCGTTCCCACCGAGTCGAAATAATCTCCGTTCACCCTCACGATTGAGGCGCCGTCATGCGGATCCGGTTTCCCCTGCACCTGTACGCTGTTGCCCCAGTTGTTGTCCTCCATCGCCGTATACGTGCTGATGCCGACCTTCACCACTCCCGGAACCGCATGGAATCTCTCTTCCATCGTTCTGTACAGCGCGTCAAGCTGCGTCTGCGAATAACCCGCTGCCTGGGGATTGATGTGCACGATGTAGCGGTTCTTCGCCTCCAGCTTCATGTCCGTTTTCTCGAGTTTGGTCAGGCTCTGCGAAAACAGTCCCGCGCCCACCAGCAGCACCAGGGAGAGCGACGCCTGCAGCACTACCAGCGCGCGCTGTAGCAGCGAAGCTCCCGACGCCGTCGTCCTAGCCCCGCTCCGGAGCGCATCCGCGGGATCCGCCTGCGCCGCAATCCACGCAGGAGCCACGCCAAACAGCACGCCGGTCAGTATGGACAGCCCGCACGCAAACGCCAGCACCTCCACCGACGGGCTGGCCTCGATCGGCACACCCTGCGCTCCTGGAAACGCCAGCGCCAGCAGCATCCGCGTTCCCGCATACGCCACTACCAGTCCCGCGATACCGCTCACCGCCGCCAGCACCAGGCTCTCCGTCAGCAGTTGCCGGACAATTCTTGCCCGCCCCGCACCCAGCGCCGTCCGCACGGACATCTCCGCTTTCCGGCTCATTCCACGCGCCAGCAGTAGATTCGCAATGTTGGCGCACGCAATCAGCAGCACCAGTCCGGAGATCGTCATCAACAACTTCAGGTTCGAGGCATATTCTTCCCGCAGCCCCTGGATACCGCCTCCGCCTGGAGTCAGCACCACATGCACCTTCGGCAGTTGTTCCTTACCTGGTGCTCCTGAAAACGTATCGGTCTGAGCGAACGCCTGCCTGACCAGCCCGCTCACCTTTTGCTGCAGAGCCGACAGATTCACGCCTGGCTTCACCCTCCCCACCATGTACAACCATCGTGCGTTGGGGTTGTGCACATACGCAACATTCGCCAGCACCGGCATCGCCTCAATGGGCAGATAGAAATCTGGCGGTGTGCTGATCAGCCTGTCACCATAAAATCCTCGCGGAGCAATCCCTGCGATCGTCACCGGCTTGGTATTCACCCAGAACGTGCTGCCCACCACCGCCGCATCGCCTGCGTAGTCGCGCTGCCATGTCTCATAGCTCATCACCACAACGATCGGTGCGCCCTCCACATCATCGGCGTCGGTCATCAGCCGCCCAGCCTGCGCCTTCAAACCAAAGGTCTGAAAGTAATTCCCCGAGACAAACTCGCCCATCACCGACCGCGCGCCCGACTGGTCGCCGTCGCGCCGCACCGTCACCGGGCGATACCCGAAGCCCGCCTGCATTGCCGCCAGTTCCTCAAACTCCGGAACATTCTTCTTCAGCAGCTGCCAGGTGGCTGTTGGGAAGTAGCTGTAATCTCCTTCGTCGTCGGGATTACGCTGCACTCCTGAGCCCACGCAGCAGTCGTTGCGGTCGCCAATCCGCACCAGCGTTCTGGGATCGGCTACCGGCAGGTTCCGCATCAGCACCGCATTTACCAGCGTGAAGATGGCTGCATTCGCGCCGATTCCCAGCGCCAGCGTCAGCACTGCCGTCGCTGTAAACCCCGGAGTCTTCCTCAACTGCCGCAGCGCATAACGCACGTCCTGTAACATAGTCATCATTTTTGCTCTCCTCCGGGTAAACGGTCGGGATTCTCGACGCAGAACTTTCCACGAGCCAAACGAGCACGCGATGATCCAATCTTCGGATCGCGCTTCTCCTGAATCGTCAGTCACTTATCGGTCGGAAGAACTGCGCCGACTGTCCACCGGCGATACTCGTTGTCCAAAGGCGAACACCGCCCCCAAACTGGTGGCCCAAGCTGTGCCAGACGAAAAGCGAGCGTTTGGGAAGGCATTCTTGTCGACCACGCCGACGCTGACACACTTCTCTGTTAACACTATTAGGGGGCCCTAGGTCGCCATCCCGGAGATGTAGGCTTCGAGGTGGCGGATGGTTTCCTGCTGCTCGGTAACGATCCAGTTCACAAGGTCGCCGATCGAGATAAGGCCTACGACCACGCTGTTTTGCACAACGGGGAGATGGCGGATGCGATTCTCGGTGATGATGCGCATGCAATCGCCCACCGTATGTTGGGAGGAAACGAAAATGACCGGGCTGGACATGATCTCGGAGACAGCGGTCTCCTTCGACGAACGCCCCTTGAGGATCACTTTCCGGGCGTAGTCGCGCTCGGAGATAATGCCCAGCAATTCGCTCTGCACCATCACGAGCAGCGCGCCCACCTGCTTTTCCGCCATCATCTCGATAGCCTGATACACGGAAGCGTCCGGCGGCACAGACCAGATTTCTCCGGTCTTTCGCTTCATCACTGCGCTGATTGTCGTGGTCAATTCGCTCATGAGGCACCCTTGGGGAGAGGATCATACTGCCGTAATGAGGGAAGTGGCAAGACAGAAGTCAAGCACTAACCCGCCGGGGCACTGAGGAAGAACTCAAAATCCTAAAATTCGCATGTGCGACACCGCGGCAAGCATAGAATCACGGCTATGAAGCGGCCCATACTTCTTGCGCTCGTTGCGGCTATTTCCAATTGAGACAGCAAATCTCTATTATGCAATGCCGCCGATCGACGTCGGCCTTTCCGATGACGCGCCGTGGACCGCAAAAGTGATTTGTGGCGAGTGGGTGTGCATGCATTTGCTAGGACTGCTTTCACTCCGATGGATCAATTACCGGGGTACACCCTTCTAATGTGTTCGTACTTTTTGTGGGTGGCTACATTGAGACGGCGTTATTGGTTGTCGCGGGTATTTTTCTTTTCCGATGGTTTCGCCGTCTGGCGAGGAAGCATTTTAATAAAAACAGGTTGACGCCTCCCAGAGAACCAATAAACCTTAGCTGACTGTGGATTCAAACAGACCCACCACCCGAACCCGGTTTAGTTCGAGCGAGGAATGTCGGCGAGCTGATCATCGGATGATCTTCAATGCGGCGCGGAACAGGGCGTCGAAGTCCTGGCCGAGGGATCTGTCCTTCTCCACAGCGGTTTCTATGGCCTTTTGGGCGGCGGGGCGCTGGTAGCCTAGGTTCGTGAGCGCGGAGAGCACGTCTTCGGCGGCGGGTCCGGCAGAGACGACGGCAGGCGCAGTGGCCATGTCCTCCAATTTGTCTTTCAGCTCGACGACTAAACGCTCGGCGAGCTTTTTGCCGACTCCGGGGATGTGGGTGAGCGTGGCGTGGTCCTGAGCGCGGATCGCGGACGCGGTGCGCTCGGGATTGAGGCCGCTGAGGATGGTGACTGCGAGTTTGGGACCGACTCCAGTAACGGTGATGAGGCGCTCGAAGAGGCGCTTCTCCCGGAGTTCGAGGAAGCCGTAGAGAGCGAGCAGGTCTTCGCGCACCTGGGTATGGATGTAGAGGGAGACTTCGGCGCCTTCAGCCGGCAGCGCGGTAAAGGTGGGGATGCTGATGACAACGTCGTAGCCGACGCCGGCGGCTTCGATGATGGCCTGTCCGGGTTGTTTCGAGAAGAGGCGTCCGCGCAGATGGGCGATCATTGAAATTAGGGTACAGGGTATAGGGGGCGACGCCAAAGGCATTAAGAGACTCTATTGCTGATACGACCTCGCGTCGTTAGCGAACGTAAGAGAAGGTACAGCAGAGATCTGTGGAGTTCGCAAGAGCCTCAGGAGTGAATACGGGCATCTTTGCGCCCGAGAAGAACGCGACCTGCAGGTCGCGGCCCACAACATAGGTTGCCATCCACTGCGTCACCTCCGTTCCACAGAGGGTGTTGTGGCGGAGAAAGCGCTTCGCAGCCGGCACGCTTAGCCGGTAAAGATTTCCGCTTCCGGCGGTGGGGCTGTCCGCATTGAAAGCTGCCACAGCCTCTGCCGATTCGAGCTTCCGGATCTGTGCCATCGGAAACGCAGTGAAATTGATCGAGATCTTGTCCTCAGAAATTGTCAGGTCGCCGGTGATGGACATGGCGGTCGAACTTGCAGCGCGCCAGGTTCCCTTTTCCTGCGCAGAACTGGATGGAGGGCAGAGAGAAAGCAATCCCGCTGCAAGGCCTAGAAGAGCTAATTTCCTCATCATTTGAGCATTATCCCCTTCGCCGATACCGAATCTCGAACTCATATCCCGGATTCGCAGGAAACAAGCTGGCGACGTGGCGGAGTCGTTCAGCCAGAGCCGGGGCGGCAAGCAGGGGATATTCGCGCTCGCGCAGCTCGGTGTAGTCGAAGTCGATGGTGATGGCCAGCAGGTAAATGGCGATGGCGTCGGAAAAGGCCGCTTCGAAGTAGCTCGACTTAGCCTTTTCGTCGATCTGTCCGTGAACGAGTTCGGGGCCCCCGTGGTCCCTGCTGCTGTCCTGATGGGCGTCCTGACTGCGGCTTTGATTGCGATCACGAGCGCGGCGGCGGCTCTCCCATGCATCCTGGCTGGTTTCTCCGCGAACATCGGCCTGGGCCTGCGACCAGACGAGATCGGAGAAACTTGCGGGCACTCCCACGGCCTCAACGAAGTGATGGCCGACGTTAATGAAGTATTCGAAGGCGAGGGCGAAGCGGTCCTGCATCAAACGAGTGGAGATGAAGATGCACTCGGACGAGCCGAAGCTGACATTGCGATGGCAGATGGCGCGGTCGCCGAGATCGACGGTGTAAGCGGGTGCGACGGAGGTTTCGTCACCTTCGCCGATGGCGAGCGGCACGAAGTACCAGGCGCGGCGGGCAAGGGCGTTGGCCACCGTCGCGGGTACAGCCTGCACGATGCGCTCCAGGTCCTCAGGCGCGATCTGCGTATCGCCGAAGCTTGCATAACAGATGCCGTTGGGCGCTTGCTGGACGTGCGCCTCCTGAGCGACCTGGGCCGCGGTGAGCAGGGGCATCTGGGCGGTATCAACCATAAACTTGTATTCTAGCTGAGGCGGCTGGCGAGTTCCGCTGCGCAGGGATTGAATATGTCGGTTCGTGAAATGAGTTCGTCGGGCAGGGTTCCGGAGGCTGGTGCGCCGGGCAGAGTTTTCGGTATCCCACTGGGCGACCTTGGCCTGTTTTCAAGCCTGCTGATGGCGTTTGCGTTTGGATTCCTGGTGTTCTTCGCGACGTGCTTTGTAGCGATACTGAGCCTCCTCTTCTATAACTCGGCTGGGCATCACGCGGTGAACATGGCGGACAGCTATCGGTACTTTGCTCTGCCCGCGGGACTGGTCGCGCTGGGCGTTGCGCTGGTGGTGCTGCTGGGCCTGTGGCTGCGGCGCAAGATTGCCGGGAGATAGAAGCCGTGGGGCTGGTGACGATTTCTCGCGACGAACTGGCGAGGCCGATTTCAGAGACGCAGGCGCGCGCGTGGTGCGCACAGCTTGAAGCGGGCGAGATACTCTATTTCCCCGAGTCGCCGGTACGGCTTCGGCGGGAGGATCTTGCATTTCTGCTGGGGCAGCAGCAGACCGACAGCTCTCTGCACAAGAACATCGCGTACAAACCCAACATCGACAAGCTCAGCGGAGTGGATACAAAGATAGCCAATGCAGCGGCGGTGGCACGTCTGCAGGAAATCATGCGGGCGTACTCGAAGCATGTGGTCGACTTTCTGAGCGGGTTTCTCGCGCCGTACCAGCGAAAGTGGCGGCTGGATTATGCGAGCTTTCGTCCGCAGGAAGAAGAGGGGCGCGATCTGGCTCTGCGCAAGCGGAATGACCTGCTGCACACAGACGCGTTTCCGACGCGGCCGACGCATGGGGCGCGGATTCTGCGCTTCTTTAACAATATTCATCCCACGCGAACGCGGGACTGGGTGGTAGGCGATCCCTTTGCGACCGTGGTTAAGCAATTTGCGCCGGAGGATATCGCTCCGGTGCCGGATAATGCCCTGAGCCGCACGGCGAAGGGGCTTGGGCGCGCGGTGGGCTTAGGCGCGGCAATTCCTTCAATCAAGCGGTCGCCCTATGACGACTTCATGATGCGCTTCCACAATTTTCTCAAAGAGAACGCCCGCTTTCAGGCCGAGTGCGCGAAGTATCCCTGGAACTTTCCGGCCGGGTCGAGCTGGATGGTCTATACGGACACGGTTCCGCATGCGGTGCTGGCTGGGCAGTATGCCCTCGAACAAACACTGCTCGTTGAGCCGGCCGCGCTGGTTGCGCCGGAGTTCTCTCCGCTGAAGGTGCTGGAAAACATGGCGGGGACGGCATTGGTTTAAGGCAGCTGTCCAAATCCTGGGCGGCCGGCACGGATGCGCGCGGAGAAGTCTGGATCGTCATTCGCAGCCTTCGCGGCCGGATTGATGTAGGCGCGCCGCTTCAGTTCGTCAAATGGCAACCCGTCCGTGGCCAGATTGCCTTTTTTGTATTCCATCTCATCCCCTTTGCCGTTCAGCAGGATCGCGAGGTTGAATGGCTGGCCGCGCATGGATTCGAGTTGAAAGATCTGCGTGGTGCAATTGTCGGTGATGGCGTTGTACCACTTGGGATGATCGTGCAGATCGTTCGTCAGGCCGACGTAGTCGAGGAAAAGGGCGCGCGCGAAGGGCAGCGTGGCAGTAGTGTGGTAGAGATACAGGTCTTCGTCCTTGCGGTAATTCGTCCGCAGACGCACCACGTCGCGCTCGGTGCTCACGATGGAGATGAGGCAGAACTGGCGGAAGAATCCACGGATGGCGGAGTACTCCTGACCCACCTGCTTGCGCGCTTCGATGGAAAAGGGAACGTAGTTCCCGTTGCCGAAATCGAAACTGAGGATGGTATGCGCAATCCACGGTGAGCCCCAGTAGTCGACGAAAAGATCAAGGCCGCGAAGATCGGACAGATCGACCTGCCTAGTTTGCCATTGGCACGTGTAGTTGAACTCAGCGCGGTAGTCGCAATTGCGAAGATCATGAATTGTAACGATATTGCCGTTGACCTCGGCGTACCCAGTGCGCGAGACGTCGGCCTGCCAGTTTTCGTCGTTGGACGGTGCGAGCGTGAACCACCAGAGCATGACGATCAGCGAACAGGCCATGCAGCCAGCGACGCGTCTCCAGAAGCCTTTGCAGAAAACGAGCGCAGCAATGAGAGCGAGCAGGTAGACGGCGATGCCGGGAATGCGCAGCCACCCGATGCGGACATCGAAGTAAAGCGCGGTGGTGGTCCAGAGAATCAGAACAAGCAGCACGATGCAGACGAAGAGGTATCCGCAGGCACAAGAAAATTTACGTAACTGTGATTGTTTCATTTGTGATCGTGCGTGGCTCTCGTCTGAATGGGCGATGCCTGATGCTATCGTGAGGCGACAATTCTGCAAAGAGGGAGATTAGGGCGTGTTAACACTATCTGAGAGCTTCGACGATGAGGGCGAAACAAAGGAAGGCAAGGAAGACGCAGTCCAGTTTCTCGAAGCGGGAGAAGATGCGGCGGTAGCCTTTGAGCCTTCTGAAGA
>Ga0210386_10000204_pt1 | contig 52348 bp, 41 predicted proteins | sample IncBWH32OmetaG_FD_160091 | JGI IMG/M metagenome (GOLD analysis project Ga0210386, IMG submission 160091) | Forest soil microbial communities from Barre Woods Harvard Forest LTER site, Petersham, Massachusetts, United States - Inc-BW-H-32-O ...
CTCTGGTTCTGGCTTCCTTGCACGTTCGGATCCACGTCCGGAGGCGGCGGAGGAACATTGGATTGCGCATCGTCTGTAAGCGGTACAGGAGTGTTTGCTGTCTGCTGACTCGCGATCGCCGCATTAGCCGCGCTCGAGTTTGGCGAGCCCGGATTCGTGACCTTGATGTTGTTCAGAATCCCGCCCACGCCCGGCACATTGGCCGCGACCGTCTCCGCCTGCTGGCGCTGTGCGTCTGTCTGCACCGTGCCCGACAGCGTGACGGTGCCATTCGCCGTCGTACAGCTGACCTGTTGACCCTGCACCGTGGACTCGTGTGTCAGGGCGTAACCCAGGTCAGATTGAATATCCGCATCGGTACGCGCCGCTTGTGGTGCCGATGCCTGCGGGCCGGCGGCATTCTCCTGGGCCAGCGCCGCAGTTCCGGCAGAAAACCATAGGCATCCGGCCAGAAATCCCACAGAGCCTGTCCGGAAAAACGTCCTCTTGTCGTTACGATTCGCACTCATGTTGTTGCAACCTCAACGCTTCCTGATAAATAGGATGAAAAAACCGGGTCGAAGCGTTACCTGTAACAACCCCGGCAAGCCGAAAAAGTTTTGGGGACGAGCTGGCTGCCCGTCCCCCTCAAATCGCCTCTCAAGCCGATTTAGCCCCGCTGTTTCTTGTACCGCGCAATCAGCGTATTCGTCGAGCTGTCGTGCTTGCCGCTGGCCGGGCCTTCCAGCTCGCCGATGATCCGCTTGGCCAGCACCTTGCCCAGCTCCACGCCCCACTGGTCGAACGAGTCGATCTGCCAGATCGCGCCCTGCGTAAACACGCTGTGCTCATACAACGCCACCAGCTTGCCCAGCGCCTCAGGCGTAAGGTTCTCAACGAGGATCGTGTTTGACGGGCGGTTGCCCTCAAACACGCGGTGTGGAACCAGCCAGTCCGGCGTGCCCTCGGCTTTCACCTCTTCAGCAGTCTTCCCGAATGCGAGCGCCTCGGTCTGCGCAAACACATTCGCCATCAGCAAATCGTGATGGTTGCCCAGCGGATTCAGCGTCTTCGCGAAGCCGATAAAGTCGCACGGGATCAGCTTCGTTCCCTGGTGAATCAGTTGATAAAACGAGTGCTGTCCGTTGGTGCCCGGCTCTCCCCAGAAAATCGGACCGGTCTCATAGGTGACGCGCTCGCCGCTCAGTGTTACATGCTTGCCGTTGCTCTCCATGGTCAACTGCTGCAGATATGCCGGGAAGCGCTTCAGATACTGGTCGTACGGCAGCACGGCCACCGTCTGCGCGCCGAAGAAGTCGTTGTACCAGACAGAAAGCAGCCCCATGAGCACCGGCAGATTCTTCTCAAACGGAGCCGTCCGGAAGTGCTCGTCAATAGAGTGGAAGCCCGCGAGCAGCTTCTTGAAGTTGTCCGGCCCAACCGCCAGCATGGTCGACAATCCGATGGCTGAATCCATCGAATACCGCCCGCCGACCCAGTCCCAGAAGCCGAACATATTGGCCGTGTCGATGCCGAACTTGGTCACTTCTTCCGCGTTCGTTGAAACCGCGACAAAATGCTTCGCAACCGCCTTCGCATCGCCCAGCTTCTTGAGCGACCAGTCGCGCGCCGTGTGCGCATTGGTCATGGTTTCGAGCGTGGTGAAGGTCTTCGACGAGATGATGAACAAAGTCTCTTCCGCATCGAGATCGTGCGTAGCCTCGGCAAAGTCGGTACCGTCCACATTCGACACGAAGCGGAAGGTCATATCGCGCCGGCTGTAGTGCCGCAGCGCCTCGTAGGCCATCACGGGACCGAGATCCGAGCCGCCAATGCCGATGTTAATGACATTCTTGATCGGCTTGCCGGTGTGGCCCTTCCATTCGCCGCTGCGAATCCGGTCGGAAAAGGCCGCCATGCGATCGAGGACCTCATGCACCGCAGGGATGACATCCTCGCCGTCTACAACGATTTTTTCGCCCTTGGGCGCGCGCAACGCCACATGCAGCACGGCGCGCTTCTCTGTGATATTGATCTTATCGCCGCTGAACATCGCGTCAATGCGCGCTTTCAACCCACTCTCTTCGGCGAGTTGAAGCAGCAGCTTCAGCGTTTCATCGGTGATCCGGTGCTTGGAGTAGTCGAGGTAGATGCCCTCGGCTTCGGCAATGAGACGAGTGCCGCGGTCCGGGTCATTGGCAAACAAATCCCGGAGGTGTTGCTTGCTGATCTTCTTGAAGTGCTCTTCCAGCGCCTTCCAGGCCGCGCGCTTTGTCAATGGAGTCGTCAACGCCGTGTCTATGCTCATAAGTCGTTCTCCTCACGTTTCCCTAGCGCCTTAGATTCTCCCACATGAATATGAGTCGTGTGCAAATCCCAAAGACACAACGAATTTTAACGGACCAGCACATCCGCTCCACGGGACTTGAGAGCCAGCACGCCCGCGCCCGGCTCTGGTAGGATTTGCCGAGGAGCGTTCCATGTTTTTGACACGTTTTCCAGCCGTCGCAGCCTTCGTCATCCTGAGCACCGCCCTGTTCTCGCAGGCACAGTCCCCCGCTCCTCCAGCCACGACACCCCCGCTGCCGGTGAAGCTTGGTCCCGCGGCTGATGTGCAGCGCGGATATGCCGGCCTGAAAGCCAACATCCTGAAAGCCGCCGACAAGATGCCTGCCGAAAACTACACCTTCCGACCTACACCGGAAGTAAGAACGTTTGCCCGTGTGCTGGACCATGTCAGCGAAGCGCAATTGCGCAGCTGCGGCACAATCAACGGCACCGCCCCGCAAGCGCGATCTCAGGTGCCGGCGGAGACGGCCGACAAGGCCACCATTGTCGCCGCGCTGCAGGCATCTTTTGCTGAATGCGACAAGGCGTATGCCGCGCTTACAGACGACAACATTCTGCAGATGTTCACGATCGGACCGGTAACCCGTACGCGTATCGGCTTTGCGTGGGGCAACGTATCGCACGACAACGAGCAATATGCCACCCTGGCGCTGTACATGCGGCTAAAAGGCCTGGTACCGCCGAGTAGCGAAAAGTAAAATATTCTCTCTAATTGCCCGTCGGGATGATCCCGGCGTTCTCGACCATCAGAATGACGGTCCGCTGGAGCGCGCGCGTGCGATGCACCACGCCTCGGGGAACGACATAGCCCTGCCTCGGCGCCAGTTCGACGGTCTTTCCCTCCAGATCGATCAGCAATTGCCCTTCGACGACATAGAAGAATTCGTCGTCTTCGTCGTGCTTGTGCCAGTGGTATTCGCCCTCAATCACGGCCATCCGCACCACCGAGTCGTTCACCTTGCACAATGTCTGATTGAACCACTTGTACTCGCAGCCGTCGGCGATAGCCTTCTCATCGATGACTTCCATCGCCGGATAGAGAATGTTCAACCGGGTTTCGTAGGGATAGGAGGAAACAGCGTCAGGCATGTCAACAACCTCTTCGGCCTTCATGTTACCGCGGGCCGGAGAAGGCTGCGTGAAACAAGCGATCCGACTCTTATGGCAGGCTATTCAGCGCAAAATTCCGGGCTGCCTCGAGCAGTTTCGCCACCGACTGCTTTGAACAGGACTCCGAATAGATCCTCAACAGCGGCTCTGTGCCTGACGCTCTTAGCAGCAGCCAGGTCTTCGCGGCATTTGGCTTGGTCTTTGCTTCGGGGTTGTCCAGGAAAAACTTGATGCCATCCAGCGTTTCCACGCGCTCGACCGCCATCCCGGCGAACTCTGTCACGCCGGCCTTCGCGCGCCCAATCGCTGCATTCTTCAGTTCGTCTGAGATGTGCAGGTCGATGCGTCCATATTGGTGCTCACCATATTGCTGTTGAAGCGCGGCGACCAACTGCCCCAGTGTCTTCCCTTCCTCGGCCATCACATTGGCCAGCAACAGCGCATTCAGCAGCCCATCGCGTTCGGGAAGATGCCGGGATATTCCGATCCCGCCCGATTCTTCGCCGCCGATCAATATGTCCTTCTCAAGCATCAGATCGACAACGTATTTGAAGCCGATACCGTGCTCATGCAGCGTCCGTCCATATCGCGCGCAGATGCGATCGATCATGCAGGTCGTGTTGAAGGCGCGGGTCACATCGCCCGGCCACTTCCTGCGCGAAAGAAGCCACTCCAGCAGTACGGCAAAAATCTTGTGCGGATCGACAAAGTTTCCATGCTCGTCGACCGCGCCGATTCTGTCCGCGTCGCCATCCGTCACCAGGCCGGCGTCGCACTTGTGCGCCACCACCGCTTCTTCGAGTGCCCGCACATGCGGCTCGATTGGTTCGGGATTGATGCCCGGAAAAAGCGGGTTCTGCTCGGCGCGAATCTCGACATAATCCACGCTGATGCCCTCGAAGATGCCCGCCAGAATCCCGCTGCCCGCTCCGTACATACAGTCGATGGCCAACTTGAAGCCCGACTTCGCGATCAGATTCAGATCCGCAAAGTGCTTCAGCGCGTCGATGTAGTCGGGGAGAAAGTCGGACTCTTGAATCGGCGCAGGCTTGTCAGCCAACGGCAGAGGCTGCTCCAAATACGACTCGATAGCCGACATAATCGACGGCTTGCCCGATCCGCCATACCAGGCCTTGTATTTCACGCCGTTCCACTGGTAAGGGTTGTGGCTCGACGTGATCATCACGCCGCCCGCCGCACCCAGGCCACGCACCGCAAACGACAACGCAGGCGTAGGAGTCACATGATTCGCCAGCTTTACGGGAATCCCGGCAGCTGCCAGCACCTCGGCCACCGCTCTCGCAAACTCTGCGGACAAAAAGCGCGTGTCATATCCGATACAAACGCCTTTCGCCGGAGCCTCTTTCGCATCGGCACTGGCAAGAAGGTAATGCGCAATTGCCCTGGCCGCGACCCGGACATTCTCAAACGTAAAATCGTCGGCGATAATCCCGCGCCATCCGTCGGTGCCAAACTTCACCGGGCTGCGATTTCCCATGCTGTCTCTTTCTTCCTCGGGTTCTATAAATAACTCGCTGACGGAGCATAGCTGACCGCTACTCCTCAGGTCAGATCCTTCCGTCCCCTCGCGACAAGCTCCTTCACAACCTTGCCCACGTCCTGCGAGTGCTGCCTCGTCATAATCAGAATCGCGTCGTCTGTCTCGACCACCACCAGATCCTCGACTCCGACCAGCGCGACGAACTTCTTCGGACTATAGACATAGTTGCCACGCGCCTCGATGGCCACGCTCCCCGCACTCTCGCTGACGTTGCCGTGAGCATCGGTGCTTGATTTGTGTTCGTGATGATGCTTATAGAGTGCCGCCCACGATCCCAGATCGTTCCAGCCAAATTCTGCCGGCAGGCAGTACAGGTGCGATCGGCTCTCGCCCTTGGCCGACCGCGGTTCCAGGATGGCGTAATCCACGCTGATGTTCTCGCACTTCGGATAGAGTTCGCCAAACACGCGCTCGAAGTCCGCCGTCCCGTAGGCCTCCGCAATCTTCTCCAGCAGCGGAGCCATCTCCGGCAGATGCTCCCGCACCGCCTTCGCAAGGGTCCGCGCGCTCCACACGAAAATCCCGCTGTTCCAATGATAGTTCCCGGCGGCGACAAATTCCTCGGCGCGCTCCCGATTCGGCTTCTCCGTGAAGCGGCGCACGCGCAGCACGCCATCTGCAACCGCGTCCCCTGTTTCGATGTAGCCGTAGCCGGTCTCGGCTCGCGTCGGCTTCACGCCCAATACCACGATGTTTTCCCCGGTCGCCGCCAGCTCGACTGCGCGTTCAATCGCGGCCAGGAACGATGGCTCATCTTCAATCACATGATCGGCGGGAAACATCCCCAGCACTGCCTCGGGAGAATCGCGCTCGATCAGAAATGCCGCCAGCCCCGCTGCCGGAGCCGTGTTCCGCGCCGCCGGCTCGCACACCACCTGGTCCTCGGGGACCACATCAAGCTGACCGCAAATCTCTTCCGAGAGCAGATCGTTGGTGATTACCCAGAAATCCTCAGGACGCGCGAGAGGCCTCAGGCGGTCGACGGTGCGCTGGATCATGGTCCGCTCGCCATCGAGCGCCAGCACCTGCTTGGCACGTGCCTTGCGGCTCCGCGGCCAGAAGCGGGTTCCACTGCCTCCAGCAAGAATGATGGGGCGAAAATTGATCTTCAATGGCATCGCCTTTGATGGGAGATTTTAGTAGACAGCCCTGGGCAGAATGCGAATCACCTTAGCCGGCGACTCCACTTCAATCTGCACTCCACTTGCCGCCGCCGGAATTACCGCCAGCTGACAGCGGCCCACTGGGAACGCCTCGCCGCCGGCTGCGGATACACATACAGAGCCTTCTGCGACAAAGAACATCTGTACAGCGCCCGTATTCGCCGCCAGCCCATCGGCGTCGTCCCCTGGTTTGAATGTCCACTGCTCGATCTCGAAATACTTCTCGTCGATCAACACCCTGTGGCCGCTTATCTGTTGTGCCGGAACCTTCCCCGCTCGCGTCTTCAGCCGCATGGCCTCCAGCGATTTCTCCAGGTGCAACTCCCGCGGCCGCCCATAGTCATACATCCGATAGGTCAGGTCGCTGGTCTGCTGCGTCTCCAGAATCACCACGCCCGGACCCATCGCGTGTACCGTTCCGGCATCGACAAAGAGCATGTCATTTTTCTCGACCGGGACCATCTGTAACAAATCCTCCAGCGTCGCCGCCTTGATCGCCGCCCGAATCTCCTCCGTCGTCACGCCCTCGCGAATACCCAGCGCCACCTGTGCTCCCGGTTGTGCATCGAGCGCGTACCAGCACTCTGTCTTGCCGCGCGACGCACCATACTTGCGCGCCATGGCATCGTCGGGATGCACCTGCACGCTCAGCTTCTCCTTGGGAAACAGCATCTTGACCAGCAGCGGAAACTCGTCGTCCCCGAACGCCGTTCCCAGCAACTCTGGTCCATGCGCATCGGTGATGGCCTGCAGCGATTGTCCCGCGAATTCCCCCGTCGCCGCCTTGCACATCTCGCCGGTCAACCATACCTCGCCGATCGGCTCGCCGTCGGTCTTGTAGTCGAACCACGGAGCCAGGTCGTGAAATCCCCAGATACGGGTGCGGAAGTACGGCGCCAGCCGGAATGGAAAGATTTCGTGCACGCCCTTTTAGTATGCCTCAGAACCCATGCACGGCACACTATCCTGCGGCCGCCAGGTAGCGGAGGAAGGCCCGGGGCAGACAGGCAATCATCACTTTGGCGGCTGAAACTGGGGCACTCCAAATTGCCAGAGCTCAAAGCTCCACTCGTCAGCGTGCAGAACCTGCCGTTGAGACTTGGTGCTGCCCATGCCATGTCCCGCGTCGTAATCCACCCGCAGCAACACAGGTTTGCCACTGGAGGTCGCAGCTTGCAGGCGCGCCGCCATTTTACCCGGCTGCCACGAAGCCACGCGCGGATCGTTGAATCCAGTGGTTACTATGACCGCGGGATAGGGAGTGCCGTCCTTTACGTGAGCGTAGGCACTCATCTCATAGAGAGCCTTGAATCCCTCCGGCGTCTTGACCGTGCCAAACTCTGGAATGTTGGGAGGTCCATTGGGTGTAAATTCCGCGCGTACCACATCCGACATGGGCACGCCGTCGATGGCCGCTGCAAATAAGTCCGGACGCTCGGTGATCGACCGGCCAATGGTGATGCCCCCCGCGCTACCTCCCTCGATAGCCAGGCGCGAGGGAGAAGTATATTTTTGATCGATCAGATACTGCGCGCAGACGATAAAGTCCTTCCAGGTGTAGGGCTTTGTGAGCTGCTTGGCCGCCAGGTGCCAATCCTCGCCGAACTCGCCGCCGCCCCGGACGTGCGCAATTGCATAAATACCACCATGTTCGAGCCAGGCAAGCACCGTGGGGTCGAAATAGGGATCGAGAGTAATGCCATAAGCGCCATAGCCCTCCAGACGAGTGGGATGCGAACCGTCAAGAACAACTCCCTTTTTACGAACGATGGACAATGGCACCTCGGTACCGTCGTAACTCTTGACTTTCACTTCCAGCGACTCAACGTCGGCAGGCTTGTCAAAGGGTCCTGCAGGCTGCAGCTTTGTGTCGCTGAGTTGCTTGCTGCTGGGATCGTAAGAGTAGAGACCTCCCGCGTTAACCCAGGAGGCTAGCCAGATCACTGCGCCGGGCAGGCGCTGATCCGTCGACGCAATGTTTATGGACCCGTCGAAGGGCAGGGAAATCTGCTCGGCTTTGCCTCCGGCATAGGGCAAGCGCAGCAGACGGCCCAGGCCTCCGTCCAAGTCCTGAATATAGAGGCCATCCGAGGCTGCAGAGATGTTGCGCACCACGGCTTCGCCGGGAGGTATTGCCACTTCGGCTCCCGCGACATCCGGGTTCGATAAGTGCGTGTGCAGCACTTTGTAGCGCGACGCGTTCTTGTGAGACTGCAGGTAAAGATCGTCGCCGTGAACGTCAAATCCCGTGACGTCGTCATCCACATCGCAGAATTCTTTCCAGGGTACGGAGGAACCGGTCAGAGATTTTAAGGGCGCTACATAAAGCGTGACCTCGTTCGTCACGCCATGATTGATTACGCCGATGGCGTAGGGGCTATCGGGAATCGTGGCGACGAACGGCAAGTCTGCCGCCTCGATCTGAACTCCGGGAAGACCGCCGCCGAACACCATTGGATCTTTCTCTGGATCGGTGCCGATTACGTGCAGGTAGACACGGCTGTTAAGCTCACGGTCGGTGGGCGCGGATTTCGGTCCGAGCTTCTGCAGGCGGTTATAGACGAAAGACCGGCCATCCGGCAGCCATGATGGGCTGGCGAACCATGTGCGGTCGATGGCGTCGCCAGTTTCGCGGCCGGTGGCCGTATCCACCACACGCAGCACGGCGGCCTCGGAGCCGCCCTCCGCGACGCCGACCGCTACGTAATGCCCGTCGAGTGAGGGAATAACATAACTGATTGAATAGTGCGGCCCTCCAGCTGTCTCGAACTTTGTTGGATCGAGCAGAAGCTTCTCCGTCCCGTTCCATCCTTCACGCACGTAAAGCCTAGTGACCTCTTCACTGGCCAACCGTTTTGTGTAAAAGACACGGTCCCCCGGCAAGATGTGAACATATCCGATGACTGCGGGTGCACCCTCGTCGAGTTCCTTGATACGGGCCAGCAGTGCCGTCCGGCCGGGAATCCGCGCCAGCACCGCGCGCGTGTAATCGTTCTGTGCCTTGAACCACGCCTGTACTTCCGGGGCTTTGAGATCCTCCATATAGCGATAGGGATCAGCGACCTTGGTTCCGTAATAATCCTCTGTGACGACCTTGACCGGAGCCACCGGCGGGGCCGATGGATCTCCCGGTGTGGACGAATTCGCAGACTGGGCTGAGAGGTCAGTGAACCCGGCGATTGTGAGTACGGCTAAAGACACAACAACACACACTGAGAGCGGTTTTGTTCTCATGGTGCCTTCCTCCGGCAAGTCAGTGGAGAATAATCCGCTCCTCCAGGCAAGTCAACGCTGGCGTTGCCGATCGTCTGGAGATTAACCCGTTACTCGCCACCGTCGGGTACCATTAAGTAAGAATGGCTCGTTACTTAATCACCGGCTGCGCCGGGTTTATCGGCTCCTCGCTTACGGAAGCGCTCGCCGAAACCCTCGTTCCCCGCGGAGACACGATTCGCGGCCTCGACAACTTCGAAACCGGCAAGCGCGAAAACCTCTCCACCTTCCGCGATCGCATTGAATTCATCGAGTGCGACCTGCGCAACGCCGGCGCGGTTGCCGAAGCCTGCCGTGACATCGACTTCATTTTTCACGTTGCCGCGCTGCCGTCCGTACCACGCTCCGTCAAAGATCCTCGGACCAGCCACACCGCCAACATCGACGGCACTTTCAATCTCCTTGAAGGCGCGCGGGCCGCAGGCGTCAAGCGCATTGTCTATTCCGCTTCATCTTCCGCCTATGGAAACCAGCCAGGCTTTCCCCGCCGCGAGACCATGGTCTCCATGCCGATCGCGCCGTACCCCGTGCAAAAGCTCGCCGGGGAGTTCTACATGAAGAGCTACTGGCAGATTTACGGCATCGAAACCGTCTGCCTCCGCTATTTCAATATCTTCGGACCCCGCCAGGTTCCCGATTCGCCATACAGCGGCGTCATGGCCAAATTCACCCTGCAGATGATGCGCGGCGAGCGCCCCACCATCTTCGGAGACGGCGAGCAGGGCCGCGACTTCACCTATATAGACAACGCTGTCTCAGCCAACCTGCTGGCCATGGCCGCTCCGGCGGAAAACATCGCCGGCTGCGCCTTCAACATAGCCTGTGGCGAACGCCACAGCCTCAACAAAACATTCCGCGTGCTGGCCGAATTGCTCGACTTCAAAGGGCAACCCCTCTACGGCCCTCCCCGCACCGGAGATATCCGCGACTCGCTCGCCGACATTACCGCCGCCCGTGAAGCCTTCGGTTATCATCCGGCCGTCGGCTTCGAGGAAGGCTTGCGCCGCACCGTCGAGTGGTACAAGCAGCAGTACGCCGCGGTCGCCGCCCAATAAGACTTGCACTGGCCACGGCCGCGTAACGCTCTTTTGAAAGCGAAGCATTTCTTCGCATCTTTTTGATTCTCCCCCCCGGATAAACAGGCGTATAGTCTCCTTGCCGTTAGAGTTCCCTTTAAAAAGGCAGGAGAGCCATGAAGAAATATGCTGCAGAACTGGTAGGGACGTTCGTTCTGGTCTTCGGAGGAGTCGGCAGTGCGGTTCTGGCCGGCACCCACATCGGATTTGAAGGAGTGGCCTTCGCCTTTGGCCTTTCCCTATTGGCCATGGCATACGCCATCGGACCCATCTCCGGCTGCCACATCAATCCCGCCGTCACCCTCGGCATCCTCATCGCCAAAAAGATCAACGCGAAGGATGCCGCTCTTTACATGGTCGCGCAGATCATCGGCGCCATCATCGCCTCGGCGCTTCTTCTCTTCATCGCCCAAGGCGCCGCCGGCGGATATGACCCCGCTGCCGCAGGCTTTGGCGCAAACGGCTACGGAGCACATTCACCGGGCCAGTATTCCCTCGCCGCCTGCTTCCTCGCTGAGGTCGTACTCACAGGCTTCCTCGTTCTCACCGTTCTTGGCTCGACCGACATCGCGGCCCCGGTCGGCTTTGCCGGAATTCCCATCGGCCTCGTTCTTGTCCTCATTCACCTGGTCGGAATTCCCATTACTAACACCTCGGTGAATCCCGCGCGCAGCATCGGACCAGCCCTCTTCGTCGGCGGATGGGCGATTCAGCAGTTGTGGCTGTTCATCATCGCGCCGCTGGTAGGTTCAGCTTTAGCCGCTGCCGTTTACTTATTTATCCGACAGCCTGCTCCGACCATCACCGTCCGTGAGGCCGAGCGCGCCTTGCCGAGCGAACAACTCGAACGCGGAAAAACCAGCCGCGGCTGAGCTGGTTGTTTCTTGGACCACCGTCCTCCGCGGCGAACGCTGATCGCGGAGGATGGGCGTGGACCAGATGCCTCCGTTTGGTACACGTTCAGAGCCGTTGCCCACCCCTCGTCGGCGATAGCCGACGAGGCCGCGCAACCTGTAGCAAGGATGACTCCGATGTGACCAGTCGCTGGCATCCCCTATCACCCTCTTGCATCCTACTCGAGATAAGCAAGTAAATCCCCTGAATGAAAGGACACTATGGACAAACAGCACTCCCATAAGCACTCTCACTACTGCTCGCGTTGGGACTGCGGATGCTCTCGATTCAACACGGCGGCTAAGATGGCCGCGGTGCGGGCAGCAATGAATCGAAAGTCAGGGGAAGGAAGCGCCGCCTTTGGCCGATCGCCCACGGCGACTGATGGTTAAGGTTTGTTGCAGGATGAAAGAAGGCCCTGGGTCAGACCCAGGGCCTTTGCTATTTGAGGATAGACCTCTATTTGATAAGCAGGGAGAATTGGAAAACGCCCAGGGCCAGCAGCCGGAACCCTATATCGGCCCAAAGATACGTCTTCATTCACCCCCTGGCTGCAGTCACTGTCCTCCTGCCGCCTTCACCAGATCTCCTAGCGGCCCGAGAACAGTGAACCGAACCAGCCCTACCGGCTTCGCCGCCTGATCGATCACCGCCAGCTTCGCCTGTGCCCATCCCGCCGGAGCAGCCTCATGCTTCTCCAGATACTGCAGAGCCTCCAGCCCCGCCGTGCCTAGATCCGCAAGCTGCTGCGCCCGGGGCGCAGGGTCCTGCAGCAGCGGAGCAGCGGCCATCAACGCCTGCGCCTTCGGGCCGGCAGCGATCCAGCGCTCAAACGTTGCCGCGAGCTCTGCCCGGGCGTCTGCGTTATGGTTCGCGAGATATTCCTTCACCAGCACCTGCATCCCATGTCGCGACGGAGGATCGGGCCGGACCGCATCAATCAGGTGATCGATCGGCGTGAGCTGCGTGGTGTGCTGCATCTTTTCGTTCTCGTCGAGGCCAACGGGCTGGAGCACATTCGCCAGCACCCGCAGAGGCTCGATCTGCTCGGTCCCGGCAAGTTGCCGCAATCCCACGCCCTCGACCGAGAGCTGCGTCAGTCCCACCGCCTCCAGCCGCAATGACTCCACCCATAGCCGCCGATACATGTCGTCGACGTTATTCACGCTCTGCGGCGACCACAGCCGCTCGGCAATCGCCGCCGTGCGCGGCCAGATGCGCGAGTCGACGGTGCGCGGCGACACGTGCTCGCTCCACATGCAGGCTTCGCCGCCGAGGATGCGTGCCTGCTCCCCAGGGGCGAGCGTTGTACCGACCGGCACGGGATCAGCAAGGAAATAATGCTCCGCGGAGTTCATGTGGTCGAGATAGTAGGGCTGCGCAAGAATGCCCTCGTATCCCGCCTTTGCGCTGGCGGCCAGCGAGTCGAAGCCGCGCCACGACTCGATCACGGCGTCCTTCGAGAGCCCGGGCGCGAAGATTTCATCCCAGCCGATCATGCGCTTGCCGTGCTTCTTGAGAATTGGTAACAGCTGCTGGTTGAAATAGGTCTGCAGCGCTGCGGTGTCCTTTAGATCGTGCTTCTTCGCAAACTCCTGAATGCGCGGATTGGCCTTCCACTGCACGCCGTTGTTCTCGTCGCCGCCGACGTGCATGTAAAGATCGGGGAAGATCTCTGCCATCTCACCGACGAAGCGATCGAGAAATTTGTAGGTGCTGTCCCGCGTGGGATCGATCACCGGATCGAAAATGCCGAACTCACGTTCTATTTGATAGGGGCCGCCGTAGTCGGCACCCGACCCGCTGGCCAGCTCCGGATAACCCACCATCCACGACTGCGCGTGTCCCGGGATATCGAATTCCGGGACCACGCGAATTCCGCGATCCCGCGCATAGGCGACAATCTCGCGCGCCTGATCCTGCGTGTAGAACAAGCCGTCCGAGCCCATGCCGGTCAGCTTCGGGAAAACTTTGCTCTCGATACGAAATCCCTGGTCGTCGCTCAGATGCCAGTGGAAAACGTTCATCTTCACTGCCGCCATCCCGTCCAGCGTGCGCTTGATCACCTCTACAGGCTCGAAGTGCCTGCTGACGTCGATCATCAGTCCGCGCCATCTGAAACGTGGAGAGTCCTCGATCGAGACCGCCGAGAGGAAGTATCCCGAACCATTGATCTGCACCAGTTGCAGCAGTGTCTCAAGACCGTGGATCGCACCCACTACCGTCGCCGCCTTCAGATGTGCGCCGGTCGCTTCAACATCGAGCGAATACGTCTCGTTTTCATCCAGACCCTGAATCGCCTCACCCGCACCATCGACTGTTACGGTGAGAGTGGCGGCTCCATTCACCAGAGCAGTCGCGATCTGCACCCCGGTTTGCATCTTCAGGCGAATCAGTGCCCGCTGGATCGCTCCATCGAGCCGCGCATCGTGAAACTTGTCCACGGCGGCCGTGAACTGCGGCGTCACGGCCAGCCCGCCCGACTGCACGGTAAGGTGCGCAGGCTGCGGCATTAATGTGTTGTTGAAAATCGCATTCTGCGCTTCTGCGCGCATTGCCACCGTCTCCAGGACCAAACCTAACATCACTGCAACCGCAAATCGCTTGATCACGCTTATCCACCCGTCGCTGAAATGATCGCCAAAAAAAATGTTCAAAGAATCCGCACGCGGACACTCTTCAGCAGTCTCTGTATACCTGTCTATACCTGTCAAGTTTTAGGGCGAAATTTCACCCGGTCCGGGCGCGAACCGCTCGGAGCTGCGATGCTATTTGCTAAATATCAACAAGACTCATTGGACTTTGGGTGTAAGCTTTGTGCCATTCGAACGCTTGTCTTCTGGTGGTTCAGATGCCATTCCGTTTCCGCCCTGGTAAAGAAGGCTTAAATAGATATTCTGTCGCGAAGTTTTTTGTATCATCTCTCATCTTTGCCTCTCTTTCCGGTTGCTTCGATCTCAATGAAGTCACACAACTCGCTAAGACCGCCGACGGGGCGAAAGCCAATCTGATTACAATTGCGGCTGACTTCAAGGGTAGCTGCGATCGACAAAACCTCTATGTTCCGGTGCCCCCTCCGGCGCCACCACCGCCGGAGCCGTGCGTAAACAGCGATGATCTCGATAAGCTGGGCAAGAACTTAGTGGTAGAACAGAACGTCCTGCTTAGTTACTTCAACGCTCTGGGCAAGCTCGCCTCCATCGATCCAACAGGATTCGAAAAATCGGCCAACGACCTCGACACCTCATTTAAGACCGCCGGGTTGAGCACTGCACAACAGAAGGCGGCCTCTGCGACTGCCAAACTCGCGTCGGCAATCAGCAAGCTGGTTCTCGGGGAGTACCGGGAACACACGATCGTGTCGATTGTGAAGGACTACAACGATGATGTAGTGGCGCTCGCAAACAGTCTGGCGGAGCAAGTGGCACCATGTGATCCCTCAGCAGAGCACTGCTCGCCAGACGGAACGGCAGCGTCTTACACCTCGTTGCTGGAAAATGAGCGAGTTGTTATGGACAGCTACTACACCATCCCCCTTGGCCAGTATCTCGCCACGAATAAAGATCTGGATAGTCTGGTGGCGATACTGGTCCAAAGGCAATATCAGCTCGATAAGACCCAGTTGCAGAGCCGGGAAGATGCTGCCAAAGCCTATCGAAAGCTGATGCTCTCGCTGGCCAAGGCTCATGGAAAGCTCGCTGACGCTGCGAAGAACAACAAATTTGACGTCAAGCAACTAAGCAAGGATCTCCTCCCGGATCTTGCCCAGGCGGGCGAAGCGGCTGTCGATCTCCAGAAAAATTCGAGGTGAGAAATGGCAAATGAAACTCAGCCGATAACAGCAGCGCAAGCAGCCGAGTTAGCTCAGGATTTCCACGACCTCGCCGTTGCCATCGGACAATACCGTCTTGATAATGTTGCCGATCTTACCGATGCTCAACAATCACAGCTTCAGAACCAGCAATGGCAATGTATCCAGTTCTCCAATAGCTTCATCGCCGCCTCGTTGTTCGCCGCCCAGGCTGATCTGGCGGCGACCCTCCAGAAAATCCGGCAGGCCACCAAAGAGGCGCAGCTTACCCTCAAGGTCATCGACGATATAGACAAAGCGCTGCAGATCGCCACCGCAGCGGCCGTCCTGGGGGCATCAATCGCCAGCATGAACCCTTCCGCTGTTGCCAGCGGCATAGGAGGTCTGATTACAGCGATAACCGGAGCCTCATCATCCGGTTCGAGCTCGTCGTCCGGCGGCTCCTAAGACGTATCGACAAGCCATCGACGCCTGCCCGAGCTTCAGCAGACTCTGCCTGTAAAATCCCCAGCTCATTCGCAGCGCAGCGCGGCCATCGGATCGACGCTGGCTGCGCGCCTCGCAGGGATGTACGCAGCGAGAGCAGCGACTCCGGCGAGAAAGATCGCGGCCCCAAGGTAGATCAGCGGATCAGTCGCGGTTGCGCCCAGTAAAGTACCATGACTCCCCATTGCTTCGCCCGTAAATGAGATCGCGGCAAAAATTCGGGCGGCGGCCAACGCCAGCCCCAACCCCACTGCCAATCCCATTGACGCTACCGTCAGTCCCTGCCGAACTACAAGCCCCAGCACATCCGCTGGACTCGCCCCGAGCGCCATCCTGATCCCGATCTCATGCGTCCGCTGCGTCACAGCAAAGGCCAGCACGCTGTAGAGCCCCACTGCCGCCAGGATCACCGCAATCGATCCCAGCACCCCGAGCAGGCTCGCTGCCAGTTTTTGCGGATAGAGCGAAGCCCCGATGTACTCCTCCAGAGGCACTGCATCGAAGACTGTCACGTTCGGATCGATTTCACGCACTTTCTCGCGCATCATCGCCAGCGCCGTATTCGGATCGCCTTTGGTCCGCAAATAAAACGCCAGCGTCATGTCGGCTCGATATATCTGCCGGAAAGGCACATAGAAATAGGCCGCCGGCGCTTCGCTCAGGTAGTGATACTTGCTGTCCTGCGCTACGCCGACCACCGTGAACCACTCGCCCCAGCCATGGATGCGCCGCCCGATCGGATTGCCCGTTCCAAAGAACCGGTGCGCAAATGTCTGGTTCACGATCATCACCAGCTGCGAGTTTTCATCGTCATGCTCGGTGAAATTTCTGCCTTCCGTCACCGGAATTCGCATCACGGGCAGATACCCGGGCGAGATCACGTTGCGAAAGATCTTCATGTTCTCGCTCCGGCCCGGCACGTAGCCTTCGATTCTCAGATCCTCCCACCAGCTTGGCTCGAAGCCCAGCGGCACGCCGTCAGAATAGGCTGCGCTCACCACGCCAGGCGCCGAGTTCATCTTTTCTTCCAGCCGCCTGCAGAATTTCTTTCGCTGTTCGAGGTTGTATCCACTGGTCGAAAGATAAAACTGCGACACGAGCACATGTCTCGGATCGAACCCCGGCTTGATCGCGCTCGTCGCTGCAAAACCACGGGCGAACAACCCTGCGCCGATCAGCGTGACCAGCGCCAGCGAAACCTCCGCGACCACCAGCACCGAGCGCAGGCGATGCGACCGAACGCCGGTCGTGCCGCTTCTGCCGCTCTCGTTCAGCCCTTCATTCAAATCGGCGCGGCCCGATTGCAGCGCGGGAACCAGCCCGGCCAAGAGCGCCGTAAGCATGCAGAGCAGCAAGGTGAAGCACAGCACACGACCATTCAATTGCAAATCCAGCCCCAGAGGATACATCTGTCCAGGCGGCAGCAAATACACGAGCGCGCGGCTCATCCAATCCGTCGCGGCCGCTCCCGCCAGAGCGCCGCCCGCAGCCAGCAACAGGCTCTCGGTCAGCACCTGCCGCGCCAGCCGTGCGCGCCCCGCGCCCAGCGCCAGCCTGGTGCTGAACTCCTTTTGCCGAGCCGCCGACCGCGCCATCAACAAATTCGCCACATTCGCGCACACAATCAGCAGCACCAGCACGCACACGCCCATCAGCATGCGGAGTGGCCCGGTCAGCAATCCTTGCGGGCCAAAATGCGACTTCCACAGCGGCAGCAGCGTGGCGCTCATTCCCTGGTCCATGTCGGCGTCTGCGACCGCCATCCGGCTGTAGAGCGCAGCCAGTTCCTCCCGCGCCTGCTCCAGCATCACGCCCGGCTTCAACCGCGCAAAGCCCAGCATGTTGCGGTCTCCCCGGTCGCGCAGCATCCACTCTTCCACGCCATTCAACTGCGGCTGCATCATGTACGGCACCCACACGTCGAACCCCTCGCCGGCCATCGATCCGTGGAATCCCGGCGCGGCCACGCCCACAACGGTCAGCTCGTGCTGGTTGACGCGAATCGTACTGCCCACGATCTTTGGGTCGCTGGCATAATGGGATCGCCAGAAGCGGTCGCTGATGACCGCAACTGGAAAAGCTCCCGGCTTGTCGCCGTATTCTTCGGGCAGAAACACCCGTCCCAGAGCTGCCTTCGCGCCCAACACTGCAAAAAAATTGCCGGAGACCAGCTCACCCCACACCCGCTCAGCGTGGTCTTCCTTGCCCACGCTGAATGCCACGGGACGCGTCACGGCAATGCCATCGAGCAGTGTCAAGTGATCGCGAAAATCGCGATAGTCAGGATAGGAATTCGGAACGAATGCTCCATTCGGTGTCACCGACTCCAAGGCCACCAGCCGGTCCGGCTGCGTTACGCCCGGCAACGGACGCAGCAGCACCGCGTCGATCCAACTGAAAACGGTCGTGCTGGTTGCAATGCCGATGGCCAGCGTCGCAACTGCTACAACCGCAAATCCTGGGTTGCGCGCCATTATTCGCAGGCTGTGGCGGATATCGTTGATCAGATTGGTCACTTTCATCTTCCGTTCCCGCGCCGGCCAGGACAGGCAGAGCGCTGACCATGAGAGAAGTGCACGCTGCCTTCCATCAGCCAATGTGTTCAGGTTGTTGAAAGATAGAAGCTGGAAGCAGGTCCTTCATTGAGCGAATGTCCGCTCTCGCATTGCGGTGTTCAGAAGTGGGCAGTGTTGCTCCGCCCCGCCACAAGAGAAGCGCGAGCCTACTCAATCTTCTCCCACGTCTTGTCCGGATTGTAGGCGGTCATCGCCTTGGCCAGACTGGCCGTATTCGGGCCCAGGTCCTTCTGATAGACCTGGCCATCCTTGTCCACGATAAAGGTCATCACGCCGGAGTTGCGATACTCCGCCGGGTACGCGAGAAACGCAAAGCCACGCGTCATCTCTTCGTGGTCCACGTAGTCTTTCGCGCCGCCCTGAGCCGCCGCTCCCTGGCGGGTGAGCATGCGGAAATAGTAACCCTGATAGGCCGAGCGCTTCGCCTGCGCGCCACTATATCCCTGCCCGGCCGCGTCGGCAATCAACGGTCCAATGGGGCTGGCGTCGCTCTCACCGGAATTCCAGTAAAGGCCGTTCTGCGTGCCCGGAGTGCTGAAAAACTTGGCGGCGTATTGCCTTTTCGTGGCCGGCGGGCGAACCTCGCTCTCGTACTCAATCTGCGCACCTACCAGCGTGCCCATGGTTTCGATGGCGCCCAATTCGTTCTTCCCAATCCGCCGGTAGAGAAGCTCTTCTTTGCCGCTGGCCGTATCAAAAAACCAGGCATCGTCAGCCTCCACTATAGGAATCGGCAGGGGCCAGTTTTCCGCGCCGATTTCGAGCGTATAGCTGTGCTCGCTCTCCTGCACCAGCCGGTGCATCTCCTCATACTTGTCGATGAAGGTCTGCCGCCCGTTCTTGTCCAGCACCTCGTCTCCGGAGAAAATCAACTCCTTTCCGCCGGGACCGAAGATCTCAAGCAGCGCGTTGGTGTCGCCGCTCTTGTTGGCCGCATAGAGGGCCTCCATTGCCGCGTTGGCACTGGGAAAGGTCTTCTGACCGGGCTCCGCAACGTGGTGAGGCTCTGCGCTGGAGGCCTTCGCGGTCGTCTGCGCCTTCGCGAATGCGCCAAGACCGAAAGCTATCGCAGCGAGAAAGAGCAGGAGGCGAGCCTTCAGGAGGAAGGTCGGAACAATCGATGGAAGGAAGCGGGAAATCGGCTGCGTCATCGTCTTCTCCTTTATCTCCGCCTGGCACCAGAAGCGGACCTGCTCTGCGTGGGTCTGGACGCGGGCCTCGAATGATTCATGCTCGACTGTCCGCGCTGACTCTGCTGACGGGCAGCCCCGCCCTGGTTGTAGCCGTTGAAGGCTCCCTGCTTGTTACCTGGTTGGGGCTGGCCGTATCCGCGATTGGACGGGTTTGTGGGGCGTGTCGAGGGCTGGTTGCCGCCTCCGCCCGGCCGATTATTGCCGCCACCGGGTTGATTACCGGGGCGATTGCCCGGATTGTTATTTCCGCCCCCGGGCCGATTCCCGGGACTGTTGCCCCCATTGCCAGGCGTGCCGGGTCGATTCCCCCCGTTACCGGGGTTGCCCGGTCGATTGCCGTTGCCGGGGTTGCCCGGTCGATTGCCGTTGCCGGGATTGCCAGGTCTGTTGCCATTTCCCGGATTGCCCGGACGGTTTCCGGGGTTGCCGGGCCGGTTTCCGTTGTTGGGCGGACGCGGAGGACGATTGCCCGGATTGTAATTCGGACGATAGTTGTTGCCGCCGCGGTAATAATTGTTGCGGTTGACGAAGGTATTGCTCCGCGAGACATAGACGTTGCGGTTATAGGTCACCGAGCCGCCATGCCAGTTGCAGCCCCACGACCCCCAACCCCATCCCCATCCGCCGCTGATAGCTGCGCCCACCGCGATACCCACGCCGAAAGAGAGAACGGACGCGGCAACAACAGCGCCCGTGCTGGGGTAGTAAGGAGCGTATCCGTAATACATCGGAACAGGAGCCCCGTACACCACCGTGGGGTTGTACGTTGGCACGTACACCACCTGCGGCTGTGCCGGCTGAATCACGATGGTCTGGCCTTCCGTGCTGACCGTCTGCTGCGCATTGCTCTGCAGAGTGCCAGCCGACTTTGCCCGCGCCCTAAGGTCCTGGACGGTGTCCATCACGTCCTGTTGATCATTGAAATAGGCGTCACCAAGAGCCGAGGTCCAAGACAGATTCTGGCTCATGTTGTCGAGCACCGAAGGAAACTGGGTCAACGCCTTAACGCTCGGGTCCCACGACTGTTGATCGACGGCCTTCGCTAGCGCGTCGCCCGAAAGGCTGCTGTTCTGCTTCAGCCAGCGGTCCGCTTCCACCACCTGCGTTGGATAGGTTGAAGCACCGAGAATCTGCGCGATCAACGCGTCGGGATAGAGCGCAATCGGAGCCACCAGCGAGGGGAGATCCTGATTCGTAGCCGCAGGCGCGGCCTGCGACTGCGATGCGTCTGCCGCCTGATAAGCCGGGGATGTTATGGCGTAGCCATCGAGAGACGTGAACACCAGGGTGCAACTGAGAGTGACTGCCAGAATCTGCTGAACCTGCATGGTCGTTCTCCTGATGCGACTACTGGTTCGGTGTGAAAGCGGGATGGCTTCGGCGCGGAATTGCAGGCGCTCCGCGAAATCATTTCCCGGGCGCGAGCATACACCATTCGCATCAAATTCGCGAGACGTATAAGCGTCAGCGAAGGGGTGGTTCGAATGGTCATCGGTCGTAGCACGGCTGGTCGCGAGAAACGAACTCTTGAAACGGATTTCAGAGGCGGGACACCATAGAGTCATCATCGGATGCGCCGTTTTTCCATCTGCTCTTCCGGTTCTTGCTGCGCTCGGGTGTAAAATTGCGACCTCTACGCGACGACGCAAGATTCTTACTGTAGGGAGCACCCATGCTACCTCACTCACCCGTGAAATTTGATGGGAAATCTGTCACACGCCGACTTCTCTCCATATCTGCAGTGCTAACCATGACGCTGGCAATTTCCGGTCTCGCACAAACGCAAAAGCAGCGCCCCCAGACTGGGCACATCCCGGTAGCAGTCGCTCACACGACGCAAGGTCCGCCCAACAATCACGGGCATGGGCCAGAGACCAATCCGGGCAAGACCCCGAAAGAATCGACCTACGGTCAGACCTCAAGAGGCTCAACCGACGGTCAGAGCTCGACAGGATCGAACGGCAGTAGGAACTCGACGGGCTCGAACGACGGTAGAAACTCGACGGGCTCGAACGGAGGACAGATCTCTGGACAAATCCCTCCACGTTCAAGGTCTCTTCCCCCGGGATTCGAGCCGTTCATTCCGACTCCAGCCTCTCTTTCCGACCTTCCACCGCAGAAGCTCGCCGACAAGGGACCACAAATTTCGGATAAGTTGGATATGACCGGTTTTGTAGTCAAGTGTGTCGCGGGACCGAATTGGCCCATCGTGCTTGACTTCATGGTCGACTCACCAGGCGATGTGCAGATGGACATCAGCACAGCAGACAACCACCAGTTTAAGGCGATCATCCATAACACGCCAAACCAGCGAGCCTACGCCATCTTTCGCCTCCCGGCAGATTTCGGCACCAAACTGCAAACCGCTTACTTTTACGTGCACTCTGTTCCCCTGGCGGGCTTAAGCACGCCGCCTCCGGGCCTGCGCACCTACGGTCTCGGGGCTGGAGAAAGAGCTGTGGGCTCTGTTGCCATCGATCAGTTAACCTTCCAGCCCGCGACCATCCATCCGCAGGCCAAGGAAGTTGCAAATTTCGGCTTCCACGCTCACTCAGCTTTCGATGGTGTGCGAGCGGAGTTTATTATCGCCTCGCTCTACAATGGGCGGCTTCTCGTTCAGAAGGATCAGGAGGAGAAACTGTCTCCGGTCCCTGAAGGCATGCGAGCCGGCGGGACCTGGGAAGGCAAGGGCAAACCTGGCGAACACATGCTGCAGATCCGAGCCTGGCGCGGCCTTGAAAACGGCGGAGACTGGGTCGTCGCCTGGTCACCGGATATCGTCGATGTCGTCAAGTAATGTCGCCGGCCACAGGCGGCCGTCCAGACTAAGGCAATTCTGGCGACGGTCACTGCTCTTTCGCAGACTCACCGCGATCTCTGTCTTCCTGCTCGCCGCGCTGCTCGTTTACCTTGGATCGCATATTCCACGCGCCGTGTCCCTGCCCATCGACGACCTCAATGCCAAAAGCACTGCTCGCCTCGGCGAAGAGCAGATCATCCTTAGAAAGCCGGAGATCGCTCCCGGAGACCTCGCCCTTTCCTATGTTGGAAGCAAGAACGAGGTCGCCGACATCTGGCTTGACAATGCGACACTGGACGATCAGTTTCAACACCTGTTCTTTCCCGGCTCCCCCTCGCCAGCTCCCGGCAGAATCAGCTACACAACCGGTGACGGACCAAGTCCATCAAAGCCGGAGGACACCTGCCACACCACGATTGAAATCCGCCGCGCCAAGGGCTCGGCTCCCGTCGATGCGCTGAAGCTCTACCAGACCGACGAAACGGCTGGTGCCCAGCGCTTTCGTCAGGTCGTGATTGACGCCGGCGCGTCACAGATGGAAATCGAGGTTCACACCGACCCTCCCTCGGAGGGAGCCACAGACCTCGAAGGTTGCCACAAGCGGCTCACGGCGGGAAGCAACAAGCCGATCGATCTGCCCTCTTTCCCTGTCCGCATGTTGGTGCACAGCGGCAAGATCGATCTGCACTTCAATCCTGCAAACCCCGCCGTGGCCATCTCGACGGGCCCGGACCAAACCTTCGAAGCCGTCTCACTCGGCGACAATATGCTCCGGGCTGGCGGACTGCAGGTTGTCCCTGAACAGCGTGCCACCACCCCGCGACTCGACGTGCACCCCTCGCGTGCGGAGAGTGACATCACCTTCAGCCGCCTGAAACTCGGCGCGGACACGCTGAAGCTCGACATCGGGCGTGACTCTGAAAAAGCTGTGGCCTACGCGAACGGCTCCTCAATTTACAACTATGATCTGATCGACATGATCCAGAAGAATCCCATCCTCGGCTTCGCATTCGCAGCCGTGCTCGTACCGGCGCTTTGGAAGTGGATCAGGAAGAACTGCTTTCCTAATATGAGCGATTCCTGACTCCGCAACGGGTGCGCACCTCAACGAAGCTTGCCTCGACTGAACTTCCACGGGCATGATGGGAGCATCGCATGGCAACTATCCCTAAACGGCTCGAACCACGCTGGCCCGCAACGGTTGCGCTGCTTGCCGTGGGAGGACTGCGCCTGGCGCTCCCGGCATACCTTTCTGTTGGACCGGACTGGCTGCTCATCGCCGTGGTCGGCGTGCTGTTAATTCCGACTGTGTGGGCGCACTACCGCAACTTAGACATGCTCAACAGGATATTAGGCTACGTCCTGACCTCTATCGTCACCGCTGACATGGTGCTCTCCCTTGGCCTTCTCATCGCAGCGCTCCCTTCTCACAAGCAACAGCCAAAGGAGATGTTGATCTCAGCCGCGGCCCTCTGGATCACGAATGTCCTGGTCTTCGCGTCGTGGTATTGGCGCCTCGATGCCGGCGGACCTCGCGCCCGTGAGCTGCGCGGCGTTCACACCGACGGCGCCTTCCTGTTTCCGCAAATGACGCCCGATCAGCAGACCAGGCGTGAAATGGGAAAGGATACCTGGAGTCCCGGCTTCGTCGATTATCTCTTTCTGGCCTTCAACACCAGCACAGCCTTCTCGCCCACCGACTCTCCCGTTCTCACACGCTGGGCCAAAGTTCTTATGATGATTCAGGCGCTCATTTCATTCACGACCGTCGCTCTGCTGGCGGCGCGAGCCGTCAACATTCTCTAGCGGCTTCCCTTTGATCTCATCTGGAGCACGAAGTGAACGTGCTGGCCTCCCAGGCAATCACGGACTCAACGACTCCGTACAACTGCAACCACAGCGGAGGCGATGATCAAACTCCTTCAGAAGGCTGGATACGGACCAAAAGAGAAGTTGCAGCTTCGTCTCCAGATTTTCCAGTGGTTGATCGTTCCGTTTTACTTCTCGGCCCGCTGCTGTCGAAGCATATCGATTCCGTCCTCACCCGGATGTGCGTCAACATGGTTTGGATTATTGAGGAACCGCGGGCTGATTCGTGATCTTTGAAGGGGGCTCAGGGGCAGCTGGAGTCACATTGGACGGCGGAGGCAACGGCATTGTTGTGCTTGTCGGCGGCGGAGGCTGCAAGATACGTGCAACGTAGGTTGCGTAGTCTTCGTTGACCGCTGCAGTAACCCTCCCATTCTGGTTCAAGGAAATTGTCCATATCGTGTAGACCTTCGCGGCATCGCGATCCGAAAACTGAACCTGCCGTTGTCTGGTAGTCGTATCGATGCGGAACGTAGCCAAGGGAGCCTTGATCGTAGCAACATCCAGACTCGGCTCATTCGGAACATTGGGACGACCACCAACCACTTCCGCATAACAAACTCCAAGAGAGAGCCACCTCCCGTCGAGGCTGGAGTCCTTCCTGGCGATCTCGGCCGGAACCAACGTATTGAAAATGACGAAATTTTGCGGGTTCTTCACGGCCGGGGTGAACGGCGATGCGTTGCGATAGAGCACGGGCACAATGCGGATTCGACCCACATTTCGCGGCAGGAGCGCGGTGAACAGCGATTCAGAACCATCGGGAAACTTGTTCAGGTAATGCAATAACACTGTATTCGGGAGTTGCGGACAGACGGCCTGGTCATAGGTCCAGTTTCCGGTGGTGATGTCGTATCCATAGAACTGGGCCTCGTTGATGAGCTCTTTCTGGCGCGCACGAAGGAGGTCGCGATCCGCGCTATCCATCGCATTCGGCGTGCGATGCTCGAGCGAAAAGTACTTGATTTCCGGCGGATGCGCTGGCAAATTCATTTGCGCGAAAAGAGTGCTTGCCAGAAACAGAAAAGCAATTGTAGAAACCACGCGGGGAAAATCTCTCATCGCAATTTCAATGTATCACTCGATAGCAAAAACAAAGGGCAGCCGCATTGGCTGCCCTCCTGGTTGCTTTCGAACCGTAACCATCGCTTTTTACTGCGACTTGGCGGCAGGTTTGTGAGTGGTGTGATGGACCGCAGGCTTCGCAACCGGCTTCGGTTCACCGTCCTTGAGGATGATCATGGGCGGAGTCTGCGTGTAGGAATCGAAGGTGGCGAGATACGTCACCGTCGAGCCCACGGCCGGGACTTCCTTCAGCGGAGTCTTCATGTTGATGGTGAAGTCCGCCTTCTGCGATTGTTTCGCGTCGTCGGAGAATGCAATCTGCACAGAATCGGCAGAGGCCTGAATGACCACGCCAGGAATTTCGGCTGTCTGCCCCTGCAGCACTGCCCAAACCTTCTGAGCATCTTCAGGTGAACCGTTGGCCAGGATGTATTCCTTGTCCCCTAATGCGAGCTTCGAAGGGTCGGGAGTGCTCACTAGCGCGTTGTGGGCCAGGTCCTTTGGAGACGGCGGGGGCGGAGCGGCGACCGGCTTATAAGAATCCGGTGGAAATACATTGTCGTGCGCGAGTTGCTTGATCTGGTCGAAACCATCCATGCCGCCGTGGTACTTTTTGTACCAATATTCGGCAGCTTTCTCCACGGTCGACTTGTAAGGTTCCTGAAGGTATTGCGCCGCACGAGTCAGGTACCAGATGCCGTTCACAAGGTCCTTGGGATCTTCCTGGACGTATGCGTTTCCGAGAGCGTAGGTGTCGGCAAGTAAGGGCTGCTGAGTCGTTTGCGCGGGATCTTTGGCTGCGTGAAGTTCCGCTGTATAAGCGGCAATGGCATCCTTATAGTCTTTCTTTGCGACGTCGTCGGCGCCGATGACGTCGTAGAAGATTGGCATTCCAACGTCCTTCAGCTTCTGGAAGTCCGCATCGTTCATGTTCGCTGGTTTGGTAGCGTTTTCGCCGCGTTGCGCCAGGGCGGCCGCATCGTCGAGCTTGGCCTGATCCCCGTTCGCCTGCTGCTTCTCAATATAGACAACGAAGATAAGCGCGCGGAGATTATTGGGGTCGACCTGGAGCAGCCGCTTGGCAGCATCGTAGGTCTTGGCTGTATCGCCGGTAGCCTGATAGGCGTTTACCAGCTGCGCCAACAAGTCCCCCTTTACTACGCTATTGGGGTAACTTTGCAAAAAGCTCTCGATCGCAGCGGCCTTGGCTGCAGGCGTCGATTGCCCGATGGCGCTCGTATAGGCATTATATTCGGCCGGATCCTTGATCGTGATCTGACTCGATTGCGAGCCCTGATCCTGAGCCACGGCGGCCGGCAGCAGATAAAGTGCACTGGACGCTACGGCCAGCACGGAAGCTAAAACGACCTTCTTCATTCAACGCTCCTAGGAAATTCCTAAATTAAAAATTCAGCAAGTGCGAGCCGGCGGAGGATGCACCCCTTGCATTGAATCACGCCGACTGCTTATAACGCCATAAGTGTGTCTGTCACAGCCACGCGATTTGCTGGATTATAGAAACCACCGGCTTCTTGTGACAAGTGGATGTTTGACAAGAACCGGCTCGAATCTTCGCGAATTGCAAAATCCCGGCGCATTTGAGGCACATCTAGAGACGAAAATCGTAAAACCCGTGAGCCGCGGCTCCCAACACATATTAACTGTCTCAGTGGGAATCAGCGAACAAAAGTGAGGAATGTATGGCGGAATTGACAGGACAAATCGCCGTTGTGACCGGAGCAGGCCGCGGAATCGGCGAGGCGGTAGGCAAACGTCTAGCAGGAATGGGGGCAATGGTTCTGCTTATCGCCCGAGACACCGGGCGACTCGCGGACGTGAAACGACAAATCGAAGGCGCCGAAGGGCAAGCGGAGATCTTTCCTCTCGATCTGCGGGTCGAAGACGCGATTGCCGACCTGGCCACCTCCATCAAAGAGCGCTACGGCCGCTGCGACATTCTGGTAAACAATGCTGGAGTCGGAGCCATAGGCACCCCTTTGCACGAGACCTCACCCGAAACGTGGGACACGGTCATGGCTACCAATCTGCGCGCTCCCTATCTGATGATCCGCGCCCTGGTGCCGCTCATGATCGCCGCCCGCAGCGGGCACATCATCAACATCTCGTCCCTCGCGGGCCATAATCCGCTAAAGAACGGTGCGGCTTACGCAGCATCCAAATGGGGGCTGAACGGCCTTACCTATTCGGTTGCCGAAGAGCTGCGTGATTACGGCATCCGAGTGTCGGCCGTGGCGCCGGGTTCAGTGAATACCTCTTTTGGCAGCAGCAAAACAACTTATGCTAGCTGGAAGATTCAGCCCGAAGACGTGGCCAATGTCGTCGCCATGCTGGTCACGCAGTCTCCGCAGTCCTTTGTCAGCGAAGTGCTGCTGCGACCGACGCGCAAGCCCTGACGCATCCCATCAGCGCCCGAACTGGCGCAGGTGATGGTCTGCATGCAGCCATCCCCAGCGCAGCCATTGGGCCCGCTTAAGCGGGCCAAAGAACGGATGACGCTTCCCTTCCACCTCCGCATCGCGAAGACGCGGTACGAGCGCAATCGCGGTTCGGCGGTCCGACTCGAAATCGTCCCTCGCCCCGTTCAGCTGGCATTGGTCGATCTCTGGCCTGGTGGGGAAACCCCTGGGCCACTTGAGCGGAAAATACAGAGCAGCCCACTTCATCACGGCCCGCTGCATCAGGCGCAGTTCCTCGTCGCTGACAACTTTCTCGCCCAACGGAACTCGCATGGCGTCGCAAAGGTGGCAGACCATCTGGTGGGCGTTCATTCTGCCCCAGCGGGCAGCATCGTCAGCCGACAAGCTTTCCAGCCTCAGCAGGATCGACTGAAAATCTTCACTCCGGGCCAAAGTTTTCATATCGCTCAAAAAATACCACCCGAGCCTTAGACAGTACCCTTCCAGGTTCCCTTTTCTCCGTCATTTTGCTTGTCAACCGATCAACCGGCGAATAGCCTCAAATATGGCGATTCCCTGCGACAACCAACGACGTGCGTTAACGACGAGCGCGAGTTCAGCTTGCACTTAAGAAAGTGCAGCCGCGTCCCTATCTGGCATTCCCTCCCCAAGGATTGAGTTGGGAACTGCTTATCCACAAGATGTTGGGGTGTATATGTTGACCCTGGTCCCAGTCAAGTCTAAAGTTTTCCTTGATACATCCTGTATCCAGTGCGATTTGCTTAGGTTCCCGCTCGAGAGGTTAAGGAGTAGTTCCGCATGCTGAAGCTGAAAAAAATCCAGATTCTGGGCTTCAAGTCCTTCTGTGACCGTACTGAAGTCTCCCTGCCGGGGCAAGGGATCGCCGTGGTCGTGGGGCCGAATGGTTGCGGAAAGTCCAACATCCTGGAAGGCGTGAGTTGGGTATTGGGCGAGCAGAGTGCTAAAACCTTGCGCGGCGGCAAGATGGAAGACGTCATTTTTGCCGGAACACGGGATCGCAAACAGCTCGGCATGGCCGAAGTTTCCATCACCCTCATCGATCCCGACGCCTATGCCGGCGGTCCCCTTCTCGCCGAGCCAGAAGTTGTCATCGAGAACGATCTCGACTGGGACGAAGAAAAATTGCGGGCCGACCGCGCTGCCGAGGCGGAAGAGATCATCGCCGAATCGCAGCCGGGCCAGGTGATCGAAGGCCAGACAAGTGAGGGCCGCGGAAGTGAAGACGGCGTATCTATCGAGTCCGCGCCCTCCGCCGTTGAAAAAGGCGCAGCCCACGGTGAGCCTGGAAATGCCGTCGTGTTGAAGATTCGCCGCCGCAAGTTCCAGAAGACTCCACAGCAGGGCGAGATTGTCGTTACGAGGCGCCTTTTCCGCACCGGCGACAGCGAATACCTGCTCAACGGTAAGCTCTGTCGGCTGCGCGACATCCAGGACATCTTCATGGGCACCGGCCTCGGCCCGGAGTCCTACGCCATCATCGGCCAGGAGCGCATCGGGCAGTTGCTGAGCTCCAAGCCGCACGATCGCCGCGCCATCATCGAGGAGGCTGCCGGCATTACGCGCTTCAAGACGAAGAAGCGCCTCGCCGAACTGCGCCTCGAGCAATCCAAACAGAATCTCGCCCGCGTTAACGACATTTTCGAGGAAGTGACGCGGCAGATGGGTTCGCTCAAGCGGCAGGCCGCAAAGGCCGAGCGCTACGCCGCGGTCCGCGAAGAGATGCGCGCGCGTTTGCGCATCGTGCTGGCGAGCAAGATCGCCCAGATGGACGCGGAGCAGAGCGCTGTGGTTGCGGAAATCGCCACGCTTACCGCGCAGGTGGACGAGCACAATGCACGGGTCGAGATTCTGGACACCGAGCACACGTCAGGCATAACCCACGGATACGAACTTGAATCGGCCGCTAAAGAAGCTCAGAACCGGGGGAGCGAGAGTGCCGTTGAGCTGGAGCGTGCTATCGCGCGGCAGCAGGCGAACCAGGAGCGCATCATCGAGCTCGAGGTGCGCGCTGTTGCAGGCGCTGCCGAACTCGAACAGGCAAAGCAACACCTCACTAACCTTACAGTCGAGCGCGATGCGCACCGCAGCTTCCTTGAAACTGCTGCCGCGGAATCGGCCAGCTTTCGTCAACAGGTCGAAGCCACGCAGCAGCAGGCGCGCGACGCCGTTTCTGCCGTCGCCACTGCAGAACAACGCTCGGAAGCTGGACGCCGTCAGGCAATGCAACTGATCTCGCAACTCGGACAGATTCGCAACCAGGCGACCCAGGCCGAGGAATCGCTCGCGTCGCTCGAACGCGATGCCGACCGGCTGGCGACGGAGATCTCTGCGGCGAAGCACGACCTTGAGGCGTTGGGGGCGGAACGCGGTCAGCTCTCGATGAATTTTGAATCAGTCACGGAGACGCTGAAGCGGCTTGAAGCAGAAATCACGGCCCTGCGCGACGAGATTACTGCCAAGCGCGCGGAGGAGACCGAGGCAAAGCGGCGCGGCGACCAGCTTCGCGCCGAACATGCCACCCTCACAGGCCGTCACAACTCGCTGAACGCACTCATTCGCGAACACAGCTACTCCACGGACACTGTTCGCAAGCTCTTTCGCTCAAACTCGTTGGGCGGCGGCCTTGCCCCGGTTGGCACGCTGGCTGATTTTCTCGAAGTCGACGACCAGTACGAAAGCGTCGTCGATGAGTTCCTGCGCGACGAGCTGAACTACATCGTCGTGAAGAGCTGGGACGCCGCGAACGAAGGCATGCGCCTGCTGAAGACTGATGTCGATGGCCGCGCAACGTTCCTCGTCCATCCCGAGGATTCGCAGGCCAAGTTCTCATTCGCAGCAGGGAGCGCTCCACCCAGCTACCAGCAAAAGCAAGGCGTCGTCAGGCTGAAGGAATGCATTCGCGTGCTTGACGGATTCGGCAGCTCCCTTGAAGTGATCCTGCCCAAACTGCGAGAGGGCTACGTCACGCTCGATTCCGACACAGCGCGCACGCTTGCCCTGGAAAATCCGCATGCGTTTTTCCTCGCGCCTTCCGGCGAATGCTTCCACAACGTGACGGTGACCGGCGGCAAGCCCCGCGCTGAAGGTCCGTTAGCCCTCAAACGCGAGTTGCGCGAGACGCAGCAGAAGCTTGAGGCCGTCGAGCGCGATCTGAGCCAGACCGAGCTGACCGTAGCGACGCTCGGCAAAACACTGGCCGAGCTTACTCGGCAACTCGACGCGAAGAGCGAGGAGCGCCGCAACGCGGAGCGCGAAAGCGCCAACCAGTCCGCCGCACTGCGCCAGATGGATTCTGAAGTTCAGCGCCTCGATCGCCGTCTGCAGGAGTGGAACCTGCAAAACGAACGCAACAAGGACGCGCGAGCCGCGAAGCAGACATTCATCGAACAGAAGCGCGAGGAGGCACGTGGACTGGAGGCGCAGCAAGAAGCGGCTGAAGCTTCCCTTAATGAGCTGCAGCGTTCCCTGGAAGAACTGCGCTTCGCACGGGAAGACGCGCAACAACAGGCCGCGCAGGTTTCTGCTCAGCTGGCAGGACTTGAAGAACGCCGGCGCGGCGCGGAATCGGCGTTCGAGCGCATCGATCGCATGTATGCCGAACTCGCACGACGCGTAACCCAGATTGAGCAGCAACTTGCCGCTGCCAACGCCGAACAACGACAGCGCGCTCGGGAGAATGAGCTGATCTCAGTAAACCGTCAGCAATTGACGGAGGTTCGCGAGCAGGCGCTCGTTGAGGTTGCTCGTCTTACCCAGGATGCGACCGAGTTGCGCGCACACCTGGCCGAAATTGATCGGAAACTGAAGGCGCTACGCAGTGAAACCGACAATCTCCGGGACGCTCGTAGTGATCGCAGCGCACGGGCCGCCACGCTCACTGCCGATCTTGCACACCTCGAAGAGACCTGTGTAAACGATCTCGGCACGGAGGCCGTCGCACTTCGCTCCGAGACTGACCTGCCGCGCATCGAAGGTGAGGCGCTGGCAGTGGAAGATGATGCCTGCCGCGAGCTCAAGCAGAAACTCGAATCGATGGGCCCGGTGAACATGATGGCTCTCGAGGAATACAAAGAGAGTGCGCAGCGCCACGAGTTTCTCGAAACGCAGCGCAAAGACCTCCTCGATTCCATCGAAAATACCCAGGCGACCATCAAGGAGATCGATCAGATCTCGCGCACGAAGTTCGATGAAGCTTTCGTGCGCATCAACGAAAATTTCAGCGTCACCTTTTCCAGGCTCTTCGGCGGCGGACAGGCTTTCATGCGGCTCACCGACGAAGAAAATACCATCGACAGTGGCATCGACATTGTGTCCCAGCCGCCCGGCAAGAAGTTGCAAAACGTGCTGCTGCTTTCCGGCGGCGAAAAGGCGCTGACTGCACTCTCGCTGCTCGTCGGCGTTTTCCAATACCAGCCCAGTCCTTTCTGTGTGCTTGACGAAGTCGATGCGCCGCTGGACGAGACAAACGTCGGCCGTCTGGCCGATATGCTGCGCAGCATGGCCGGAGACACGCAGTTCGTCATCGTGACTCACTCGAAACGAATGATGACCGCGGCCGACGTCATCTACGGAGTAACGATGCAGGAGCCCGGGGTGTCGAAGATCGTAAGCGTACATCTCGGCGGACAGGAACGTACTCTGGAATCGCGCCGGGCGACTGCATAGCCGAACCGCAAACGGTCTGAACACCGCCGCCCCCGCGAAGTCAAGGGTCACAATAGTAATCAATTTCTTTTCGCGGAATTTCGAGCCTTCGATACTTTGCTCTTGACAGCCGACAATGGCGCGTGAGACTGCGGGAAATTAAGGCGTGAATCGCGTATTTACGCTACGTTGACAAAGCGTTCGTCTGACCTCAGAATCGGAATTCAGATCGATTCCAAGAAGGCCCGCAGTTGCCAACAATCATTGAAACCGAGTTCAGCCACCTCACCCTGCATGCGCGCGGCAAGGTACGCGACCTCTACTCAGTTGGCGAATTCCTGCTGCTGGTCGCGACCGATCGCATCTCGGCTTTTGATCATGTGCTCGCTACCGGCATCCCTGGCAAGGGCAAAGTGCTTACTCAGCTCTCGCTCTTCTGGTTCGACTTCCTTAAAGACATCGTTCCCAACCACCTCGTCACCGCCGATGTAAGCGAGTACCCGCGCGAACTTCGCCCATACAGAGACGAGCTCGATGGCCGCTCGATGCTGGTCAAGCGCGCACAGATGTTTCCTGTCGAATGCGTAGTGCGCGGCTATCTCTCAGGCTCGGGATGGAAGGACTACCTGGCGACCAGCGCTGTCTGCGGCATACACCTTCCCGCAGGGCTGCGCGAGGGCGACAAATTGCCCGAGCCCCTCTTTACTCCAGCCTCCAAGAGCCTTGATGGCGAGCATGATGTCAACATCTCGTTTGACGAAATGGTTGCGCGTGTCGGCGCTCGGAGCGCCGAGCGGCTGCGCGGTTTAAGTCTGGCCCTGTACAAGAAGGCGTCTGATTATGCCGAAGGGCGCGGCCTGATACTGGCGGACACAAAGTTTGAATTCGGCACCCATGCAGAAGGCATCATACTTGCCGATGAGGTGCTCACGCCCGATTCATCGCGCTTCTGGCCGCGTGATCAATACCAACGGGGGCGCCAGCAGCCTTCGTTCGACAAGCAGTACGTGCGTGACTACCTCGAGAGCATTCATTGGAACAAGCAGGCGCCCGCGCCCGGCTTGCCAGACGATGTGGTCACACACACGCAACAAAAATATTTTGAGGGTTTCCGCTTGCTCACGGGGAAGTCTCTCTTGCTGTAGGCATCAGCATGGCGCTCATCGACTGGCTGATTGTCGTTGTTCTACTTGTTTCTGTGCTGTCGGCAGCTAAGAACGGCTTCTTTTTGGAAGTGTTCTCACTCGCCGGCGTAGTTGTTGGATTGCTGCTGGCGAGTTGGAACTATCAGAGGTTGTTGCCATGGATAAGTCGATGGATCCACACATTGGCGGTCGCAGAAGCATTATCCTTTCTCCTGATCGCGCTGGGAGTCATGCTGCTGGCTGGCCTTCTGGGACGAATAATTCGCTGGTCGGTGCATTCGATCGGGCTGGGATGGGCAGACCGGTTTATCGGCGCGGTTTTCGGTTTCGTGAAGGGATGCGTTCTGGTTACGCTGGCAGTGTTGGTCGTCGCTGCATTTCTGCCTCAGGCTACGTGGTTTCAGCAATCGCGCCTGGCACCGTATTTTTTGACCGCGGCTCACCAGGCATCCGTAGTAACGCCTTACGAGTTGGGCGAGCGCATTCGCCAGGGCGTCGTCGTTATACGTAATGCTCAGCCCACGTGGCTGAAGCCGACGGCAATTGTAATTCCGCAAATTAGTTCCCCAATGGCAAGTGTTGCTACCGAACGAAATCGACTTGGGTAGAACCCGGGCGTAGGAAAGAGGACTTGTGAAACGTGAACTGGATAACCTTGTGACTCAAATGCACGCCGGCGGCATAACCTATACCGAGGCCGTACGCGAGTTCAAAAAGCGCTTCCTGCTGGAAGTGCTGGCGCATCACAGGGGCAACCAGTGCAAAGCGGCCAAGGAACTTGGCATGCATCGCAATACGCTCAGCCGCACCATCATTGAGCTGAAGCTCGATCCTTCACAAATTCGCGGCGGTCTCAAGCGCCCGCCCCGCAGCGAACGTCCTGTATTTGAAGTGAATCAGGCAGCGCGTTAGGGAATGCCATCGCCGGAGTGCCCTGCCCTGCTTTAATCTAAATACAAGGGCAAACTACCGAGTGAATTCTCCATCTCCGCATCCGACTGCCTCGACATCAGACGCAGCTGTAAGCCACGTCTTCGTCCGGGAAGGATTCCGATGGGACGAGCAGGGCGCGTATCTCTTCGATGTTGACGGCACGCTGTTGCGCAGCCGCGACCGCGTCCACGTCGACTCATTCTTTTCGAGCGTTCGCACCGCGATGGGCCGCGAACTCGTGCTCGATGGCGTTACCTTAAGCGGGAACACCGATCCCGGCATTCTGCGCGATGCCTTCCGCCTTGCCCGGCTCGACGAGGCCCACTGGCAGCCTCATCTCGAAAATGTGCTCGAAACCATGCGCAGGGACGTCGCTGCGCGACGCTCCGAAATGAAGCTGGTCAAGATGCCCGGCGTCGAGGAGATGCTTGCTTATCTCAGGAGCAAAGGCGCTGCGCTCGGCGTGGCCACCGGCAATCTTGAATCGATCGGCTGGCTTAAGATCGAAGTCCTCGGTCTGCGCCACTGGTTCACGTTCGGCGGATTCAGCGACAACTACGACGTTCGTTCCGACATGATCGCTCACGCCATTCGCGAAGCTCACCAACACGCCGGTCCTGCGGCGACAGTCTGCGTTGTCGGCGACACCCCTTTCGATATCTCCGCCGCACGCGCTAACGGTCTGCCAACGATCGCTGTGGCCACAGGCAACTTCACCTTCGAGCAGCTTATGGAACACGAGCCCGGAGCCTGCGCCACCTCGCTTGAAGCGCTTCTCCAGACCGTGGAATGTCGTAGCATCGAATGAGTCTCAGCAAAAAATACGCTCTCGCCCTGGCCGCCACACTTGCTGCCGGCTCTTTCGTTTGTGCGCGGGCACAGCAGCCAACTCCGATGGAAGCACCGCCCGCGGCCGGGGATGCGAAGCAGACTCCGCCGCAGAAGGCGCCCTCTGCGCGAGAACAGCGCGAGGCGGAGAAAGTCTACCTGGCCGGCGCAAAGGCCCTTGAACACGAAGACCTGAAAACAGCAGTAGAGGACTTCGAGAAGGCAACCTTACTCGTCCCCGGCAACAAGCAATACCAGGCGGCGTATGAGATAGCGCGCCAACATCGCGCCACCGCACTGGTGCAGGCAGCGGACAAGTCGAGGGCGCTCGGCCACAGCGATGAAGCGAGCGCGGACCTCATCCAGGCTTTTAATCTCGATCCAAGCAATCCGATAGTTGCGCAGCATATAGGTGAAATCGCTCCCGATGCCGCCCCTGAGCACGAACAGCGCGATCCGGAAGCCGAGGCCGCCGGAGGACTCATCGAGCTTGTTCCTGCGAAGACTCGGCGGAGCTTTCATCTACGCGCCAGCGCGAACGATGTCCTTCGCCAGGTGTTGACTGCTTACGGTCTGACGCCCACGCTTGACAGCTCCATCAAGAGCGAAATCGTTCGCTTCGATGCGGACGAGGTCGACTTCAACGAAGCCGCCCGCATGGTCAAGCTGGTCACCAACACTTTCTTCGTACCGCTCGATCCCAGCCGCTTGCTCGTCGCCGAGGACACGAAGGACAATCGCGCCAAGTACGAGCGACTAGGGCTGGAAACCATCTACTTCCCGGGTCTCACCTCCGCTGAGATTACCGACATGGGCAACGTAGCACGCAATCTTTTCGAAGCGCAGCAGGCAACGATCTCGCAGAGCAACTCCTCGCTCACCGTGCGCGCCCCGGCTGAGAAGCTGGCTGTGCTGAATGCCACGCTTGCCGAATTGCTGGACGGCCGCAGCGAAATCCAGCTCGACGTGCGCCTGTACAGCATTGCCAAGACGCGCACGCTCAACGTCGGCGTGCAGTTGCCGCAGAGTACGACGATCTTCAATGTGCCGTCGGAAGTGAACAGCGTGATCGCGAACAACCAGAGCCTGGTGCAGCAGATCATCACGAGCGGCCTTGCCAGCGCCGGGGACTTCAGCGCCATCGCTGCCATCCTCATCGCCTCCGGAGCAATCACCGGTTCGATCCTGAACACGCCCTTTGGGACCTTCGGCGGGGGCCTTACGCTCACCGGCGTCTCGGTCGGCCCAGTCACCGGCAATCTTGCTCTCAACGCCACGGACACGCGCGCGCTGGACCACGTCACGCTCACCGCATTGGACCAGGAAGAGTCGACCATTCGCAGCGGCACGCACTACCCCATCATCACATCCACATACTCGAACCTTGCGGCGAGCACGGTGGGTATCCCCGGCCTCTCCTCGGCGGGCGTCTCGAGCGCGCTGGCCGGCCTGGGCATTGGCGCTTCCGCGCTCTCCAGCAGCCAGAACATTCCGCAGGTGCAGTACGAAGATCTCGGACTCACTCTGAAAGTAACGCCCCGCATCCAGAAAGGCCGCGACGTAGCGCTCAAGTTCGACCTCACGATCACGTCGCTCGAGGGCACCACTCTCAATGGCAACCCAATACTCGACAACCAGCAGTACACGGCCAACATCACGCTTAAGGAGGGTGCGAGCGCAGTTGTCGTGAGCGACATGTCAAAACAGCAGACCAAGTCGGTGGACGGAGTTCCCGGTCTCAGCGAGCTCCCCGGCTTTCAATCCACCACCAACAATATGACGGAGAACGACGTCTCGGAGCTTGTTATCGTCGCCACGCCGCGCATTGTCCGAGAGGCGCATCGGCAGGCGGCGGGAGGGATGTACGTGCTTCCCGTGCATCCGTAAGGGGGCGTTTTGAGGTCTACCCCTTGAACGGCCGGGCACAAGTCTGACATTTTAGACCGGGCCCATCCCTGACAGTTTTTCCTTATCAGGAAGGTTTTTGTTTTTGTCTTTGTGGCCTCTGCCATAGGGCAGAGGTCACAGGGTACAGGTTTTGCTGTCGAATTGCGCCAGGTGCAAGTGCGCGAAGTAGAGGTCGAAGAACCGCTCATCGACCGGCAGCAGTCCAATCGGCTCGCCCCACCATACCTCACTGAGAAACACGTCGTGTTTTTTCCAGCGGAAACAAGCTTGGCTTTGACCCTCAACACGCGCATCTCGTGGCGGCCGTTCTGCTCCGGATGCCCGGCCTGGATGCGCTCCATTGCCTGGCTCCACTTTTCCCAGTCCCCGTCGTATGCAGCGAGGCCGGCAGAATAAAACTCCAGCAGGGTCTAGCGCTGACCAATGATTTCCGAGCGCAGGGCGTCATCTGTGCCGGTCAGCGGCGGGTCGGTGCTGAGAGCTAGCAGGTTCGGCAGAGTGCGGGTGATCTCTTTCGGACGAACCCAGGGCGCGTACTCAATGCGCGGATCATTGTCGGTCACCGGATGGGCGTCTGCTGCGTAGCGTTCCAGCCCTTCTCTTCCGGTGACCCATGTCGCCAGCAAAGCCGCGGGCGAGGAGATGCCGACCGACTGCAAGGGAGTGCTTACCCCACTCTGATTGAATCGGTTGGCGATCTGATCCGCGTTCAACTCGATGGGTGAGTAAGAACCAACGAGAAGCATTTCGTGCATCTCCGTGGTCCAGAGAGACGCATAAGGAAAAACATCGAGGAAGCTGCGGACCAGAGAGCGGGTATCCGCCTCGTTCTGCGTTGCGAGGGGCAGCCGCTGCGCAAAGAGGCCGTCCGGCTCCAACCGGTTGCCGGCGAGCCGATAGAAATCCGTCGAGTAGAGGTTCACGACACCCTCCGCCGAAGGCGGTGGAGGCTCCAGCGTCATGAGGTCGTAGCGCTCTGCACTGCGCAGCAACTCCTGCCGTCCGTCCGCGATGCGAATCTGCATGCGCGGATCGGAGCCGGCCTTCTAGTTCTCCGGGAAGAGTTCGCCTGCGCGTACGACGGCGGGAAGGAGTTCCACACAGACTCTGCGCTGCAGGCGGATCATTGCCGGTACGCGGAACGCGCCCTCCCCGTTCGAATTCTTTTCATTTCGAAAGGGAGTGGTCGCCTCATCCGGCCACGAGAACTGATTGGGCCACGTTGTCGGTCGAGTAAATGACGATGGTGTTGTCCTTGATGCCAAGATCGTCCACGGACTTCAGGAGGCTTGCCGACGTCTCCGTCGTGTTCCACCATGCCGTCGGCGTAATCATTCCCGGGCATGCCGCTCTCTACCACCTGAACGCCGAGCAGGAGCCGGAGATGCCCTACTGGCCGAAGGACGATCCGGAGTTCCTGAAAGTGTAGTGAGTCCGAAATTCATTGCAATCGTTCGGGGTGAAGTGGTCTTTCAGCATCTCGAAAAGCAGGTCCTTCGACTCCGTTTGGAGTACAAAACGCTCCAAACTCCGCTCAGTAGATTGAACATCATCAATTCCACAATCAATGTCGCGAACCGTCATCTTCGACTGTCGCATATCAGAAGCGGGTCTTTGGATTCGACAAGATGAGATACAGGGGTCCGAAGAAGAACCACAACCGGCTGTGCGCCGCTTCGCGCTCGGCAACCTGTATCTGCACCGCAAACGGCTGGCCCTGTCCCGGGCGTAGTGTCTGGGAAATCCACGTGAACAGCGGCCTGGGGTGAAATGCCGAGAAACAGCCGACAGATCTGCCCCCCTAACAACCCCGGCACTCTCTTGCATCATCGCCTCCCGTCAAATCCACGGGTTGCTCAGAGGTTCCCTAAAGCGATCCGGTATCGAGTTACGATAGTTCTGTTGAAAGCTAGGCGTTGTTCCAAGCGATACCATTCGATGAAGTCCTAAATAGTACCTTGGCACCTTTCATGAGTACTCATGGAAACAACATTCCAATCCCTCACAGCGGCTGGCGACTGGTGACACAACGCAGGAAGTGTAAGTAGCGTCTCCATCTGGTCTACTGGCTGGCGACACTGCTTGGAGCGTGCCAAAATGTAGGGATGTCCGCTTCCGAAAGCTCTTACCGGAATCTGGTTCTATATGAGGTGTCCGTGCGCAATCATAGTTTGTGCGGGACATTTGCCGGCGTCGAGGCCGATCTGCCGCGAGTGGCTGGAATGGGAGTCGATTGTATCTGGCTTATGCCGATCCATCCGATCGGGCAGCTTGGGCGCAAGGGAAATCTCGGTTCCCCTTACTCAGTGAGCAACTTTTTCGAGGTGAATCCGGAACATGGTAGCAAAGTGGAGCTGGCGCGCTTGCTGCGCTGCGCCCACGATCTTGGATTACGAGTAATTCTCGACGTAGTGGTAAATCATTCGGCGCGCGACTGCCCACTGGTGCAGAAACATCCTACTTGGTATGCCGGTGCGGGAAGCAGAGGCAACACACTGCCGGGGTGGACGGATGTGCAGGGCTTCGACCACGGCCAGCCAGAGGTGCACGATTATCTAATCAGCGTCCTGAAATATTGGGCGCAGTTCGGCTTCGACGGTTTTCGTTGCGATGTGGCATCGTTCCTCCCACTGGATTTCTGGCGGGCGGCGCGAGCCCAGCTTGACGTCCGATTCCCGAAGCTGATCTGGTTAGCCGAGTCGACCTACTGGTCCTTGATCGCCGAGCGCCGGGCGGCGGGATTGCCGGTCTTGTCGGACAACGAGTTGTACGAAGCATTCAACCTAACATTCGACAACGACGTCTTTGCCATCTGGCAGGCGGCGGTGCTGGGCGTGGCACCGCTGCGGCGTTACGCTGAAATCCTCCGAATGCAGGATGGGATCTACCGCAGCGGTGCCGAAAAAGTCCGGTTTGTCGAGAATCACGATCACGGTCGCATCTTAGCGCTGGCTCCCGGCAGGGATGAAGCTCTAGCTTGGACGGCTTTTCAGGCTTTCAATCGGGGCGCTTTCCTGCTTTGTGCCGGGCAGGAAGCCGCCACCGCCCATATGCCTTCGTTGTTCGAGCGCGATCCGATCGACTGGGGCGGCTACGAACTACAGCCAAAACTGACGAGAATGGCCGCACTGAAGAAGGAGCCGGCGTTACGCGGCGGCCACTTCACTATCACTGCCGCCGGCAGCGAACTGCAGGCCGCGTGGCAAACAGAAGAGGAGAGCTTGTACGGCATTTTCGACGTCTTGAATCGCCGGGGTGTCTACGACGTACTGCTACCGGACGGCTACTATCCTGAGGCGCTGCACGGCGGACATGTTGAGGTGCAAGGTGGGAAGTGCCGCTTACGTGATTCGTACGCCGTTTTGCGGTGCCGGGGAAATGGCTGGAAGCCTTTCTACTCGGAAGTGTTCGATTTCAGCGCGGAGGAGATGATTGGTCGAGTGTAACGTTTGCGGCTGGACGGGAGAACAATTCCGGGAGTTGAACAGTCCCGGCCACGCGATCAGCGACCTCAACGTGTTTTGCCCGCGTTGCGGAGCATACGAGAGGCACCGCGCCGCCGCCTACTACCTGAGCGCGACCGGAATTCTACGCGGTCACCGGAGCGCGCTGGAGATTGGTCCGGGAATGATCCGCGCGTACAAGCATGTACTGGAAGCGGCTGGCCTGAGCTACCTGAGCCTCGATTTGTGGCCCGGATTCGGCGACGTGCACGGAGATGTGGTGGCTGCTCCGCTGACCACCGGGTCGTTTGACCTGATCGTCTGCAGCCATGTGCTGGAACACGTCAGCGACGACCACAGGGCGCTCGAGGAGATGCACCGAATGATGGCGCCCGGTGGCTTGGTTCTGCTGCAGCTGCCGTACGACGACCGCCGCTTCGAGACATTCGAGAACTGCATCGCCCCCACCAGCAGCCTCGGGTCAGGGTACTATTATGGGCATCTCCGGGAGTACGGGCTCGACATCATCGAGCGGCTCCGATGCTTTTGGCCGGAGGTTCGGGAAATCCAGCCGCTGCTGGCGATCAACCGAGCAGAGGCGGTACGCCACGGCTTCGAAAAGAACTACGGTACGATTCTGATCTGCAGCGGGGCGGTGAACGGGCTGCGAACTCCGGGAGTGCTTCAGCGCGACCTGACGAACGCAAAGCGCCGCTGGCTCACACAACTGGAAGCGTACTTCGTGTGGCAAAAACATGGCCATAGACAGCCGCTAGACGACTGGCTGGAGGCGGAAAAGCGGGTGGTGATGATGAGCGATGAGGAGGTAGCGCGCAGCTATGTCTGCCACGTCCTTAAGCGCGATTAATTCGGATGGCCAACTGGCTAAGTATTTTGTGAATGCCGAGGAGGCGCGCGCAAAGTTCGAAGAGACACTGGCAGCCAAGAACGGACTACGGATTCTGGACATCGAGGGCGGAGTAGGCTATGGCAAGTCAGCCCTGTTGAAGATCTTGCGTGCACGCTGCAGCCGCGATGATATTCCCGTCGCGCTGGCCAACAGCGACTCGGCCAAAGAACCCATAGGCGTGCTCGAGTCCCTGGCCCAGGCCCTGAGCCAGTCGGGAATCTCCATGAGCCGCTTCGATCCCTTGCTGACAAAATACCAGGCGGTGAGGCGAAGCGCCACCGAGCATGCTCCGGGCCAAGACGCAACCGGCGGCGGCGCTCGGCCTGCAGTGTTCTCAGAGGGCATGGTCGACGCGCTTTCGATTCTTCCAGTGCAACCCGAGGATGTCGAACTGTACAGCGAGGGGGTGCCGCGATTGACCGCCGCGTTTCTGTGGGATTTACAAGCAGCCCCCACCTGCATTGTTCTCCTGATCGATCGCTGGGAGATGTACGGCAGCGGCAACACCAGGGATTGGTTTCGGGAGTTGCTGCCAGCCATGCCAAGCCACGTTCGGGTGGTGCTGGCCGGTGGCGAGCCCCTGCCAGCCGAGAAGTTGTGGTCCGAAACCTGGCCCACCTGGACGAACGCTGTATTGAGCCACAAAATGAATTCCCTGAACCAGACGCATGCCCATCAGCTGATCAAGCGCTTTGCCGGCGTCCTCACTGGAGACAAGGCGGCGCCGAATTCCGAGTTGGCAGAAACGATGTGGAGGTGGAGCTACGGGATTCCCGCATTACTGTGTTTTGCGGTGAGGTACTGGCACACACAGGGAGGACAGTTCGACGTCTCGCAGGCACTGGTGGTGCGCGGCGCCTATGACCGGCTGCTACTTAGAACCCCTCCTGATCTGCGCTCCGTGCTTGAGACGGCAGCCATATTGCGTTTCTTTACGCGGAAGACGCTTTGGGCAGTCGCCGAGCCGGGCCAGACGGAAGCGGCTTTGGGAAGACTGTTCGAGTCTGCCTTCCTGGAGCCCAAGGGTGAACGATGGACCGTGGTGGAACATCTGCGTGACTTTCTGAACGGCAAACTCCGGGTCGACGACCCAGAACGCTTGGCCGAACTGCATCGCAAGGCCGGCGATTACTGCGAGACCCGTGGATCAGAGCTATCGGTCCTCCCTCAATCCGATCAGTCGCTGAAGGAGCTGTTGGAGTGGAGACTGGAACGGCTGTATCACCGCTTCGAGGAGAATCAGGCGCTGGGTCTTGCCACGTTTCGCCTGATCTTTGAAGACACGTTTTTCCGGCGCCGTGATTTTGCAGATTGCAGCGCCATATGGAACGACTTCAGCACCTACGCTCTCAGCCCGAAGGCGAAACAGTTAGCCAGGTATTACGAGGGCCTGACGGCAATCTACCGGGAGAACGATCCTAGGAAGCCGGCGGGCATTCTGGAGGCGCTCGCCCGTGAGATGACGCCGAACGATACGTTGCGGGCCGATGTACTGGAGTATTTGGCTGCCATTTACTGGTATTACAACCAGCTCGGTGAGGGCGGCACGGAGAAGGCGCGTCAATTGTATGAAGAGTGCATGGCGTTGCGTGAGGCAAACGGCGACAACGCCGGGCTGGCGCGGGTGAAGATTTGGGTGGGAATCCTGGCTCAGAGAGCGCACGGAGAGGGGAAATCTTGGTTTGACCAGGCCCTGGAGCTCTGCAAGAGCCTCCCCGAAGGTCGAGACGCAGAACGCATCCGGGGCTTCGCCAACCAGGAGTTGAGCATTCGCGACCGCATGGCAGGACGCTTCAAGGACTCCGAAGACAAAATCAAGTCGGCCATCAAGACATTTCAGGATCTCCAGATGCCGTTCGATGCGGCTGGAGCGCAATTCAACTATGCCATGCTGCTGATCTGGCGCGGGCGGTTGCGGCAGGCCGAAGAGAGGCTCAATGCCATCGACAAGTTGTACCAACAATCTCCGCGCTCGCGTATTCAGGAGAACAGCTGGATCAAGATCGGTTTCGGGAATATCGCGCTGGGCCGCTTCCAATTCGAGAAAGCGATTGAGCTTTTTAGTTTCGTAGATGCGCTGGGCAAGGAGAAAGAAGACCGTTTTGTTGAATCCCTCGGGCTGGGCGGCTTGGCAGAGTGCAGCATCGTCGAAGGCAGATGGGGCGACGCGCTGGAATTCGGCGCGAAGTGCCTGGCGCTGCAGACTAAGTCGACGGACAAGTTCGGGGCTGGCTGGTCTTTGCACATCATGGGTTTGGCTGAGGCCGGGAAGGGGAACTTCGATAAGGCGCTCAAACACCTCGATAATGGGCTGAACGTCATGGGTGAGTACGGTTCTTGGTTCGGGCAGGCGCGGCTGCTTTCGGCAAAATGCCAAGTCTACGCGCAGAAAAGCGATCGCGAGCAGTTTTGGAAGGCCGCCGAGGCGCTTCGCGAGATGCCGGGAGACCGTTTCTGCGATTATCTGGCACCGGTTGCGTTTGCCGAGGGCAGACTAGCGCTCGCCGAGACCAAGCCGAAGAGAGAGGTGGGTCTGTGCTTTGCCGAGGCCCTGCAGGCGGCCACCGAATACAGTCCCTTCCTGGGGGAACGGATGCTCACGGACCTTCTCGCCCTTCTGAAGGAGCAACCGGAGTCCAGCCGCAACAAGGTCGTGAGTGAGATGTTAGCAGAGTGGGTGAGGCTGGATACGAAGCAGCGGGAAAGGGAGCGTCAAGGCGAGGAGTATGAGGCCCAGAAGGAAAGAATCAGCCTCATCGATCGCATCCAGCGTGAATATCCGGGCGTGAAGGCGGCGCAGCGTCATGAGAGATCGGGGAGAAGTCCCTTGTCTTCCGGTGCGTCCTCTGGCGGCGACCAGGGCGGCAAAGTGCCGGTCGAGGGTGGTACCCCAAAGAACGGGGGCGACGGGGGCGAAAAGCCACCCGATGGTCAGGCTGGAGTGTTGGTTACGTTGACGAAGGTTGCGGGCATTGCCGGGCTCGCGGGCGGCCTGTTCTTCATGCTTTTCGCGAAGCTGGCCTTTCCGACGCTGGATGCCAGACAGGCCACTCTATTCATGATTCTGGCCTATAGCTTCGGAGCGTTGCTGCTGGTTGTGGCGGCAGCGAGGTCGCAAAGAGGTGGACGTATGCTGGCCGCGTTGCTGGCAGCGCTCTCATTCGTGATGCTGGTGATCGGTGTATTTGCCTCCGGCTCATCTGCTCCGGGCGTGTATACGGTGGCGGTGACGGTGCGAAGTCCGAGTAACAGCCTGGTTGAGGACGCGCAAATCTCGTGTTCTCCCCCGTGCAACCCTAAGAAAGTTGCCGGCGGATGGGAAATTCCAATCGCGGGGGAATATGCGAAGACGAAACGGGAGATTCGAGTTCTGGCCGAAGTGCCGGATCGAGGTTGGCAGTCCGAAACGGGAGTGCAACTGGGGAGCGAGCGCTTTCAGACCGTGAAGCTGCAACTGCAAGAGCAAGGTGAGCTACCCGTCCGCGGCGTGGTAGTGGACAGCGCCGGGAATGGTATTCCGAACGCGCGGGTCGGGCGCTACGGAGAACCGACCGTCGACACCGACCAGAATGGCGGGTTCGTCCTGAATACGCATGCAGCCAAGGACGCGAAAGTAAAGCTGCGCGCAGCGAAGGAGCCGTATGCTCCGGCGGAGGTGGAATACCCGGTGGGAAGCGACGACCTGAAGATCACGCTCCAGAACGTGAAGTCGCAGGGCGCCACACAGCGCGGCGGTAGGCGGACGCAACCGCAAACAGTGGAGAAGACCGGCGACAAGGTTATCGATGACGTACTGGCAAACCTGGCAGCGCTGAAGCAGAACGGCCACGTGCCAACGGAGTCGGAACTGTCAAACACGCTGGCTCCGCTGTTTTCACGGCCGGCCTTCTATCGCGGCATTCGAGAGGAAGAGGACTGGCGGTATTTCCTTTATCCTTTGTGCCGAACGCGGCAACTGCTGGAGCAATACGTGGATCAGTTCAAATCGAATTCGCAGGTCCGGCAAAATCTATCACAAGCGATTCAGAAGATGGCGGCGTTGGAAGCCAGAGTAGCAGGGCTGTACGGGCCAACCTTCACTTTGAGGCAACATATCGACCTTTATATCGGGAACAAAAAGTCCTTCATCGATCATCTGCCCGCAGTGCTGAATCAGCCGAGCTCTGATTTTCTCGATGAGCGAGATCGCGAAATTCACGAGATTCGCGAACTGGTGCGGGCCGCCGGGTTCCCAATCCAAACGTACCCTCGCCAATAGCTGCCCCAATGATCTGGGGGAGTTTGTCGACGACGTCATCGGCTCGATCAACGGTATTCGTAACTCAACGCAGAAACTACGCGGCTGCATAGTGCAATCCGAACTGCCTTCTTTCTTGCGCTAGTCTATTGCATTCTTTATGCATAGATCAAAGAGTTGCACAATTCCTGCAGAGGCTAAGAATTGTTAGTTACTGGGTATCCATTTGACACCCTCTTCTCAAGCATGTGGAAGGGAATGCTCAGTGAAGCCGCGAGTTCGGTAAAGCGGTCACGCAGGAAAAATTCTATGGCAAGGCTATATATGTCTTGAACCCAATGGACGAACCGAATCCCCTGTCGGCGGCAGTGCCACAAGAGCTCAGCTTGCACATCAATGGGCGTATTTCCGGAGAGTACAGCGTCGAGGGGTTGGCTGGAGATCAGAGACTTCAGCTCCCGCGCATAGCTCCGGTGCACGGCGGACCGAGAAACAATCGAGTACTTGCGAAAGCTGGAGGAAACTGCAATGCCCTTTATCGTCAGTCTCTCCGGATCGGATGCTGAGGGCTGGAGTCGCCCTTTTGGGCCTTGTAATCCAATCGGGTAGCCGTGAGTCACATCGTGACCGCGACCAGCCAACTCGCGGCTCAATTGGATTGGAAACGGGTAGCCTGCGAAGTCATGAACAAGAAGGCGCATAGGAATAATTGAATGGATCAGCTCAGCGTAAGACCGTTCATTTACTCAGACACACGGTTAACAGTTGTCCCACTTCGGTTCTTATCTTCCAACCACCTCGCAGGCGGAACAATCAGGCGAACCCTGTCGAGACGCCAAACGAGATCTCCATCATGAGACGTGGCGTGCGCTCCGCGACCGACGCCTTATGGAAGCCGAATGGATCTTCCACGAAGCCAAACCCGGCATCGCCGAGCAGCGTCACAGCCTTGTCCGCGCCGTATACTCTCAGCACATCTTCTGCCGGATGCCCGACGAACGGAGTGATCTGATGACGAAGGGCGCGACGCCTGTGGCTCCCGCGGACATACACATGTGGTCCCCCACCTTCGTCTACCGGCCTTACGATGACAGCTTTTTAATGAACTTTAGACTCAGGACACTAAGCTCCCAGGTACACCACGTGAACGTATGTTCCGAGCCGGACGTTGTACGCCAGATACCAGCCGGGATGGTCGGGATCTTCGTAGAGGATGATATCGTCGGAGTCCCATAGCCAACCGTCGCAATAACCGATGTCATAGGGAGCGACACTGAAGTAGAATCCGCCGAACCAGAAACGGCTCGGGCCTCCGCCGGCAAGATGCCACCTGTGTTCCGGTCCGAAGCCTCCGGTAAAGTGGCCATGCTCCCAGGGATGATCGAGGTGGTAGTGAGGGTCATTGGGGCCGGTATTGTGTCCCACCCAAGTGCCGTCTTCATGGACATGCGGAGCGTTGGGATGTCCCGGCTGGTCGACGAAGTTGTGGTTCGGGGCCGCAGGGGGTTTTCCATGGAATGGAGCGGGCCCTTGCGCCGGAGGATGCGAAGGAGGCATCGAGGCAGGATGTCCGCCTCCCGCCGGCCTCTGAGCCCATGTTGCAAAGGAGAAGAACAGCAATGCGGCGAGCAACAAGGCAGGCTTTTTCACACATACCTCCGTGCGGTACGTCTGAGTCTGACGCCAGCAACGCCTGAAAAGGTTGGTTCCGGGTGCCGAACCAGCATCAGCTTCGCCGGCGTGCGACTTCCTCGTACAGAGCAACGTATTCGGCGGCCGCCTTCTTCCAGGAGAAATCTGTGGCCATGCCGTTGTGAATGATCGTGGTCCAGGCGGCCTTGTCATTGCGGACGATGTCGAGAGCGCGGTCGATGGCGGCAAGAAAGTCATCCGGGTTGTATCCGTGGAACTTGAAGCCGGTTCCGATGCGCGTCTCCGGGTTCCATTCCTCAACCGCGTCGTCGAGGCCGCCGGTAGCACGGACGACCGGCACGGTTCCATATTTGAGGCTGTACATCTGGTTCAACCCGCTGGGCTCGTAGCGCGAAGGCATGAGGAAGAGATCGGATCCGGCCTCGACCTTGTGCATCAGGATCTCATCGAATCCGATGTGAACCGAAATCTTGCCCGGGAAGCGATTCTGCAGAGTGCGAAGGAGGCCTTCATAATAGGGCTCGCCGGTTCCAAGCACGACCAGGAAGACGTCCCTGTCAAGCAGGCGGTCGGCGATCTGGGCGATGAGGTCGAATCCTTTCAACGTCGCGAAGCGCGACACGATGCCCAGTACCGGGGTGGTCTCGGGAATATGGGCACCAAAGGCGTGCAGCAGATCGCGGCGGCATTCAATCTTGCCGGCAAGGTTGTCAGACGTGTAGTGCGCGGCGATGTTGTGGTCGGTGGCAGGATTCCACAAGGTGTAATCCAAGCCGTTCGGGATGCCGTGCAGATCGGAGGCGCGCTTGCGCAGGATCGCGTCGAGTCCGCTCCCGAACTCCGGCGTCTGGATCTCCTCGGCGTATTTGCGGCTGACCGTCGTGATGGCGTCGGAGTAGACGACGCCGCCCTTGAGGAAGTCGAATTTGTCGTAATATTCCAGGCCATCCGGCGTGAACAAGTCCCAGGGCAGCAGCAGGTGCTGGGTGGTCTGCGGGGGAAACCATCCCTGGTAGCTGGCATTGTGGATAGTGAGGATGGTTCCGGCGTTGCGCAGTGCGGGATCGAAGTAGTAGACGGTGCGCAGGTAGACGGGGACCATGGATGCCTGCCAGTCGTGCACGTGGAAGATATCCGGGACGCCGAGCTGCTTGGTCGCCTCGAGCGTCGCGCGACAGTACAGGCCGAAGCGCTCCCAGTTGTCGAGATATTCGCCTGTCTCCGTTTCGTAAGGCGCTTCACGGTCGAAGAGCTCCGGGCAATCGACGAAGTAGAACTGCACGCCATCGTGGATGCCGCCGTCGAGAATGGCCACGAAGCGGTTGTAGTAGTCGAAGGGGATGGTGAGGCTGCGGATGACCGGCTTCTTCTCGGGTACATGCTCGCGAACCTGCTTGTAGTACGGCAGATAGACGATCGCGCGATGGCCGAGGTGCGCGATCTCGCGCGGCAGGGCGCCGACGACGTCGGCGAGGCCTCCGGTTTTGACATAGGGAACGCATTCCGAGGCGGCGAAGACGACGTGCATGGTGATCTGACTCCAGTGTTTGTCTTTATGATGCAGAGGTGGCAGTTAAGTCGCACGGGCCAAAGTAAGTCTACCCTGGGAAGTCTATTCTGGCTCTCACAAGCGGCAAAGCGAGGTAAAGAGCTCTGAAGCACAAACCCAAACTGGGACAGAACTTTCTCGTCGATCCGGCGGCCTGCATGGCGATTGCCGATGCACTCGGCGACCTGGCAGGGCGGACGGTGGTGGAGATTGGGCCGGGCGGGGGGGCGATCACGGAGGTTCTGAGCCGGCGCGCCGGGCGACTGGTCGCCATCGAGCTGGACCGCGAGCTTGCGCCGCTGCTTCGGGCGCAGTTTGCAGACGTGCCATCCGTCGAGGTGATTGAGGCCGATGTGCTGACCGTCGATCTGGCCGCGCTTCGCCGGGGTGAGGAAGGATTGCTGGTGGTCGGCAACCTGCCTTACTACATCACCTCGGATATTCTGCTGCGGCTCTTCTTGTTTCATGCGGCGATCTCGCGCGCGGTGGTGATGGTGCAGCGCGAGGTCGCGGACCGAGTGGCCGCTGTGCCGGGAACACGTGATTATGGGCTGCTCTCGGCGACGACGCAGCTCTATGCGCGTGTGGAGCGGGTGCTGACTTTGCCGCCGAGCGCCTTTCTACCTCCTCCGGAGGTGCATTCGACAGTGTTGCGGCTGACGATGCGGCCGTGCTTCGAAGAGCTTGGCGTCGAAGCGGAGGAGATTATCGGATTCCTCAAGCTGTGCTTTGCGCAGAAGCGCAAGACTCTGGGGAAGAATCTGCGTGCAGCGGGATTCGATGCGGGCCGGGTGGCCGAGGCATTGGACGCGGCCGGGATTCTGCCGATGGCGCGCGCGGAGGAACTTGGCCTGCAGTCGATGGCGGGGCTGTGGAGGGGGTTGAAGCGGCGGTAACGCTATTGCACGATATCGTAATTCCGGGAATCGACCCCTGCAGCCAACTCAATGTGGGGTTGCTCCTACCTTTTGTGTCATGGTACTTCGTTGCGTTTTTGCAGGGGCTTCCTTAGTATCGAAGTGGAGGGATTGGAGTCGATTCCCTTCTCATCGTGCAGCTTCGGAATGCGCGTAAGACCAGGCGTGTGAAGCCGCTGCGGGCCCAGTTCGGGCGCACCTTCTGACTCAACAGGATAGAGCTGAATATCAAACTATGCGCGTACTCATTACTGGAGCTGCAGGCTTTCTAGGGTCGCATCTGGCGGACGCTCTGCTGGCCGAAGACCATGCCGTTGTCGGCGTCGACAGTTTGTCGACAGGCTCGCTCAATAACCTGAAGCACCTGGAGAAAGAGCCGCGGTTTGAGTTCCGAGAGCACGATATCTGCTCGCCGTTCGATGTCGGAGCGGTGGATTATGTTTTCAATTTCGCGTCTCCGGCGAGCCCGGTGGACTATGCACGGCTGGGCGTGGAGACGCTCGAAGTGGGCTCGGTGGGCACCACCAACGCGCTCGATATCGCGAAGAAGTATGGCGCGAAGTTTCTGCATGCGTCGACTTCGGAGTGCTACGGCGATCCGGATGTGCATCCGCAGACGGAAGACTACTGGGGACATGTGAACCCGATCGGACCGCGGTCGGTGTATGACGAGGCGAAGCGCTTCTCCGAGGCGCTGGTGATGGCCTATCACCGCTACTACGGTGTGGATACGCGGCTGGTGCGGATCTTCAATACATATGGGCCGCGACTGCAGAAGAACGACGGGCGGGTGATATCGAATTTCATGGTGCAGGCGCTGAAAGGCGAAGACCTGACGGTCTACGGCGAGGGCGAACAGACGCGGAGCTTCTGCTACGTGTCGGATGAAGTCGAGGGCATCCTCGGGCTTTCGCGTTCGGACGAGCATCTGCCAGTAAATGTCGGCAATCCGAATGAGTGGACGATCCTGGACTGCGCCAAGGCGGTGCTGAAGGTTACGGATTCTTCGAGCAAGATCGTTTACCATCCACTGCCGGAGGATGATCCGACGCAGCGCCAGCCAGATATTTCGAAGGCGAAAAGGCTGTTCGGCTGGGAGCCGAAGATCGATCTGGAGACAGGGCTTCGGTTAAGCCTGGAGTACTTCAAGGCAGCGGTTGAGGCGGAGAAGGCTCCGGAGCTGGCCTGAGACAGGGCCGCTTCGGATCAAAAGCAGATCCTTCGACTGCGCGCTGACGCGCTCCACTCAATGACAAACTTTCTTTCGTGGAGCCCGGTGCCCCGCCTTAGCTTCGCGAAGACGGGGCACCGGGCTCCACGTTTCCACTGCAGTTCGCGAATCCGACCTCGGTTCCGGGGCAGTGATGATAAAGCTTACATTCGGCAGAAAAGTTCTTTATGCTTGCAATTAAATTTGCGCGCATAGCCTATAGAGTTTTTGCGGTCTCGATGAGCGCAAGGGAATCGACTTTCTGCGGGGCAGGTATCAGCGGGCATGGATTTTGAGCAGTTGAGAACCTTTCTGGAGGTCTGCCGTTTGCGCAGCTTTTCGCGGGCAGCGGAAAAGCTGATGGTGACGCAGCCTGCAATTTCAGCGCAGATTCGCACGCTGGAGAACGAAGTGGGCGCGCGACTGTTCGATCGTGATGGGGGAAAGGTTACGTTCACGGCGGCGGGCAAGGTCTTCGAGCCCTTTGCGGAGCATTGTCTCCAGTGCCACAGCCACATTACGGTCGCTATTGGTGAATTGCACCGCTCGCCGCGCGGCGAAATCTCGGTGAGCGCCAACGAGGCGACTAGCCTTTACGTGCTGCCGATGGTCTTTGCGCAGTTCAAGCGGCAGTATTCGCGCGTAGGGCTGAGCATTGTGAGAGCGGACCGGGCGCGATCGATCGAATCGGTGCTTAGCCGCGAGGTGGATTTCGGCGTGGTGTCGCTGCCGCTGAAGGATCCGCGCTTGCTGGTGGACATTATCCATCGCGATGAAGTGGTGCTGGTGGCCCCGAAGAACCATTCTCTGGCGGCGCGCGAGTCGGTGAAGCTCACGGAAATCCTGCAGCATTCGCTGTTGCTACCCAAGCAGGGACGGCAACGCGAATTGATCGAAGACCTCTTCCGTACTCACGAGGTGCAGCCACGGGTAGCAATGGAGGTGGAATCGAGCGAGTTGCTGAAGCGTCTGGTGGTCGCGGGCCTGGGCATGGGCTTCTTGCCACGCACCAACGTTCTGGGCGACGAGAAGATGGGCGCCCTTGGGATCATTAAACTCGACGGCGTGCGCCTGAACCGCGAGCTGGCGGTGGTTTATCGCAAGGACAAGACCCTGACCAGGGCAGCCCATGCGTTCCTGGAAATCGCTACGGGCAGGGCGCGCCCGCATGCTCCTGAAGTGCCACCGGGGAAGACGAGACAGGCGAAGTGAAGCCAAGAGACGGTCAGCTAAAAAGCGGGTAGCGAAAAAATGGTCAGGAGTGAGACGGTCAGGGATGAAACGGCCGGGGAAAGGCGAGCCCTGCC
>Ga0210386_10000206_pt1 | contig 52096 bp, 47 predicted proteins | sample IncBWH32OmetaG_FD_160091 | JGI IMG/M metagenome (GOLD analysis project Ga0210386, IMG submission 160091) | Forest soil microbial communities from Barre Woods Harvard Forest LTER site, Petersham, Massachusetts, United States - Inc-BW-H-32-O ...
CCTGATCTCGGTCCTGCCGCCCCATCATCGCCGAATCTCCTGCCGCCTCCCATGCAGGAATCACTGTTCGCTCGGCTCCTCAACCCCTTTTTCGACAGCATCGACCCAAACCGGAAGTCGGCGAACAGACATCGGATACCGGTAACGTCGGACGACTAAGGGAGACCACCTTGCGGCGGTCTCCCCTTGCGGTAAGCCTCCGATTGGCGTCAGGACACCGCGCTGGCGGCCGTGCGGATGACATCGAGTACCACATCCGGCTTCGACAACATGGGAACGTGCGAAGACGCGACTTCGGTCGTGTTGGCCTTCATGCGTTTTGAGACAAAGCGTTGCAGATCGGGGTGAACCGTCTGATCTTGGTTGGCGAGGACATACCAGGTCGGCTTGGACTTCCATGCCGCACCCTCGACCTTTTGGTTGAAGAGGTCCGCCACCGGCACCCCCTGCGTTGCATACACCAGCTTCTGCTCCGCCTCGGGTAGGTCTCCCGCGAAATGCTTGACACCGCTCGGTTTGAGCCAAATGCGTCCGTCCGTCACCTCAATGTGCCCGAACACAGGGGTCGTTGGGAATTTGTCGAGCTGGCTTTGCGAGGTCTCGTCGCTATCCAGTGCGAGGGCCGCGATGTAGATGAGCCCGGCCACCCGCGCATCGGTTCCGGCGTGCGTGATCAGTGTGCCGCTACAAGAGTGGCCGACGAGGATCGCCGGGCTATGGACGCGAGCAAGACACGCTTTCACGGTGGTGACATCAGTCGCGAGTGAATCGAGACCATGCTGGCTTGCCATCACTTCATGCCCCTCGGCTTGGAGCGTCGGGATCAGCTTGCTGAAGCATGATCCATCAGCTTGCTGAAGCATGATCCATCGGCCCAGAGGCCGTGTGCGAAAACGATGCTTGGTTTAGTCATGGTAATCTCCGTTGGTTGCCGACTTAACGTCAACTCTTGGCCTTGCGGAATGCGTTCTTAAGAATGACTTTGTCACCTCGGAAAGCAAGAAGGTCGCATCCAGCCGTCGTCACCGACTTTCCGCTCGCATCAGTCGCCACAAAGTCCCACTCGAATGACCCAATGCCGCCGGCGACCACTACCTTGAGATTTTCGAATCTCCCGTCCGGAAAGCGTTCAAAAAACGCTTTGGCGCCCTTTCGGATTTCTTCCTTGCCGAGGTAAGTCTTCCCGAGGCGATCCGGTCCAACGGAGGCGTGGTAGACGCCATCGTCCGCAAAGAAGCTCGCCACCAGATCAGGATCACGGCTATTCCATGCTAATCCGAATTCAGTAGCGCGCGCCAAAGTCATTGTTTTGCTCATAGCCGTCTCCAAATTCGTCAGTTCACTGGCTCAGCCTCCGGGAAATTTCCACCTACCGTCGAGAACTTCGGCCCGTGGGCGGTAGAGCCGGACCATGTAATTCCAACCCTTCAGGATGGGCACGCAATTTGGCAACTTGCCCGGTAGCCTACCGCGGGAATGCAGCACGTCAAATGTCGGCTTGGGGTCATTCGCGACGGGGTCGGGCCGCCAGCAAGCCCGGCAATGTCCGCTATGCCCCGATAGCGACCTAATTCCGGAGCCCGACGAAATGGCGTGATGTGCCACGAGCAGACCTCCGGTCGGCGGACGGAAGTACGTTACAGACCGCAGTGTTGAGGCGTGTTATTGTTCGCGATGATCCAGTGCGCGTGACCCCCTATGGAGGGTCCGATGGCGATCGGCATTCCAAGGCGGAAATTCATGGCAGCTCTCGGCGGCACTAACTAACGCGACGGGGCGATATTTGAGCTGAGCCGATTGCGGTCACTAAGCTTTTCCTCGAGGCGAGGATTGATGCAGCTTACAGCGCGCCAACGCGAATTTGCCAGGATCGCCGGGTGGGCCCTGCCCATCAGCATCACGCTCGGCGCCGTTTTCGGCCATTTCCAAGCGCAGGACGGCAGTGTCTGGGGATACATCCAGGGCGCCGTCACTGCCATTCTGATTTCCTGCACGATCCTTCTGCTCGAGTTCGCCGTATTTAGCCGAACGCGCAGCGCCCTGGCCCGCCGGATGCCGTTCCTCCTGTATCTCGCGCTGCGTTCGTCGGGCTATCTTGCCGCGATCCTCATGGGCCTCGCCGTCAGTGCGTGGCTCCTGCGGGAATCTGCCGAGAGCGGGCCCTTGATCGAGCGCGGCGGCATAATCTTCTCGCTCGTTCTTAGCCTCGGCTTCAACCTGCTCTTTGGCGTGAACGATCTGCTCGGGCAAGGCGTACTGTTTAACTTCGTCGCTGGCCGCTATCGCCGGCCCCGCGTCGAGGAGCGCGTGCTGCTTTTCATTGACATGGAATCCTCGACCGTCATCGCCGAGCGTCTGGGCGAAACCGGCTTCCTCGATTTTCTCAACCGCTTCGTCGCCGATGTCACGGAATCGATCGTGGCGCAGCGCGGCGCGATTCACAAATATGTCGGCGACGAGATCATCGTCACCTGGCCACTTGCCGCTGGCCTTCGGGACGGGCACTGCGTCCGCGCCTGCTTCGACGCCTTAGAGCAGTTGGACGAGCACGCTAACGCTTACATTCGCGACTTCGGCCTCCGAGCGAATTTCCGCGCCGCGCTGCATTGCGGACCCGTGGTCATCGGCGAACTCGGCACCGTCAAAATGGAGATCGCATTCCTCGGCGACACCATGAATACAGCGGCGCGTCTGCAGGAGGCTTGCCGCGACACCGGCCAACGCGTGCTTACCTCGGCGGCGCTGGTCAATCGCTTAGCGGCGTTGCCCTCCGGCATCGCAAAGCGCTCGATCGGCCGGCTACGCTTGCGCGGCAAGGAAAACGAAATCGAGCTCTACGCGCTCGCCGCCGCTCAATCGGCAACCCGAGCCAGCGGCAAGGTCACGGCCCTTTCCTCTCGACTAGGCTGAGGACTCACCCTGCAAGAGAGTGACTGGCGGAGGTCTGTTCAGGGTCATTCGCGACCGGGTCGAGCCAGCAGCAAGTTCGGCCATGTCCGCTGTACCGCGATAGCGACCAAATTCCGTACCGCACCGAAATGACGCGATGGGCCACAACCGGACTAGTCAACGATCGACCGCACTACGTTTTTTGGACTTGCCTTCGGTCTCGGAAAGCTGCGATGTGATCCACTCGGCAAAGGCGCACACCGCGCGGCGCCGGCGGCTGGCACGGGGAAAAACGAGATAATGGCCCACGTAACAGACATCGACTGAACGGCCCTCGAGTGGGGCGACCAGTTTGCCTGTCGCGATTTCACGCTCTGCAAGCAGTGTCGATTCGAGAGTCACGCCGAGACCGCTCGAAGCCATCGCGATGGCAAGGAAACTGCGGTCGAAACGCATGCCGTGGATTGCGGGCGATTCAAGGCCGTTGGCCGCGAACCATTGGTGCCACTGAACCTTTTTGACCTCGGACCGGATGAGCACCTGGCCGAATAGGTCTTTCGGCTTGCGAATCCTCTTTGCGACGTCCGGAGTGCAAAGTGGGGTGACGGTTTCCTCACCCAGCGGAATTATCTCGATTCCTTCGCCCCTCGGCTGACCATAGACAACGTCAACGTCGAAATCGTCGTTGCTGAATCGGGCATATTCGGTGCTGGCCGCGAGCCGAACCTCCAGTTTAGGCTCGGCGGCGAGAAACTGAGCGAGACGAGGCGCCAGCCATTGCGCCGCGAAACTTGGTGCGCAGTGCACCCGAAGCAATTGCGGTCCACGACCAGCAACTTCCTCCATGCCTCGCCTCAGATTGTCGAACGCGGCGCCGGCATGACGCATGAGGTTCTCGCCGGCAGGCGTCAACCGGACCGATCGGGCGCTCCGCTCAAAGAGCGTCGTGCTCATCGTGCTTTCAAGCTTGCGGATCGCGTGGCTGACGGCACTCGGCGTCAGATGGAGTTCGTTTGCAGCATCACGAAATGAGCCGGTGCGCGCGGCCGCCTCAAAGGCACGGATCGCCGAGATCGGAACACTGGAGAGCAACATTCGATAAGTGAACCAGATTCATCTATTCAAGACAACTGCGCGTTTGTCGGAGCGCAGGCGACGGCGTAATCGATCTCCCCAACAAGACGGGCGCCAGACAGTGGCGCCTCGGGAAAGCAAATCCAAGGGAGGAAGGCATGCTGCTTCGCGGCAAAACAGCTGTTATTTCGGGCGCGGCCTCGCCGCGAGGGATAGGTCTTGCGACCGCCCGGCGGTTCGTGGCGGAAGGCGCCCGTGTCGCAATCCTCGATATCGACGGCGCCGCTGCAGAAAGTGCAGCGCGAAATCTCAACCCTATTTCGGGAAAGCCGCATCTTGGTCTTGCATGTAACGTGGCCGACCAGGCTTCCTGCGCGAACGCCGTCGAGGCCGTGATCGCAGCCTTCGGTCAAATCGACGTTCTGATCAATAATGCCGGCGTCACGCAGCCCGTGAAGCTACTTGAAATCACAGCCAGCGATTGGGACCGCATACAGGACGTCAACCTGAAGGGGGTCCTCTTTCTTTCACAGGCGGTCATCCCGCATATGCGTCGGCGCAAGGCTGGATCCATCGCCTGCATGTCTTCCGTCTCGGCCCAGCGTGGCGGCGGCATCTTTGGCGGACCTCACTATTCCGCCGCAAAGGCCGGCGTTCTTGGACTCGCAAAGGCAATGGCGCGCGAGTTCGGGGCCGATAGCATTCGCGTCAATTGCGTAACGCCGGGCCTGATCGGCACCGACATCACCGCGGGCAAACTGACCGACGAGATGAAAGCAAAAATACTTGAAGGCATCCCGCTCGGCCGCCTCGGCGACGCCGACGACGTGGCCGGTATTTACACGTTCCTGGCTTCGGATCTTTCCGCCTATGTCACCGGAGCAGTCATCGACGTCAATGGCGGCATGCTTATTCACTGATTGCGCCCTACGAGGAAAACATCAATGGAAACGATCACGAAGACATTCGCCAATGCGCCCACACTCGCCGAGCGCGCCCACAACATCCGCCGCCATGCACTCCGCATGGGTGAGGTGCAGGGTCAGGGCTACATCGCGCAGGCTCTCGACATCTCCGACGTGCTTGCGACGGCGTATTTTCACGCGATGCGCTATCGACCCGAAGATCCGGCCTGGGAAGGACGAGACCGTTTCCTGCTGTCAAATGGGCACTATGCCATCGCACTCTACGCGGCCTTGATTGAGGCCGGAATCGTTCCGGAGGCTGAACTCGAGACCTATGGCTTTGACGAAAGCCGACTGCCGATGTCGGGCATGGCTTCCTACACGCCGGGAATGGAGATGTCGGGCGGCTCTCTCGGCCTGGGTCTGAGCATTGCCGTCGGCATGGGACTTGGATTGAAGCGCAAGGGCTCGACGGCGCGGGTCTACACCCTCTTCTCCGACGGAGAGCTCGATGAAGGCTCGGTCTGGGAGGCGATCCAGTCAGCAGCGCACCACAAGCTCGACAACCTGATTGCGATTGTCGACGTCAACAATCAACAGGCAGACGGCCCTTCGACGCAAGTCATGGCATTCGAGCCGCTGGTCGACAAGCTGAAGGCGTTTGGCTGGTTCGTCCGAAGGGTCGACGGCAACGACCTCGACGCCGTGATCGCGGCTTTCGATGCTGCCAAGGCAGACCCCGAGCCGAGGCCACGCATGATCGTCGCCGACACGCTCATGGGCAAGGGCGTTCCCTTCCTGGAACAGCGTGAGAAGAACCATTTCATCCGCGTCGAAGCACACGAATGGCAGCTTGCACTTGCAGCACTCGAAGCCGGGAGGCAGTTATGAAATCCGCAACATCGGTCCCATCCGGAAAGCCGCGTCTGACCACGTCCGCGATGATCGCATCGATCGCGGCGGATGGACAAAAAACCAAGCTGGCGCCCTTCGGGCACGCCCTGGTCGAACTCGCACGCAATCGCTCCGATGTGATCGGCATGACGGCAGATCTCGGCAAATACACCGACCTGCATATTTTCGCGAAGGAGTTTCCTGATCGCTTTTACCAGATGGGCATGGCCGAACAGCTTCTGTTCGGTTCGGCCTCCGGGTTGGCGGCTGAAGGGTTCACGCCATTTGCTACGACTTATGCGGTGTTTGCGTCCCGGCGCGCCTACGATTTCATCCACCAGACGATTGCCGAGGAAGACCGCAATGTGAAGATCGTGTGCGCGTTGCCCGGCCTGACGTCTGGCTACGGACCGAGCCACCAGGCGGCGGAAGATCTTGCGCTGTTCCGGGCCATGCCGAACATGACGGTGATTGATCCCTGCGATGCGCTCGAGATCGAACAAATCGTGCCTGCGATCGCCGCCCATCGGGGGCCGGTCTATATGCGCCTCCTTCGCGGTCAGGTACCCGTGGTCCTAGAGGAGTACGACTATAAATTCGAGCTTGGAAAGGCAAAGCTGATCCGCGGCGGTAGGGACGTCCTGATCATCTCTTCTGGCATTATGACGATGCGCGCGCTTGAAGCAGCAAAGACCCTTGCAGATGATCGCGTGCAGGCAGCCGTCTTGCATGTCCCCACGATCAAGCCGCTCGACGTGGAAACCATCCTCCGCGAAGCCGGCCAGTCCGGTCGTCTGGTCGTCGTCGCCGAGAACCACAGCGAAATCGGTGGCCTTGGCGAGGCGGTTGCCGCGCTGCTGATGCGGTCAGGCACCCATCCGGCCTTCCGGCAGATCGCACTGCCCGACGAGTTTCTCGCCGCCGGTGCACTTCCGACGTTGCACGATCGTTACGGCCTCTCCACCGCCGCGGTCACGGCGGCGATCAAGAGCTGGCTTTGAATTCATCATCATCTCGTTCCTGAACAAGGATGCATCGGGTCAAGCGGCGAAAGGATACGATATGAAGACCATCGCTTTCGTCGGGCTCGGCGCCATGGGCGGGCCTATGGCTCGGAGCCTCATCAACGCCGGCTATGCCGTCCAAGGCTATGACGTAAACCCTGCCGGTCTTGAGGACCTCAAAGCCGCCGGCGGCGTGCCAACCGGCTCCGCCAAAGAGGCCTTCGCAGGTGCCGGCGTCATCGTGTTGATGGTCGTCAACGCCGCCCAGGCTGAGGCGGTACTGTTCTCGAATGGGGCACTTGAAGCGGCGCCAGCCGAAGCAATCGTTTGCCTCATGGCGACCTGTCCGCCGAAGCAAGTTCAGGCGATCGCTGAACGCGTCGCGATGACCGGCCGGCGTTTCGTCGATTCTCCGGTGTCCGGCGGCGTCGTCGGCGCTACCGCTGGCAGCCTCACCATCATGGCCGCAGCGCCCAAAGACTTGTTCGAGTCGGTACGGCCCATGCTCGAGGCGATGGGCAGCCGCACTCTCTGCGTCGGGGATAAGCCCGGACAGGGCGCCACCGTGAAGACGGTAAACCAGCTACTCTGCGGCGTTCATATAGTCGTTGCGGCGGAGGCACTCTCCCTGGCCGAGAAGATCGGGGTCGACACCAAGTCGATGCTCGACATCCTGGTCGGCACATCCGCCGGAAGCTGGATGTTAAAGGACCGCGGTCCCCGCATGCTCGAAGCCGATCCGGAGGTGACGAGCGCGGTCGACATCTTCGTCAAGGATCTCGGCATCGTGCTCGAAGCCGGCCGGGAGACGAAGGCAGCGCTGCCGATGACTGCGCTGGCCTATCAGCTTTTCAATTCGACCTCTGGTCGCGGCGAAGGTGCAGCAGATGACAGCCAAGTTATCCGCGCCTACCGCGCCCTCAATGGCACCACCTAGCAGCCCGCATCAAAAAAGACTGGAGGAAACGATCATGATGACCCGCTATAAGCCGACGCGCCGCGCCCTGCTGGCGGGCACCGCTGCCTTCCCTCTGCTCACTATGCTCAAATGGCCCGCAAGCGCAGCCGAGTTCGAACTCAAATACGCCACCGGGCAGGACCCGACCCATCCGGTCAACCTCCGCGCCCAGGAGGCGCTGACCCGCATCCGCGAGGCGACCTCCGGCCGCGTCGACATCAAGCTCTTTCCGGCTAACCAACTCGGCTCCGACACGGACTTGTTGACGCAGGTCCGGAACGGCTCAATCCAGTTCTTCAATTTGTCATCGCTCATTCTGGCAACCCTCGTGCCCGTTTCAGGGATCACCAGTGTCGGGTTCGCCTTCAAGAACTACGACGAGGTCTGGAAAGCAATGGACGGCGAACTCGGCGACCACGTCCGCGCCGAGATTGCCAAAACGCCGATCTTCACCGTCTCGAAGATATGGGACAATGGTTTCCGCCACGTCACATCGTCGACCCGCGAAATCAAGGGCCCGTCCGACCTGAAGGGTTTTAAGCTGCGGGTGCCGCCCGCGCCTCCTCTAACTTCCCTGTTCAAGGCGCTGGACGCCGCGCCCACGCCGATCAATTTCAACGAAGTCTACACCTCTCTTCAGACCAAGGTGGTCGAGGGTCAGGAAAACCCCCTCGCCATCATCGCGACGACCCGGCTCTATGAGGTACAGAAGACCTGCAGCCTCACGGCGCATGTCTGGGATGGATACTGGGTGCTCGGTAACAAGCGCGCCTTCGCCAAACTGCCGACTGACATACAGGCGGTCATCACCCGCGAACTCGACAAATCGGCGGTTGACCAGCGCGCCGACATCGCGAAGCTGAGCGACACCCTGCAGGCTGATCTGAAGGACAAAGGCATCACCTTCATCGATGTCCAAAAGGACGAGTTCCGAAAGGCGCTCGCAAGCACGACCTTCTACGCCGAATGGAAGCAGAAATACGGCCCCACAGCATGGGACCTTCTGGAGAAGGTCTCCGGCAAACTCGGCTAACCAGGCAAACTGCAACCGTTGGACCCCCAAGCCATGAGCGGGGGCCCGTTTAACTGGAGAAGGCAGTAAGCGCCCCCAGGCAAGTCATAATTATCGGGAGGAAGGTTATGAACATTCCCAGCGAGACTACCGACCTTACGCATTGGGCTGAGGAAGCGGAACGAAGCAGGCCGATTCCGTGGCTCGAACGGCTTAACGATATGGTCGGCATGTTGGTTGAAATTCCGGCTGCGCTATTGGTCGTAGCCGAAGTCGTCGTGCTCCTCATGGGCGTGATTTGGCGCTACGTTCTGCACACGCCTCTTGTCTGGTCGGACGAACTCGCCTCTATTCTCTTCCTCTGGCTCGCGATGCTCGGTTCGATCGTGGCGCTCAGGCGCGGCGAGCACATGCGGATGACTGCCATCGTCGGCAAGCTCCCGCCGCATCTGCGCGCCTTCCTCGACCTGATCGCCATCGCTGCCGCGCTCGCCTTCCTGCTTCTTGTTGTGCGCCCGGCCTACGAGTTTGCCGAGGACGAGATGTTTGTCACCACCCCATCCCTGGAAATTACCAGTTCCTGGCGAGCCGCGGCGTTGCCGATCGGCATCGGATTGATGATTGTCGTCGGCTTTCTTCAGATATTTCGCTTCGGCCGCTTCCAGAGCAGCATCCTCGCGCTCGGGGCGGTGGCCGCCGTTGCCGCTATCACTGCGCAGTTGGGCCCCTATCTTCACGGTCTTGGGAACTGGAACCTGCTCATCTTCTTCGTCCTTGGCGTCGGCTCGATGGTGCTGTTGGGCGTGCCGATCGCGTTCTCGTTCGGTCTTGCAACCTTCGCCTATCTTGCACTCACGACCTCGACGCCAACCGTCGTCGTTGTGGGGCGCATGGATGAAGGCATGAGCCATCTGATCCTGCTTGCCGTACCGCTCTTCGTGCTGCTTGGCCTCCTGATCGAGATGACCGGAATGGCACGCGCAATGGTCGGGTTCCTAGCAAGTCTTCTCGGCCATGTCCGAGGCGGCCTCTCCTACGTCCTGATCGGTGCGATGTATCTCGTTTCGGGAATCTCGGGCTCGAAAGCTGCCGACATGGCGGCCGTTGCTCCCGTGCTTTTCCCCGAGATGCAGCGGCGCGGCGCGAAGCCAGGCGACCTCGTCGCGCTGCTTTCAGCCACAGGTGCCCAGACAGAGACGATACCGCCATCGCTCGTGCTGATCACCATCGGCTCGGTCACCGGCGTCTCGATAGCGGCACTCTTCACTGGTGGGCTGTTGCCGGGAGTCGTGCTCGGGCTGACTCTCGGGGCACTGGTCTGGTGGCGCTACCGTGACCAGGATCTGTCCGGGGTGCGCCGCGCCTCTGGTCGCGAGATCGGTAAGGCTTTCCTGATTTCACTCCCTGCGATCGCTCTCCCGTTCATTATCCGTGCGGCCGTGATTCAGGGCGTCGCGACCGCGACCGAGGTCTCCACGATTGGCATTGCCTATACGGTTCTGGCCGGGCTACTCATTTACCGACAGTTCGACTGGAAGCGCATCTATCCGATGCTGGTGGACACGGCCTCGCTCTCCGGATCCATTCTGCTCATCATCGGTGCTGCAACCGGCATGGCCTGGGCCCTCACGCAATCCGGCTTCTCAAGCCTTCTCGCCGAAATAATGAAGGGTCTGCCCGGCGGCATCCCGACCTTCCTGGCCGTCTCGATCCTCGCCTTCGTCGTGCTGGGCTCAGTGCTCGAGGGCATTCCGGCCATCGTGCTCTTTGGCCCCTTGCTCTTTCCGATCGCGCGGCAGGTCGGCGTGCACGAGGTGCATTATGCCATGGTCGTGGTTCTCGCGATGGGCATTGGCCTTTTCGCGCCACCATTCGGCGTAGGTTATTACGCGGCCTGCGCCATCAGCCGCATCAACCCCGACGAAGGAATGAAACCGATTGTCGGTTACATGATCGCGCTCTTTATTGGAACCCTCATCGTCGCTGCGGTACCGTGGATATCAATCGGTTTCTTGTAGGAGAGCTTCGGATGAGGAATGTCCGCGATCAGCGGGCAGCTCCTTGTTCTTCAGCTCGTCTTCGAGGCCCTGTGGATCGCTGGTCACCAGATCCTGAAGATTGCCGAAGGCAAAAGCTCAAGGGCGCCACCGGCCAGTTTATATGCGGTCCCCCTGGGGTTGGCTCCCCTTTTCAGAATGCAGCGGCCCTATCGATATCCAGCATGATGCTGGACTTGAACAGTTCGATTTGCGGCATGACCGATCAACCGTCGGATAATTCGGCTGATCCCAACTCCCACGCCAAAACACCACCGGCTTCTAGCTGTCGTCTATAGAAGGTCAGGCTGCCGCCGCTATGCGTGGTGATAGTCGCCGTGTCACGGGTTAGGGCAAGGAGCTTCCGGCCTTCAAGAAGCCAGAGCAAACCAGCTTGGGAGATCCGGGCAAATGGTTTGTCGCGGTTACAGCCGAACAGGTCCAGCGGACCCCATCCCAGCGCCCCTGCGCGAGCCGCCCAGCCGTCATCAAGGAACCGCCCGCAGTCGTCAATGAAGCGCAACCACCGCGTCGGCGGGATATCGCAGGGCGGACAAGCCGGATCAAGCCGCGCCAAGGCCTCAGCCCAGACCCTTGGAGCGCCGCCGTCACGTTCCGCGATGGCCGCCCGCTCCTCCTCGGCATCGTCCCAAATTTCTGCCGCCGAAGGGCTTGGCCCTGAGAGCAGCGCGAGCAGTTCCAGTTTCACCGTGCGAAGCCGGTCCACTAGATCGTTAGGCAACGGTACCGGCGCGGTCACCTTGAGTCGTTCAGGACCGACTATCCTCACGTCTCCGCCAGCAGCGCGGACTGTAGCGAGCGCGTCCGCCGCCGACGTCGTCATAGTTCTTCTTCCCAAGGGCCCGCAACCGTCACACCGTCACAAGGCCCGTCGTTGTTGGGTTGTGACGCATTTGGAACCGTAACATCGGGAGCCAGTGTGACGCTTTCAGAAGCGTCGTAAAGCCCGTCGTTATTGGCTTGTGACGGTGTGACGGTTTCGTTGGGCAGATAGCTCTCAAACGCATCCGCGAAATCTGCCAGCAGATAACCTTTGAAGGTGGCACCGCCGTGCCGCTTGGTGCCGGGAATGATCCCGAAGGGTGCAAGCAGCCGAGCAAGTGCTGCTGCCGTGATCGGCTTGCCATTGCGCCATTCCGACCAAGGACGGTTTTCCATCCCGCCCAAGGCGTCTGCTAGCGCAGCCGAGGGCAGCCGATCCACTCCACGAGCAGCGAAAATATAGCGAATATCGCCAAGGACCATACTGCGCACCGACTGGTCGTCCTTTGCGGTTTCCGCGGTTTCCGCGACGTTGCGGGCGATCCGAGGCCAATCGCCCCCCGCTTGATCGGCAACGGCGAGCAGGGGCCGCCAGTTATCGGCTGGACGGTTGACCAGCATTCCGGTGGTGGGATCGGACGCGGTTAAGGCTCCGCGGTTATCCGCTGCCCATCGAGCGATCTTGCGAGCGATATCTTTCAGATCTTGACATCGATCACTGCGGAAGGGCTGTATTTTCTCCGTTGGCTTCTTCCGGCGGAGGGATATTGATACCGAACGATCCTCCAGTGTGTCAGGTAGCCGCCCAATCATCGCAATGGCGGCTGGTGCCCATGTCGAGAACTGTCTCGGCTCGTGGTCTTCACCCACGGTGCGAATGATTTGACCTCCTTTTTTGTGTCCCGCATTAAGGATGCCGCGCAATTCCTCATTGCCCTTTAGGAACGTATCGGCTTCATCAATTAATAAAGTTGGCGATGCCATATCGACGGTGCGGAAGATGGCGGCGGTTGTTGCGTTCGATGTTGGCAAGGGCCGTGCAACCAGCTCTCCCACGATGTCGAGAGTGGTGGTTTTGCCACATCCTTTCTCTGGGGAGGTGATCGCCAATCGAGGCGAGTGCCCAAAACATTCATATGCGTGAGTGTGGACTACCCACAGCGCCAAGGTTTCGGCGCTCCCTTCAGGCAGCACAAGATGGCGTTTTACTGTATCGCGGATTTCATCAAGAAGTTCATGACCAATGACGGAACGGGGCCACGGCTCAATTGGAGGTAACTCAAGCGGTCGGCCTTGTCCTTTATTGGTCTTATCCTCGGCGCGAATCGCCTTAACCTCGACATCAAGCGCCTTAACGGAAATTCCAAGGTCCGCAGCAGTAGCTCTACGACGGCGGTCGTATTCAATGCCGGGCAATTTGGCGAGCCGTCTTATTTCGGCATCGTCGTCCCTGCTGAGAACGTCGGCGTCAAGTACGTCGTTGATGGCTGCTGTATCTTCTGGAAAAACGCAAAAATAGATCGCGTTAAGAACTTCCACACCGTGAACCTCGGCAAGATGACGCTCGGCGGTTTCTCGGATTTCTTGTTTGGCCTTCTCACGGAGGCCATTATCCTGTGGCACCTCTTGCTTTGCCCAATTGAGCGCCAGTTTAAGGACATCAAGCCCGGTACCACTTTTTGCCGCAATGGCAATTTTCCCCTGCCAAATGGCAAGCTCATGGTTGAACGCCTCCTTCTTGGTGTAGGTGCGAGGATCACGGTAAAAGGGCTCTTCGGTGAGATCATCGTCGCAAAAGGGATTTCTGGCTGACGGCGGGGACGAGCGGTCCGTCATGATCTTGGCGCAATTGCTGGCAGGGTTTCGGCATATCGCTGCAAGTCTCCGTACAAGATGACGGTCCTGCGACCGACCTTCACCGCACGGAGACTTCCCGCCTTGATCAAGGAATAAACTGTAGTTCTACCAACACCGAGCATCGCGCATGCTTCTGCGATGCCGAGCGCGAGGGGGGCGTTCGGCGTAACCATTTTCTGACCTCATCCGTTCACCGGCGGAATTCCGGCAAGTACACCAGGGCTTGCTGATGCGTGTGAGGTGATCATGCCGTTGACGGCGATACACAGCACAAAATTTAAGGCTTCAAGCGCCGATTTTTTGTTTCAAAATTTGAGCGCCGATACTTTGATCGGTTCGCTTTCATGCTGGCTCTGAGTTTATCCAGAATACTCTGGGCCGAGCGGCCTTTGTCGGCGGGAGGAAAAAACTTGGGCAAATATGGACGAAGTATTTCCAGCGCATCGGTTAAACTGCCCGACCATTGCTGCTGATCTTTCTTGCGGCAATTGGTAAAGCTGCCGCCGCCGATCCAAGCGTTTAGATATAACTGTTGGACAAATATATTGAAGGCGTAGTTGCCACCTGCTCCAGCACGCCGACCCTTCCTTCCCCAGATATCTTTTGCCCGTTGCGCCGCTCGTTGAGAAACCGCCAGAAAATCGCTTAGCTGTTGGATATGTTCTGCGAGCCGCTGATCCCGTTGCCAATGTCCCGGGGAACGATCAACAGCTTCGTTGAGGAAATCGTATGTGAACGTTTTTTCGGGATCACCGTTTGCGCTTTGACCAGCTTCAACTATTCCATCGAGTTCCGCAGTCAATTTATCCGTATGTATCGCAATCCGCCTCAAGCGTCCCAAAACTGCTCGATACGTTTTGGGTCCCCCATGGAATAGTTTATGAAAAATATGAGCTTCCTGAATAAGCTCTTTTATATTTCCAAAAAAAAGAGTTTGGCTTTCTGGCTTTATTTTTGCGAGCGCTGCAAGACGCCGTAGTTCAGCATTGGTGGGGAAACGGGATAGTTCCCCAGCCAGGCCCGTAAGGACGCTTCCCGTCCTATTCAATTGTCAAAGACCCAAGCACAGCAGAACGCGATCTCGCGACGCGACGGCGCCCGAGGTTTGTACAACACCCTCTAGCCAAAGGGTGCAGGGAAAGCCGGGTGCCTGAGCACACCCGCAGCCTCGCGTGCGAAATAAAAAGCACACGAGTAAGCACACCACAGGTTTGCCGGAAACGCCCGGCCTTCCCTGCGCAATGGTTTTAACGGTTTCCTTCGTGCTCTTCCCGGTGATCGGGCTTTCTTGCCACCGTCGCCCGTTGGATCATCGCCAACGGGTTTGATGCCGGCGTCGAGGCATCAGAACCACACGACTTCGCCGTCCGTCTTGGCGTCGCTCGTCTTGCGCCGCCACCGCGTCCACTGCATCCCGCACCCAACGTTCGTGACGATCGCGATACGTCCCTCTATTCGAGGCGGGATGGCGGGAATCAGTAAAGGTGTTTCTACCAACCCGCGAAGCGAAATATTTTTTCGAAAGGGGCTAGCCAGCCGGGCAAATCACTCCAGAGTTGGCACGAAAGCAACCGCCGAATTTTGCGCCAGTCCAGCACTTGCTTGCCTATTGGTCGCAGGGGCTAAAGGCAAGCTTCCGTCCTTTGACATGATCGGCTCAATGCGGACGATCATTGAACGGGCTGATGTGCCATCAGTTTTTGGACATCCAGTAGGAATAAACAATGCCTTGGGGTCGTTCGAATTTTTAAACTACACCGTTACGCTCGAAGAGAAAGCTTCGTTTAAGCTGCCTCGCAGCGTCATTCCCCCGCAAGTGATGAGTCGAATTGCTGAGGCTCAAAACTACGCGTTCAGTTGTTTTGTAAGCTCACCTGCAGATTCAAATCAGGCAGCCGCCTTCCATTACCTGCGCGGCAAGGTGACATACATCTATTGGGGTAAGTCCGGAGAGCCTCTGACGAACTTCGTCCTTCATAGAGACTTGAAGGCCATAGAGTTAGGTGAGTGGGCGTTGACCGAACTCGGCGTCAAATGGATTGGAAGCATTACTAGTCGCGCAGGCATTCCAGCCAACTATGGCATTCCGACCAATCAGTGGCAAAGATGGTCAGGTTGGTCCTCACCGCGGTGAAGCGCGGGACCATTGCCAGCCCCGCGCGGGCTTGCGCGGCAAAAAGGCGCTGGCAGCCATTCGCCCGCAACACACCAACATGGAGTATGAATAGCGACCCAGATCCAATCCAAGAGCGTTTGCGCATTAACGGGAGGGAAGCATGAGCAAATTTGCGATAGGGCTCCTCACACTGGCGATGTACGCAGCTTCGCTGCCGGTTGTTGCTATGATCACGCCGGCACATGCCGCGACGAAAAAGCACGGGCGACCCCACGTCAGCGAACCTTGGTATGCTGGTCATGCACAAGCGTTTGGCCCGCCGTACGGTCAGGCAGGCCCGATCTGCCCGGGAAACGCCCGAGGCATCGACTGCCAGGTGTTTCCTCCTCCAATCGAGGACGATCCTGATCGAAGAAAAGGGACCTGATTTTTCCTTTTCGGTCCCCGCCGTCCCCGAACCTTCAACATCGGCCTTGCAGGAGTTGTGAATTGCTGTGGAGCGCGGGACCGTTGCCAGCCCCACGCCCAGGCCGCCCGGATGCCATCCGCGCCCACCTGGTCGAGCTCGGGTTAAAGATCGCACGCTGTAGCACTTCGTTCTACCGATCGCCGCCATCCCTAGCGGCTTCACGTCCGCTTTGACCTGCGGAATTATGGGGCATGTTCGCTCCGGCCCGCCCGCAAAAGATCACCTTCGCTGAAATGCGCTCCTCAGGCGTGCGAGGGCTTTTGCGATGCAAGGGGCGAAATGCGCGACATCGGCGTGCACGGTCTCCTGATCTATTGCTCCGACTACAAGTGCTCCCATCACGTCGCGATCAGCGGCGATCATTGGCCCGATGATGTTCGGCTGTCTGATCCTCGAGCCACCTCGCGCCAGATCAAACTAGCTCACGGATCAGTGACTCGCCTTGATTTTGTGACACGTATCACCGCAGCCATCCGACTTTTTGCTTAGCGTTCTCCGATCTGACTGCAGCGCTGTCGATTTGGGGCAGAGCAATTGAAGCGGTTGGCACCCGCCGCGAAGGGACTGAAATGTTCGTACGCTTTGAGAGAATTTCAACGAAAACGATCCAGCCCAAGCCCTCTGACATCCTTCGCACAGGGTGTGCCCACTGGCGTTTTCGTACAGGTAAGCCACTTCATTTCGAGCTGGGAGGGGTTCCCATGACCAAGCATCGAAGGATTACCGGATTCGTGATTGTCGCTCTGCTCGCTATCGTCGCCACTACCGCCAACGTGCGATCGCACTCGCATTTGACCGGCCTGCTCACAGCGCCCGCGATGTCTTCGACGACCACAAATCGCTAGGCACCGGATCAAGGTCAAGAACCGCCAGCATCCGGCGATGAGCCGGGTGATGGAGGCGTTCGGCTAAATCGATCATGCGATGCAAGGGGCGAAATGCGCGACATGGGCGTGCACGGTCTCCTGATCTATTGCATGCGCCCGCCTTCCAGGGACCACGCTTGTGGGAGTTGAAGACTTGCACTTTGTCGCGTTGCTGTGAGGGCTATTGAGGAGACTAACTGAGGGGCGTGTCGGGCCGCTTTGGGTCATTTGCGATCGTGCTAACCGGCCGTTCGTGCCTGTTGATGTCCGCTTCCCTCCGAAAGCGACCGAAGCGCTGCTTTGCAACGAATTGACGCGATGGGCCACGAGGAGACTCATGCGCTGCAACCAACAGCGTCCCTGTTCGATCACGTCGCAAAAGCTCAAGGGTCAACTGAAGATGGACTCGTGCAACCTGATCGCGGATTTACATCGCGATTTTCGCCAGACGAGTACGCACAAGATCAATATGGCTTCGCAGCGTATACAAATTGCTTGCATAGACTGTTGGCAACTGCAGATGGTTCGCGCGCTGATCAATCTGATCCAGTTTCGCATTCAAAGCATTAGCGTCGAACCGTGGTCCTTGAGCCTCCATATCGCTCTCGATCGACCTGATTTCGTCATATAGCCGCCTGATCCTAAGTTGCATCGTCCAGTCGTACATCTGTGGCAGCAACTTGAACACCGGGTATAGCAACGCGGCCAACGGGATCAGTACGACAAGCGTCTTTTCGACTAATGTTGCGATCCAGAACGGAAGGTATCCTTGCAGAAATGGCTGTCCGGATCTGTAGAAACGGTGTGCTTCTCCACTCAGCGGAAGATCGATTGATTCGGCAGCAGGGAATTGTCCTGCCTTCTGGAAAATTCCGGGCTGCGAATGAATCTGGACGGCTGCATCGAGCAAAAGGTACTGCAAGGCAGAATGCAGGTCCGCACGCACGGCAAGACTGGCCTTCGGCGCCAACAGCACGACATCCTCTGGCGGGCGATCGGTCGACAAATCGACGACCCCGGCAGGCAGGACCAACTTATGCAGAAAAGGATAGATAGCGATTAAAGCGTCCGCATGCAGGTAGCTATCAGCCTCGATGCCTTTGGCATTGAGGAGAGACTGGATTACGGGAGACTCCCAGCCGGTCACAATGAACGCCGCATCGATGTCGCCGGCGATCAATTTCTCGGCCGCAACTTGCGGCGGAAATCCCGACAGTTCGCCTATAATACTATCGAGCTTGGTCCTTGATATTATTTGCAGCGCCAACGCTCGCCCGCCGCTTCCCTCAGGGCCAATCGAAAGTCGGCGGCCTCGCAACCCCTGCGCGCCTTCGTCGATCTCACCGCGGCGGAAGAGCCATAGCGGCTCGTAGAATATGGTGCCAAGCGATTCTAGTTCCGGCGATTCCTTCTTAGTCGTGGTGCCACCCTGTGTGAAACCTACACTTACTCCAGATTTGGAGTCGCGTAGCCGTCTCAGATTTTCGAGACTGCCGGTTGTCGGCTGTAGCCGCAGCTCGACACCTGCTCTGGCCAGGATTTCACGGTAGCGAATACCCAGTTCGTAGTTGGCGCCGCCCTCGGCGCCGGTCGCCATTACAATCGTGCGTGGCGGTAACGACTCAAAGACGAAGACCCCTGCGCCGAGCAAAATCGCCATTGTCACGGCAACCGAAAGGTAGCGCCAGAATTTGTGGACGCAATTTCCAATATTCATCGAGCGCCAATCCTCGATTGCTGTGACTTCGGACCCAATCGCAAGACGCCGAAAGAATAACGAAAGGCAAAACGTCGACCGGTCGCAATAGCTTGCGGCAGAAATAGCTTGGCGTGCATCAACGCAAAACACAACAGTAGCCGCGCCCGGGCCCGGCTTGCATCATCGAACTGAAAGGGGCGGACCGACCGTCTTCGACGGCTCGTAAATAACGCCGGCATCACATTGCACTGATCACGCGCTTTGCCCGACGCCGTCCGCCGGCCGCATGGCACGCCGCACCTCACGTGAGGCCTCGTAAGTCGGACTTCCGCTTTGCCCTCGAAAGCGGACTCAAGTCTGGACGTCACGCCATGTCCTCGCCAATTCGATCAGACAAGGCGGAGCGGCCGCCGGGGACCCGTGAACAATGGCTTGCCGTCACCAAGCACGACGGGGTGGAGGTAGATCCGCAGAGCGGCCATCTGCGTTCGCCCTTATCAATCTGAAATCAGATGAAACTCCTTGAGCAGCCCGCCGATTTCGGTGGAGTCGAGCTTCTTCGTCAGTAGTTTGCGCAGCAAGTCTGGCCCGGGGATGTCGATCTCCTTGCCGTCCCTCAGCCGAGAGGCGGCGGCGAGCAGCGTGCGAATATCGTAGGTCGAATTGAACACTTCCGGCACGCCCCGGTCGACATTGAGCAACGTATAGACGGCCTCCATCGACACGCGGACCGAATACTCCGTGGTGAAGATGCAGTCGCGCTCCTTCGACTCCGCGAACTGTCCGATGAAGGCGAAGTTGACTGATCCTGCCGGCACCACGTCCGGGCGGTCACCGGCCTGGCGCGGCATGAAGAAGGCAGTGATATAAGGCATTATCGTCGGAACGGTTTTTGCGCCGGTCGCGGCAAGTTCCGGGATCTCCTCCAGTTGCGAAGAACGTTGCCGCGCCGAATGCGGGCGGCCGCGATGAACTCCCGCCGCCGCATGCGCCCTCCTTCTAGGGACCACGCTTGTGGGAGTTGAAGACTAGCACTTTGTCGCCTTGCTGTGAGGGCTATTGAGGAGACTAACTGAGGGGCGTGTCGGGCCGCTTTGGGTCATTTGCGACCGTGCTAACCGGTCGTTCGTGCCTGCTGATGTCCGTTTCCCTCCGAAAGCGACCGAAGCGCTGCTTTGCAACGAATTGACGCGATGGGCCACGAGGAGACATCCTGCCATTCATCGATAACCTCATCGGCACTCGTCAGCAGCGTGGGGCGGCACGGATAGGCCGAGGGTCTTGGCCGTTTTTAGATTGATGGCCAGCCAGCCGACTGTGCTTAACTCGCCATTTGGCAAACGTATAAACAGGCTTTCCAACGCCCGGGAATTATTTACTGACGCTTTTCGCGGCATCCAATATCACATCCAACACTTCATTCGGTTTGGAGAGCATCGCAACGTGACTGCTCTTTAGGATCGTGGTTTTTGCATTGGCTCTCTGTGCCATTCTTTTTTCAAGCTCGGGATTGATGGCATTGTCTTCGGAAGCGACCACGTACCACGATGGTTTAGTTTTCCATGCGGCATTGACGCCGACATCACCGAATACTCTTTGGGAAGCGGGTTGCTGAACGGCGTACACCACATCCTGCTCTTTCGGACTCAAGTCCCCAGCAAACGCTTTGGCGACTCCTTCTCTCGAAACCGTTAAGTACCCGTTTGCATTCTGAATGAAACCTGAAAGGATTGTCGGAGCAACGCTCTCGGTTAGCGAAGCTGCCGTTTCGCCCTTATCCGGTGCGAACGCCGCGATATAAACCAGGGCTTTGACATGCGGATCTGCGCCTGCTTCGGTGATGACAGATCCACCCCAAGAATGCCCGACGAGGATCACGTCGCCGTCGGCACGGTCAATCGCTCTTTTGGTCGTCGCCACATCGTCTTCAAGGGACGTGGTGGGATTCTGTACCGAAATTACCTTGTATCCCTTATCCACCAGCGGATTGATTACCTTGTTCCAGCAAGAACCATCCGCCCAAAGTCCGTGGACAAAAACAATCGCAGGTTTTGTGTTCATACCAGTTTGTGCAAATGCGTTTGAACCCAGGAATAAAACGCTCACGAGTACTAGAATGCCAATTTTTTTCATATTTTCCGTCTCCCAATGAAAATATGTTTGGGTCCAAGGTAGGCTTAGAGAAAGGTCCTTGCAGCTCGCCGAGGCGAAACACTAGCAGTCGGTCATCGGCCTGGAGAGGCTGTCCTTTTGCTGCATATCGGGAGGCGCTGTGAGGTAGAGCATAACATTCCCAGCGCGCCTTCGCACGTCAGAAATGGGTCATTCTCGACCGAACCGGCCGATCTTGCCTGCCAGTCAATGTCCGTTTCCCTCCGACCGGCATACTATTTAGGTGAGCTCGCGATTTTGAGTGGAATGAGCAGGCGCGAATGCTGGCTCATCAGCGGCTCCTCGCATGACATCGGCCAGCAGGGCATAGGCGCATGACCAGGCCACCTTCACCTCAGGCGCCCAGGCCGATCCCAGTCCTTGCTCGAGCGTCCATAGCAAAGCAGCACCAACCGTATCATAATGGGCGTCCGTGACTCCGAATTGTGCATGGCGTCGGCCCAGATCTGCAATTGTCGGAACAAGCATCTCCAGATGATCGAGCCCCTGCACGACCATCGTCAGAGCCTGGATGAGCTTCCGCCGCTGGTCTGCCAGGCCGATCGTCTTGAAGAGTGGCCGCGCTGTTGGATCAATCTCGAAAAGCCGATCGTAGAACAGGCGCGCCGCCGCGTCTGCCATAGGCGCAACTTTCCGCCAGCTCTCTTTCACAAGTGCTTTCTGTTCGGGGGACATCAGTTGCTCCAACACGGTTAAAGTTCAGCTTGGCGGCCGGCATCTTCGGTAGAGGTGAAACGTCGCGGCCGACGGCAGGGACCGAGGGCCTCGATGTGATGAGCACGTAAACTAACTGTCGGCGAAGGCGTCGAGACACCGAGGTTCAGAAATCGGCAGCGCCAAAGGCAGCGGTTGTGCCGAGCTGCATTAGTGGTCTTCCGAAAAGGGTCGGCGCTTGGCAATAACATAGCTGTCGATGTGATATTGCACCAATCGCAATATTATGGTTCTGATATTGCGATGAACAATAACAAGAAGGTCGATCTCAACTTGCTGATCGTGCTCGATGCTCTGCTCGACGAGCGCAACGTCACACGAGCAGCCGCGCGGTTGGGCTACACACAGCCGACGATCAGTGGCATGTTGGCGCGCCTACGCGACCTCTTGGGCGACCCGCTGTTCGTACGCACTCAGCGCGGCGTGCTGGCGACACCGCGGGCACAGGCGCTGGCCGCTCCGTTGAAGCAATTGCTCGCCGACAGCCAGCGTCTCGTCGCACGCAGCGTATTCGATCCAGCCAGCGCTGAGGCTACGTTTAGGATTTCGAGCAACGACTACATACAACACGCTCTTCTCGTGCCGTTCGTAAAGGTGCTGAGGAGCGAAGCCAGACATGTCCGACTGGCCATTACGCCGCCGATCATCGAGGGCCTCAGCGACGCCCTGGCTCGTGGACAAATCGACCTGGCGGTCACCATTCCTGAGTTTGCAATGTCTGATCTGCCGTCTCGGTTGCTTTACCGCGAGCGCTATGTCGTCGCCGTTCGCCCCCAGCATCCGCTCGCGCGGCGTGGGGCAATGACCGTTGAGCGTTTTTGCAACTATGATCATATTGTCGTGTCGCCAACAGGCGGATCCTTCGAGGGCCCAACCGATCAGGCGCTTGCTCGCCTAAAGCTACGGCGCAAGGTTCGGTACTCCGTGTCGAGCTTCCTGCTCGCGCCGGAGATATTGCAAACGGACGATCTTATCGCACTCGTTCCGTCTCGCCTGTTGCGCGATAACGATAAGCGGCTGGCCGTGCTCAAGTCTCCTATCGCTGTTCCGGGTTTCGACGTGATTGCCGTGTGGCATCCGCGCGTTGACAGGGAACTAGCCCATTGCTGGCTTCGTAATCGCCTGGTGGAAATTGCCAAAATTCCGTGAGGTGGAGTGCGCGCGCTTGCCGATCGATGTCCCGCAAGAACATCTCTGTGCGTGTCTGACTTTTACGAGGTTATCGATTGAGCCGCCGGTGCTACGTGCCACTTGATGTCCGCTTGGACCCGAAAGCGATCAAAGCGCTGCTTTGCAGCGAAATGACGCGATGGGCCATAAGCAGACCATCCACTGGTCAGGCCCTTCGAGCAGGGATCGTAAACTGAAAAAGAGTCCCGTGTGGTTGACAAGCGGTGGCCCACAGGCGTCCGCCATGAGTTTTGATGATCGACCGGCAGATCGACAGTCCCATCCTCATACCCTTCGATTTCGTGGTGTAAAAGGGATCGAAAACGCACTCCAGATGTCCCGCATCGATTCCCGGCCCGGAATCGCGCACTGCCACGAGTACGCCGTTGTGGTCTTGCTCGGTGCTGATCAACAGCTCTCGCGCCCCTGCGTGGCCATCGCCCATTGCTTCGACCGCATTCAGCAGCAAGTTCATGACCACTTGTTGCAATTGCACACGATCGCCGTGAATAGGAAATAGTGTCTCAGCAAGCCGGGTCTGGACCGAGACGCGATTTTGGATGATTGCATTCCGCGCCAGGTCCGTCACCTCGTTGATCGCCGCATTCAGATCAAAGTGATCCTTTCTCGGCGGCGTTTTTTTAACTTGATCGCGGATGCGGTCGATGATTTCTCCGGCGCGATTGGCATCGGCCACGACGCAATCGAGCGCCTCCCTGACCTCGGCCAGCTCAGGCGGTTGCTCGTCGAGAAAATTCAGGGCTGCACAAGCATTGTTGCACGCGCTGCCGATCGGCTGCTTGATTTCGTGAGCCAGCGAGGCCGTCAGTTCTCCCATCAGGCTCAAACGGTTCATGCGGGCGAGATCTGACTCCAGCTGCCGCAACCTCTCACGCTCGTCTTGTGCGCGCTTCCGTTCTGTCACGTCGACGCATGTGCAGATGACCTCGAGTAGCGCGCCGAGTGGGGAAAATTCATGATAGCTGTTTGCTTCCAGGTATTTCACCGTTCCATCAGGCAGTAAGATTCTGAACTCCTCAAAGAAATCCCTTTGCTCGCTCAATGCCTGCTGGACTACTCCCCACAGCCTTTCTCGATCGTCTGGGTGAATGCGTCCCCACATATCTTCTCGGCTTGGAAGGCCCTGCAGCGGATCCAACCCCCAGATCCGGTAACACTCGTCCGACCAATACAGAAAACGCCTCGTTGTCCCGTTCATGACCCAAGTACCGGTTCGGTTTAGCCTCTGTGCTTGCGCAAACCAGGCTTCGCCACGGCGCAATGCTTCCTCGGCGCGCTTGCGTTCTGTCACGTCCATCACCGCTCCGACAATCTCCAGATTGCCGGCCGCATCCTTCAAGGCGTATCCCAGGACATGCACGAACCTGACTGAACCGCCCGGCATCAACAGACGATGCGCAATGTCGACCTTGCCGCCACGCGATGCGTCGTCAATAACCTGGCGCACAGTCGCGAGGTCGTCGGGGTGAACGCGCTGCAGCACCCGTTCCAAGGTCGGTTTGACGCTCGAGTCGTATTCAAGAATGCGAAAGGTTTCGTCCGACCAGTGAAAGTCGCCGGTGGAAGGCGTCCAGCCGAAACTGCCTGTGTGACTCAGATGCTGTGCTTCCGCCAGATAGGCTTCGCTGCGGCGCAGCCGCTCTTCGGCCTTCTTGGCTTCATCGACGTCAATAGTCAGGCCATACCACTGGATGACTCGCCCCTCTCGGTCACGCATTGCCTCACCGCGAGTGCGGTGCCAACGAAACTCGCCGTCCGCCCGACGCACGCGGTGTACAGTCTCGTAGGAAGTTCCAGTCTCAATTGCGTGATGGAAGGCCTTTAAGGTTTCTGGCAAGTCGTCCGGGTGCACGAACCGCTGCCAACCATGATTCTTAATAATCCTCATATCTCGCGCCGATATAGTCCAAAATGCGCTGATTGGCATATGTGTTTTCGCCATTGAGCCCCGTCGCCCAGACGAGGCTTGGTACCGTGTCGATGATTTGACGAAGCTTGTATTCGCTTTCCCGAATGGCCCCCTCCGCCTTTCGTCGATCATCAATATCGACTTCACCAGCCTGGTCATCGGAGGAACGGCGGCGGCGCATGGTTGGCGCAGCGTGGCGCTTCCGCGTTTCCGCCTTCTGTCCCGGCCGTTTGCTGCTTGCTCCGGAGCGCATCGCCTGTCCCAATGCAGGAGGACGCTACTTTCAAACCGGGATTACATCAGAAATTTGTGGGCGGCGAAACAGGGTCTATCGGTCAATTTGCGACTGCAAAATTCCTGACTACCGATGTCGCACAAGGGTTATTTGCGACCGATTCAGCCGATTTTCCCATCGGTCCATTTCCGCTTTGCCTCCAAAAGCCGACCTAGTAGACCCACCGGTGATACCTAAGAACGGGCCGGTTGAAGTCTGCCGGATCGTCCCGTCGCATTGAAGATTTTCAGCGTCAAGCGTGACGCAATAGTGCGTGCGTCCTCACCTTCGGCCAATTTGTGCTCGATCTTGTCGCCTTCGACGTCGCAGATCGGAATGCCTTCCCGATCCGTCATGGTCACGACGCCGGCCTCGACCGTGAACCAACCTTCGCAGACTCTTCCGCGGTCGCCAGGACCCCGGCAAATGATTGAGCGCGGCTGTCCGACTTCGGGAACCCGACACTGCCTTCTTGCATTATCTCCTGATGCGCGAGGGCTTGGCCATGAAACAGGTTTTCGATCAGCTCTTGAGATTCTTGCATGACGGGATTTCGGCGATCTTCCGTTTCGTCGAACTCATCTGGTCCTGGTCGGTCGATCAGATCAGCAGATTGGCGAGTGTGCCCTGGCAGCAATGGCCGCTGTGGAAGCAGTTACTTCTGGTCCTGATTCTGGCAGGAGTAGTCTGGGCGCTTTACCGAGTGGGTCGCGAGCTGCTATTGGCGGCCGCGGCGATATTGGCCGCTTTCGCAGATCTGCTTGGCGTGCTGGTGCGAACCCTGCCTAGTGTCGTGTTGGCTGGCCTTATCGCGCTTGGAGGCGTTTGGGTCATTAATCACCTTGACAACTCGTTGGTGCGAATGCCGACCTGGCTCCAGGCCGGCGATCAAACCAGCCTACCTGAGAATCGCCAGAGCAGTCCGCCTTCGGGCCAGCAAAGCAATTCGCCACAAGATCAGAAGTTTTGAATGACTTGCGAGCCCGCTCCAAGACGCGGCTGCGCGTTCAAGGGCGAGCTGCTCTCAGCGCGGAAACAATCCGTCGATTCGAAACGAGTAGCCTACGCCGAGAACGTAGCTTGGCGCATTGTGGTTCAGCCCGATCGCGAAATGGAAATCCACCTGTTGACGGGCGGTCAGATGGTACAAGCCTCCTGAATTGAGCGCGAACGAGGGACCAGCTCCTGCGGGGTAATCGCCAACATATTCGGTAAACAAGCTCATCTTTTCCGAGAGCTTCTTTTCAACCACGAAGGTCGTCTCCGTGATCGGAGTCCCGGTCGATCCGGCAGGCCGGAAGAATTCGGTGAGCATTCCACTCACACCCCACCCATCGTGCAATTCCCACGACCAAGGGAATTGCAGATAGGGCTGGGCTCCACGGCCGGCTATTTCAGCAGTGCCGGTTGGCAAGAAGACCCCCGCGGTCACGGACAGATCGATCTTTCCGGGCAGCGGGCTGATCTGCCATTTCACGGCGGGAGCGACATCCGTCCAACCCGCACTTCCGGAAGCCTTCACGCTTGCTAAATAAGAGGGCACATCGACCAGAATTTCCAGGCATGGCGCAATCCCGAGCCGCCAGCGGGTGTTTGTGCCATCGATTTCCCGACTACCGTAGCGCGCGCCTGAATTGATTCCGTTTTCGCTCTGGAAACTGCCGAAGGGCACGACCACGCTTGAGTTCGTTACGTCCGGCCGGTCCGTCGCGATTTCATCGTCAGACTGCGGACATTTTTCCGCCTCAGCGCGTGCCTCGGCCGCGGTGAGTGCGATCACCGCACCCATGAGCAGAGCACAAAGAAATCTTCGCCGCCATTCGACGAGCCACAATTGGGGCGAGACCACGGTTGACTACTCCGACACTCTGGCAACGCTCCCGCTCCGAAGCAAAAGACATCGTCGATCTCCGATTATTCCGTCGGCTGCTTTGTTTATTCCTGTCGCTCATTTTCGTCGTGAAGCAGCACCCGGCGATACCTTCAACGGCATGCAATCGGTTTGATCCAGCCCTACCGGTTCTTCTCTTTTCTATTTGCAAACATACGCTTGAGTGATCTTGCAAAAGCACACGCTGAAGTGATCGCGCCGGAAGCCTCGCTGAACAATTCGCGATGTTCAGTGTTCAAGGGAATTTCGAAATTCAAGATGGGGTCTGCCTGTCAACGCACCCGGCAAGGGTGCTTTTGCCGGAGCAGATCGAGATGAGAAACGGTTTTGACGTCTCAGGGAAATTGACCAACGGACCCAAGGACAAGGGGAAACGCTTCGATCAAACAACCATCCTGCTGCACTGGCTCACGGTGCTTCTGATTACCATTCAGTTTGCCACAGCGTGGCTGCGCGGAGCGGTTCATCATGAAACCAGTCTGGCTGCAGCTATTTTGACGATCCACCGAACAGCGGGCACGCCGACATGGTTCGTCGTTCTGATACGACTCGTCTGGAGGCATCGCTTCGCTTATTTGCCGCCGTTTCCGGAAAGCATGCCGAAACTGCAACAAGCGATGGCGAAGGCGAACGAATATGGTCTTTACGTGCTGCTCTTCCTGCAGCCCATTACCGGTCTGTGCGGAACGTTGCTTCACGGTCAGCCGTTTCAGCTTTTAGTCTGGAATATCCCCGCGTTGGTGGCCCCGAACCCGGAGATCCGCGTTCTGTTCGTCGAGGCTCATGAGTTCGGGGCCAAAGTGCTGATCGCGCTCATCGGGCTGCACGCAGCCGCTGCGCTATTTCATCAATTCGTGTTGCGTGATGATGTGCTGCAACGGATGTTACCCGCGACCTTACCGTTAGCGCGAGCGCGCAAACCCAAGGCACAGCTCGCCATTAGCGACGCCGAGTAAGAAGTTAACCGAGTTCGGTCCGGTCCCTCGCACCAAGTGGTGTTCGGATACGGTTTCGGTTGTGGGCTCGCTGCGCACACGCGAGGACTCATTTTTCGACTTCACCTCCTCACGCTCCCGTCATTTGAGCCTGCGCGACGCGTTGGTCCGCCAGCTGGACGGGAATACCGCGACTCGCCTTGCGCTCCTTCGAGCCTAACTCGCAATTGCGTGAAGCTGTCGATTGAATCTTTTCCAGTTGCCTTCTGCTCAACGCCACCGCCAACGGATAACGCCACGAGCGTTCGTCCCTTGCTATGTCAAGGGACATTCAACGAGCGTTACCAGAGAAGAGGCGTCGGTTGGAAATTTTGACGGAGCTTGTCGAGTCCGATCAACGCGAAACTGTTTCAGGTTTCGTGCGCATAGGCGCTCACAAGTCAAACCGGAGAATCAAATTGACCAAGAACAAAATATTAGGCGCCACGATGATTCTTTCCGTCACCGTTGCAATGCCGGTGTTCGCTCAAGGGGCGGGTTCGACGCATCTGCGCCGGGCGCATAACGAGTTGAGTGAGCCGATCCGTGCCAGCGCGCGAACGCGGGCCTGGTCGAGGATCGACATTGCCGGCTCGAGTGAAAGAGACCCGTCCAGAGTAGGCGGCGAGGACGCCGATTTCCGTCCCTCCGGCAACTGAACAAGAAATCCCGGGACATTGGGCACCTGCCAGGAATGCTCCATGTCCCGGTTAGGTGCTTGCTGACCTCTGGACCAGCATCCGGATCAGCATCGATTCGCGCCACCGCAACGGCGCGATGATGGATATGTATGAGTCTTGCAGCTAGACGTGCGGGATGTGCGTCAGCGCGACTGCATAAGGGCTGCGGCTCGCGCTGACGCAACGGGAGTGACAGCGGCCCATCACACCGGAGAGTTCCTGAAACCCTCGTGGCAAGTTCTTTTGCCGTTGTGCGCGCCTGTTGTTTCAACATTTATCCTTGCGTCACCCAATCCAAGCTGTGATGCAAGAAGTACGGTTGTGATTGTCGCAAGGAAAAGGCCGCTCAGTGCGGCTACTCTGTCGATAGCTTCCGGGTTTTGCCGGGTGACCAATTTGGTTGTATCCCGTTTTCCGGCAACGCCCGGACCGCCTGCAGGCCTCGTGACGAGCGGCGACAGTTCGGCATGCCTGGGTGCCAGCTCTGCGGCCGCGACCACCGTCGCTCCAAACATTGAAAAGGCTGCAACAACAGCGATTCTCTTCATTTCCTCTCCGCGTGCGAGCGACGAGCAGCCAGATCAACGCCGGGCGAGACGCCACCATACGGGAGGCCCGCACACTCTTTGGCGCCAGACAGAGAAGGCTGTCCAGGGACAGCCTTCTATCGCGGGTCAACGCCCTATTGCGCGAACTTGTAGTCGAACCGTACGCGCGCGACGTCGGTCGTCAGCTGACTGCGGATGGTGCAACCGGCTGCAACTCCGCACGCGCTCGTTCCATTGACGTTTATGAGCGCAGCATCGTGGTCTTCATACACGGTATGAAGGAATTCCGCGCCAACCGTCCAATTCGGGCTCACCGCGAACTCGACGCCTGCGCCGATAACGCCTCCCCAACTGGTCCCGTTGCTGTTGGCATTGGGTCCGCCGGAGAAGCCAAAGTTGCTGAATGCGACTCCGGTTTGCCTGAGATCCGCCCAAGCGGCGCCGCCCGTCACGTAGATCAAGGCGTTGCTCATGACCAGGCCGGCCCGACCCCGGATAGTACCACTGACATCTGCCCTGTCGCCGACCGCAAAAGAGAAGCGATCACCAGCGCCTATCACCGAGCCCCTAAACGTGCTGTTTCCATTCACGTCCGCTTCGATACCGATCAAACCGGCGCCGAATTGATAGTTGTAGCCGATTTGCGCGCCGCCAGTGAAGAAACCGTCCGTCGCCGTGGAAGAGCCAAGAATGCCGGGATCATCGAAATGAGATGAAGCAACGCCTCCGCCGACGTTGCCGCCGATGTAGAAGCCCGTCCAGCTATAGACCGCGGCCTGTGGAGCCTTGGTATAGGCAGCGGCGAGATCAGCCGCCATGCTTGCGCCCGTAGTCGAAATAAATACCGCCGCCGCAGCGGCCAGAGTAGCTCTCATTGGAATTTCCCCAAGGTTGCACTGAAACGAGATCAAATCCATACGGGAGCTACATACTGAGGTTGCATCGACGCAGCAAAACACGATTGCTTAAAAAGCTCGCGCAAGTTGTTCACCGGCTTTTGACGTTCGGAGACGGAATATCCGCTCGCTTCAGCTGTTAAACGGGCAACGTTGCAATTTCGGATCATGGTCAGCTGTTCAAACCAGCCGTGAGCGAAACTTCGCTGCCTTAGCAATCAAAGCCGCAGCGAGGCTTACAAAGATACCGTGAGAACCGGAAGACAAGGCAAGGGTCGTCAACGATGGGCATTCGGACCATATTGGCCCAGATCCTAAGTCGCGAGCTCCATGCGCGAGGCAGCGCCTCGCTATCCGACCGCGACTGCGAAGCCATCGTATCCGCCCTGTTCGAACGCGCGGCAGAACTTGCGCAGATAACCAGTTGCGCTCAAGCGTTGACGCAAGTGCTCCAGGCACTACCAAATCCGACCGAGGAGTCGGAAAAGCCAAAGTAAAGAAGCCATCGACCCTGGCACAGTTGATTGCCGGGCTCAGACCCCGGAATCAAGGAGACCGCGAGAGTGCGCAGGTTCGTTCGGGGCCTTGCCAGAGGACATCATCCCTCGGGCACTCCGGCCAGGCGCATGCCGGCATAGAGCCGTTCGCGCCCGGCCAGAAACATCGGATTGTCGCTTGGTTGCGAAGCCCGCAAGCGGCGGATCGTGAAGCCGGGGTTGAGCGCAAGTCCCGCGGCGGCAGCCTTTTGTGCTTCATCCACCAAACCCTGGTAGCCCAGCGCGGCGGCGAGCAAGAAATGCGATAACGGGGAATTGGGATTCGCTTCAACGCTTCGCCCAACCCAAAAGGCGGCATCCGCATACTCACCGAGCTGTATCTTGGCCGCTCCAATAAAGTGCATCCAGCGGTGGGCAAAGATATCGCGGGGAGACAAACGAAACGCCTCAAGTATGTGCCCCTCGGTCTCGGCAGCACGGCCCAGGTAATATTTGGCCATCCCGATAACGGCATGAGCGTCGGCCAGTTTCGGTCGAGCGCCAATGCCTGCTCGCATGCTGCTATCCCTTCGGCAGAACGGTTGGTCATATTGTAGACGGTCCCCAGCACCCTGTGGGCCAAGGCCCGGTGCGGGTCCAGCGAAAGCGCTCTGATCGCATTTTTTTCTGCTGCCGAAAGGTGCGTGGGCCGGTCGTCGGTCAACAGATAGGCGCCAATGGTTGCATCGACGCTTGCGATGCCGACCGGCGCCCCGACGCTCTGCGAATCGATTGCCAAGGCACGCTCGAAAAATATACGGGCGCGGCTCAAGTGTTCGGGGGTCGGTCCCTGGTAAGTGGCGGCGAAACCCTGAAATACGAGGTCCAGCACATCGGGATTGCGCAGGCGTTCGGCCCGGCGCGCCTCGGCCAGAACGAGTTGGGCATCAAGCGCCTGGGCGAGCCTTGATACGATTTCGTCCTGCATATCGAAAAGATCGGCGAACGGCTTTTCGAAACGCTCGGCCCAAATGTGCTTGCCGCTTTCCGCATCAATCAGCTGCACGTTCACGCGAAGGCGCTTGCGACCCCGTTGTACCGAGCCCTCCAGCACGTAGCGGACATTCAACTCGTAGCCGACTTCCCTGACGTTGATGGCCTTGCCCTTGAACGTGAACGCGGTGTTGCGGGCGATGACGAAGGAGCCGTTGATACGCGATAGGTCGGTCGTCAAGCTCTCCGTCACTCCATCGACGAAATGGTCATGTTCGCAATCGTCGCCGAAATTCTCGAACGGCAGCACCAGTATCGATAGATGCGGCGCAGTCGTTCGGCCGCGCATCGCGAATTTCCTCGTGCCTGCGGCTTCTCGGACCAAGGCGTAAGCCCGTATCGGGCGCGCGATATTCTGAAACCTCTGCTCTCCGAGATCCTGGAACTCAACCGCGAGCTCGCCTCTGACCTGATCATACGTTGAGGACGTTATGCAGATACCGCTTGGCTCCGCGATGCTCTCAAGCCGCGCTGCTATGTTCACCACGTCCCCAAATACATCATGCGGTTCAACAATTACGTCGCCGATATTGATGCCCACGCGGAAACGGATGCGCTTGTCTTCCGCGTCACCGATTGAAAGTTCGTCGACGCGATTTTGAAACTGCAGCGCAGCCCGCATCGCTTCGATCGCGCACGAAAATTCCGCCAAAAACCCATCGCCGGTGTATTTCACGACACGCCCGCCGTGCTCTTCGATCGATGGATAGATGGCGCCTGCCAGGATTTCGGTCAGGCGTATGTGCGTTGCCTCTTCGTCATCATGCATAAGCCGCGAATAGCCCGCCACGTCGGCGGCCAGTACGGCTGAAAACCTGCGTTCCATCTTGGCTGGGCGCTCTTGCATCTTGGCAAGTGAACTCGGCGTTCCTGCGCGGGGTCCATTCATTGTGACATCAGGAGAAAACCGGGAAACAGGCAACATTGCTCCTCTAACCCCGGCTCTGGTCTCCTCGATGCGCAGGCAGGGGCAGTTCGGCGAGTCTTGTTTCGAGTTTGATTGCGACCGACCGCCACATCGCTGGCTCTTCGCCCTGAAGCCGGCAGCGCGCAGCAAGCAGCTTTTAGACTTTGAAGCCCCAACGGGCTGTTGTTGTATACAATGATGTCTATCAGCTCAATTGAAGGGCAGATTGGGACCTGCCAACATACTGTGATCGATGCTGAAGGCGTGTGAGACCACATACTTCGCAAGAAGACTTGGATACCTGCGTCTATCAACACGAACTCTTCGACGTTCGAGTCATCGCCTGGGTTCGATTCCCAGGCCGACCGAGGAATTTCAAGCTGGATGATCCGATCGGCTACCGCGAGAGAGGTGTCGATTTATTCCGCACCGACGGATCTCGGCCGCCACGCCTAAGCCTTGTCCAGGTCGAGCGATCGCACCCCGAATTTCCGGGCCGAGGCAAACGGCGCGGAAAGAAAGAGCAGGAAGAGTGCCTGATTGGATTTGTATCTTGCGGCGGCTCGGCTGTTCTCTGAATCTCCCATCACCACCTCGCCTTGAGCGGTGCACACGCGCCACCGCCATCTCCGGCCATGCTTTTTCAAGGTGGTTTCGAAAATCGAATATTGATGGGGCATGCCTGTCGCAGCCGAAGAAGGCTTTACATGAATCAGCCGCAGGTAATTTAAGGAACGAATGCTTCATTGTCATGACCCAGATGGGTTATGCGACGGCGGATGATGTTCGTTCAAAATCGACATGGCAAGTGTCTCACGTGAGCTGAGCAATCAGGCTGACCAGCTCCGATTGGCGGTGGACTCCGGTCTTGGCAAAAATCGATTTGAGCTGATTGCGTGTCGTCTGCTGCGCAACGCGCAACTCCGCAGCAGCAGCTTCAATCGAAAGGCCGCGTGCAAGGAGTGCGGCGAGCCGTGCCTCAGCCGGCGTCAAGTCAAGTGCTTGCGCAAGAATGTCCTGATCCGCCTCGATCCGTGGCAACAGATTGTCCAGAACGAGAAGCGCGCGGGCTCCGAGAAAAACATTGCGCGCGGCGCCTGGCACGGGCAGCACACGTAAAATAACCGAACGCTTGTGCGTGCGCCTGATAACAATGGATTCCAGCGACAACGGCTCCGTGTCGGGCAGGGAACGTATGATCTGGACGAGGCGATCGATCTGCGCGGCGGCCCGCCCGTCCCGGACAACCAGTCGGCGATCGCGAATCCTGAGATCGTCATCAAATCCGGATTCGGCTTGCGCATTCGCGTGCAACACGTAACCCAGCCGGTCGAGCACCAGCACGGGCCGCCGCACGAGGCCGAGAACATCCGTGATCCCTGACAACGCGACCCGGCCCACGGCTGCGGAAAGTGTCGCCACCTCGCTCATTCGCGCCGACAATGTCGCAAGCGATTTCTTGTCCTGGCGTTCGAACGAACCTTCCCGCTTTGTCCGCTGAAATACGAGGGCCCACAGAGCCTTCTCGGCCCAAAAGCCAATTCCGGCGTACCAGTGGAAGCCGAACGGAAACAGCGCTTCATTATGCATGGGATCGCGCAACATCTCTTCCGGCGTCAGCAAGTCCTGGTTGATGACAACCACATCGCCTGCGAGATGTCGCGGCACTCCCCTAACAGCACGCAGATCTTTTGCATGCCAATTGTCGCCGAAATAGACGCGGAGCGATTCCTTCATCGATGCGGTGTAAGGCACGTCAGGCGTCCGAATATCGCCTTGAAGCAGTACCGCGCCGGTGGAGCCGGTTGCCGCGCAGAGGTCGTCCATCACGCGGATCCAGGCTGCAGGATCAATCACAGCCTCTTCCAAACGGGCAGCCGCCTTCGCCAGCAGTTCGACATCGATTTGGCTCGTCACGACGCCCATCTAGAAAATAGCGACATCGTGTAAGACACCGAAGTTTGGCTATCAAAACCAACATTGCGGAATGTTGATCGTCATGCAAAGCGCGCTCCTCAATTCCGAATCGTGAACGCCTGGTTTGCCCATGAGGTCGGTAGCCAGATGTGGAGTTTCCTTTGGTGATCGCGGCTGGCGGTATTTTCTGTTTGGCTCAACGAAATATGCGCGAAAAGGCCTGCGGCAGTTTGCCGGTAGCGGCGTACACTCTTAGGAGCCGTCTCTGCGGCCCCACGGATCAAAAACTTCCCGATGCGATCTTTTCGTCAGACGAAAGCACTCAGCCCGGTGATCGACTTGCCGACGATCAGTGTATTCATCTCCCTGGTGCCCTCGTAGGAGTAGATCGCTTCTGCGTCTGCCACGAAGCGCCCGATGTGGTTTTCGAGCAGGATGCCGTTACCGCCGAGCAGCTCGCGCGCGTAGCCCACGGTCTCGCGACATTTGACCGTGCAGAACGCCTTCGCAAGCGACGCATGCTCATCGCCCATCACGCCTTCGTCCTGGAGTTGGGCGAGACGCAGCATCATCGCTTGTGTCGCCGTGACGTTGCCGAGCATGCGCACCAGCAAATCCTGGACGAGCTGGAATCCGCCGATGGGCCTGCCGAACTGTTTGCGCTCGGTTGCATAACGCAAGGCGTGCTCGTAAGCGCCCATCTGGCAACCGACAGCAAACCATGCAACCCCGGTACGGGTCATCCTGAGGACTTTCGCGGTATCCTTGAACGTGTTCGCGTTCTGCAGGCGATCCGTCTCAGGCACGCGGCAATCCTTCAAGGTGATCAGCCCGTTCTGCACAACGCGTAACGCCATCTTGGTTCTGATCTTCTCGACCGAAAAGCCGGGATTGTCCTTTCCCACCACAAAACCCTTGACCTGGTTCGACCCCTCTTCCCGCGCCCAGATCACGTTGATGTCGGCGAATGTGGCATTGCCGATCCATTTCTTCTGGCCGTTGAGGATCCAGCTGTCGCCCTCTCGCCGGCAGGTCGTCAGCATTCCGCCAGACGTCGCCGATCCCACCAGCGGCTCCGTCAGGCCAAACGAACCGATCTTCTCGAAACGCATCATGGCCGGTAGCCAACGCTGCTTCTGCGCCTCGTCGCCGCACAGATAGATCGAGCCCGCCGACAGCCCGGTATGCACGCCCCAGAACGTCGCCACCGATGCATCGACCCGGGCCAGCTCCATCGCCACGAAGCCGTTCAGGATCCAGCTACCACCCGCCGCGCCATAGCCCTGGTAGCCGACCCCGCCGATGCCGATTGCGGCCATCTTCGGGATAATCGCGAACGGGAATTCGTCCCGCCCCCAATACTCTTCGATCACAGGGGCAACAACACCTTCCGTGAACTCGCGAACGCGCCGGAGCACGGCACGTTCCTTGTCGTTCAGGATGCTCGCGATCCTGTAGAAGTCGCCGTCAATCGGCGGCGGCTCGTAATGCGGCTTTTCAGCACGAGTTGACTGCGGGTTCGCCATGGGTTCCTCCCTCATGCTTGGCGAGGTGTGGTCTGATATCTCGGAGGCTTCGGCAGGACAATCACCTCCTGCTAGTGGCGTCCGCCTTCGGACGTTGGATTGAGATTTCCGAGGCGATCCGTCGCCCGCGAAAGCCGGGACGATGGCCCGACCTGCCGGCTCTCATCGGTCAGAAATGACTCGATGATGGCGGCTGTTTCCGCCGGCCGGGTCACCATGAACAGGTGCCCGTCATCGATCATGCGGAGCTCGGCGTTCGGGATCAGGCCTGCCAGGATACGACCATTGATCGGAGGGACCAGTGGATCGTCGCTGCCCATCAGGACGAGCGTCGGCTGCGGCAGCGACCATAGCCATGGCAGGCTGGTCCAGCCTGCCATGGCTAGAAGCTGATACAGGTAACCCAGGTTGCGTGCGCCATGCATCGCGTCCGCGTGCCGGCCGATCACTGACGGGTCAAAGCGAAACGCTCCTCCATAGATGTCGGCCGCAATCCTGTTCATGTAGTCCTTGTCGGTGTAGCGGCGCGGCGTCGCCATCTTCCACAATACCGACGGGCTTGCCGGCACCATGGTGACACCAGGCGCCGTCGCGGCCAGCACCAGCCGCCGGCACAGCTTCGGATACTGATGCGCGAACTGCTGCGCGATGCCGCCGCCCCAGGACACGCCGGCGACGTCGACCTGCGCATAACCCAGCGCCGTGACAAGACCGGCAGCAAGCCGCGCCAGCCTCGAGGGACGATATGGCAGAAGCGGCCTTGGCGAACCGCCGACACCAGGCACGTCAAAGATCACAGCGGTCGTGGTCGTTAATGCTTCAAGGAACGGCTTTGCCAACTCCCAGTTGGCGCCGATCCCGTTGAACAGCAACAGCGGCGGCCGGTTCGCCTCGCCATGTCTGATCGCGACCTGAAGCAGCTGACCGTCGATCGTGACTTGCCGGTTCTCGATCGCACCCGGTGTTGCGATCACAACCGGTTCGGCCTTGTCGCTGCTGGCGAGATTATCACTCAAAGACGTAGGTTCCCGGGGCGGCACAAAGGGTTGGGTGGCGCGCGCTGCCGAGCGAAGCGGGCGCAGTTACCTCGTCGCCCGAGCGCGCATACAGCCAGTCGCGCCAATCAAGCCACCAGCTTCCCTTCCGCTTCTCGGCCGAGGCCAGAAATGCGTCTGGCGCTTGCGCATTGACCGGCCCGATCATGAAGGACGCCTTCGGATTGGACGGCGGATTGAGAAGGCTTTGCAGATGTCCGCTGTTCGAAAGCACGAAAGTGGTGCCCTCGCCCATGATCTGGGCCGTCTTGTAGACCCCCTTCCACGGCGTGATGTGATCGGTGATGCCGGCGACGACGTAACTGTCGGCTTTGACCTTGGTCATGTCGACGGTCTTGTTGTTCAGCGTGAGCTTGCCGGGGTTCACAAAGGGGTTGGTGAAATACAGATCGAGATAGTCGCCGTGCAGCGCCGCCGGGAGGCGGGTCGTATCGGCGTTCCAGTAGAGGATGTCGAAGGCCGGCGGCTGGTTGCCGAGCAGATAGTTGTTCACCCAGTAATTCCAGATCAGGTCGTTGGGCCGCATCCAGGCGAACATTCGCGCCAGATCATGGCCGTCGACGATGCCGCGCAGCCGCGAGACTTCCTTGGCCGCGCGCATGGTTTCGGGCGTCATCAGGCAGCCGAACGTGCTGTCTTCGGCCGAGTTGGGATCGAGCAGGCAGACCGCCAGCACCAGGTTTCTGATTTTTCTCTCCGCCGCACTGCCAAGTGTCGCGAAATAGGCCGTTGACGTGATGCCGCCAGAGCACGACCCCATCATGGAGATGTCTTCGCTGCCGGAGATTTCGCGCGCCGCGTCGACGGCCTCGTCGAGCGCAGCGACATAGGTATCCAGTCCCCAGTCGCGATTGGCCGCAGTCGGGTTGCGCCAGCTGACCGCAAAAGTCTGGATTCCGCTTTCGAGCAAAAAGTGGACCATGCTCTTGTTCGGAGACAGATCGAGCGCGTAGTACTTGTTGATCTGCGGCGGTGTTACCAGCAACGGCCGCTTCCGCACCGTCGCCGTCACCGGCGTGTACTGGATCAACTCGAGCAATTCATTGCGCAACACGACCGCGCCCGGGGTGACCGCAAGATTTTCTCCGACCTTGAAGGCACTCATGTCCACCATCGACGGCATGCCGCGATTGCGCGCCAGATCGTCGAAGTAGTTCTTCAGTCCCTGCCAAAGGCTTTGCCCTCCGGTATCGACGAATTTTCGCACCGCAGCCGGGTTGGTGAGCATCGAATTGGTCGGCGCCACGGCGTCGATCAGGATTTCCGTGATCAGGTGGGCGCGCGCCTTGTCGATATCGCTGAGACTGGTCTTGTCGACCAAGCCATTGACCGCCTCGCCCCACGCAAGATAGGCCTTGAGCAAGCCGCTGTGAAACGAGCTCCCCTTCCATGTCGGGTCGGAAAATCGCTTGTCGCCGGCCTTTGGAGCGCGTTCGGATTTGCCGGCCATGATGGAGCCAAGTTCGCCGACGAAGGAGAGCCACTGCTCGGTTGCGACCCTCGGTTCGCGCATTAGCGCCTTGAACAGGATGCCGGCGCTGTCGACCAGGTCCTTGCCCTGGATGCCGACGAGCGGATTGAGCGCCAGAGTGTTTCGGGATGCCGCCTCGGACATTTCCGGGGTCGAGGATGCCGCGCTGCGATCTTCCATGTTCATTGCATTCATACTCCCTTGGCGGGAATCAGAAGGGCCAGGGTTTCAGCGATCAGGGCAGGCCTCTCTGATCCCTCCACTTCCAGCGTGTTCTGGGTCTTCATGATCACCTGGCCACCTTCCCTCGGCTCGATCCCGGCAAGCACGACCCGCAGCCGTACGCGCGCGCCGGCCGGGACCGGTGCCAGAAAGCGGACCTTGTCGATCCCGTAGTTCAGCCCGGCGGCGGCGTCGATCGGAATGACGCCGATCTGCATCGCCAGCGGCGCCACCATCGCCAGCGTCAGATAGCCGTGCGCAACCGTGCCGCGGAACGGACTTTCCCGCTTCGCCCTTTCAACATCGACATGAATCCATTGATGATCGCCGGTGCAGGCCGCAAACGCGTCGATGCGCTGCTGATCCATCGCAACCCAATCGGAAAGTCCGAGTTCCTGTCCAATTCTTTCGCCCAGACCGGCGAGGGTGAGCCCGCTCATGTTTCCTCCTCGATCCTTTCGGGGTTGCGTTCGAACAATCACATGTCGCCGTACCGCTCGCGCAGCTCCTTCTTGTTCATCTTGCCGACACTCGTCTTGGGAATGCCGTCAATGAAGAGGATCTTGCCCGGAATTCCGTATTTCGAGATGACGCCCTTGTCGGCGAACACCTTGAGGTGATCCTTGATGGCCGCATCGCTAACGCTATCGGCACCCGACGCCTTCTTGACCACGAGCGCCAGCGGCCGCTCGCCCCATTTCTCGTCCTTGACGCCGATCACCGCGGCCTCCGCGACGCCGGCGCATTGCGAGATGAGATCCTCGATCTGCAATGACGAGACCCACTCTCCGCCGGTCTTGATCACGTCCTTGATACGATCCGTGATGTGGACACAGCCGTCGGGGCTGACCACTGCGATATCGCTGGTATGCAGGTAGCCGCCGGCCCAGAGTTCCTCCGAGGTTTCGGGATTGTTGAAGTAGCCCTGTGTGAGCCAAGGCGCACGAAGCACGATTTCGCCGGGGGACTTGCCATCATGCGGCACGTCCTTCATGTCGGGGTCGACGATGCGGAGATCCACCAGCGGCCCGGCCATGCCAGCCTTGGTGCGCACTTCGACCTCTCCGTCGTGATCGCCGGTGAGATCCTTTGAGCGGACGTGGGAAACCGCCGCAAGCGGGCCCGTCTCCGACATGCCGTAGCCGGCGAATATGTCGATGCCCGCGGCGAGCGCCTGCTTGGCCAGCGCCTTGGGCAAGGCCGAACCACCAATTACCATCTTGAGACCGCTCAGATCGACATTCGCTGCAGCGGCAGCATTGAGCAGCATCTGCAGGATGGTCGGAACACCATGGGTGAAGGTGACGCCCTCACTCTTGATCAACTTGACCAGCATCGCCGGCTCGTAGCGTCCTGGATAGACCTGCTTGACGCCCGCAAGTGTCGCCGACCATGGAAAACCCCAGGCGTGGACGTGAAACATCGGCGTGATCGGCATGTAGACGTCATCGCGCGAAAAGCGTCCCTGCAGCCCCGCCATACCGAACAACGCCAACCCACAGATCGAGTGCAGCACGAGCTGCCGGTGGCTGTAATAGACTCCCTTCGGCAGTCCGGTTGTGCCGGTCGTATAGAAAGTGGTCGCTTGGGTATTCTCGTCAAAGTCGGGAAAGTCGTAGTCGGGCGAAGCCGCGGCAAGCAGGTTCTCGTACTCGCCGAGGAACGACAGACCGCCGGTCTGAGGCGTGGACCGATCCGACATCACGATCAGCCGCTTGACTTTCGGCAAATGCGCCTTCAGCCCCTCCAGCAGCCCGACGAATTCATCGTTGACAAGAAGCGTCGAGGCGCCAGCGTGGTCGATCGTGTAGGCGATCTGTTCGGGTGACAGACGAACATTCACCGTCTGCAGCACCGCGCCCATCATCGGGATCGCGAAGAACGCTTCGAGAAAGCGGTGGCTGTCCCACTCGAGGACGCCGACGGTGTCGCCGGGGGCGACCCCCGCCTTGCTCAGCGCCGAGGCGAGGCGGCCGATCCGCTCTCTGATCTGACGATAGGTGAAACGCTTCAGGTCGCGGTAAACGATCTCCTGGTCCGGCGCCTGCACACGCGGCGTGTGCCACAATTGCTTGAAGATCAGCGGATATTGATATGCAGATTCGGCGGTCTGAATCAGCCTTCCTGCCATGGCGACCTCCCTCGACGTTCACTCCCTCCAGCTGCAGCGGCATCCGCAATTCCAAGCGAGCGGATCGCCTGATCTGCCGTCCTGTCTCAAGACAGCGCGCCGCGCGACATTAATCCGAAACGTCGCTTGATGCTTGAGGTTTGTGAAGGTCCGAAACGGCCATCGACCGGGTCTGAACCGGACAAGCGTCCTTCGATGGGATCGCTCCTGCCGAAATTTCACTTTCTGTCCTGCCCACTCTTACGCACCATTGCTGCGCTGCGTCAAAGACATTCGAGCCGACCTGCCTTGGGTTGTCCCGGGAACCCGGTATGTTCGTAAGGTGTCCCCGCTTCTGCTGCTTCAGAGAAAGGCCGATTCAATTGCAATCAATACGCCGCAAGAATCCTGTGGTCCCCCGAAGCGCAGCGGACACGCTGTCTGTCGGTATTGCCGACAGAGTCTATGAGTCCACCAAGCTGGCCGCGATCTACGACATGCTGGCAAGTCAGGGCTGCGCCGCCGACGCCGTGCTGCGTGATGCGAACATCGCGCCGCGGGACGTCCACTCCCCGCAGGCGCGGATTTCATTGCTGCAACTGCTGACCGTCTGCCGGAACGCTGTCCATCTGTCGGCCGATCGGCACTTGCCGTATCGCATCGGCGCTTCAATTCACATCTCGACCTACGGGATGTACGGGTATGCGATCCTGTGCTGTCCGGACTTTCGCAAGGCTATGGATTTCGCAACGCGATACCACACCCTCGCCGCTCCGCTGGCCTCCATCGAATTCGGCGAAGAGCGGGGGTACGCGAGCTGGCTGATCGAACCAAATTCGCACGCGTTGGGCGATACGGCTCTTTATCGGTTCATCACCGAGATGCAGATCGGCATCCATATTTCGCTGATGCGCGACATCATGGGCCCGACTTTTGCGCCGTTCGAGATCGAACTGAAATATTCGCATGCTGCAGATTTCGATCTTCCCCTGCATCATGTCGGATGCCCCATACGTTTTGGTCGGCCGGTCAATCAGATTGTCTTTCAGTCGAGATGGCTGGATCAGGTTGCCGGTCTCGGCAACAAGACGACGTATCCGACCATCGTCGCCCTATGCGACGACTTGCTTGAAGATTTGAAACTGCGGATCGGGATTGCCGGCAGGATTCGCGCGATCCTGCTCCGCGATATCGCAAACCCTCCAACCTTTGAGGCCACAGCGAAGCTTCTCGGCGTCAGCGACCGCTCGCTGCGACGACAGCTCCAGCTGCAAGGTTTTTCGTTTCGCGGCTTGCGGGATGAACTGCGGACCCAGATCGCGTTAAAGTATCTGCGCAGCACGAATCTGGCCAATGAGGATATCGCGCTGGCGCTCGGCTTCAGCGACGCTGCAAACTTCAGGCGCGCTTTCCATCGTTGGACGAACAAGGCGCCGAGCGAAATCCGGAGCCAGTGATGGCGGCCCGTCCCGCTTGCCGCGCCGCACAGCGCGAGTTACGCGCCACGCATCGGTTGCGGTGGACTCGCTCAGGTCGGGAAACGGTCACCAAACATCGGCAGACCACTAACGGATTCCGCCCGGGTCGCCTCGTCCTGAAGAACGTCCCAATGTTCGACGAGCTTGCCATCTTCGAAGCGTACGACGTCGGCGGCGATCCATGACCTCGGACGCCCATGGCCGGAAAAGCGCCCATGTGCGATGACATAATCACCTTCGGCGAGGATCACGTGATTTTCGTAACGCAGAGTGTCTGGAAGGTCGCGAATAAGGTTGAACAACCCATCGCGGCCCGGCGGAATATGTGCGCTATGTTGAATATAGCGATCCGACCAGAAACGCTCCGCGGCAACATAGTCGCGCTTGTTGAACAGCGTCTCGAAGGCTTTGAGCACGAGCGCCTTATTCTGCGCGGGTGACGTGGTGGTCATATCCGTCCTCCATGAGGAAGGAGCTCAAGCCGCCGCGCCCGCAACCCCGGATTTACTTCCGGACCAGCGGGATCTGCAGGTTAGTGGGGCGGTTCTGCTCCGTATCAAAGCCGCGGCCGTCGATATTGCGGGCGCCCCAGAACAGCAGGTCGCCTCTGAGGTAAACGAGGTCGTACTCCCTGAAATTCGTCCCTTCCTTAAGATCAAAGGGAGCGAAGGTCTTTCCAAAAATGCTCTGGCGTGAGTTGACCGCCCATGGGGCGTATCCAGCCGACGCGACCTTGTTGAGTACATCGGCAAATCCCTGCGCGAGGGGCGTCACCTGGTAGGTTTCATCAGCAACGAAGTCGACCTTCTGCGCGCCCGGAGCGATTGGATGGGGGCCCTGCCACAGCATATGCCCGGCGATCTCGATCCGGGCAAGCGGCACGGCACCGTAAGGGTCGGCCGAGTTGATGATCTCGAGCTCGAATCGATCGGACGGCTGATACCTGAAAGCGCGCTTGAGATAGAACGGCTTGAGCGAGCCGTCCGGGTTCTTGCTTGCGCTGGGCCGCACCTCCGGAGCGATGCTCTCCCAGTTTCCGAGCATGACCTCCTTGACTTTCGTTACGTCTGTTTCCATCCCGTTTTCTCTCCGTTGATTGCCGGGCGACTGCGCTGCGACTCCGCCAAAGCCTGTCATCACCAGAAGGAACAGCACCGACGCGCTCATACCCTTACGCATGCGCAAGCTCCAGTAGGGATCAACGCCCTCACCCCGTCCTTTGAACGGCGCTGACGGCCTTTGCTGAATGACGACCCATCGGCCCAGATGCAGTGAACAAATACGATGCCAGGTTTGGTTTGCTTGGACATTTTCAGACTCGTTCTCGCGGAAGCTATCGGGCAATCGGTTTGGCTTCGAATGACACGATGTTGCCCATCCATACGCTGTGCGCTTGAGCTGCGCCAATGACGCAACGACAAAGCTGTCACACGCGCCTTTTGCTCGCCGGATAAACGTTCATGTCGTTCGGAGCATCGCCGCTTTCGCAAGTCGGCGGCATGACAGCTTCATCGCCCAGCCGGACCGGACGAAGCGAGGCCGCAATACGCTCTGCCTACCAGGCAGACCTCCGCGAACATTGCCTTTTGCTTATAGAGATCGCTGGTCGGCTTGAAAAAGACTTTGTAAGCTGGGCCCATGCCTGCGAGATATGGGAGGTTGTGATGGAGCTCCGGCATCTCCGCTATTTCATCGCCGTGGCTGATGCAGGCAGTTTGACCGTTGCCGCCGAGCAAAAGCTCCACACTTCTCAGCCATCACTCAGTCGCCAAATCCGGGACCTCGAACAGGAAGTCGGCGTTCAACTGATAAATCGCAGCGCTCACGGCATTGAACTGACGTCGGCCGGCAAGGCATTTCTCGACCATGCACGAACGGCGCTCCTCCAGGCAGAGGCAGCAAAGGAAGCAGCGCTGCGCTCGGCTCACCTGGCAAGACCGACATTCGCCCTTGGCTTTCTTTCGGGGAGCGAAATCGGCTTGTTGCCCGAGGTGAGCCGCATCCTTCGCAAGGACTTTCCCGGCATTGAAATTCGCTTGTCCAGTGATTACTCCCCTGCACTCGCCAAGGCCTTGATGAGGGGCAAGCTCGAAGCAGCCTTCATGCGGCTGGAAGAGCACATGGGGGATTTGGCCTTCAGGCGCGTGCGCACGGACCCGTTGATCTTCGTTTTTCCGAACGACCATCGCCTTGCTTCGCAAGAGGCCGTGGCGCCGGAAGAGATTGCGAACGAAGCTTTCCTCCTCCCTTCCAACACCGCGCCGGCGGTGCGCCGTGTCGTTTTGGAGTTTTTCGCCCAGGTGGGCGTCGATCTCAAGCCGGAACATGAAGTGCATAATGTCGTCCATGCAATATCAATGATCGCATCGATGCGCGCAGTGATGCTGCTCCCGGCCTACACCAAGCGCTTTCTGCCCGATTCAGTAACCACCCGTCCGGTGAAAGGAGAAGCGCCCACGCTTGACCTGATCATTGCCTACTCTCATGCGAACACTTCGCCGATCTTAAAGCTACTTCTTTCGAGGGTCGGCAAGCTGGGGGCGGCGCCTTCGTGAGGCTCCTTTGGGAAGCTGATTTTCGCAATTGCAACAATTTCCGCTTCGAGTCGATCGGGTTGAAGAGATTGAAGATGCTGACGAGGCAAATTTCTCGAAAAGCTTGCTCACATCTGCATGTTGCCGCCTTGGGCGCATGCAGGACTGTTCCCTTTACCCTGCATCGCGGCCGGCAGCAAAGGCCAGCCTCCCCTGACAACGACACGGAATCTCGAGCTTCCTCGCGGAGCCAGTCGTTCGACAAGCCATAATCGACTGAGAGATCCGTGCTAAAAGAGATGCAGGGGGCGCCTCCGACCGCAAGAGAGGCCTGCGATGGCACTCAAAATCGAAGACTATGCCATGATCGGCGATTGCAAGACCGCAGCCCTGGTCGGCCGCGACGGTTCGATCGATTGGCTGTGCTGGCCGAGATTCGATTCAGCCGCCTGCTTTGCTGCCCTGCTCGGCGAATGCGAAAACGGACGCTGGCTCATCGCTCCGAAAGACGAGCCGATCGCCGTATCGCGACGCTACCGCACCGGCACGCTGGTCCTTGAAACAGAATTTCAAACAGACAGTGGTCGAGCGACGCTGGTCGATTTCATGGTACCAGGCGACGGCGCTTATCTCGTGCGCATTGTTGTCGGTCAGCAAGGCCGGGTCGATTTTCGCAACGAATTTGTGTTGCGCTTCAACTATGGGGCGACGGTGCCGTGGGTCAACCGGCTGGATGACGGCGGCATCAGCGCGATCGCCGGTCCGGAACGTGTCGTACTGCGTACCCCGGTCACGCTTTATGGCGAGGATATGAAAACACTTGGTGAATTCGCGATCGAGGCCGGCCAGTCAATCCCGTTCGTTCTCTCATACGGACCGTCGTTTCAGGATCATCCGCCTCAAATCGATGCCTTCGATGCGCTGGAGCGGACGCAAGCATTCTGGCGGGAATGGAGCGACCGATGTCCGCAGGTCGGCCCTTGGACAGAAATGGTCAAACGGTCGCTGATTACATTGAAAGGTTTGACCTTCGCGCCGACAGGCGGGATGGTCGCCGCTCCCACCACCTCGCTGCCAGAGCTTATCGCGGGCGTGAGGAATTGGGATTACCGGTATTGCTGGTTACGCGACGCGACCTTCACATTGCTCGCCCTGATGTACCTCGGATACTATGACGAAGCGCGTGCATGGCGCGACTGGCTCACTCGCGCGGTTGCGGGCAGCCCCGAGCAGGTGCAGATCGTCTACGGAATAGGAGGCGAACGCTGGCTTCCGGAGCTGACCGTTCCCTGGCTCGCCGGCTACGAAAAATCCAGCCCGGTGCGAATCGGGAACGCCGCCTACAACCAACTTCAGCTGGACGTTCTGGGCGAGGTCGCGGACGCGCTGTTCCAGGCCGGCAAGGTGGGAATAGGTCTGACCGAACGTGGCCGCGCCCTGCGACCCATCATCCTGGAGTACCTGGCCAGGGTTTGGCGCGATCCGGACGAAGGCATTTGGGAGGTTCGCGGCGGACCGCAGCACTTCGTCCACTCGAAGGTCATGGCCTGGGTCGCGTTTGATCGTGCCGCACAGGGATTCGCCGCCGAAGGATCCTCCGAGACCGCCCGACATTGGCGGGCTGTAGCGGACGAAATTCGTGCCGAGGTGTGCGAGCGCGGGTTCGACCCTGATCTCGACTGTTTCGTGCAGACATTCGGCTCGAAGCGGCTCGATGCCAGCTTGCTGCTGATCCCGCTCGTCGGCTTTCTGCCACCCGACGACCCGCGCGTGAAGGGCACGCTCCGGGCGGTCGAGGAGAAGCTGCTGGTTGGAGGCGAGTTCGTTCTGCGGTACGAGCCGGAGAATCCCGGAGACGGCCTGCCGGCCGGAGAAGGAGCCTTTTTGGTGTGCAGCTTCTGGCTCGTCGACAATTACATCCTGCAAGGGCGTTATACAGAAGCCCGCGGACTCTTCGATCGATTGTTGTCACGCTGCAACGACGTGGGTCTGCTCGCCGAAGAGTTCGAGCCATTTGCCGGCCGCATGCTGGGAAATTTTCCGCAGGCCTACAGCCATGTCGGTTTGATCAACTGCGCCTTGAATCTCAGCCGCAAAGCCTGTCCCGCCGAGGAGCGCGCGGAGACGGGGTCGGCAGTGACGGCCGCGATGGGACAGATATAGGGTCCCGGACTGGTTCAGTGCTTGGCCTCGGCGCTGTTCTTCGATTCGTCCGGCCGCTTGTCGATTAGTTCCGCCGCGGCGTGCTGCACTGCTGCGCATGCGTGAGCGCACCTATCTCGTTCTCTCGCCGGATTCCGAGCAGGTGGTGACGATGAAGGCGGTGCGGGTGCATTGCCATTCCGCTCCCAGGAGCGGTTCAGATACATCACGAGGATGGCCGACACCTATGGCGGCGGCCACAAGCGCTATCGCTACGACCGCAAGCGTTCCTGATCTTTTGAATTTCATGATACTCACCGATGTCTCGCGGACCGCGTCAGCCTCAGGACCGACCTGGCCGACGCTCAGGCGTCTTGTTTCGGAACGTACTTGCCGATGACGCACTTGTAGCCCTGCAGTTTCCAGTCGTGATATGGGCCATGGGCGAGCCAATCGGCAATGCCGATTTGCCCGTTCACCTGACAAGCAGCCATGCTGATGTTGGACTGCTCACTGTTGGTAACGACTTTTTCGAGGCACAGCTGGCTGCTGTTGCAGAGTATGGCGACAAGTGTAACGAGCATCGTGCCCTTCCTTAGTGGCAAGGAGTGAACGTTTTCGCGCTTTTGCGCGCGGCTCAACGTTCAAAAAATCTAACCCGATTGAAATCGGAATTCGATTGTACCGAGGTAGGCGCGTCTATCTCGAAGGGATTGCAACGCTATACCAAGGTGTATTGCTGCCGTTCGGGCCACGTCAGCCATCAATCAAGGCGACTGCGATACGGCGAAAATTGTTCAACACCCGGTTGGCGGCGCAACGCCCGGCGTGGCCGCAGCGCCGGTCGCGTTTGCCGGAGCCATCATGGCGGGATTGGCCAGATCCATCGAAACGCTTTCATTGCATGCTGCCGAATTCGGCGTCGGCATCACGGTCATCGCAGGCTCGATGCTGGTGCCGGCGAGGCTGGCAGTGGGGGACTGAATCGTTCCCGGCGGCGGGCTTGCCGGAATATCTGGAGTGGTGAGCGGCATGACGGTGGCGCTGGTCAGCGCGTTACCGGGAGCCGCAGTGCACGAAGTGCCTGATACCGGGTTTCCGAGCACGCCCGTGCCGGCGACCGTTCCCGTCGTGCTGCCAGTGATCGAGCCCAGGATCATCACCGGCGCCGCCGGCGGCAAAACCAGCGGCCGGGTCGTGAGCGCGGTCGTTGGCGCGGTCGGCGACGCCGGCATTGTGGTGGTGCTCATGGGGCTCATCGACGAGGACATCGGGCTCGACGAAGCGCCTGCGCTCGAGGACGTCACGCTCATCACCGACGGCGAAAGCGTAAATGTCGGCGCCGAGCAGTTCACGCTTGTGCCAGGGATGGTGGGATCTTGCGCAAGGGGTGACGCAGCCAACGTGGTCGCCGGAGCTCCGGAAACGGTGGCGGGAGAAAACAGGCTGGTAAATGGACCGGGTCCGCTCAAGGGAGACGACACAATGGCGCCCGGAGTCGTCGGGATCGCCATTTGCGTCGTGCCCAGGGTGGAAACTTGCGCCAGGGAGCTGCCGCCGCCGAAAACGAGTATCGTCATCACGCAGAAGAAAGTACGCATGTCGAATTTGCTCCGGCGCGCAAATCTCGCCAATTGTTCACGAACTCGCGGGCTCGGGCTGCGGCGCCACTCTGGCTCCGTCAGCAAGGTCCACCATCGGATTGAGAACGACCAGATCGCCGGCCCTAAGTCCGTCCTGAACCAGAACCTGCTTTCCGAGGTCGCGTGCGATGACAATCTTCTGCAGGTGAACGGTGCCGTCCCTGACGACCGCGACATGCAACCCATTCTGATCAAACACGACCGCGTCGGCCGGCACCACGAAGGACGGCGTTTTCCGCGGGATAAGCAGGTCCACGATGCAATAGATTCCGGGACTGAGCATGCCTTGCGGATTCGGCACGTCGATTTCGGTCAGCAGCGTGCGGCTGCCAGGCTGTAATGCGTGCGCAATGCGGGTCACCGTACCGCGAAAAACCCGGTCCGGTATCTCCGGAACGTGCACCACCGCCTTGACGCCGGGTTCGACCCCGAAGGCTTCGTCCTGCGGCACATACAGCTGGATGCGGATCACGTCGCTGTGCATCATCGTAAACATCATCGTCGAGCCGGCTTGCGCCAGGCTGCCATTGTCGATGTAGCGTTGCGTGACAATGCCATCGAAGGGAGCAACGACGCGCTGATACGCCTTTTCCTGGCTGAGGACCCTGATCTGCGCTTCCTGCGCCACAATATTGGATTGGGCGACGCCTACGGCCGCCTCTTGAGCCGCCAACGTCAGCCGGTCGTTGTCGCCCTGCTGCTGGGTGAGCCATCCCTGCTTGACCAGACCTGAGTCACGGGCATTGGTGACCCGCGCCAGCTCATGGCTGGCCTCGGTCTGGTGCAGCGTCGCCTGGTACTGCGCCAGCGTCGCCTGCGCCTGCGAGATCTGATGATCGAGTTCGGGCGCGGTGATTTCAGCAAGCAGAGTACCTGCCTTGACCTGATCCCCGATGTCGACATGGCGCTTCTCGATATAGCCGCTGGTGCGGGCGAAAATATTCGCCGCCTCGAATGCGGTCGTCGTGGCCGGCAACGAGACGGTCATGGTCCCGTCGCTCGGCTTTACCGCCGCGACGCGCACCTTTGGCACGAAGTCGTGGAGTTGTTCGGCCGTTGCCGCCACACTCTGCGCACCCCTGTAGTGCCGCACGGCGCCTGCGACCAGGCTTCCGGGCAGCAGCAGCAGCATTGCGGCCGTCAAAACGGAGGCGCCGCGGAAACGCCGCGAAGATTTTCTGTCCGTACTTTCCTGGACGGCCCCTGAATCGCGACCGGCCCAAAGCGGGCCGACCGCTCCCTCCGATAATGCCTGCTTGTCGCTCATTCGATTGGTCCTTCAAACACGCCGTGATGAGATTTGCCGTCATTCGTCTTTCGCAACATTGCGAACAGGTAAGGCACGATCAGGAGCGTGGTCGGCGTTGCGAACAAGAGGCCGCCGATTACGGCCCGTGCCAGAGCCGCATTCTGTTCCTCGCCCGCGCCACCGATCGCCATCGGAATCATGCCGACGATCATTGCTGCCGCAGTCATCAGCACCGGCCTTATCCGGGTGTGGCCGGCGCTGAGCGCAGCTTCGATCGCCGAATGACCCGCGAGCTGCTGTTCGCGCGCAAATGTCACGAGCAGGATGGAGTTGGCGGACGCAACACCCACCGCCATGATCGCGCCCATCAGCGAGGGAACGTTGAGAGTGGTTCCGGTGATGAAGAGCATCGTTACGATCCCGCAGAGCGTGAGGGGCAATGCGAGGATCACCACGAACGGATCGCCGAAATTCTGATAGTTCACGACCATCAGGAGATAGACGAACACCGCAGCGAACACCAAACCGATGCCCAGGTTTCGGAAGGAATCGTTCATGCTCTGCACCTGGCCGAGAACCTGAATCGTGTTCCCGGGCTTGAGTTCTTTTTGAAGTGCGGACTTCACCTTGTTGATCTCGGATGCGACGCTGCCAAGATCGCGTCCCTGAATGCTCGCATAGACCTCGTACACCGGCTGGATGTTCGACTGATTCGAATTGGTCGGAACGCGATCCCGCGTCAACGTGGCGACGTTGCTGAGCATTCCCGGCACCGGCTGGCCGCCGACCGTCAGAATGCTGGAAACCGGCGTGTTATCCAGCGCATTCAGCGAATTGACCCGATACTCCGGAGTTTGCACGGCGAGATAGTATGGAATGCCTGACGACGGATCGGTCCAGAAATTCGGAGACACCTGCACCGACGAAGAGAGGCTGACATTGATGTTGGTGGCCACCGTGCTCGCGTTGAGTCCGAGCTGCGCGGCGCGCGTGCGGTCGATCATGGCGTAGAACGCCGGCCCATCGGTCTCCTGCTGAAGATGGGCGTCGACGATGCCGGGAATGTCGGCGATGCGCTTGCGCAATTCCTTCGCGACCTGCAGGTTATTGCTGCCGTAACCGACGGTGCGGACGTCAATTTGCGCCGGCAGTCCGAAGTTCAGGATCTGGGTCACGATATCGGCGGCCTGGAAGTAGAACACCTCCTCCGGAAACGCGGCCGGAAGGATTTCACGCAGCCTTCGAATGTAGTCCGTGGTCGGTTTATGGCCTTCCTTCAGCCCCACCAGGATCACCCCATCGTTGATGCCGATCGTCGATCCGTCGGCGAACGCCAGATTATAGGCGCGGGCCGGCAGACCGATGTTGTCGACGATCAATTGCCGCTCCTGTTCGGGAATGACCTCACGGATCTTGTCTTCCACCGCCTGGAAGATGTGCTCGGTATTTTCGATCCGCGTCCCTGCGGGCGCGCGCACGTGAAGCTGGATCTGGCCTCCGTCGATGAAGGGGAAGAAGTCGCGGCCGACAAAGACCGATAAGGTGCCGCCGAGAGCCAGGACGGAAACGACCGCAATCGGTACGATCGCCCGCCGGCGGAGCAGCGCCGCCAGCAACTTGCTGTGGCCTGCCCGCACCTTTTCGAAGGCATGTTCAAAGGCCAGCGAGATCCGGGCGAACAAGCCCGGCTTTGTTCCCTCGGGCGCCTGATGGTGTTCGCCCTTCAGCAATAGCCCGATCGTGATCGGCGTCAACGTGCGGGACAGGCCGTAGGATGCGAGCATGGCGAACACCACCGCCAGCCCAAGCGGTGTAAACAGGTATTTGGCCGGCCCATCGAGAAACACCACCGACGTAAACACGCAGCTGATGGCGAGCGTGGACACGAGCGTCGGCACGGCAATTTCAGCCGCACCATGAAGCGTCGCCTGTGGCAACGGCATGTGCTCTTCGGTGAGCAGCCGATGGGTGTTCTCGATCGTCACCGTGGAGTCGTCGACGAGGATGCCTACGGCGAGCGCGAGCCCTCCGAGCGTCATCGTATTCAGCGTCTCGCCAAGGAAATACAGAACGATAAGCGAAGACAGGATCGCCAGCGGGATCGAAATCATCACGACCAGGGTCGAACGCCATGAACCGAGAAAGACCAGGATCATCAGCGCCGTCAGGCCGGCGGCAATCGCGCCCTCGCGCAGCACGCCCCGCACCGCCGAAGTGACGAAGACGGATTGGTCGAACAGCTGACTGACCTTGAGCCCCGGTGGCGCTGCCGCCTCTATGTTCTTCAGAGCCTGCTTGACCCCGTTGACTACGGCCAGGGTCGAGGCGTTGCCGTTCTTGATGATGCTGAGCAGGACCGAGCGGTGGCCGTCCTCGCGCACGATGTTCTGCTGCACCATTGATCCGTCGCGCACCTGTGCCACGTCCTTGAGGAAGACGGTCGACCCGTTCATGAACTTGACGGGCATCATGTTCAGATCGTCGATTGTCGCAGGCGTGGCG
>Ga0210386_10000207_pt1 | contig 52077 bp, 42 predicted proteins | sample IncBWH32OmetaG_FD_160091 | JGI IMG/M metagenome (GOLD analysis project Ga0210386, IMG submission 160091) | Forest soil microbial communities from Barre Woods Harvard Forest LTER site, Petersham, Massachusetts, United States - Inc-BW-H-32-O ...
GGCACGATAGGCGGCTTGGGCACATCTTCATGAATCGGCTCGAACTCCAGCTCATCGAACAACACCGCCGGCGCGATCACCGACGCGGTAGTCACGAAACTCCCCGCCCCCATCAATGCCAGCGGCGCATTGGAGTCGATGAAATCGAAAACGTAGTTCTCGTCCGAGGCCGCGATAATGTCCTTGAACGACCGCGTGGACAGGCCGCGAAAGCGCATGCTTCGCACCAATTCCTCCCGGCCATCCGGATACACGCGATACAAAAGAAGTGGCTCGCTCACCAGCCGCGTGTTCCCACCCGACTGCGCCGCCGCGGTAGCCAGCCGCCGGAACTCGTCGATCGAGGCCGAGGACGGATAGTCGATCTTCCGCACCAGCATCCCGTAAGGCTTGTTCCGCTGCTGGCACAATTCAATCAGCTTCTTCTTCATGTCGGCCGCCGGAATGGTTTCCGAAGCCCGGACGAACATGTTGCCGAACCCGGGCGCCCGGTCGCCGAAACTTCCCGGCATGCGCGCGCGGCCGTTGGAAACATTGAAGCCCTTCACCACCGGCGTGCGAGTCAAAAGAAAGGTCTTGAGAACGCCCTTTTCCACCAGCGCGAGCGGATTAGGAGCCACGCCCTCCATATCGTACTGGTAATGTCCCAGCAACGTATGACCTCGCCAATCGGCCTGGGTGGGATCGTCCACTACATCCATCCACTCGGGCAGTATCCGCGATCCGATCCGGTTTTCGAGCTCGCTCTGCACATGCGGCGCCGTCCGGCCAGGATCCGCAATCGGCTTGCGTGTGATTTTGAGATTGTCGCCCAGCAATTGTCCGAACAACTGGGCAGCCGCGCGCGCTTCGAACAACACCGGGCCGTCGTAAGCTTCGCCGGGGGATGCTTGTGCCAGCGCCACCACGTTGTCGGCAACTTCTTTCACCCCTCGACGCAGCTCCGCTTCCACGGGGAGTTCGTTGGGCTCGAAAGCTTGAAATACCGCTGCATCGCGGACCGTGGTCCCGTCCGGCGCCAAGCCGTACGCTCGAACCCGCATGTACGCGAGATCTTCCGGAACACGCAGCGTCGTGCCTTCTGAATTCAGTACATAGTCGGCGGCGAGCGAGGTCTGCAACTCGATCCCCGATGAAAGCACCTGTGGGTAGCCATCGAAGATGGCCGACAGCTTCACCGTCCGGTCCTTCCACAAAGCTTCGTCCACCGGATTCCTCCGCGCGATAGGCTGCACCGCCTGCACCGCGGGAGCCAAGGAGAAGTCTGGCAGCTGCTCGGTCATGTTCATGTTCTTGAGCGAGGACCGTTTGCGCGCGATCGCTTCTTCGGCCGTCTTATAAGCGCGATCCGTGGCCAGCCACAATACCTGCCGGAACGCCCGATAGTCGTTTTCGAGCGGAAGATGATCCGGATCGTAGCGGCTGCCCGTGTAAGCATCCGAATAGAGGTGATTGGTGTTGTCGAAAACGTAATCGCCCACGCGAACCTTGACGGTCGGTATTCTCAGAACCGTTTGCTCGCTCGAGACCAGGGCCCCCAGCATGGCGTCTACCGAAAATACATTGACGTCTTCAACGCGATACTCGATGAAGTAAGGCGCATCCAGGCTGACGATGCGCAATTGGCGCGACCGGTTCAGTTCATCCTTCATGGCGCGCAGCACCGGATCGGTATCTTGGGGAAGAAGACAGGAGACGGAAGACAGGAGCAAGCAGATCAACGTTCCAAAGCGGTTCACCTTCTGACTCCTGACTCCTGACTCCTCAATTCTGTCTCCGGCCGCCCCAGCAACGGCGGACGATCCACCGAATGATCCTTCTTCTGAATCTCGATCTCCGATACCAGCAGCGCCGGGGAGCTGGCCGACACCGGCACGCTGCCCGATTCGGCGCCGCAATATCCGTTAAACACCGCCAGCTTATCGGACGTTGCCAGAATTTTCGCGAAGCTCGCCAGCGGCGTACCCACGATATCCACGCCCCGCACCAGCTCATCCGGACGGCCGTCCGGATAAACGCGATAAACGATGAGAGGAATTACCGTGAAAGCCTGCAAGCCCCGGCGTTGGGTCGTCGTGTAGCCCCCGGTGACCTGCTCGAAATACAGGCCGTAGGGTTTGTTTTGCCGCTTGATTTCAGCGATCAACATCTCGCGCAACTGCTGGTCGGACACCTTCTTCTTCGATTCCACAATCAGGTTCGACTGCCGCGAGACCACTTCGGCGCCGGCCTGTTTCCGGCCGTGTCCATTGGAATGATCGATGCCCTGAATCGGCGACCGGGACATCAGGAATGTCTTGAGTATCCCGTTGTCCACCACCGTCAATGGCCGCCCTTTCACGCCTTCGTCGTCGTACGAATAGGTGCCATTCAGGTCCGTCGATTCGATGCTCTTTCGCGTAGGATCGAAGGTCACGGAAAGAAAATCGGGCAGCACCGGCGTGCCAATTGCTTTCGTAAAGGTCTGGCCTTCCGCTTCGTCCTTCTGCCGATGACCTTCCACGCGATGTCCAAAGATTTCATGGAAGAAGACCCCGGCGGCGCGGCCCGAAAGAATGGCCGGCCCAACGAAGGGCTCCACTGTCGGAGCGTGCAACAGATTCGACAGATCGGAGCCTACTCGATTGACCGCGGCCTCGATCACCTCCGGCTTCGCCAAGCGATCGATCTCGGTTCCCTGGAAATCTTCCGAAGCCCCGACGTCCATCCCGTCCGCCGCCTTTCCCCGCGCGCTGATCGAAATGTTGGCGAAGGTTCGCCCGTGCAGAAGTTTCGCCCCTTCCGTGCTAACCAGGTATTTCGTCTCCCGCTCCACCACTAAAGAGACATTCGAGCTCAACAGCCCTGGATTATTCGCCAATGTCGCGGACCACTTTCGCAGGCGGCTCGCCCATTCGTCATCGAGTGGCCGCAATTTCGGCGGCGCTTCGTCGTGCACCGCTGGAGGCTCGCTCGAAAAATCGGCCGAATCGTCGGCCTGTTTGAGCTTCACTTCCTCATTGGATTTGATTTCGATCAGCCGCCGCGCCGCGGCCCGATACGTTCGATCGGTATCCAGCCACAGCTTGCGGCGGATGGCGTCCGGCACATCGTCCAGCGGAAACACGGATCCGGGGGTGAAGCGTGCCCGCTGCCCCTTGATCATGTGGTAATTGTCCAGCGCCGGATTGCCCACCCGGATCGTGATGTCGAGATAGCGCGCATGACCCGTGTTCCGGCTGGTAAGCGTACCGAAGCTAGCCGTGATCACCTGGCTCTCCAACTCTGTGACGCTATACGCCATGTAATAGGGCGGAGGATCGCCCTTCTGTTTCAGAACCGTAAAGTTGCGTTCGAGCTCGTCGGAAAGTGTGTCCAGCAGCGAGGGCGACGCGGCTACCAGCGGGATAGAAACAATTAGGGGGAGTAAGAGTAGACGCACAAAGCTTCAGGATAGCAGGAATGCCGAAAACGAGCTTTTGTCGGCTCTGCCACGTCTTCGAAAACCTTCCGCGATGTTAGCAGCAATGGAGACAGCAGCCCTTCGCATTTGACTCGTCAACCCATAAGTCTCGTGCTTTTGGAAACGAATCCGTTAAGCGGTAGAGGCCAAGGACGAATTGATAGGCTTTCTGCCATACGATTAGGTCCTGGAAGCTCCGAGCGGGTGCCATTCCGTCTTCTGTCTTCTGCCTTCTGACTCCTGTTTTCCTCAGCTTGCGATCGAGACGATCCCCTTATCCTTCAGCCCGCTGATCGCCAGCCCATACCGCCCCCGCACGCCGGTCTTCTCGAAAATGTGTTTCAAGTGAATCTTGACCGTACCTGGTCTAATCCCTAGTTCCAGCGCGATTTCCTTGTTCTTGAAGCCCTGCTCAACCAACTCCAGGACCTGGTGCTCCCGGGCCGTCAATTCCGACCTCGGATAGCCGATTTGATGCGCCGAATCGCGAAATACGCAGTCCTCCATCCAGCTTCGGCCGCCCGCTACCGTACGTAGGCACGTCAGCAGACTGGCTAGATCGGCGGTCTTGCGAACAATGCCACGGGCGCCGGCCTGTAGCAGCCGCAAGGCTTCTGCCTCGGTCATGGATACACCCCAAACTGTGATCGCCGGTGTCGCATCGATCAGCTTGAGATCGTGAATCCAGTCCAGGACCGCCCGCATCCCAAATCCTTTGTCCACGACAACAATATCCGGGGTTTTAGCGCGCACGAAGGCCGTAGCGGCTTCGAGCGTGTTCATCGCTTCCACTAGCTCGAGATCCTCGCTCGAAGCGAGCAGGTTTCTCAGCCCTTGGGCCGTGATCGGCTGTGTGTCACACACGGCAATTCTCTTTTTCGCGAGGTCTTCGTTCATTCGTTTTTTCTTCTTTTCGGGGACAAAACGCCCGTTCCTGACGTCTTCGGGGAATATCTCCCAGTTGACCTCATCGGCTAGCGCGTTCGAAATTCTAGTTGGCGGGGCGAGGAAAGACTCTCATGTTATCATCGCTTATAGCCGATTTGATCGAGTAGGACTCCGAAGGACGAAGTCCCGCCAGCGCTCATGTCTCAGCCTGAAACAGCTAAGTTCGCCGGTAATTGGAAAGCTCTCTTCATCTGTCCTAAACAACAGATAATCAGGGACTTAGCTCCACTTCTGACCCGTTATCTTCCGAATTTCACAGGCGCTGAATTGAACGCCATTCCGAGCCGCCGGCAAATCACCGAGGCCATAGCCGTCGAGCAGCCCAACCTCTGTTTCCTCGAAGTCGGCGACGCCGCGGATGGTAGCCTGGCTGTCATTCCCGACCTGCTGCGTGCCGATCCCAAGCTCCCCATCATCGTGGTCCTCTGCAGCAATGACCCCGAACAAGTGCTGCGTTGCCTGCGGCAGGGCGCCAGCGACTTCCTGATCCATCCCTTTGTCGCCGAGCACGTCGAGGCGGCGCTCCACAAGATTTCACGCCTCCAACCCAGCCGCACCAAAAGTCCCGGAAAAGTCTATTGCGTCATGCCCGCCAAGGGCGGTTGCGGCGCCAGCACCATCGCCAGCAATCTCGCTCATCAGTTGAAACGCCAGGCGGACAAGCGCATTCTTCTGGCTGACCTTGATCCGCTGGCCGGAACCCTATCGTTTCTGCTGAAGATCAAGTCCAACTACAGCTTCATGGACGTGCTCGCGCGATCCAGCGAAATCGATGCCGACCTGTGGAAAGCGATGGTCACCGATCGGCAGGGTGTGGACGTCCTGCTATCGCCCGAAGTGATGACCGAAGGCATGGCCGAACTGTCGGACGCCAGCAGCATCATCGAGTATGCGCGCGGAACCTACGATCTGGTGGTGCTCGATACCGGCAGCGCGTACGGAGACTGGAATCTCAGCCAGGCGCGGTTGGCTGACGAGATCCTGCTGGTCACCACCAACGAGCTAACCTCGCTTCAGGCTGTCCAACGCGCTCTCAGTTACATGGACAGCAATAATATCGGCCGCTATAAAATACGCTTAATCGTGAATCGCTACGATCGCCACGTCGGCTTGAGCAAAGACGTCATCGGCACGGCCCTGCATGCCGATATCTTTCACATCTTGCCCACCGACTACGAAGCCATCCAGAAAGCCCTCATGGAGGGCAAGCCGCTGCCGCCCAACACTAATTTCGGCAAAGGCGTGGCCGCCTTGGTGGACCGTTTGGTGGGTGGCGTCGAGCCTGCCAACAAAAAGAGCAGCTCACTTTCCGGCCTGCTTTCCCTTTTCTCCCGCACATCCACCTAGACGTTGTTCCAATCCAAACATAACTTGTTAGAATTGTTCTGTGGAAAAGCGGCTCCATGGGCTTGGCTCGCAAGGGTTTAACCCGGCTAAATCGACCAACAACTTTCCCACTCCCGTTCCACAGGCTAAGTGCCTCACAACTAGACGCCGAAATATAGCTAAGCGATCTCCCAAATCATCGCTTACTGTAGAACAGTCCCGACCACATGGCTGCTTCTCCTGACATCGCCCTCGAAAGAGGACTGCCTGTAAATCTCGACGCCGAGCGTTTCGTCCTAGGTGCCATTCTGATGGACGACGCGCTTTATATTCAGGTCGCCGGCTCGCTCGAATCGGAAGACTTCAGCCTGGAGAAACACCGCCGCATCTTCCTGCGCATGGGCGAGCTGTACAATCGCGGCGAGCGCATCGACCGCGTTACCGTCGCCAATGAGCTGATGAAGCAGAACCAGCTCGAATCGGTGGACGGCGTCAGCTACCTGGTCTCGCTCGACGAAGGACTCCCGGCTCTCGCCAACCTCGACAGCTACGTCCGCATCGTGAAGGACAAGGCTGTTCTGCGCCGCATCATCTTCACATCGCAGAAGCTGATTGACCGCTGCATCATCGGCGAGGAGGAGCCCGACCAGATTCTCGCCAGCGCCGAAGAGAATCTTCTGAAGCTTGGGGAAACGCGCGCTCAGGATGCGCTCGTCAACCCGCAGCGCATCTTAGAGGATTTCGACGGCGGCATAAATGCCTTTCTCGATCCCAGCAAGCGCATCAAAGGCCTCAGCACCGGGTTTCTCAAGCTGGACGAGATGACCGGCGGTCTGCACGCTGGCGAACTGGTCATCCTGGCGGCACGACCTTCGATGGGCAAAACCGCGCTGGCGCTGAACATCGCCCAACACGTCGCATCGCAGCCCAACGAGAAGCAGACCGTGGCCGTATTCTCGCTCGAAATGTCGCGCGAGTCGCTGCTGACGCGCATGATCTGCGCCGGCGCGCGCGTCGACCAGCAGAAATTCCGCGCCGGATATTTGAATCAGGACGAACGGCGCAGGCTCGCCAAAACCGCGTCCGAGCTGGTGCAGGCGCCACTGTACATCGACGATACTTCCGGCACTCACATGATGGACATCCACGCCAAGCTGCGCCGCCTGAAAGCCGAGCATGGCCTCTCGCTGGTCGTGATCGACTACCTGCAGTTGATGAGCGGCCGCGGCCGCTATGAAAATCGCAACCAGGAGATCAGCACCATCTCGCGCGGCTTGAAGCTGCTCGCCAAGGATCTGAAAGTCCCCATGCTGGTGCTGTCGCAATTGAACCGCGCTCCCGAAACCCGCCCCGGCGATCACCGGCCGCAGTTGAGCGACCTCCGCGAATCCGGCTCCATCGAGCAGGACGCCGATCTGGTCGCTTTCATCTTCCGCGAAGAGGTGTACAAGCAGGAAGACGAGCGTCTCAAAGGCCTGGCCGAGCTGCTGGTGGCCAAGCAGCGCAACGGCCCCACCGGCAAGGTGAATCTGGTGTTCCTCAAAGAGTTCACCAAATTCGAAAACCGAACCAACGATCTCGGCGAAGACGTGCCCATGTAGCGCATGTAGCGCACGCACTCCTGCCGCGTTCGCACTCGTTGCGAACGCCGCCCCGGTACTACTCAGCAACCGAACAGTGAACGAGACGTTGCCGGCCGAGTTGCCTGCGGCGGTTCGAAGTGCAGCTCCAACGCCTGTTTCAAGTTCTGGAGAGCCTCTTCTTCACTTCTGCCCTGGCTGGCTACATCGACTTCTAAGCACTGAGAGACATACCAATCCCCTTCGCGCCAGAACGTCGCGGCGAATTGTCGCTTCGTTGTTTCACAGCGCCGGTTGACTCGTGGCGTACACCACGCTCGCACTCATGCGTACCCCCTCCACCGGGCGTAAAATCAAAGCATGGAACTCGTCGTCAATCAGACGCATTACCGGCTCCAACTCGACCCCAACAGCCTCCTGCTTTGGGTTCTCCGCGACGAACTCGAGCTCACCGGCAGCAAGTACGGCTGTGGCGAAGGCCATTGCGGCGCATGCACCGTACTCATCGATGGCGCGCCCATGCGCTCCTGCATCACGCCCGTCTCCAAGGTCGAAGGAAAGGAGATCACCACCATCGAAGGTCTGGCGCAAAACGGCCGCCTCCATCCCCTGCAAGAAGCCTTCATCCAGGCCGACGCCATGCAGTGCGGCTACTGCACGCCCGGAATGATCATGTCAGGCGTAGGCTTGTTGAAGAAGACTCCGCATCCCAGTGAACCCGACATCCGGCGCGCGCTGGAGGGCAACGTCTGCCGCTGTGGAACTTATCCGCGCATCATCGCGGCCATGCAGATTGCTGAAAAGGCCATCAACGGAGGCCAACATGCTTGAGCTCGAACGCTACGAATTATTCACCGGACCGGCTTACCGCTTTGAGTTAGAGCGGCGCGATCTGTTCAAAGTGCTCGGCGGCGGACTCCTGTTCGTGCTGTTCTTCGACGGCGAAGCCATCGCCCAGGAATCCGGCCGCACGCAAGGATTTCGAGCCGACGCGCGCCCCGCCGAGCTGGCCGCATGGCTGCACATCGCCGAAGACGGCACCGTTACCATCTACACCGGCAAAGTGGAGGTCGGCCAAAACGCCCGCACGGCGCTCACGCAGGCGGTCGCCGAAGAACTGCACGCTCCCGTCGGCTCCATCAAGCTCGTCATGGGCGACACCGACCTGACGCCCTACGATATGGGCACCTTCGGCAGCCGCACCACTCCCACCATGGCCCCGCAACTGAAGAAAGTGGGCGCCGCCGCGCGCGAGACTCTCATCGATCTCGCCGCCGACAAATGGAAAGTGGACCGCAAATCCATCTTGGTCGCTGACGGCAAGGTGAAAAATTCCACCACCGGCGAGTCCTTCGGCTTTGGCGAATTGACTCACGGCCAAAAGCTCATGAAGACCGTCGATGGAGCCTCGGTTACGCCCGCCGGCAAGTGGACCGTCGCCGGCACCTCGGTCGCCAAAGTGAACGCGCGTGACATGGTCACCGGCGCACATCGCTACAGCACCGATATCGTGCGGCCGGGGATGCTGTTCGGCCGCGTTCTTCGCCCCTACGCATTCAACGCGAAACTGGTCTCGCTCGACACTAAACCAGTGTCGTCCATTCCCGGCCTGACTATCGTCCGTGACGTAGATTTCGTCGGCGTCGTGGCCCCCGATGAACTCACGCTCTCAACTGCAGTCGCTGCGCTCGGGCCTTTGTGGAACGCCAATCCCCAGCCGTCGAATAAAGACCTGTTCGCCTACCTCAAAAGCCATCCCGCGAAATCGCGCGGGGACGGGGGCGGCAGGCCGAGCCCGGAACATGGTTCAGTCGACCAAGGCCTCGAATCCTCCGATCATAGACTCAACGCCACTTACACGGTCGCCTACATTGCCCACACCCCGCTCGAGCCACGCGCCGCGGTCGCCGAATGGGACAAAGGAAAACTGACGGTCTGGACCGGGACCCAGCGGCCCTTCGGTGTAAAGAGCGAACTCGCGGAAGCTCTCAAAATTCCCGAGAATCGCGTGCGCGTAATCGTGCCCGATACCGGTTCCGGCTACGGCGGCAAGCACACCGGTGAGGTCGCCATCGAAGCCGCGCGCATGTCGCTGGCCGCCGGCAAACCGGTAAAGGTGATCTGGACCCGCGAAGATGAGTTCACTTGGGCGTACTTCCGTCCCGCCGGCGTGATCGACATTCGCAGCGGGACCACGAAGGACGGCCTGATCACCGCCTGGGAGTTTCACAACTACAATTCAGGGCCTTCCGGCATCGACACGCCTTACGATATTCCGAATCGCAAAATCGAATTCCATCCCACCGATTCGCCGCTCCGCCAAGGTTCTTACCGCGGGCTCGCCGCCACTGCCAACCATTTCGCCCGTGAATCGCACATGGATGAAATCGCTGCCGCGCTCGGCTTGGACCCGCTCGAATTCCGTTTGAAGAATCTCAAGGATGAACGACTACGCGCCGTGCTCCAAGCCGCGGCTGAAAAATTCGCCTGGGGCAAGATGAAGTCCAACTCCACGCGTGGTTTCGGGCTCGCCTGCGGCGTCGAGAAGGGCGGCTACGTTGCCAGCTGCGCCGAAATCTCCATCTCGCAGCCCGGCAGCAAGGTCAAGATTGAACGTGTCGTAACAGCGTTCGAGTGCGGCGCGATCGTCAACCCCGAGCATCTCAAAAACCAGGTGGACGGCTCGGTGATTCAAGGCATCGGAGGCGCGCTCTTCGAAGCCATCGAATTCGAGAACGGCCGCATCTTGAATCCGCACGTCGGCAAATATCGACTGCCCCGCTTCAGCGACGTCCCGGTGCTCGAAACGATCTTGCTCGACCGCAAGGATCTGCCCTCAGCCGGCGCCGGTGAAACGCCCATCGTCGGTTTGGCTCCGGCAGTCGGCAACGCCATCTTTCAAGCTACCAGCGTCCGCATCCGCTCCCTGCCAATGGTGCCCAACGGAGTACCAAATCAAGTTCAATCGACGGCCAAGGCGTGACCGACGCCGCCATCCTCGACCACATCGCCCGCCTTCCCCACGCGCGCGCCACCTTCAAACAGCTCGTCCGTGAACTCGGCACGCGCGGATCTTCCCGCGCGGATCTCGACGCCGCTCTTGATCGCCTCGAGCAGCTCGGCGACTTGATCGAAGTAAAATCAGGTCACTTCGTCCTTACTCGCTCCAGCCGCGAGTACGTAACCGGCCGTCTGAACATGCACCGCGACGGATATGGGTTCGTGATTCCCGATCATCCTATCGAAGGGCTGCGAGGCGACGTCTACATTCCCCGCGATTCCGCTCAAACCGCCATGCACGGCGATCGCGTCGTGGTTCGCATCGCGCGTATCGAGAACGACGGCCGAGCCGACGGTGAGATCGTCAAAATCCTGCGGCGAGCCCATCCGACAGTGGTCGGCGAGTTTCGGGTCCGCAAGCGTGGCTCTTACGTCATCCCCCATGACGATCGCATTCGCCAGTGGATCGACATTCCCGAAGGCATGGAGGTCCCGCCTAAATCCGCGAGCCGCGACCGCGTCGGCGTCGCGCCCATTCCGGTCTCAGGCCCCGGCGATCTCGACGGCATGATCGTCAATGTCGAAGTTCTCGAATTCCCCGACGATGGCGAGCATGCCGTCGGCCGCGTCATCGAGGTGCTCGGTCATCCCGACGACTTCGGCGTCGACGTCGAGATCGTCATCCGCAAGCATCACATCCCGCACCACTTTCCGCCCGACGTCTTGGGTCAAGCCCAGAACGTTTCGAACATTATCCGCACCGAAGAACTCGCGGGACGTCAGGACTTCCGCAACATGGACATCGTCACCATCGATGGCGAAACCGCTCGCGATTTCGACGACGCCGTGTGGGTGGACCGCCTTGCCAACGGCAACTATGCGCTGCATGTCCACATCGCCGACGTCAGCCATTACGTCACGCCCGGCTCGCCTATCGACGAAGAAGCTTCTCTGCGCGGCACCAGCGTCTATTTTCCCGACCGAGCTGTACCCATGCTTCCGCTCGAGCTTTCCACCGAAATCTGCTCGCTCAAACCGGGCGTCGACCGGTTAGTGCTTTCCGTGCTCCTCGAAATCGATCATCGCGGCGACATCGTCGCGCAGGAGTTTTGCCGCGGCGTCATCCGCAGCGTCGAGCGCATGACCTACACCGATGTTCACGCCCTGCTCGAAGGCGACGCGGCGCTGCGCCAGCGTTACCAGGCACTGATCGGCCGCTTTGAGCTGATGCGAGAACTGGCGCTCATCCTGAATCGCAAACGAGTCCAGCGCGGCGCGATCGACTTCGACATGCCCGAACCTCTCATCGAGTTCGACGAATTCGGCGAGATGATCGGTGTCAAGCGCAGCCCGCGCAACATCGCGCACCGGCTGATCGAAGAGTTCATGCTGGCGGCCAACGAAGCCGTGGCCTCGCATCTGGAGCAGGCCGGCATTCCGTCGTTATTTCGCATCCACGAGAAACCCGACCCCAAACGCGTGCTGGAGTTCGAAGAGATCGCTTCGCATTTCGGCTATTCACTCGGCATCGGCGCCCTGCCGGTGAAACGATTCCGGATGACCGAGCGTGGCCGCGATGGCCGGCCTCGCCGGAAAGATATCGAGATCGCCGGCGACAACATGGCCATCACTTCGCGCAATTATCAAAAACTTATTGCCAAGATCGAAGGCAAACCCGAAGAACGCATACTTACCTACCTTATGCTGCGGTCCCTCAAGCAGGCTCGCTATAGCGCCGAGAACCGCGGCCATTTCGCGCTGGCCGCCATCAGCTATACCCATTTCACCTCTCCCATTCGCCGTTACCCGGACTTGATCGTCCACCGCATCCTGAGCGCCTTTTTCGACGGCAAGCGCAACATCCTGGCGCCGGAAATACTGGCTCGCATTGCCGACGATTGTTCGGAGACTGAACGCCGCGCCGCCGATGCCGAACGCGAGCTGGTCGAGTGGAAAAAGGCCAAGTTCATGGAAGGGCGCGTGGGCGATCAGTTCAACGGTCTGATTATCAGCACCACTCGCTTCGGATTCTTCGTCGAGTTGGAGAATCTGTTCGTCGAAGGGCTGGTGCCGATCGACACGCTGCCGAACGATCGTTACATGTTCAACGAGAACACCCGTAAGATCATCGGCCAGCGTACGCGGCGGGAGTTTTCAATCGGCGATACAGTGCGCGTGTTGCTCGATCGCGTCGAACCTCTGGAGCACAAGCTGCAATTCTCTCTGGTTGAGCCCGAGCGTACCCGCAAGAAGGCCCGGCGCTGACAGATCAACCGCGGTCACGCTACCGACGCCGCCCGCAGCGGGAAATTCTGTGAGGCCAGCGACTCCAACAGGTGCTCGTGAATGCCCTGCTCGAGCATGTAATACTTCCTGCCGTCTTCCTCCACCACAACCGCAAGTTTCTTGGCCGCCAGAAGCAGGCACAGTTGTTGCTCCCCGGCCGTTAACGTCGACACATCCACTCGCGCCATCCCACGCGCGCCGGGCGTCAACTTTCGCAGAAAATCCCGCGTGAAGATCTGATGATCCAGACCCTCGAGCGCCGCGCCTGCCGAGATCCAGCGATGTTCCGCCGTCCCGAAAAAGTATGGTCCTGAGGCGAAGGCCAGGAGGAATACCACGACATCGATGAAAGCCGCCAGCGCCAATGCGAACGCGTGTCGCGGCGTGGGCGCGGTGAACAATTCCTGAAACGCGACCAGAAGGTCTTCCTGCCCCGACACTGTACGATCGACGAAATCGGCATAGGCCGGGACTGGTGGTTTCTCGATCCGGCCGGCGTGAAGCGCCGGCTCCATGTCGTTCCACGGGACGTCGTCGAAAACCTTTCGATAAGCCTGCAATTGTTTCTCGGATGAATCGAGCGGCTTGGTATTCGCAAGGTACCCTGCGATCTGTTGCTCGGAGCGCTGCATCTGATCGAGCGATTGCTGCGCCAGCTTGGTGTAGCGGTCGAAGGCAGAATATCGAACGCCTTCACCCGAACCCTCCTTGTAACCTTCGGCGTAGGTCTGGGCTTCGCGCGCTACCGCCGCTCGCACCCCCGCGAGGTATGGATCGGCATCCTGCGCGCGCGAAATATGGCCGTGCGTTTTCTCCGCGACGGTCATCTCCTCCAGCGCCAGCACGTGCTTCTGCTGCTCATTGATCGCCGCGGTCAGAAGGTTTTGCACTTGCCCGCCTGAATCATTCAGCGAATCGTAAAGCTTGCGCTCGATCGTTGCCGGGCGCTCGCGCGCGCTGAACCAGGTATACAAGCTGGTATATGAGAATGCGATCGAAACAATGGCAGTAATAACATAAACGCCGATTAGCATCGACCGGCGGCTGATGTCTTTGCCGGCGGAGCTAAACCCGATTAGCCACGCCACCAGCACTAAGGCAGCTTGCAGTCCGACGGATGCCAGCGCGGAGAACCAAACCGAAAGATACAAGCTCATGCCCTCGAAAGTGGTGTACCAGGAGACTAACGAAAGCAGACAGCTAGCTATGAAAAGAGCCTTGACCATTGGCCGGGTGAGGCCGGTTAAGTCGGAAGAAGTGTTGGAAGACACGTATGACATGCTGGATCTCTCCTGGAATTGTTACGCGGAGCCCAGCGGATAGGTTCCAGAAATTGTCGCGGATTAAAACTACTCTTCTTCCTCTTCTTCGCCGGTCTTGGCGGCCTTGGCGGCAGCGATGATCTTGTCGGCCTGTAGCGAGGGGACGTAGTCGTAATGCGAAAATTCCATCTGAAATGACGCGCGGCCTTGAGTCATCGAAATCAGATCGTTCTGATAGCTGAGCATGTCGGCCATTGGTACCTGAGCCTTAATGATCTGCGTGCTGCCCTTGGTGTCCATGCCCTGAATGCGGCCCCGCCGGCCGTTGAGATCGCCCATCAGATCTCCTGCATATTCGACCGGAGCCTGCACTTCGACGTTCATGACCGGCTCCAGCAATGACGGTTTGGCAAGCTGCATGCCGGCTTTGAACGCTTTGCGCGCCGCCAGCTTGAACGCCATTTCAGACGAGTCGACATCGTGATATGACCCATCGTAGACAGTGACCTTGAAATCCACGACGGGAAATCCGGCCAGGAAACCGTTCGCGGCCGCCTCGACGATTCCTTTCTCTACAGCAGGAATGAAGTTGCGGGGAATCGCTCCGCCGAACACCTCATTGGCAAACACAAACTTAGCGCCGCGCGGAAGTGGTTCCAGTCGAATCCAGCAGTCGCCGAACTGGCCGTGACCGCCGGTCTGCTTCTTATGCCGGCCTTGCACCTCTGCCCTGCCGCGAATCGTTTCTCGGTACGGAATCTTGGGCGCCTTCAACTCTACATCCACGCCGTAGCGCTTCTTCAGGCGGCTTACGATTACTTCCACATGCTGCTGACCGCTGCCGGCGAGCAGGAATTCCTTGGTCTGGGGATCCCGATAAAAGCGCAGCGACTGATCCTCTTCGAGAATCCTGGCGACGGCATTGCCTAACCGGTCCTCATCCTGCCGGCTCTTAGCCGAAATCGCAAACGCGATGGAAGGTTCGGGTAAATGCACTGGCGGATAACTGATCAGCGATGTTTTATCGCCCAGCGTGTCGCCGGTGAGCGTCTCTTTCAACTTCGCAACGGCGCCGATATCGCCGGCTCTCAGTTCCGTGACTGGCGGCATGGTCTTTCCTTCAAGAGCGCCGATGTGGGCCAGACGCTCGCCGCCACCCGTCCGTGCATTCACCAGATTGGCGTCGTTCTTTACGACTCCCGACATCACTTTGAAATAAGTCACACGGCCCGCAAACGGGTCGGCCACGGTCTTGAACACAAAGGCGGATACAGGTTCGCTGTCCTTAACGGCGCGCGTGGCTTCCTTGTCATTTATTTTTCCAGCGAGCGGTTCGTGCTCGGTGGGCGCAGGAAAGTTTTCGATAATGAAGTTGAGCAACAGATCGGAACCGATGTTTCGCAAGCCGGAGGCGCACAGCACCGGATAAATACGCCTTTCGCGGATGGCTTGACGAAGCCCTTCTTGGATGTGCTCGGTTGGTAGCGTGCCCTTCTCGAAGAATTCCTCCATGAAGGCATCGTTGCCTTCGGCCACCATCTCGACCAGGGCCTCGTGCGCCTTCTGAGCGGCGTCCGCTCGATCGGCCGGGATCTCGCTTTCCTTACCCTTGCCATCGCCGTCGTTGGTGTAGATGTAGGCCTTCATCCGAACCAGATCGATGACGCCCTTGAAGTCTTTCTCGGAACCTAACGGCAACTGAACAGGAACCGCCATGCGGCCGAAAACGCTCTGGACACTGGCCAGCGCCCGGTCGAAGTCGGAGCGCTCGCGGTCGAGCTTGTCGATGATAATCGCGCGCGGCAACTTGAACTCGTCGGCAAAGCTCCACACCTTCTCGGTTTGCACTTCCACACCGGCTACGCCATCCACCACCACCAGGGCGCCCTCGGCGGCGACCATCGAAGCTTTCGTATCGTTGATAAAGATATTGAAGCCGGGCGTGTCGATCAGATTGATCTTTTTCTTGGCCCATTCGGCGTACGCCACAGCGGTAGAAATGGACAGCTTGCGCTGGATCTCGTCGTCATCAAAGTCGGTGACGGTATTGCCTTCGTCGACGCGCGTCAAGCGATTCGTCGCTCCCGCGGTGTAAAGAAGACCGGCCGTGAGGGTCGTCTTACCGCTGTGTCCGTGTCCAATCAGAGCAACATTTCTGACGTCTGTGCCTTCGTATGCTTTCACTTGATTCCTACTCCCAGGTGGGCATCAAGAAGGGATCTTAGCACAATTGAAACATTGTCTAAGCCGCCGAACATCAGCTCAGCGCGACCAGCACCCTGATCTTACCGCGGGCCTGTTATGATCGAACTCAAAGGCGCGGCTATGAATCGGACAAAAACCCGCAAACCAAAGAAATTAAGCGAGACAGAAAAACGAAGAAATCTTCGAACCCTCGTGACGAGTCTCGGAAAGTTGAAGCCTGATAAAGGCAAGCAGTGGATTTCTCAAGAGCATCACGATAAGGTTCTTTACGGGTAGAATGCACTTGCCAGCGCCGTTGTCACCCGAGGCCGGTACAAGGGAACTGTGTTAACAAAGTGGATGTCTAAGCTCCCGTCGGACCGTTACTTGCTCCTTGGTCTATTGTCGGTAACCGCATCGCATCCCGTCTTCGCCTGCTTTTGCTTTCAGACCTCCGTCTGTGAGACTTTTGCTTCTGCGGAATTGGTCTTCGTTGGGAAGGCCGTAGATATAAGACCCGATTTCGACTTTAGGGATACTGCTGTTCGTCAACAGCTCAGAGCGCTTCTCGAGGACAGCTCTGCGGAAGGCTTTATTAAACTCAAGACATTTTATTTGCGGGTTCTGCCTGAGCCTGTACGAACTGAAGTGGAAAGGATGGTTACACGGGACCAGCTAGACACGGCCCTTAATGAGCTGAGCAAAATCAAGAAACGAGTCACGTTCCATGTGAATCAGGTTTACAAGGGAATTGCTCAGAGTAACCACGAATTAGATCTTTTCACGAGCTTCACCGATTGTGGTATCCACTTCATCACAGGCGAAACGTATCTGGTCTACGCGAGCAAATTGCAGACCGGTTATGAGGCTGGAGCATGCTCGCGCACGCGTCGCTTGAGCGACGCACGAGAGGATCTTGCGTATCTTCAATTCATGCGAAGCGGTGTTACAGACAAAGGGCGCCTCTACGGCTTCGTATCGAGCAGTGATATGGACCTCAGAAGGTTGCTCGATTGGGATTGGGTTCCTGATCCCGTACCTGGAGTGAGAGTGCAGCTGCGTACGGACAGTGTCACTCTGGAGGCGACAACGGATAAGGATGGCAGATACGTTTTCGACGGATTACCTGGAGGGGATTTTGAAATCGCCATCTCCGATTCACGGGGGGACAATGCTCTCTCAAAACCCCGCCACGTGCATCTCCCAAAGAGCGCATGTAAGATCGAGCCGTTCTACATTCCGAAGGCTGCCCTTCGGAACTGAAGCCATTCAGTTGGCGCTTTATTTCCCGAACCAGCCCAGCGGCGCCGTCGTCAGCCACGGCACGTAAGTGATGAGCAGAACGCTGCCCATCAGGATGAACAGGAATGGCAAAGTTGCCCAGATGATCGTCCCCATCGGCTTTTTGAATCGGTAGGCGGAGAGAAACAGATTGATGCCGACCGGTGGATGCAGATAGCCCAGCTCCAAATTGGCGATGAAGATTACGCCCATCTGCACCGGATCGATGGCATAGACGGCGGCCAAGGGTTTGATGAGCGGCACCACAACCAGGATGGCCGCGAAGATATCCATCAGAGCGCCAACCACCAGCAGCACTCCATTGAGCAGAAGCAAGAATACGTACTTCGATTGGACGTTGGTCCGCACCCAATCGATTAGTTTCGAGGGAACCTCGGCGTCGATCAAATAATTCGTGAAGCCCAGCGCGACGCCCATGATCAGCAGAATGCCGCCCACAATGGTGGCGCACTCTACGAACACTTCGCGGTAATCGCGGTTCAGCTTCAAGTCGCGATAAATGAAAACTTCGACCACGAAGGCGCAGAAGGCGGTGAGCGCCGCGGCCTCAGTCAGAGTCCCAAAACCACCGAACAACCCGACAATCATGATCACCGGCAACATCAGCTCCCACTTCGCGTTCCAGATGGCAGTGGCGGCCTCCCGAGGCACAAAAGGCTCGCGCACCGCGTTATGTTTCAGTCCCATGTAGATGCCGACAGTCGCGACGCAGGCGACCATCAATAACTCGGGCAGCAGCGCGCCAGTGAATAGCTGAGGCAGCGGCGTTTGGGATCTAACTCCGTACAAAATGGCGGGAATGCTGGTTGGAAACAGCAAACCCAACGATCCCGAGGCGGTCAACAATCCAATCGAAAAGTTTTCTGGGTAGCGGGCCTTCACCAGCATCGGCACCAGCAATCCGCCGAGCGACAGGATGGTGAGCCCCGACCCGGCGAAGGTGAAGACCGTGCAGATGGCCACGGTGGCGATCGCAATGCCGCCTGGAATCCAACTAAAGAGCGCCGTGAAGACTCGCAGCAGGCGTTTCGTGGCGCCGCCTTGCACCATGAAATACCCGGCCAGCGTAAATAACGGAATCGAAGGCAGCAGCGGCGATGCCACCAGCCGGTACATCTCCACCGGAACCGATGCCGCGGGAGTGCCGCTATTCCAGAAGAGCAACAACGCGAGTCCACCGAACACGGCAAAGATCGGAAGCCCCAGGATACTGACGATGAACAGCATCGTGAGCGACAACCCAAGTACGCCGGGCGTGCCGACGGGAATGACAAAGCCGAGCAGCGCCGGAATGATGAGGCCGGGAGCGGCGAGCAAGCGGCCTTTCCAATTTGGATTAGCATGCCACACTGCGCGCAATGCGATCACGCCGAAGCCGGCCAGCATGATGGCGAGCGCCGTCCACTTCGGCACGCCCGGAAGCAGTTCGCTGCCCGATTCGCGTTCACTCTTCACGAACACCCAACTGGCCCAGGCGAGGCACGTGGAAACAGCCGCCAGCGCCGCGCCGGAAAGGATCTTGGCGGGAGCGCGCCAGGAATCCGGCAGCATCTCTTTGGAAGAAAGTCCCAACAGCCGGTCTGAGCGCGACGCGAGCATGCCGCCCAGCATGCCGATCCACAAGGTGAGCTGCTGCACCACGACGGCCGACCCCGGAATCCCTGGCCAGCGCAATTGCCTGCAGACCATTTCGATCACCGGCAGCAACGTCATCAGCGACAGAGCCAGGATGGAAAACGAATCTTCAAAAAGCTGAAGGGGGGTAGCGGGACCGGCGGTTTCAGGAGGTGGTGCGGCGACGCTCACGGCATGCCCGCGGCGCTCGCGGCGGGATGCGCTTTCCGGTATTCGTCGCGCAGCCGCTTCACTTCATCGAACAGGTCGGGCGGCACCATGGTACCTCGCAGCTTCGGCCAGATGGCTTCGGAAAGCTGGCGCCATTCGGCTACGGCTTTCGGATCGGCATGCACCACATTGAGACCGAACTGCTGCATCAGCGGAATGGAAGAGGCTTCGGCCTTGCGGATCTCTTCCCTCAAGGCCACTCCGGCGGTGCGCGCGGATTGCATCATGTCCTTTTGTACCGGCGCCGGGATCTTGTCCCACACGTCCTTAGAGATAACCGTCGCGCCCACCAGTTGCGCGAACTGGATATCCAGCATGTTCTTCGCCCCGCCGAACCACTGGTTGCTTAATGCCACTAGCGGAGGCGATTGAAACGCATCGATCAGTCCGGTCTGCAAACCGGTGAGAATATCGGTGGCCGCGAGCGACACTGGTCGAAATCCATTGATCTTGTAAAGCTCGAAGGTACTGTTGTCGCCCTGCAACACGCACAGCTTCATCTTGCGGATGTCGTCCGGATGGACGGCCGGCTGCTTGGTAAAAAAATGAACCCAACCGGCGTCTCCCCAATTGAGGACGATGAAGCCGCGCTGCTTGAGCCCCTTCTCCAGGCGGTCCGAAATATGATCGCGGACGTAATCCAGCTCATCGTAGGAGCTGAGCATCATGGGAATCTGGAGCGCGGAAACCGCGGCATCGATTCCACTCAGTCCCGCTCCCGAAAGCGCGACCGCCTGCAGCTTCTTGATCCGAAGTTTTTGGACCATCTCCGGCTCGTCGCCCTGTTCGCCGCCCGGATAAATCTTCAGCTCGATCTTCCCGCCCGACGCCTTCTTCCACTCCTCGCCCATCTTGAGAAGGATCGCGTCCCAGGGGGAATCTTTGGGGATGATGGTGCCCAAGCGGATGATGGTCTGAGCCGGCAGTGTCACTGAAACTAGCAGGAGGGAGATAAGAAGGCGGGCCATGACATGCATGTTAGCGCAGGCGTCGATCCGGCGATGATCCCGGCGGATTCGCAATTTATTGATGCGGCTGGGCCACCAGGTCATGCTCGAAGCTGACCGGCGGATTGTAATAAAGGATACGGCCGCAGCTCTCGCAAAACATCACCTGATCGCTGTGCCGCAGATCCTGAAAGAATTGCGGTCGCAAAACCATGTGACAGCCCGAGCAACGTCCTTCGGCGGCCTCGGCCACGGCCACGCCGTGCCATTTTTTCCGGATTCGCTCGTACGCCGAGACGGTTTGTGGCTTGAGAGCGCCGACCAAAACTTTGCGCTCGGCCAGTAATTGCTCGAGCTGCTTTTGATCCACAGCAGTGCGCTCGCGGGCTCGGGCCTTCTCCCCCTCCACTTGTTGCTTCTCTTCCTTCAACGCCGCTTCAGCCTTCTTCACATTGGAGTCCAGCGGCTCCGCTTCCGCCATGAGGTCCAGAATCCGGTCCTCTGCTTTGCGGATCGCCTCTTCGCAAAAGTTAATCTCATGCTGGAAGGCGCGGTATTGCTCGTTGGTTTTGGCGCCCAGCATCTGGTCCTTCAGCTTGGAGATTTTCTGGTTCTCCACTTTGCCGTCGTCTTCCAGACGCTTGCGTTCCTTCTGATTGCCGGCTAACGCCGCGCGATCGGCTTCCAACCTGCGCAGGTGGGAATCCAGTGCCTTTTCGATCTGTGCGATGTGTTTGGGTAGGGTGGCTATTTCCCGCTCCAATTCACCGATTCGCAAATCCAGAGATTGTAGGCGGGTGACCTGCTCTATCTCTTCGGTCATCTCTATAAATCTTACCATCTCTCGAGCGCGACTAGAATGTTCGTCAGGTGACGAAACGTATGTCGACTAACGTTGCAGCCGGCGCAGGATCGGGCTAATGAGGGATCGCGTGGCGAGATCGAGTTCCGCAACTCGAAGTAAGCTGCAACCGCCGTAGAATACAACCAGGCCGAATGGGATCGAAATCGCCAGATCAATAACCCGGCCCAGGCGCGCCACTCCCAGCCAATTCTCAAGCTCGCGGTTGGACAGCCAAACCGCGCCGCCCATTACAGCGGATGCCAGCGTGATTTTCCAGACACTATTGAGCAGGGCTCGTCCGTGGATGCCTCCGATTCGCTTTCTAAGGATGGCAAACAAAGCCACCGCTCCGAAGATCGCTACCGCGGACGTGGAAAGCGCCAATCCGGCGTGCCCCAGTCCCGTTCCGCGCAGCAGAAGCGACGCCGTGGCGTAGTTGATCGCAATCGAAATCAGACTGATGATCATCGGCGTTCGCGCGTCGTGCAAGGCATAAAACGCCGGATTCAGGACCTTGAGCGCGGAATATCCGGCCAATCCGACCGCGTAGCAGGAGAGCGCCAGCGCGGTCTGCTGGGTGTCGAAGGCTTGGAACTTGCCGCCCTGGTAGATGGCGCCGATCATGGTGTTGCCCAAAACGATCAGCCCGATTGAGGACGGCAAGGTCAATAAGAACACCATGCCCAGCGATTTCGACAACGTGCGGCGGAATTCCTCGAAGTTACCGGTGCCCGCGCTTCTCGATATCGAAGGTAAGGTCGCCGACGCGATCGCAACGCCGAACAATCCGAGCGGCAGTTGCATGAAACGGAACGCATACCCGAGCCAGCTCACCGGACCATTGCCCGGGATGCGGGACGCGAAATTGGTGTTGACCATCACATTGATCTGCACCGCGGCATTGCCTAAGATGGCCGGGCCCATCAGGCGGATGATGTGCCTTAGTCCGGGATGGCTCCAGTCGATGCTGGGATGGAAGCCGAAGCCCTCCGAACGAAGCGACGGGATCTGCCAAATGAGCTGTAATGCGCCACCCAGCACTACGCCGATGGCCATCCCCGTGATCGGCTCGATACCCAGCATCGGTCCGAGCCAGTAACCGAAGGCCAGACCAAAGACCACCGAGCCTATGTTGAAGAACGTCGACGCCAGGGCTGGCACAGCAAAGCGGTTGCAGGCGTTGAGCACCCCCATGGCTTGAGCGGCCAGCGCCACCAGCAGCAGGAACGGGAACATGATCCTGGTCATCCTCACGGCCAGCTCAAACTTGCCGGGGACATGGTGAAAACCTTCCGCGAGCAGGGTAACGAGGGCCGGGCTGAAGATTACACCCAAAATACAAAACGAACCCACCAGCAGGATCAGCGCGGTGGCGACCAAATTCGACAAAACGGCTGCTTCTTTGCGCCCTTTTTGCGCCAAAGTCTGGGTGAAAATGGGCACAAATGCTGACGAAAGTGCGCCTTCTGCGAACAGATCGCGGGTCAAATTGGGAATGCGGAAGCCCAGCAGGAAAGCGTCATAAACGAAGCCGGCACCGAAGAGCCGCGCCATTACCATCTCGCGCACCAAGCCCGTCAGCCGCGACATCGCTACAGCGACGGAAACGATCCCAGCCGAACGAACCACGCTCTCGGCCGGGGCCGGATTCTGAGTTTTGGCTGCCAATGGAGACCTTAGTTGTCTATCGGCCGAACTCCTCGAAAAAGTGCGCGATCGTCATGATGCCCTTATAGTAATTCTCAAGACGGTATTTTTCATTGGGCGAATGCAGGCCGTCGTCGGGCAGGCCAAAGCCCATCAGGATGGACGGGATGTGCAGATGGTTGGCAAAATCGCCCACCACCGGGATCGAGCCGCCGCTCCGCGTAAACACCGTAGGCCGGCCGAGCATCTCACTGAACGCCCGGGCCGCGGTCTGAATGGCGGGGTGATTCGGATCCACCATGACAGCCGGGCTGGCGCTGAGGACTCGCAGGTCGATACGCACGCCGGCCGGGGCGTTGCGCTGCAGGAACTCGCGAAACGAACCCAGAATCTTGTCCGGATTCTGGTTAGGGACCAGCCGGAAGCTCACTTTGGCCGTAGCTTTCGATGGAATCACAGTCTTCGCGCCGGCGCCGGTAAATCCGCCCGCGATGCCGTGGACCTCAAAGGTAGGCCGCGCCCAGACTCGTTCCAAAACAGATTGTCCGGGCTCCCCTACCAGGGCCGTTGCGCCGACTTCCTTCTTCAGGAAATCAGCTTCTTTGAACGGCAGCAGCTTCCAGCTCTCTTTTTCCGCGGGGGCCGGTGGCGCGACGTCGTCGTACATGCCGGGAATCAGGATCTTTCCCTGCGCGTCTTTGCACTTCGACAGCAGCTCGATTAATCCGAAAACCGGGTTGGGCGCTGCGCCGCCATAGAGCCCGGAATGCAGATCGCGCGCCGGGCCGGTGGCCTCCACTTCCATATAGACGAGGCCGCGCAAGCCGATGCAGAGAGTGGGGAGGCCTTCGGCATAAAGCGCCGTGTCGGAAACGAGCGCGACGTCGGCCTTCAGCTTGGCCGGATTCTTGGCGACATAGCTGGCGATGGATGCGCCGCCAACTTCCTCTTCGCCTTCGATCAGGAATTTGAGATTCACCGGGAGCGTGCCATTGACCGCGCGCAAGGCCTCGACGGCTTTGATGTGCATGTACATCTGGCCTTTGTCGTCGGCCGATCCGCGGGCGTAGATGTTGCCGTCGCGCACGGCGGGTTCAAAGGGCGGGCTCTGCCAGAGCTCTAACGGGTCGGGCGGCTGGACGTCGTAATGGCCGTAACAGAGAACAGTGGGCTTGCCGGCGGCGTGCAGCCAATCGCCATAGACCAGCGGGTTGCCGGCGGTCGGAAGAATCTCGACATTCTCGATGCCGGCGCGCTTCAGGCTATCGGCGACGAAGTGGGCGGCTCGTTGGACGTCGGGCTTGTGCTCGGGCAGAGTGCTGATGCTGGGGATGCGGAGAAAATCCTTGAGCTCTTCGAGCAAGCGCGTCTGGTTCTGCTCTACAAACGTATCGGTGGCTTGAGACATGGGCGCGGATTACCTTCATTATCGCAAACACGGTCCATGGCGGCATGAAAGAGCATGTCCCAAACCGCGTTGAAAGAATAATTTCTGACCGTTGCTATGTTGCTGCGCTCCTGCTACTGTGAGCGCAAGGTGACCGCTCTCCCCAAAAATAACTTAACGCAGGCGGTCCCAGTTGTCGGGAATCCTGACCCGAAGCGCGTCTGCACGTCGATTGTCGAGCGCGGTAACTGACGCTGTGCTTCTCAAAGAATGAGAAAATCCGTGGGCCGTTCTGTGCTTTATTTCTGGCTTTATAACTTCGCGCGAATCCATTCCAGCTTGCGAGTGACATCTGCGATCAAGCGGGAATCGCGGATCACGTGGGTCTAATATGAACGCTTTGTAGCTTTTCATTCCAGCGACGCCGGCCGTTTCTCGCTTTCTAATTTAGCTATGGGGTGTTTGAGTTAAATGGCACCAGCCCCCCTATCTTGCACATACCATTCCCAACACCAAGACGGGAGCACGCCAAAGGGTTCCGCAAATTCACACACGACAATGTATGTATCTTCCATGCCCGGAATGCCCAAAATTGTTTCCAGAAGTTCTTCCGTGGACTTGTCGGTCCACACGATGTAGCAGTTGGTACAGTATCGCAGTCAATCAGAAACAACCACGTTTAACACAGCCTCAAACGTCTTTGCGTCATACTGTGGGGGTTCAGCGAAGCTGACGTGCAGGAACACAAAGTCACTCATCGGTCCCGCTCCCCTCCGTGCTTTGGTCCGAAGCAATCCCGCGGAGAAGAACGGAAGATCCTAGCGGCGGGAATGGAACGTTCTTAGCGGCGACCAGCTGCTGAACGTGCTGGAGGGCAATTACCTCTGTGCCCCTCCAGGGTGGCATGCTCGGGATACTTGAGCCCAAAAACAAGAATGGCTCCTCCGGTGGCCAACGTTAGCAATGAGGCCATTACAGCACAGGCAATCTGAACTGTATTATCGGTAGATCGTAGGCCAATGCCCGAAATGCAAACGATTGAAATAACACCGATAAGAGCCAACTTCCCCACAATCCCTCCGAAGCGCACCTTGTTTAGGGTTTTGCTGGTTATGCCAATTTTTGGCGAGAATGTCTTTGACGCCTTCGGGCAAGAATTTCGATCATACCATCCGCCGAAGCGTTTATCGCGCTAGCAACGTACTTGTTGCACGAATTGCCCCTACGGAGCAGGCGTGGAAATAAGACGCACGGGATTCAGCATCAAGCAGCGCGTCGCCATGCCTGCTGGCGACGTTCTCCCGTGCGTTTGCCATCACCTTAAGTCCAGTTTGCGGTATCGAGTTTGCGGAGCGCGAGATGCGGGCTTGTAAGTGGAAGCGCCGGAAGGCAAAATATTGTTGAGAGACTGGTCATCGAGCCACGTGTTTCAAGCACGGACGCGCTCCCGGTGCTTCAACCTGGGCAACGCCTTTATTGATTTCCCAACTTTCTTCTGCGCCACGCGCAATTCGTAAAGGCTTTGCAGGTTAAGCCAGAACTCCGCGCTCGTTCCGAAGAAATGGGCCAGGCGCAAGGCCGTGTCTCCAGTGATGGCGCGCTGTCCGTTCAAAATACCGGTGATTCGGTTGGTCGGCACGTCCAGCTTGCGGGCGAGTTCGGAGGCGCTCATGCCGAGTACTTTCAGTTCTTCGGCCAGGTGTTCCCCCGGATGTATTGCAATCAATCCCATGACGGCCTCCTAATGGTAGTCAACGATCTCAACGTTGGACGGTCCCGGCGCGTCGTCCGGCCACTCAAGACAAATGCGCCACTGGTCGTTGATTCGGATACTGTATTGTCCTTTGCGATCACCGGCCAGCGCCTCGAAACGATTACCGGGCAAGACGGCAAGATCCTTCAGCGCCGTAGCCGCTTCCAGCCGGTCAAGCTTCATCCGCGCCGGGCGTTCGATTCCAAAGAACGCTTTCACGCGTTTTCCCGCAGCAAAGTCTCTGGTGCGTTTGTCTCGATAGCTGACGATCATCAGCATACCTCTCCATTATGCGTTACGTCAAGCATAACCGATCCCTCACAGTTGCGGCTCGGTAACAGCATGGTAAGATCCATAAAAACAATGGCGAAGAAGCCGTCTCGAGAAGACCCTCGACTGGTCCGGCTCACGAAGATCTGTCTCGCGCTGCCCGAGGCCACGCGCGATTATAACGGCCAACACGCCGGCTTCCAGGTCCGCAAGAGGACTTTTGCGTATTTCCTCAACGACCATCATGGCGACGGTATCGTGGCGGTGACATGCAAGGTCTTGGCAGGCGACCACAAGGTGCTGGCCGCCGCTAATCCGGACAAGTTTTACATTCCGGCCTACATCGGATCGAAGGGCTGGGTGGCGCTGCGATTAGACCGGGGAGAGATCGACTGGGAGGAAGTGAGCGAGCTCTGATCGGCAGCTATCGAATGGTCGCTCCAAAGACGCTGGCCGCGCGGGTCGCCCAGCGATGAGGCCCTTGGTCCGAGCGGCGAGGAAAGCACTCCGCGGCGTGGCCGACCCCGCGAAAGCGCCGATCATGCAGGCCTACATGAAGTCGGCGATACCATATCTGGGGATTCAGGCGACGCCTCTCCGGAAGGCCGCGCGAGCTATTTTCTCCGCTCACAAGCTCGAGTCGTTCCCGGAGTGGCGCGACACCGTGCTCGAGCTATGGCGTGGTGCGCGCTATCGTGAAGAGCGCTATCTGGCCATCGAGCTGGCCGGACATTCCGCGTATCGCAAATTCAGGACGCTGGATGCGTTGCCCATGTACGAAGAAATGATCACCAGTGGGGCCTGGTGGGATTACGTCGATTCCATCGCCAGCCACCGTTTAGGTGAACTGCTGCGGCAGCATCCGGCGAAGATGGGACGGGTGCTGCGCGCCTGGGCGAAATCGGACGACATGTGGAAGCGCCGCAGCGCGATCCTGGCGCAGCTCGGCTTCAAGGCCGATACGGATCTCGACCTTTTGTACGATTGCATTCGCCCGTCCATCGGCGAGAAAGAGTTCTTCTTGCGGAAAGCGATCGGCTGGGCGCTGCGCCAATTCGCCAAAACCGATGCTAAAGAAGTGTCCCGCTATGTGGCCGAGCACGAGGGGCGGCTCAGTCCCCTGAGCAAGCGGGAAGCGCTGAAGAATCTGCTTTAATCGGCAGGCCGGAGACTTGCCCCACAGCTACAATAGCGGCTTGATTACTCGAAACGACCGGTATCCCCAGCTTCCGGTGCAGCGGTTCGATGGCTTCGATGGCGCGCCAATTGGTGCACGAAAGGAAAATGCAATCCGGAGTAGTGCCTTCGATTTGAGACTCTACAAAATCCACGATCTCGGCAGCCGTCACCCGTCCGATGTCGAGATTTACCTGGATCCCCATGCCCGCGGCTTTCAGCGGCGGGAATCCGGCTTCGGCAAGCGACGATGCGACGCCGCTGGTCAAGTCCGGTATGTAGGGCGTGAACACGGCCAGCTTGCGTGGTCCGATGACGCGCAGCTGCGACAGCACGGCGTGAAGCACCGTGATGGCCGGCGCGCCTGCCAATTTTTCGATCTTCGAGCCAATTGCGGTATCGTGAGCCAATGTTCCCAGTGCTCCGGCCGAGGTGCAGCCGAAAACTACAAGATCCGGCGCGGTGGTGCGGATGAGCTCTGCCGCTCTGGGCAGATCATCTTCCAGCATCCTGGTTTCCGCCTCGCGAGTCACGCTCTCCAGAAATATCCTGGTCGTGCTCAGAATGGCCACCTGTCCAAGCTGCCGATGAAAATCCGGTTCCATCACCGTATTGGACGATGGCACGATGAGACCGACGTGCAAAGGTTTCGTCATTTGGCGGGAATTCTCCCCCTCTCGGGAATCCTCCAAAGATAGATGCTGCTGGCGGCATCAACCAACTCGTGTTTCTCAGGTTTCCAATCGCCCATATGAAAATCGTGTGAGACGATGCGCGTTCCCGGCTTCAGGTCTTTCAATAGCTTTGGACGCAGGCGGAGATTCACGTCGGGCAGCAGATAAAGCGCGACCACGCTGGCGTTGTGGATATCGGCGGCGAACAAGTCGTTCACCTCGAACTTCACCAGGGCTTCCACGCCGGCCTTTCGCGCATTCTCGCGGGCCTCTTGAACGCGCTCGGGATCGATATCGATTCCGACTCCGTGCGCGCCGTATTCCTTTGCGGCGGCAATCACGATGCGCCCGTCGCCACAGCCGAGATCGTACACGAAGTCGCTGGCCTTGACGCCCGCCAACTTGAGCATGGCGCTCACGACTTTGTCCGGGGTGCGTACAAAGGGTGGATTGATCTGGATCTGATCGGGAGCCTGGGCTGCCGCCGTAGCAGCGAGCAGGACGGCGGCGAGAATCAATTTCATTTAATAAGCCTTTGCGATAACCGAGCGGCGATCTACCGTTTCGCCGGTGACAATGCATTTCCCCGGGCCATCGTATTCGTCGACCATCGGAATGCAGCGCACGGTGGCCTTGAACTCTTTGAGACGCGCGTCGCAGGCCGGATCGTCCTTCAAGTGCGCCATGACGAATTTGCCGCCGCCTTTTTCGGCCGTCACCTCCCTGAGAATCGACTCTACTTCGTCCAGCGAATTTGCGAGCACCGTGTTGGCTTTGAGGCGCTCCTTGGCGGCACGGTGGAGATCGGTTTGCATTTGGGCGAGCACGGCCGGCAGTCGCGCGGCCAGCTCGGCTTGCGGCAAAGGCTCCTTGGTCCCGGTATCGCGGCGTTTCAGGACGATGTTGTTGGCGGCCAGATCGCGCGGCCCAAGTTCGAGAACCACCGGCACGCCGCGCCGCTCCCAGTGAAAGAATTTGGCGCCGGGACTCTGCCCTTCGCGGTCGTCTATCTTGGCGCCGACGTCTTTGGCGATACGGTGCGCAGCTTCGAGCACACGGCCCTTCTCCTCGTCCTTGCGATAAATCGGAACCAGGACGGAAGGCACGGGCGCGAGTTTGGGCGGCAGCACCAGCCCCTTGTCGTCGGAGTGGCTCATAATCAGGCCGCCGATCAAGCGCGTGCTGACCCCCCAACTGGTTTGCCAAACATAATCGAGCTGCCCTTCCTTGCTTTGGAACCGGACGTCGAAAGCTTTGCCGAAATTCTGGCCGAGGTCGTGGCTGGTTCCGGCTTGGAGCGCGAGCCCGTTCTGCATCATGGCTTCGATGGCGTAGCTGCGCAGCGCGCCGGCGAATTTTTCAGCCAGAGTCTTCATGCCCTTGATCACAGGCATGGCCATGATGTTCTCGGCGACGTCGGCATAGACGTCAAGGATCTTCAGCACTTCGGCTAGCGATTCTTCGTGCGAGGCGTGGGCCGTGTGGCCTTCCTGCCAAAGGAACTCGGTGGTGCGCAGGAACATCCGCGTGCGCAGCTCCCAGCGGATAATGTTGCACCACTGGTTCACCAGCACCGGGAGGTCGCGGTAGCTCTGGATCCACTTGGCGAAGAAATGCCCGATGATGGTTTCAGACGTCGGACGGATGACGTACGGCTCTTCGAGCGTCTTGCCGCCGGCGATTGTCACTACTGCGAGCTCGGGCGAAAAACCTTCCACGTGTTCGGCTTCCTTCTGCAGGAAGCTCTGCGGAATCAGGAGCGGGAAGTAAACGTTCTGATGGCCGGTGGCCTTGAAGCGCTGATCGAATTCGCGCTGGATGCCTTCCCAGACCGCATAGCCATTGGCTTTGATGACCATGCAGCCTTTCACGATTTCGGCCGGCTCGGCCATGTCGCCTTGCATGACCACGTCTTGGTACCAGGCGGCGAAGTCCTGATTGCGGGGAGTGATGGGAGATTCGGCCATAGTGGAGTCTAAGGTTTTAGGTTACGACAGAACCTGCTAGCCTCAGTGGGACGGTGAAATTAACGACTTGTCTGGTGGTATCGCAGGCGGCCGCTGCATTGTTGCTACTGGGCGCCGGTGGATGCAAGAGCGGCCGGTCCAGCAGCATACGTAGCGCCGAATGTTGCTCGGCCTTCCAGCACACGGACCATTTGCCCGACCATCCAGACCCCGGCGTAATCCGGCTGGCGATCGGAGGCGACTCCCGCGATGACCGCTCGCACGTTGTTCCATGGGCCTTTCAGGAGGCCCGCAAGCGGGGAGCGATGGCGTTCGTGTTCCTCGGCGACATGGAGATCACCAGCCTCTCGGATCGCTTCTTTATGCCGCGCCTCCGGGATCTGGCCGGAATTCCGTTCTACCCCGTGATCGGAAATCATGAGGTCGAGCTTTTCGGAGCTGTGCGGCTAACCAGCGGCCAGCACGCGATCGAGAAATTCAGGGAGGATTTCCTGCGCAAGCCCGGCATCAAACTGGCGCCACTCGCGCAAGTGGTCTACAGCGCGGAGATCGGGAAACTGGCGCACTTCATCGCCTTGGACAACGTCAGCCGGAGAGGCGAGGGTTTCGGCGATGAACAGCTTGCCTGGCTGGCGGGCGACCTGCAGGCTGCCAGTGCGGCCAAGAGCATAATCCTGGTCGGGATGCATAAGGCGCTGGCAAAGAATCCGATCACTACGCATGCCATGGACGAGGATGGGCCGCGCGCCATACGCGAGTCGGACGCCGCGCTCGCCTTGTTCAAGCAATACGGAGTCGCGATGCTGTTCGTGAGTCACAGTCACATGTACTCCGCGTACAATCAGGACGGAATCGAGACGCGCTTGACGGGCGGCCTGGGAGCGCCGCTGGTGAAAGGACTCGCCGACTCCGATGGCGGGTTTCACCATTTCCTGCTGCTCGATATCCTGGCCGGCGGCGACACATCGATGTTGCGGGTAGAAGTGGTCCGGTTCCCCGGCCCGCCGACCCGTGACCAGCAGGACGAATCGGCGGAAGTTGAGAATTAGCCTGACGTTTTAGCGGTGCGCCGATCAGTGGAAATGTTCCATCACCAAAATTTGATGCTCGTTGCGGTCCCATTGCGAGTACAGAAGGCTGCCCCCGTCTGGTGATACGGCCAGGCCATAAAAAGAGGGCTTGTCAAGTCTTCCTATTTGCGATAACTGCTTGGTCTTGAAGTCAAGATATTCGATCTTCGGAGGCAATCCATTCTCTGGGGCAAAGAAGTAAATGCCGCTCTTCGTCACAGCCCAATTGCTCCAGTTGTCGGGCCCAGGCCCACCCCAAATACGGGTTTCGGCACCCCCGTTGGGCGGCCTTGCCCAGAACCCTTGGCTCCATCGCTTTGCATAAAGCAACAATTTTCCGTCTACAGTCTCGACTGCCCCGAAGCCTCCGTCTCGCGTCACTTGGGTCGGCGCCCCGGCCGCGGCCCCGTCCTTAACAGACTGTTTCCAAATCTGATAACCCTTTTCTCCGCGATTCGACGTAAAGTAGATCGACCGCCCGTCTCGCGACCAGCTCGGCAGAAAACTGTCGGCGTCAGGAAAAGCAACGACGGGATGTGGATGGCCGTCGCCAATTTCGACTACGTAAACGTCACTGTGATGCTGCGAACGATAGTCAAATGCAAGATAGCGTCCATCGGGTGAAAACCGCGGGCTTCCGGCAAAGCCGCGCAAGTCTGTGACTTGCACTGCATGAGAGCCGTCGCTGTTACAGATCCACACCTCCGGATAGCCGGACCGCGAGCTTTGGAACGCGATCTTGTGGCCGTCAGGCGAAAACTGCGGCTGCAAGTTCTGGGCCTTCGCTGAAGAAACTAAGATCGAAGCCGGCATCCGTGCGTGAATCTGACCGTTTAACTCGAGGCGCCACAGGTTTTCCTCTTCGTCGACATATTCATAAGCAAGCTCGTTTCCGGATTGGGAGAGCGAAGGGTACCACGCAGCAGGGCCGGCTTCCGGAACCCGTTGGGGAATGCCGCCTGAGGCTGGTAAGCGCCAAATCGTTGGCAATCCCCCACGACTGGAAGAAAAAACGATTTCGTTAGTTTGGGTCCAAGCGGGAGGCCCGAAGATCTGCTTGTGATCGAAAGTTAGTTGTTTCGGTTCACCGCCCGCTGCGGCAATTACAAAAAGCTCCTCGACCGAGGCCGGCCCCGAAGACCTGATGAAAGCCAATTTGCCGCCGTCGGTGCTGAAAGCCGGCCGCCGGTCGTGGCTGGCTGGCGGAGGCGACGTGAGGACTCGTGTACTGGAATCCCGCAGCGACAGCACCTTGATGGAACTTCTCTGTATCGCCGCGTTCCACTCGGAAAACGCGATGAGTTTACCGTCGGGCGACAAAGACAGTCCCCCTTTTCCGGTCTCGTAGTCGAACGGCGAGCGCGACCCAGCATAAATAGTTTTCTCAGCTCCGCCCAGCGCCGGTACTGTCTCAATCAGAAATTTGTCGCCCCGATCGCGAAGGAAAGCCACCTCACGGCCGTCTGGAGACCATGCGGGAGAGTAGGGGTCACCTACTGCTGGAGTCTTCTCATCCTTGAGAAGCCCGGGCTCATCATTTTGCGTTAATCTGACCGAACTCTGGGAGCCGACTACCGCCGCGTAGAGTCCTGACTCAGTTCGTTGCCGGGCCGAGCGCAGGAACACGACCCGGCTGCCATCGGGGGAAAGCGCCGGCAGCCTCTGATCGCCCTCAATGGTCAACGGGAGCAGCATGACCTCGGCTGACGATACAGCTCGCACATTCGATCCATTACGGCCATAACCTCTGAGCAGCCAGGTCGAGACAAGCGCTATTACTGCAACCAAAACGCCTGCTAGCAAGACTTTCGTTGGCCGCTTTACGGTTCTGCCAAGCTGGGGGCCGCGATCGTTTTGTATATCAACTGGCGGGGTTGAAATCTTCTCTGCCGCGGACCCAGTTCCAGATGCGAACGGCTCATGTTCCTGAATGGATGCAACGAAACGATACCCGCGCCGCGGTACCGTCTCAACGAAGCGAGGATGATCTGAAGAATCGCCCAGCACCTCGCGAATCCGGTTGATGCACTTCTTCAACCCGAGTTCGTAGTCGACCGTCGTATTTCCGGGCCACAAACGCTCCCGCAGCTCTTCTCGAGTGATAAGCTCGCCGGGACGTTCCAGCATCGCTCGCAACACATCGAATGCTTGCGGGCTCAACTTTTGCCGCAAGCCCGACTGGCGCAACTCTGCTTCCCGCAGGTCGACTTCGAACACGCCAAACCTGATGATGCGGTTTGAATTGGATGACGCATGCATCAAAACTTAAGCCTTGGAGTAGATCAAGTTTATCACGCTTGGAGCCTTAAGGAGCTCAGCAGCGCGGTAACCGGCAGCATGAGGGTGTTTTGGGTTCAGTAACTTGCGCGGTAACCAAAAAACCACCACAAGGATTCTTGACCTCTTGTTCCCAATAGACGAAAGTGGCCCATACATGCTCGATAGGCACTCCATGTTTCCTATGACCACCAAGCAAGCCTTGATTGACCGAACCAAGTTCGGTAACGGACAACAACCAGTCCAGCCACACAGAAGAACCTTCCTCGGCGGTGCGCTGGGCGCGCTACTTGCATCGCCTGGGCGCATGCTAGGCGAACCCGGCGCACTCCCGAACAATCCTTTCATCCTTCTGCTGACGGGAGTGTATCAGCCGGTTGTTCACGGACCCAATCTTGGCTTGTCCTCCGTGAACTTGAGTGATGGTACTTATTCGACAACGGAAATCTACCCGATCTTCGGCGTTCAGGGTAGCGCGGATCAGGATAAGACTATCGGCGACTTTTATGTCCAGTTCAACGGGAATTTGTGTGCGTACCATCTCCCTGGTGGAGCGATTGCAATGCAGTTCCTACCTGTTCCAGCGGGAGCGCCGCCCGGTTTTAACGGTTTCGTCCCATTCCCGGACGGGATGGGTGGAAATTACTTGGAAGGAACTTTCGAGCTAACGATATTGGAAGCGACGGGGATTTATCGCGCCTTCGCCGGTGGTCATAACCACATGGTGGATAGACTGCACCAATTGGCTAACGGCAGCTTCGATGAATTCTGCTTCTGCAACATCAGCCAGTATCAGTTCCCTTAGGCTGTGGCGTACGGAAAATATCCAAAAATATCCAACAAGATAAGGAGATCATTGTGATACTTCGAAGGACAGGTCTTTGCGTTGCCGCGCTTCTTTGTACGACCGCTCTCATATCAAGGGCGCCCGTCCAAGCGGCACAGATCAGTGGAAGTATTACTGCCACGATGGCCATCACTGAGGACAGCCAACTCGTAGGCGACGTGACGTGCACGGTCACCGGAGCGCCCTGCCTCGATATTGCGGCATCGAACGTGACGCTTGCTTTGAACGGCTTCTCTATGACCGGGCAGGCGGTTCCACAAACTGGCTGCGAGGGCAGCAGTAACTCAGGAGCCGAGCAGGGCATTCGAATTCTTGGCCAAACGGGCGTCACTATCCGCGGACCAGGCATCGTTCAGCAGTTTCGCGTGCACGGCATCATCATCAATGGCAGTACCGGCACGCACATCACCGGCGTGACCACGTCCACCAATTGCGCATCTGGCATCCTTATAGGCGGCGATTCCAATTTGATTGAGAACAATATTTCGATCGCAAACGGAAATCTCGGTGCTCCTTGCGGTGGTATATGACTGGCGGGCGCAAGCCATAACCGGCTCCGTGCGAACCGGATCAGTGGAAATGGATATGCAGGTCAAGGGAATAATTTTGGAATCGGCATGCCGGCTGCGATCGATACCGATAACACAATCGAAAATAACGAGATAGTCGGCAATGCAAATGGGATTTTTGTGACTACCGGGGTCCAGGGCAACTTCTTTCGCGGAAACACGATTGTAGGTAATCCTCCCGTGCAAGTCGCCGTGGACCATACGGCAAACGGAGGTTTCGATATTAAGAATTTGGCCGATGCGGGAGCCAACGCGTTCGAGGGCAACATTTGTATGACCTCGGTCAACGCGCCTTGCCCTTCTGTCGGACCGTCCCTGACGGCTAATCCGAATCCGATAGCAGTCACGGGCAATGCGATTGTCGGATCGACGACCATCAACTGGAACGCGCCGGACGCCCAGGTCATCGAAATACATATCGGGAGCCCGGATGGCGTCGTCCTGACGCAGCAAGGTAACCGCGGGTCGATCCAAACCGGCACATGGGTCTCGGACGGGCTAACCTTCTACCTTCAGGACGTCACCGGCGGGAAGCCGCTAACTTCGGACTACACGCTTGCCACGCTGGTCGTCCATCTGCAGCGCAGCAGCGCTACCAATCTTCCTGTTTCCGGCGGACCTCGCCCATGGACTTTCGGCCTCTCGGTCATTCTGCTCGCGTTCCTTCTATGGGGGAGTGGCCTGATGCGATCCGGGAAACGCCTCCGGCTCGCTCTGGGAGCGCTATTGCTGGTTGCGGTCACGTTTGGCGGGCCAGCGACAGCTTTGGGCGCGGACAAACTGGACCGGATGATCGCCGCCGGCGCAAGCTCTAGAGAGCTCGCCCAATACGTATTCGACACGCATGGCTGCAAGAACTGCCACACCGTAGGCCAAGACGGAAAGCTTGGTTTTACCGCGAAAGGTAAGGAACGGGCGCAGGGGTTCGAAGGATGCATCAAGATGCTGACCGCAATGACTGTAATCGTCCAGGTAGCTGCGGACAAGCGCTCACCCCAGCAGCAACAGAAGGCGGAACGCTTCCAGGAATTCGGGTGCACAGCCTGCCACAAGTTAACTCCCGGAAAGTTGGCGCTGACCGAAGTGGGAGCCAAACTGGCGCACCTGCATTTGGGCTGTGTCGATGTGGAAAAGTTTGTGGCTGACGGATCTAAGCGCTAAAACATCATTATCTCAACGGCAAAGGGAATAGCAAATTGTCTAAACATCTGAGCAAACTTGCAATCGTGCTGTGTTTGACCGCACCACTCGTTTTCGCACGGAACGATCGTAGCTGGGTTTCGAGTACCGGGAGCGATTCCAACCCGTGTACTCGCACTATGCCCTGCGCTACTTTTCAGACAGCTATCAATCAAACGAACTCCGGCGGCGAGGTCGACGTTGTCGACGCGGGTGATTACGGCACCGTGCATCTCACTTTCCCGATAACGATCGATGGAGGCGGGATGGCCCGCATAAGTATTGGCTCTAACATTTTTGGTGTAAACGTATCGGAAACTGTTTCAGGCCCAATCATCGTTCGGAATTTGTCCATCACGGGCTCCCCGGGCACCGCGTTCTCCACCGCGTTCTTCATGGCACAGTGTGGGGCATGTGTATCGGCCTATGAAGTTCACGTGGAAAATGTAGATATCGCAAATGTCAGTGGAGCGTTCGGCATGCAAGACGTTGGAATTGTCACGATCAAGGGCTCAACGATTCACGGCGTGACTGGTGCCATAGGTGTGGCCTGCGCCGGCACCGTCGGCATCCCACCGGCCATAACAGTTGAAATTCGCGACGTGGTCATCACAACTACGGCTGCCAATGGTTTTGCCGCGGTCCAGGTATGCTCCGGTGGTACCGTAACGATCGATAAATCGTCGATCGCCAATAGTTATTACGGAATAGGTGTCGTTGGTACTGGAACGGTACGGCTATCGGATTCTACCATTACAGGCAATTCTTTCGGTTTGTTTACTTTCGATGGCGGAACCATCATCTCGTTCGTGAATAACCGTATCTATGGCAACCAGGTTGACGGCGCGCCAACCAAGAGCGTTTACCAGCGGTAGCTTCCCGCCTTGCATACATCCGCCTAACAAGGAGAGTTATGGCTTCAATCAAACGGTCGGTGGTTTGTGCAATAGGCTTTCTTTACGGCGCCGGAATCGGCGTTGCGAACCCCGTAAACCTGATAACGAATGGCGGGTTTGAGCTCAATAGTGGCGCCGGTACAAGTGGTTTTTCCGGCTGGACAGTCGCGACTCAATCCGGCGCTGGCGGCAGTTGGTATGCCCAAACCGGCACCTCCTCACCGGTAAACGGGTTCCTCGTTCAGGCTCCTCCGGAAGGGAGTTACTCAGCTATGACTGACGACACAGGGCCGAGTTCTGAGGCGCTGCTTCAGTCCTTCACGGTTCCCGTAAATCCCGGGACACTAACGTTATCCTTCCAATACTTTTATTCTTTCGGTGGATATAACGGCGTTTTTCCCTGGGATCCCGGTTATACGCCGCCGCCGACTCTCGATTACAACTACTTGAACAATACTGGAAACCTCAATGATCAAGCGGTCGTAAATATACTGACATCCAGTGCCGGCGCTTTAGACGACAGCGGCCCGACGTTGCTCACGCAGGTTCTCCAGTTGAACCCAACCACTTTAGGCGACCCGAACAGCAACCCCTGCTTTCCAGCGAGTTGTTCGTATCAGAGCTTCAGTATGCAGCTGACGGGACTAGCAGCCGGCTCCATCTATCAGCTCCAATTCGCGGAGGTCGACGATCAGGGCGCATTTAATTTCGGCGTTGACGACGTTTCAGTTGACTACACAACATCCGCGGCTGTTCCTGAGCCAAATTCTCTGAAGCTGCTGGTACCACTCCTGGGGCTTCTTGCGGGCGTTGGAGTTCTTCAAAGCCTGCCACTGTTCAAGCGTTAGGGAAAAGCCACATGAGCATGGGCAAGCCACCTCACTGGGCGGGTAAACCGCGCAGCAGATACTGAGCGGCGGAGAGGTAGTAGTTGCGCGCGATGGCGCTGATCTGCCGCTCGCCGAGTTCCGTCAACGCCGTCGCCTTCAGTCGTTTTGCTTCGACGTTCCCGCCGTCGAGCGCAAGGACGTAATCTGTCAACTCCGCAGCCCACTGGAAGTCCTTGTTGACGACCGCGCGACGCGCCCTCGACAGCACCTGGTCTCGTCCTCCAGCCAGATCGATGATTCTGGCCGCCCGGTCGTTCCCGGCTAATGGGAAGAGATTGGTCGGGTTGCCGTCGAACCAGCCGGCGTAATCGGTGTAGATGGCGCGAACCGACCAGGCCACCGTACCGTAGAACTCCTGCAGGTAAGGGCTGTCCGCCAGCACCGGCGGAAGTTTGACCTGCTGCACCAGTTCGTCCGGCCGCTCGCCCTTCTTCATGCCTTCAACGGTCTGGTCGAGTATCCACTTGATGCCGTCGCGATAGGTAGTCAGCGCGGCGCGCACGTTAGCGCTTCCTATGATGGGACGCGTATGGCCCGGCACCAGGTATTCGGCGTCGAGGTTGAGCATCATGCCCAGGCTGGCCACCCACTGATCGACCGGACGCAGGCGCGCTCCGCGAATCGCGTACAGGTTCGGAAAGGCCTTGTAGAAGTCATCACCTGGCAGCAGCACGCGCTTGTCGGGCAACCAGACGGCGATATTCTCGGGCGTCTCTCCAGGCGTATGGAGGAGTTGCAGGCGAACATTGGCGATCGTGACCTCCAGCCGGTGGCCGCTGAAGGTGCGGGTCGGAGCGATGTAGCCGGTCGGAGCAGGTCGTCGTCCGAACTCCATGCCGGTACCAGCGTTGATGAACAACGAATCCGGCAGGGACGCGCCGAACTGGTCTCCGCCATCGCGGCCGGCTCGGCCTACGTCCGGGCCACGATCGACGAGGAGCTGGTGACTGTAGATCTCGGGATGGTCGTTCCCGGCGAAGATGGTCGCGCCGCCGGTGTGATCCGGGTGGGAGTGCGTGTAGATGATCGCGCGTACTGGCGCGGCGGAGAGTTTCGCGAACTCCGCCTTCACGGCGCTCGCATCCGTCACGTCGCTGGTGGTGTCGACGACGATCGACCCGCCGTCGCCTTGGATCAGGACCGAGTTGGCGTCCGAGAAGCCGACCGCCGCGTAGACACCGTCGGTGACCTTGATCACGTCCTTGCGGAATTCATCCGAGTGCGCGCGCAGTTTCTCGCGTCCGGCAAATTCCTGCGCTGCCAACGAGCCGCCCGTTGCCAGCGAGAGTAGGACGGCCAGCGCCGCGCCCGCCTCTATGCGACCGATTATCCGCTGCATGAGAGCCTCCCGCCTCCAATGGTATCCGCCGGGAGGGCCGCCGCGCGGTGCCAATGCCGCCATTTCCTGCGCCGTTTCCAAGTCGAAGAGGACTACACTGAAGGCGTATGGGCGAGGTCCGATTCTTATCCACGGCGGCCCTGAAGCAGATGGTCGCCCGCTTGGGCATTTTTTTCTTTTTGATCTTGCCTTCGCCGCTTGTCATTCACGGGCAGCAACATCCCTCTGTTCCCGAGTTGCTCCGGCAATTCGAAAGTGAGGGAGTGTTTTGGCGTCAGTTCGAGGTGGCGAAGGCAATCGTCGCGGCGCACGACACGACTGTTCTCCCCCAGCTGGAGTCCTGGTTGACACACGAAGACCGGCACTTACGGGGAAACGCCGCCTTCATCTTTGCCGGCCTTGGCGACCCTCGTGGATTTGACGTAATTGCCGCCATTCTTGGCGATGGTTCCGAAAGACGCGCGGTTCATAGAATTTCGTCGGTAGGTCTCCCCTGGGTCCAAGGGCAGATCAGCGAGGACCGTTATTATGCCGCGCACCTGCTGGGTGACTTGAAGGACCCACGCGCGATCCCCATCCTTGTGCCTCTCCTGACTGACCCCGACGTAAACTACATTGTTCCGTGGTCCCTCGGACAGATTGGCAATCCATCCGCGATTACTCCATTAATCGGATTACTGAGCGATCCAGATCCGAACATGCGAGTTCTCGCCATCCACGCTCTAATTGAACTCAAGGCTACCGATGCCCTTCCGCGCCTCCGCCCGTTGCTGGATGACAATGCGAGATCGAATTTTGACAAATTCGAATCGGTTGGCGAGGCCGCTCAGGCTGCAATCGCCAAGCTGCGATCGGAGGCCGCCCGCTAGCTCCTGCCGCCGGTTGTGGGAAAAAGCCGCGAATCTAAGTTAAGCGTAATCGTCAGATGTGACTCTCAGGCTCACTGCGCACCGAACTACTTCCTCTTCAAGGCCCCGAAAATCCGCTTCCTATCGCTCTGGCCCACTTCCGGCCAGCGCTTCTACTGGGGCGTGATCGGAGGGACTGGTCGCGCTCCGGATTTTCCCCGCTACGAAGTGAGTGCTGACTCATCTGCATTAGACTGAATTCATGATCCGTCAGATCGCGCCTCAATTCTTTACCACCGACATTCCCGCCACTCTCGCCTATTACAAAGACAGGCTCGGCTTCGATTGTCTGGGCACGTGGCAAGATCCGCCAGTCTACGCCATCGTTGCGCGCGACCAGCACGCGATTCATTTTCGCTGCGCCGAGCCACCCACCGCCAATCCTGATAAGTATTCGGACGAACTGCTCGACGCCTACCTATTCGTAGAAGATGCGGACGCGCTTTATTCTGAGTACGCAGCCCAAGGCGTGGAGTTCGCTCGGCATCTGGCCAACATGCCGTGGAAATCGCGCGAGTTTGTAGTGAAGGATTGTGAGGGTCGTCTTCTCGCTTTCGGCGCAAACCTGTAGTCCAGCCGGTTGCCTCACCGTCAGACTGCCTCACCCAACGTTGATCTTGTGTTGGCGCACGTTCGTGCTACGATCAGCTCAACAGACCCATGCAGTTCCCTGCGCCGGTCCCCGAGATTCCCGCGGCGAACGTCGACCAAGCCGCCGCCTACTATGTCAACACGCTGGGCTTCACCTTCGATTGGGGAGACGACTACGGGGGCATCGCAGGCATCTCCCGGGGGAATTGCAGACTGTTTATCACCAATCGCTCCTTCCGCGAGTCGTACGGCAATATCGGTCCCACCCTTTTCTGGCTCAATCTCCACAGCAAGGCTGAGGTCGACGAACTCTTCGCACAATGGAAGGCTGCGAACGCGAAGCTCGTTTCCGAGCCCGAGGACAAACCGTGGAAACTGCGCGAGTTTATGGCCGCCGATCTTGATGGCAACCTCATTCGCGTCTTCTATGATTTCCGGCGCGACACGTAGAACGAACTGACCCGCAAATCGGTATTTGAGTGCACTGTCCCTAATTTTGGGACACTCAATGCATGAATGTCCGTTCGCCGGCGTCTTTGGTTAACACGCAACTCACCACGAGTGCGGGTTCCAGTGAAGAGGGCCGCTTCGTCCCCGGAACCCTGCTGGGCGATCGCTATCGCATCGTGAGTCTGCTTGGCACGGGAGGAATGGGCGAGGTCTATCGCGCCACGGACCTTCGCCTGAGCCAGCAAGTGGCCCTCAAGTTCCTGCCCGCCGAGCTGGCCCGCGATCCAAAATTTCTGGAGCGCTTCAACAACGAGGTTCGTATCGCGCGACAAGTCTCGCATCCCAATGTTTGCCGCGTCTACGACATCGGCGAAGCCGAGGGCCTGGCATACATTTCCATGGAATACGTGGACGGCGAAGACCTGCATTCCCTGCTTCGCCGCATCGGCAGGCTGCCGCCCGACAAAGCCATCGAAATCGCCCGCAAGCTTTGCGCGGGACTGGCCGCGGCTCACGACAAAGGCGTGTTGCACCGCGACCTCAAGCCCGGCAACATCATGATCGATGGCCGCGGCCATGTGCTGATCACCGACTTCGGGCTGGCGGGTGTAATAGGCAGCATCGAAGGCGCCGAAGTGCGCAACGGCACCCCGGCCTATATGGCCCCGGAGCAGCTTTCGGGCAAAGAGGTGTCCACGCAGAGCGACATTTACGCGCTGGGAGTGGTGCTCTATGAAATGTTCACGGGCAAGCCGCCTTACGTGGCCTCCACTCGCGAAGAGCTGCTCAAGCTCGCGCAGCAAGCCGCTCCACCCAACCCGCGCAGCATAGTGAAGGACATCGATCCCGGCGTGGAGAGCCTGATTTTGCGGTGTCTCGCGCCGGATCCGCGCGCCCGTCCGGCCTCGGCATTCGCAGCGTTGGCCGCTTTGCCGGGTGGAGATCCTTTGGCCGAAGCGCTGGCCGCTGGAGAAACGCCGTCGCCGGAGATGGTGGCGGCCTCCGGGCAAAACGTGGGCGTGAGTCCTCGCTGGGCATTGTTATCTGTAGCAGCCGTCGTTGCTGGACTCGCGATCTTCGCGCTCGTCAACCAACAGACCGAACTGCTTTCCAAAGTCCCTTTCGAAAAACCACCGGAAGCGTTGGCCGATAAGGCGCGAGAGATCGCCCGCGGTCTGGGCTATTCGGATCGAGGATTTTCGAGTGCTTACGGATTTACCTACCGCATCGCCAATCTGCGCTACCTGCTCGGCCATTTCCGCAACCGCGCCGGGCAATTTCTGGCAGTGAATCGGCCTCCCGTCATCGCCTTCTGGTATCGTTCCAGTCCTCGAGCGCTCGCGCCTCGAGCAATATCGGATGTCCTGCGGGTCAGCCAGAACGATCCGCCCTTGGATGTTCCCGGAATGCTGTACATTCGGTTGGACACGGAAGGAAGGCTGGGCGGATTCACTGCCATACCTCCGCAAGAGGACCAATCCAAAGGTCCAGGGCCTGCCCCCGATTGGAGAGCTTTGTTCTCGGCCGCCGGACTCGACCTCGCGCGCTTCACTCCGGCAGAGCCCACCTGGACGCCGCCCGTAATGGCGGAGGTGCGCGCGGCCTGGAGCGGGACGTATCCCGATTCGCCGGAAATTCCGATCCGCGTTGAAGCCGCCGCTTTTCACGGAAAGCCCGTCAATTTCGTGGTGCTCCTCCCCGATGTCCAGCCTGGGCCCGAAGGAAGATCGGCCGGCGACCTGGTTTATCTGGTCATCGAGCTTATCATCATCCTGGGATCGTTCCCGTTCGCGCGATACAATCTTCGCCTGGGCAGGGGCGACACACGAGCGGCCACCCGGCTCGCGCTGTTCTCGTTTGCGATCGGCTTTTCAGCTTGGTTGATTGGAGGAGCGCACGTCGCCGGGGAAGCAGAGGCCGACCTGTTCTTTCAGGCGTTGATGCGCTCGATTTTCGAAGCAGTCCTGCTGGGCGTGATGTACCTATCCTTCGAGCCTTTCGTTCGCAGGAAATGGCCACAGACGATCGTTTCATGGAGTCGTATCCTGGCCGGCGGCCTGCGCGACCCTCTGGTCGGACGAGACATCGTTCTGGGAGTCGCCGTGGGAATACTGCTGGCGCTAATTGAGGGCTTCGGCGCTCTGTCCTACCGGCCACTCGGAGTTCCGATGGTGCGTACCTCATCGGCGCTAATCACGCTGACCAGCGGGCGTTTCGCCACTGGCGAATTCCTGTTCCTGATTATCGACGCACTCTTCCGATCGCTGGGCATTCTGTTTATGCTCTTTCTGGGCCGCACGATCCTGCGAAAGCAATGGCTGGCAGCCGGAGTGATCACCGTAGCGCTGGCCGGGATTTTGGCCGCCAACGCAGCTCATCCTCTGATCGAATGGCCGGTGAGCCTCCTGTTTTTCGCACTGATGATATTTGCTCTCATGCGATTTGGACTGCTGGTGCTCAGCGTAGCGATGTTCGTCGTGCTCCTGTTTGTATCTTTTCCTATCGGCTCCGACGTGACGGTCTGGTATGTCGGCACCACTGCATTCGTTCTGATTGCGGTCCTGGCGTTGTCGCTATATGGAGCGAGGATGGCGCTGGCGGGGCAGCCGCTGTTCAAAGACGAGTAGTGGCGCACGCACTCTTGCGTGCCGTGTGCGCACTCCTGCGCCGGATCAAAGGGCGCCCTTGTCTTACGAATCGCTGCGCTTATTCCGGTGAGGATTAGAGCTCGCCAGATCAGCCAAGCAGGCGCACCTTAGGGACAAAGTGGCTCCGCGGCGGATGGGAGTGAATCCTCAAGCTACTGAAATCGCAGGGTCCTGCTTCGGCCTCCGGAATGCACTCAACACCTGGTCAAACCACACATGAAGACTATTCCTACACAAACTGAAGCGCCTTTGCGCACCATAATTATCGGCAGAAAAGAGGCTAACGCAACCGAACTCGAGAACCTGATCACAGAAATTCGCGGTCTCTCGGTTCTCCGGAAGTTGACCGACGTGCCTTCTGATGCAAACGCCAGCCGTATCCTGGTGACCTTGGCGCCGCACATCGTTTTTGCCGAAGGAAATGCGCAGGAATTGAAACCGCTCCTGGAAAGTATTCGACGTGAGGCTCCCGGGATTCAGGTCATCGCATGGGGTTCGTCGCTCGACCTGGAGATAGTGGTCGATCTGATGCACCTCGGCATTCGGGACTACCTCTGTTATCCTTTTCGCCAACGAGAACTGTTGGATGCCGTCGGACGGTGCCGCGCGGCTCTCCAGGAAACGCCGCCCGCGTTCCGGTCCACACCTGATGTCTTCACTTTTGTTCCAGCCAAACCAGGCGTTGGCTGCTCGACAATTGCGCTCAACGTGACGGCTGCGATAGCGAACAATTTCGGTAGGCGGACATTGCTGGCCGACTTCGATTTGACCTCCGGTATGCAGCGCTTTATGTCGGGACTTGGTGAGGGCTTTTCAGTTATCGATGCGGTCGAACGCTCATCCGACCTCGATGAGGCTCTGTGGCCGCAGTTGGTTAGCTCTATAGGCGATCTCGACATTTTGCACGCGGGAAAACCACAGCTGGGCTATCGGATCGAGTCCGACAAAGTGATCGGGCTGATGGATTTCGCCCGGCGCATTTACGACGCTATTGTCTGCGATGTATCAGGCAATCTCGAACAGTATTCAACTGATCTAATGAAGCAGTCAAAACGTGTTTTTCTGGTTTGTACGCCCGAAGTGGGAGCACTGCATATGGCCCGGGAAAAGTTGGCCGTTTTGGGAGCTTTGGACATGGCGGACAGGGTTAACGTCATTGTTAACAGGAGTGGCAACGACGGAAACGAGATTGGGACTGAGGACGTGGAGCGATTGATCGGACGGCCGGCGTTCACTTTCTTTCCTAACGACTATAAAGAAATCAGTAGAGCGCTCAAGGCCGGCAAGCTGGTGCGTTCCGATTCCAACATCGGCAAATGCTTCTCGGCGTGTGCCAAGCGCATGCTCGACATCGATGCCGATACACCTGTCGTTAAGCCTGGGCGAAGGATGATAGAGTTCTTTCGCGTGGCTCCGCGCTTCGCTGAGCGCTAAAATCAAATTCAGAAAAAGCCGCGGCCGGAAATTTACCTTCCGGCCCGCTTCAACACCGCCCGCAGATCCATGGTCCGGATGAGCTTGTGCAGATAGTTGGGATGCAGCCCCAGGATCTTGGCCGCGTTCTCGTGATCATAGTTGGACTGATCGAAAGCCTTGAGCACCACCTGGCGCTTGGCGGCTTCCACGGCTTCTTCATACAAGCTGACCGAGACCTCAGCCGGCCGCGTTTCGCGTATATGCTCGGGAAGATCCTCCGCTAGAATCGTATCAGTTGACCCCAGCACCACGGCGCGCTCGATCGCATTCTCCAACTCGCGCACGTTACCTGGCCACGAATAGCTTCGCAGATAGACCCGCGCCTCGGGAGCAAGGCCAATGATCTTTCGTCCGCAATCCTGCGCACACCTCTTGGCAAAATACTCGGCCAGCGGGATAGTATCTTCCGGCCGCTCGCGGAGTGCGGGGGCGGTGAGGACCACAACGTTCAGGCGATAGTACAAATCCTGGCGGAAGAGGCCCTTCTTGACGGCGTCCTCGAGATCGCGATTGGTGGCTGCCAGCACTCTCAGGTCGAGCTTGATGGCCTTGGTACCTCCGACGCGTTCCATCTCCCTCTGCTGCAGCACCCGCAATAGCTTGGCCTGCAGCAGCTGAGAAAGCTCTCCGATTTCGTCCAGAAAAACGCTGCCGCCTTGCGCCATCTCGAGCTTGCCCATCTTCTGCGCGATCGCCCCCGTGAATGCGCCCTTCTCGTGGCCGAACAGCTCGCTTTCGAGCAGTGTATCGGCTAGCGCGGCGCAGTTGATGGCGACAAACGGGCCGGCCGCCCGAAGGCTGTTGCGGTGGATTGCGCGAGCGATCAACTCCTTGCCCGTTCCACTTTCGCCCAAAATCAAGACCGTCGAATTGGAGGGCGCCACTTTGCCGATCTGACGTTGCAGCTCGCGCATCTTCGCGCTCACGCCGACCATGTCGTGCTCAATCTTGAGCTCTTGCTGGAGACGTTGGTTCTCTTCCTGTAACCAACCCAGAATTGTGGCGTTTTCCCAGGCGCCCGCCGCCATGCCGGCCACCGCGGTCAGCAATTGCAGATGACCTTCGTCGAACTTGAGCGCCGGATCGGCCGATTCCACGTAAATAACGGCGGCCACTTCACCGCGCACCGTGAGCGGAGCGGCCACGGCCGACAAACCCGCGCCATCGGCGTCTTCGAGCCACACCGCCACCCGTTCCCCCGAAACCCGCTGGAAGACTTCCTCATTCGGTTTCCAGTCCGTCGCCGGCGCGCCAGGAACGAAGACGCCCCCGCGCTCTCCCGGAATCAACTCCAAAAGCAAAGAAGCCAGATGGCTGCGCAGCACTTCCGCTGCCTGCGTTCCGTGCGCCTCTTGCAATCCCCGGAAAGAATGCAGCATGGTGCTCACCCGCAACAGCGTTCGCAGATCGTGCATGGCGCGAGCCGAAGGGGGCAGCACCGACTGGCCCGCCGCGGACAAGTAAATCGAGTCGGTCACCTGCAATTGCCGGGTCTTGAATTCTCCGGAAGTTGACCTGGCCGCGCGATCGCGATCCACCAGGTAGCAAAACACCGACGCGCCGATCCGGATCTCGTCACCCTGTTCCAGTGGGTGCTCGGTGACCGGCGTGCCGTTCACGAACGTACCGTTGCGGCTTTCCAGATCTTTAACAGTGCATTGCCGCCCAGAGCGGATGAACAAGCAGTGCTTGCGTGATACCGCATGGTCTTCCAGATTGAGGTTGCAGGTGGACTGGCGCCCGACCGAGTAATCGCCCTCCGGAAGGGCGCAGATAGATCCTTTTAAAGGACCACGCACAGCCACCAGCCTAGGTTCGGCTCCATTCGTCAAAGATTCACCAATCGTCGTTCAACCCGCGAGCACACCCTTGCAATAATTTACCGCACATCCTCCTTGTGGCGGGACCGGCCCGGGAATCGATCGGTTAGTAAACTCGCCTTTTGATTCTCCATTCCATTGCTTGCAAGCCCTAACTTCTTCATATCCCAAGGCCGAAGACTATGGCTAAGCAATTGCCCTTAGGAAGCTCGCAAATCAAAGAAAGTGGAGGAGAAACCGGGACGGGCAGCCGCCCTGCGACTCGAAAAAAGGAGAATCACCATGAAAAATCAGATTCGCAATTTCGTATTTGGAGCCGGACTCACTGCAATGTTGTGGAGCCCCTCGCTCATGGCCCAGAACGCTGAAACGGCCCAAATCCCGTTCGGCTTCCATGTGGGCCAGTCAACCCTTCCCGCCGGTAACTACAGCGTAACGAACGACAACGGAGGCTTCCTGAAGATACGCAACATGGACACGAACAACTCCATTTTGCTCGGCTTTCAAGGACGAGAGACCGCTCAAAACGATCCGCACCTGACGTTCCGTTGCTATAGCGGCGATTGCTTTCTGTCCGCCGTCTGGATGCCAGGGTATTCCGGATATTCGTTCATGAAGTCCGGCAGGGAAAAGGAAGTGGCCAACGGCGGCGCGCAGCTGGCAATGACTTACGTTCCGCTGGCAACCCGCTAGGTCAACCAGCGAAAGCAAATCGAGGAGCCAGATCATGACAAGTCCTATCGCAATTCGAGGGATTGAGCAGTGGAACCGTTGGTCTACCGACCATTCGCCCCTGCTCGAATCGGAGGACTCGGAGGGAAGAAAGAGCCGGATGCTTGGAGGGGGCATCCGGCTCCTGCCGGTAGTCAAATATTGGTTTATCTTCCTGGCGCTAGGGCTGCTGTTAACGGATTCATTCCGTCTGGCATTCTCGGCCAATACTAGTCAGGTTGTCAGTTCCACAACGCAGACCGCCCGCAGTGAGCGGACGGTTCGCGGAGTTTCCCACGCTCGCAGGACGACCGCGAAGAGACATTCCGGCGTCTAACTCGTGTCTCCTTACGGCTGCGCGCTGGTCCCGCGCAGCCTTTTTTGTTTTTGCGCCCGACAAGAACTCATGAAATCTCTCATCGCTCCTGGCGCCAGGCGTGGCACAGGTCTCTGACCTGTGGATTCTTAAGCAACATCTAAGCCCCGCGCAGCCTTTTTGATTCCGCCTCCGCCGCCCGCATCACCCGCAGAAAATTCCCGCCATAGATTTTCCGGATGTCCTCGGCAGTATAGCCCTTCTCCAGCAGCGCGCGAGTCAGGTTCGGAAACTTCGAGACATCCTCGAGCCCGACCGGAGTGCACGACACGCCGTCGAAATCGCTGCCGATTCCAGCCGCGTTGATTCCCGCAATCTTCACGATGTGATCGATATGCGCGACCACGTCGGCCAGCGTGGCGGGCGGAATGCTTTTGCGGTATTCCTCGATCAGTGCTCGATTATTCTCCGCGTGCGCGGCCGCGATCTTGGCAGTCACCTCTTTGTCCGCATCGGCCGTTTTCTGCGAAAGAAAATCGCAACTGAAGTTGACCTGGACAACTCCGCCCTTTTTCGCCAGCGCGACGATCATCTCGTCCGTCATGTTGCGCGGCACATTCGACAGCGCCCGGCAGGAGGAATGCGAGGCGAATGGTGGCGCGCTGCTTACTTCCAGCGCGTCCCAGAAAGTCTTATCGGCCACGTGCGAAATGTCCACCAGCATCCCCAGCCGGTTCATCTCGTGAACCACTTGCTTGCCGAAATCTGTGAGCCCATTGTGATGCCCCACGCCGGCCTTGTCCATGTCGCCCGATGAATCGGCCCAGTTGTTGGTGTTGGCATGCGTGAGGGTCATGTAGCGGATGCCCAGCTCGTAATAATCACGCAGCAGCCGCAGGCTGTCTTCGATGCCATGCCCGCCTTCGATCCCCATTAGCGCGGCGATCTTGCCCTGTTTGTGAATACGCTCGATGTCGTCGGCCGTGGTCGCCAGCACGAAGTCGTTCGGATAACGCTCGATGATATCGTGACGCACGGTGTCGACCATCTCCAGCGTCCGCCACGCCGAGCGGTTCCCGTTCACATAATTGGCTGCCACGTACACCGCGAAGAACTGCGCCCCGACGCCGCCCTCGCGCAACGCCGTGAGATTGGTATGGCCGTCGTCCTTGGCCTTGCCGACGTCATATCCCTCCACCGTGCGGCTGGTGATGTCGTTATGCGTATCGATCAGAAGCGCGGACTTGTCCACTTTCTGGACCTCGGCGTCGGAAACTTTGCGGGTCTGCGCGGTAGCTATGCACAAAATTGCCGCGATGCAGCAGAGCATTATTCTCATGGCAAAAATATAGCGCGAAACGAGGCTGTACTCGTTAATGATAAAATCCACCCTTCACATGAAACACAGTCTGGTCGCCGAACTACTGGCCGAATTCCTGGGCACGATGGTGTTAATCCTCTTCGGAACTGGCGTCGTCGCCATGGTGGTGCTGTTTGGCCACGGCTTGCCGGGCGAAATCGTTAACGGCGGCTACACCAACATCACCTTAGCCTGGGGCCTCGCGGTGACGATGGGCGTTTACATCGCCGGCAAGATCTCGGGCGCTCACCTCAATCCGGCAGTGACGGTCGCAGTCGCGGCCTTTCGCGGATTTCCCTGGTGGAAAGTGATTCCCTATTCCATCGCTCAAGTCGCCGGAGCATTCGTCGCGGCCGCGCTGGTCTTCTGGAACTACCACCTCGCCTTCCTACGGGCCGATCCCCAACTCGATCACACCGCCGGCGTCTTCACCACCTTCCCGGCCTTTCCCGACGCGCTCTCTGCCGGGCTGCTCGATCAAATCATCGGCACCGCTCTGCTGCTGCTGATGATCTTCGCCCTCACGGACGCGCGGAATCAGCCGCCCGCGAATCTGACCCCGATCCTGATCGGCTTAGTAGTGGTGGTCGTCGGGATGTCCTTCGGCGGCATGCACGGATACGCTATCAATCCGGCGCGTGACTTCGGCCCCCGCCTGTTCACCGTGGTCGCTGGATTTAAGAACAACGGCTTGACGGACGGCAAGCTGGTCTTCTGGGTTCCGATCGTTGGACCGATCGTAGGCGGCCTGATCGGCGGCCTGGTTTACGACCTGGGCATCCGCAGGTTTCTACCCAAAGTTTAGGCTTTAGCCGTAGGGCGGACCCCCTGGTCCGCGCGGGACGCCCCCGTCCGGCACTCGCCCCCGTCATGCTGAACCGCCGCATCTTCGGCGGCGTAATCGAACATCTTCGGATCCACCGCCGGCGGATTGGCCCGCTCCCAAGCGATGGTCCGCTCAATTCCGTCGCCGAGTGCTACAGGTTCGGCGAACCCCAGCTCGTCGCGAATGCGTTTGCTGCTGACGATCCAATTCTGTTCCGCGTTCACCGGCATATACAGGTGCGCGGGAGTTTTGTCGGCGGGAACAGGCACGAGGGAGCCTTTCCATCCCATCGCGTCGCCGATCTTCCGCGCCCAGTCGAGCTCTGAGAAATGTTGGTCGGCGGCGATGTTGTAGATACGGCCGGCAGCCCGAGGCGACGTTGCCAGTACTACGGCTGCGGCAACATCCTCCACGTATCCACGCGGCGGGATAAATTTCGCGATATCCTCCTGGATCGGAATAGCCCGGCGGCCATCGTCTATTCGCTTCACCGTCGCGAAGAACCGGTGCAGCGGATCGCCCGGCCCATAAACCATCGGGAGCCGCAGCACGGTGCCCGGCAGTCGAGCGTCGCCCAGGACGATCTTCTCCACCGGGATCTTATCGTAGTCTTCGGTAACCCAGGAGAACGCCGCCTGCGACTTTCGAAGCTGCTCGCGATCATAAGGATGCAATTGCGTTCGGAGCTCCGCCTCTTCTGTGATTGGCAGCTCTTGCAACGGACCCGGCGTCTTCCTCAGCAGTACTTCGTAAGCCCGGTACACGTCCTGGCTGCTGATGGCTACCACGCGCGACACCAAGCCGCGAAAGCACTCCATCAGCGCCTGAGCCTGCCGGTCATCGCTCAGCAGAAAATCGACGACTACATCCGGCGCGAACCTTTCGAAGTCCGCTCGATGCGCCGCCAAGTCGTTCCTGTCACCCACGATGCGCCGTACGGAGTCAGGCAACACCGGCTTGGCATTCCCGCGATGAAACACCGCAACATTATGACCCTGCTCGACCAGACCCCGGACCACGAACGGTCCAATGAATCCGGTTCCTCCAATTACAAGGATCTTCATGTAGCCTCCTTCCTAGCAAAATAGCTCCATTGCTGCGTATCTCGCCATTAACATTATTTATGGTAAGACCCTCTTGCATTTGCGCCAATGCTCCGGTAAGCTGGATTCAATGATCGTACTGGAGAGTACCGCTGGCGTGGTTTCCGCCCCACCGGGCGTGGCTGCATCTGCGACTCTCCGGCTTGGTCAGCTTCCGAGGCTTCTGCCCATTATTATTCAGGTCGCCGTACCCGGCCCCGCCTGAAGGGCTTCGGAAAACAGATTCCGAAAGGCCATCGGCGGGGGCGACAAACCCAGCCGATGGCCTTTTTCATTTGTTCGGTGTAAGAGAAAGGTTGAGGAAGCCAAATGCCGACGAATACCGCGCATAAGACGAGCGGTGCCGCAGAATCGAAACTGATGTCCGGCGCCCAGACGCTGTTGGAGTGCCTGGTTCGCGAGAATGTGGATTGCTTCTTCGGCTATCCGGGCGGCGTGACGCTACCGCTATACGACGCCCTGTATGACCATCCCATCCGGCATGTTCTGGTGCGGCACGAGCAGAATGCCGCCTTCGCCGCCGAAGGCTACGCGCGCTCTACCGGACGCGTGGGAGTCTGCTGCGCCACCTCAGGACCCGGCGCCACCAACCTTGTCACGGGGCTAGTGGATGCCATGATGGATTCTATTCCGATCGTCGCCCTCACCGGGCAGGTGACCACGAAACTGATCGGCAGCGATGCCTTCCAGGAAGCCGACACCTTCGGCATCACGCGTTCTTGCACAAAGCATAACTTTCTCGTCAAGAACATAGCCGAACTACCTCAAGTTGTCCATGAGGCGTTTTATATCGCCGCAAGTGGACGGCCCGGCCCGGTCCTGGTCGACATTCCTAAGGATGTGTTTCAGGCCCAGACGCATTACACGCCGGTTTCCGCGATTCATCTCCCCGGCTACAAAGTCTTTACCGAAGGACACACCGGCCAGATCCGGCGCGCCGCGCAACTGATGTGGGACGCCC
>Ga0210386_10000208_pt1 | contig 51960 bp, 40 predicted proteins | sample IncBWH32OmetaG_FD_160091 | JGI IMG/M metagenome (GOLD analysis project Ga0210386, IMG submission 160091) | Forest soil microbial communities from Barre Woods Harvard Forest LTER site, Petersham, Massachusetts, United States - Inc-BW-H-32-O ...
GCTATCCGACTACCGAGCAAGGCCTGCAGGCGCTGCGCGTGAAGCCAGAGAACGTCAACAACTGGCAGGGGCCGTACACGGACAAGGAAATCGACAACGATCCGTGGGGCCATCCTTACGTCTATCGCTTCCCGGGAGAACACGGGGACGAACCGGACCTCACTAGTTACGGGGCGGACGGCCAGCCGGGTGGAGACGGAATGAATGCGGATATTGTCAGCTGGAAAAACTGATTCAGGTGTAACACTGGTCGAACTAGTGGTGGTAGTGGCGCTGATTTCCGTGATCGTCGGCATCAGCTTCCCGGCCATCAACTCGGGCGTCGACTCGCTCCGGCTCAACGCCGCAACCAATAGCGTGGTGAGTTTTTTCAACACCGGCCTGAGCCGCGCCGAACGTCGCCAGCAGGTGGTCGAGATCACGATTTCAAAGCCGGAGAATACGCTTTCGATGCGCTCCACAGATCCCGGATTCTCGCGCCGGCTGGAAATGCCGGAAGGCGTTTCGATCACGCATGTCCTGCCGGAATTGCCGCAGAATCCGGACGCCTCCCGCAGCTTTTTTCTTTATCCGGGAGGCACTGTGCCGCGTTTTGGCGTGGCGCTGATTAACCGCAGAAACGTCGAAAAGATTGTGCAAGTTGATCCCATGACGGGAGTTCCCCAAGTACAGCGCGTTGAGCCGGAACAATGAGAACAGGTGAAACAATGAACCGGCGCGGATTCACTCTGCTCGAAGTTCTGGTGGCGACGCTCATCATGGCCCTGGCAGTCACCGGACTTTTGTCGGCGCTCTCCACTTCATTGCGCAGCGCTTCGCGGCTTACCGATTACGACCGAGCCGCCTTGCTGGCGCACCAGAAAATGGACGAGCTGATCATTGCGGCCAAAGCGCCGATACTCGCGCCGTTCGGAGGAACTTGGGGGCCGGAGGTCACTGGAGGACTACCAATCGGCTGGAGCGCGCGCATCACGCCGTTTGAGATGACGCCCGGAGCAGGCGCTGGAGCCCCCTTTCTCGAACGCATCGAACTGGAGATCTGGTGGATGTACGGGGAGCAGCGGCGTACTTTCCAGATCGAGGGCTTCCGGCGGGCGGTTATGACGCCGGCCGATGTCGCGGCCGGGGTGGGCAAGTGAGGGAGAACAATCCAGAGCGTGGTTTCACGCTCATGGAACTGCTCATCGCGATGACGCTGATGGGCCTGCTATCGACGGGCATCGTCATGTCGCTGCGGATAGGGCTAAACGCGATGGGTAAGGCCGATTCCAAGCTCATGGCCAACCGGCGCGTGGCCAGCATCGAGCGCATCTTGGATGAGGAAATCGCCTCCATTATGCCCGTCACCGCCGATTGCCAGGGGCTAGCAGAGGCTCCGCCGATCCGGATCTCATTTTTCCAGGGCGAGGCTCAATCGATGCGGATAGCTTCCACCTTCTCCCTGCAACAAGGCGCGCGCGGAATACCGATGATTCTCGAATATCAAGTCATCCCTGGCGAAAATGGCCTGGGCGTGCGGCTAGTGGTCAACGAACATTGGTACACCGGCCCGCGCGGAGCCGGGCTGTTTTGCCTGGGTATGGCCGCGGATCCGCTTACCGGCCAGCAGGCGCCGCAATTCCCGCCAATCCAGATTGGCGCAGGTTCCTTTGTTCTGGCCGATAAGCTGGCCTTTTGCCGCTTCAGCTATCGGGATCTTCTTCCTCCTCCCGAGCTGGAGAGATGGTTAGTGCACTGGATCAAGCCTGTGCTTCCGAGCGCCGTGCGGGTGGAAATGGCGCCCCTTGTTCCGGATTCGTCCCGCCTGGAACCGGTGACGCTTACCATTCCAGTGCGTGTGACGCGCCTGCCGCTGGAGCCTTATGACAACTAACCGGCAAGTCGGAGACCAGCCCCACAATCGCCAGAGGCAGGTCGGAGACCTGCCCCACAAACGCCAGAGGCAGGTCGGAGACCTGCCCCACAGAGGCAGCGCGCTGCTGGCCGTGCTCTGGCTCTCCGCCGCACTCTCCGCTATCGCTTTCACCGTCGCGAACACCGTGCGCGCCGAGACCGAGCGCACTTCCACCGAAGTCGACTCATTGCGCGCCTATTACCTTGCCGCCGGCGCCATCGACCGGGCAATTCTTTACATCCAGTGGGGGCCTGGTTATCGAAACGCGGATGGCACACCCAAGTATTTCCAAAATCCGATGCCCGTGCTGCAATTCAACTTCCCATCTGGCGCCGCAACCGCTGAGATTATTCCCGAAACATCCAAGTTAAATGTAAACAGCGCCCCTGCCAACGAAATGCTAGGCCTGCTTCTTGCCTTGGGCGCTCCTCCCGACCAAGCCGCAACTATGATCCAAGGCATCTTGGACTGGAGAGCACCCTCGCCGGGTGGGTCTTTTACGCAGTTCGATCAATACTACTTATCCCTGGCTCCGTCTTTTCGTGCTCGCCATGCGTCTTTTCAGGAGATTGAGGAACTGCTGCTGATTCGAGGAGTTACGCCCGACTTGTTTTACGGAAGCTATACCAATGACGACCAGGGACGCCTGATTCCGCACGCCGGCCTGCGCGACTGCCTGTCGGTCTACGGAGCTACAGGCCCGTTTGACGCCAACACCATTCAACCGGCCGTGATGCAGGCCATCGGCATCAGTCCCGACGTTGCGGCGGCCATCGTTAATCTACGGCGGGCCACGCCGATCAGCAATATGGGACAGCTCGCGCCATTCTCAGGCGGCGGCCCGGGCATGGGGCGTCTGTCGATCGTGCCCAGCCCGATCGTCACCCTGCGCGCCACAGCGCGATTGCGCATGGCCAACGGGCGATTTTCCGATTTCCGGAGGACCGTGTCCGCCATGGTGAAATTCCTGGGACCGGAATGGAATCCGCCCTTCCATATCATGCGCTGGTACGACAACGCTGCCTCTATCCAATGACTGCAACCGACTTCAAGAAATGGCTGGCGGTCGGAACCGGGATCGGAATCGAGATCGGCCGCGAGAATCTGAAGATTACCGCGGTTCGCGTCCGCCCTTCCGGGGTCAAGGTTCTGGGCGAACTTACCATTCACCATTTTAGAGAGCAGCCGGCGACTGAATGGGGTGCTGACTACGCGAGCTTCGTGAAAAAGTTGGGGCTCACGCATCTGGCTGCCACCGTACTGTTGCCGCGCGATGAGGTCGTAGTCCGGCAGTTGGCGCTGCCAGGCGTTGCCGATCGTGATCTGGCGGCCGCCATTCGCTTCGAACTCGATTCGCTGAATCCCTATTCGGAAGAGGAAGCCGTTTTTGACTGGGCGCGTATTTCAAAGACCCCGTCCATCCTGATCGGAATCACGCGCCGCTCTGTACTCGGCCACTACACCGCATTGTTCGCGGGGGCGGGCGTTAAGGTTGCATCTTTCACCTTCTCTGCGCCCGCGATTTACTGCGCGCTCCGGGTTCTCTCTACTCCTTCCGCCGACGGCTTTCTCGCGGTGGAGCAGACTGAAGGGGAACTGGAGGTTTACGGCGAAAGTCCGGCGCGGCCCCTGTTTTCGGCGCGCGTTGATGGTACGGCGCAAAAAGCACGGATACTGGCGGTCGCGGAGTTGCGATTGCCGCCCGAGACCGAGCCCACCGCGCTGCACGATGCGCTTCCCAAGCCGCTCGCAGCGCCGGAGGGCTACGATGTTTCGCGTGCCTCGCTGGCCTACGCGACGGCTCTGGCCGGAGCCTGTCCCTGGCGCCCGCTGGCAGTGAATCTACTGCCGGCCGAGCAGCGTCGATCCAGCTCCCGGATGCGCTTTGTGCCGACCGTCACTCTGGCCAGCCTGGCGCTGCTGATGTTGGGGGCGGTGGTCGCTTATCCCAGGTACGCGGATAGCCAATATCTGGGCTTGCTGCATCAGGAGATCCGAAAGCTGGACCCCCAAGCCAGGAAGGCGGCCAATCTGGATCGCGAGATCGCCCTCACGCGCAATCGCGCTCAAACGCTCGACAACTTCCGGCGCCACACCACTGAAGACATGGAAGTGCTGAAGGAGCTGACCCAGGTGCTGGCTGCTCCGACTTGGCTTAACTCGCTGCAGCTCACGCGAGAATCGGTGACCATCGCGGGCGAGACCGAGCAGGCGGCCGCGCTGATCAAGCTGCTGGATAGCTCGCGCCAGTTCCGGGGATCGTCCTTCGCGCTGCCTCTGCAGCGGAGCGCAAACGGGGAATTGTTCAGCATTCGATCCGTGCGCCAGGGAGCCACGCCGTGACAGTCGGGCAGCGCGACAAGCGGGCGTTGGCGGTGCTGGGTGCGGTACTAGCGCTGGCGTTCATTTATTGGATGGCCAGTTCTTCTTCCAGCAGCGTGAAGGTGTCTGCGCCGGTCGAAAGTATCGATCGAGTTGAAAAAGGCTTGGCGAATCTGCGAACCCGCGCGGCCTCATTGCCGGCCAAAGAGGTTGTCCTCAAGCAGGCCGGCGCCGAACTGGCCGAGCGCGAGAAGGGATTGATTTCTGGTGACACCGCCGATCAGGCGCAGGCCCAGCTTTTGCAAGTCCTGAGGCGCGTGGCCAAGGCGCAAACTCCTCCGCTCGAAATCCGCCAGGTGGAGTTGGGACAGCCCCGGTCGTATGGAAACTCGTATGGGCTGGTAACGGTGTCGGTCACGGTCGATTGCCGCATTGAGGAGCTGATCAATTTATTGTCCACGCTGAGCGCGCAGCCGGAAACCATCGCCACCGATGAAATCCGTTTCGGCACGGCGAATCCCAAGCAGAAAAACATGCCGGTCCGGCTGACTGTTTCTGGAATCGTGGCCCAACGTTTGGCCCCGAAGAAAGGAACTTCCCAGTTTTGAATCGGAAATTGAGATTGCTCGATCTGGGCTTGCTAGCGGTGCTGGCGCTGCTGGGTGTCCAACTGCGTCATGAGCGGATTCGGGCTCAGGCGCGAGAGCAGGCCTTGCTGCACACCGGGGCGAAGCCGAACGCCGTGGGTGCTGTCGCTCCTCTGCCCAAGGTCGAGCCGCTTACCGCGACCTCTTACGCCGACGTTGCGGCTAAGAATCTATTCTCTAAAGACCGGAATCCCAACGTCATCCTCGATCCTGTAATTCCCCCGCCCGAGAAGCCGGCGCCGCCTTTTCCGGTCGCGCGCGGCGTGATGTTGTGGGGAGGCGTCCCGCCCACTGTTGTGCTCTCCGACAAAGCCGGCGGGCCGCAGAAGGGGTATCATCCCGGCGAAAAAATCGGCGAATGGAAAATCGCCTCCATCGACAACAGTTATGTCATTTTCGAATGGAATGGAAAACAGTTCAAGAAGCGGATCGATGAATTATTGGATCGGACGCCTCTCACGATGGCTGAAGCACCGGCGCCGGCGGCCGGTCCGGCAGCGTCACCCAAGCCCGGGCAGTCGCTTTCGGCAAACGGTACCGCGGGACCGGGGATCGATACCGGCACCGGCCTGAAGGGCTGCGTACCTGGAGACAAAACGCCTTCAGGCGCTGTTGTCGACGGATATAAGAAAGTTGTGAACCAGACTCCGTTCGGAGCCTCGTGCCAATGGGAGCAGGTTAAGTAAGGATTGAAATGAAAACTATAAAAAAGATCGTCACACTGACTTGGATAGCCGCGACGTTGTTGCTCGCGCAGGACAAAGATACTAAGTCAAGTAAAGACGCAGACAAAAAGCAAAGCCAGGACACCAGCAAGAGCGACGCGTCCAAAGGCGTTGCGTCCTCCGATCCTGTCGCTTCGGTTATTCCCAAGGGAGCTACTCAGGTAGAGCCCAACCTCTACCGGTTTACCGACGCCCAGGGCAAGACCTGGTTTTATCGCCGGTTTCCCTTCGGAGTTTCGAAATGGGAAGACAAACCCGCTGAACAGGTTGCGAAAGAAGAACCGCTCGCTTCCGTCATCCGCGATCTGGGCGATAGCGTCGAGTTTCAGCGCCGGACGCCGTTCGGAATCTCGAAATGGGTCAGTAAGAAAGCTGACATGAATGACGAAGAGAAAGAGTTGCTGGCTACCTACGAAGCCAAGCGAGCCACCGCGCCCAAGGACAGCGAGAAGCCGGGCGCTGACAAAAGCAAGGACCAGCAGGAGAAGAGATAGTGCCCCAAGCTTGCAGGTTTGACCGGACGGTCTGCTGGTTTGGCAAGGCCTGGTTTAGCAGGACCTGTTTTAGCAAGGCCTGGTTTAGCATGGCCTGGTTTAGCAAGGCTTGGATCGTTGTCGCGCTAGCTGGCTTGGCCTTGGCGCAGCAACCGGCCGCTCAGCCGCCCAGCCCGCCCCCCAACCTTCCACCCGGATTCTATCCGCGGGCTCTGGACCCGACGCCCCCGCCGCAGCCGGCCCAACCCGCTGCTCCCGCTCAAGCCGCCCCCGCTCAAGCTGCCCCAGGCCAGCCCGCACCCGCTACGCCCCCTGCGCCAGCGCCGGTTCCAGCCGGTTCGCCTACCGTCTACGGTGGATTGTCGCTCAACAACGCGTCGCTAACCGAAGTTATCGATCTGCTGGCGCGCCAGCTCAAGCTGAACTACATACTCGATCCCCGCGTGAAAGGCGGCGTGATCCTGAATACCTATGGTGAAACAAAGGACATCGACACGCGCTCGCTGCTCGAAACCATCCTGCGCATTAATGGCTATGGAATGGTTAAGCAAGGCGAACTATATCGCATCGTGCCTTTAGGCGACATTTCGCACTTGCCCATCCCGCCCGAACATAAGGGTGATTCCGCCAGCATTCCGGAAGACGACCAGACCATGCTGAACCTGGTCTTCCTCAAGTACGTTACCTCCTCCGAGCTGGTGAAAGTACTGCAGCCGTTCATTGGGGAAAACGCCTCCATGTATGAATATGCTCCGGCCAATCTGTTGCTGATCCTGGATAGCCGCAGAAACATGCGACGTACGATGGATCTGGTGGGGATGTTCGACAGCGATGTCCTGGCCAACCAGCGGGTGCACGTTTACGAAGTGAAGAACGGCCGTCCATCCGACATCACCAAAGAGCTGGAGAACATCGTTAAATCGATCGCTCTCTCCGACAAAACCCCGATTAAGTTTCTGCCCATCGACCGCATTAATTCGATCATCGCGGTCGCGCCCAACCCAGGCGTATTTGCCGAAATCGGGAAATGGCTCGATAAACTCGACGTTCCGGTGCAGTTGGCCGTGGGCGCGGTCAATAATTACGTTTACCGCGTCCGCTACGGTGAGGCCCAGGCCATCAGTTGCTCCATCCAGGCTCTTTATGGACAACTGACTAATCCGCTGGGCTACCAGACCTCGAATATTGCTATGTGCGCCGGCAATAGCGGCTTGGGCAGGGTCGGGATAGGCGGGGGTGGATTTGGCAGTAGCGCATTGGGCGGTGGCGGGTTTGGCGGCGGTGGGTATGGTGGCGGATACGGTGGTGGTTATGGGGGTGGCTACGGCGGTGGATACGGTGGCGGTTACGGCGGTGGCTACCCGGGCGGCGGGTATCCCAATTCTGGTGGTTACGGTCCGAATGCTTACGCCAATCCCATGGCCGCGCCGCTTGCGGCAGGTGTCGTAGCCGGGGCCGCGCCCGCCGGTGCAACCGATCTTACCGGTAAGTATTTGGGGAACGCGCCCGCGACCGAGCTGCCCGGAGGCGGTCATATACCACGCGTCATTGCGAATCCATTGAACAACACGCTGCTCATTCAGGCTTCGCCGCAGGAATACGAAAGCATTTTGAAGCTCCTAAAGGATCTGGATGTTCCTCCACGACAAGTCTTGATTGAAGCCAAGATCTATTCGATCGATCTGACGCATTCTTTCTCCAGTAGTGTAGCGGCGACGCTCCAGCAGATAACGGGCAAAACGCCGCATACCTTCCTGGGAAGTTTGGCCGGGGATACCACCATGCTGAACGCCGCGACTTTGGTTGGCAAGAGCCGCGAGCTTCTGGCCGCCGTATCGCTGCAAGAGGACGAGAATCGCGCCAAGGAGATCTCGGCGCCGTCGGTGATTGCGACCGACAGTATCCCGGCCTCGATCACGGTCGGAACGTCCGTGCCCGTTTTGACCGGAGAAGCCGTTACGGGCGCCCAGGCCAGCGGTACTTCTCTGTTTGCAAATTCGGTTTCCCAACAAAACACCGGTGTAACATTGACCATTGTTGCCAGAGTTACTCCCAGCGGCATCGTCACCATGCTCATTGATCAGCAAGTCAGTGCGCCAATACCTCAGGGCAGCGGCGGCATTCAATCCCCCTCCTTCGATCAGAAGGAAGTTCAAACCCAGCTCACAGTCCAGGATGGAGACACGATCGCAATCGGGGGGATCATCTCAGAGACAAACAATTACACCACCAGCGGAATTCCCGGCTTGAATCGGATCCCGGTTTTAGGTACGGTATTCGGCTCGCGGAGTTATACCAAGGACCGGAGCGAGCTCGTCATTTTCATTACGCCGCATGTAATCTACGACACAAATCAAGTGGTAGATGCGACCGACGAATTGAAAGGGCGAATGAGAGTGCTGCGCAAAGACATTAAAGAGTAATCATGCAAGCTCTCTAAACGACCTATGATCTGAGTCCGTGATTTACCCTAGCTCGAAGCCCCACTTACCCTAGAACGCAGCAGCTGACCGATCAAACCCTTGAGATCCCCATTCAAGGACGGTCTGTCGCCGTTGGCTGTAAAGCATTGACCAGTCAAGGCTGTCTTATGATTTAATAGTTCGCTAGGCCGTTTTGTAGTTCGGGCTGAGTAGGCTTGTGACGTCAGTACTTTACGCTTGACTTGATTCGCGTAGAGTGTTATGAATGATTTGACTGCGTCCGAACGGTTCGGCGGCATTCATCTTTGACGCATGAATCCCGCGAGCACAAACATACGAGAAGTCTAAAGAACAAGTTGAGCTAGATGGAGACGATGAAGAGAGTTCGAACAGGCAAGGCAGTAAGGCTCGTAAGGAGCCCGTTCGAGCCGGGTTTGGTCGGGTGAGATTCAGAATCTTCATGACGAGCGATTACTCGAGGCTCAGGTTGAAAAAGAGAACTTCCATCAATTCAATTTCAATTTTTCACAAGGAGAAGGAAATGGCAGATTTTCGCAAATGGCTTTTGGCGTTTGCTGTAGTGGCCCTTCTGCTCGGTATGGGAACTTCAGCATCCGCGCAAGTACAGAATGCCGCGTTCGCTTGTACAGCGAATGCCGGTGTTCCGCCGATCGTCCGCGCAGAAGGTATCACGGAGTTGGTCGGTGACTTAATTTTGAACTGCACCGGAGGTACGTTCACTCCCGCCGGGCAGAATATTCCACAATCCAACGTTACGATCTTTTTGAACACCAACATTACTAGCAGAACCTATGCTAATAATCTTTCGGAAGCGATCTTGACCATCGACGAGCCGTTCCCGTCGGGTGCGCAAGTCCCGGCGACTGCAGGGCCCTCTACAGGCGCTCCGCTGACCCAACTGGCTTGTGCGGCGATCAACAGCGCCAATTGCGCGATCCTCAGTCTGGGTGCCGGCGTAGGCGCAGGCGGTTCCTATAGTGGAGCTGCCGGGCACTACAACGTTTTCCAGGGCTCGCAGATCTCCAACAACTCGGTGGCCTGGTTGGGCGTGCCGATCGATGCTCCCGGATCGGCGGGCACGCGCGTGATTCGTATCACCAACGTTCGCGCCAATGCTTGCAGCTTCGGCGTAGCCAGTTCCCTGATCCCCACCCAGATCACGATGTTCATCGCGGTCAACGGGTCGCAGCAGGTGACGATTAACAATCCGCAACAGACCGTGGCGTACATTCAACAAGGCCTGGTTCCGGGTTCCTTCACCAATGTCAACTACAACCAGTGCATTAACATCAACGGAACTTTGTTGAACGGTGCAGCCGGCCAGACAGGAACAATAACCCTAACCGCGAAGGAAGGCTTCGCTTCGTCTTTCAAAGTACGGAGCTATGCTCAGGTCGCGGCAGTTGGCGTCACCGCAGGGGGAGCCAACTTGGCGCAAGCTATTGGGCCAGGCGCGCCCAGTCTCCAGAACGTTTTGGGCTATCCGTACAACACGGAATCGGGCTTCGTCTCGAATCCGAGTACCAACGGAACTTCTGGTCCGTGGAATACGACATCCGGGGCCATCGGCTTGGCTGATCAAGGCACCCAGGTGACATTCACGATCAACAACATCGGCGCCGGAGTCAGTATCTTTGCTCCGAGTACGGTGTACCTGGTCGGGAATGGACAGAACACCGGTGTTGCCGTGTTGTTGGGCAGCGCTTTAAGTGTGCCCCCATCGTCGACCCCGAGTCCGGTCACCTTCACCGGGACCACTGCCTCGGTGACCTACGAAGTCTGGTACTCCAACCCGAACGTGGTTGAAACCATGACTGTACCGGTCACAGTGGCGGCGCTTTCCAATACCGGCAGCAACTTGCCTGCCACCGGCCAAAGCACGGCGACCATTAGCTTCGCGCCGATTAGCACCGTGCAAACCTACTCGAGCACGGCTCCAATTCCGCGCTTCTGTAATAACGCGACGCCTCAGAATATCTTCAGCATCGTTACCTGTACTTGCGACCTGCTCTTCCCGTTCGTTACAAACCAGGCAGGTTTCGATACCGGCGTAGCGATAGCGAATACCTCGGCTGATCCGTTCGGCACTCCAACGCAAACCGGATCGGTTAAGTTGTGGTACTACGGAAGTACCACGGGTGGTGGCACGGCTCCTCCGGCCGCTACTTCTCAATCGATACCAGCCGGGCAGGAGCTAATATTCACACTTTCGGGTGGTGGCAACTTTGGAATCGCGGCTACACCGGGTTTCGAAGGCTACATCATCGCGGTCGCCAACTTCCAGTACTGTCACGGATTCGCTTTCATCAGCGACGTCGGTGCGCAGAAACTGGCTGAAGGCTACCTTGCTATCCAACTCGACGAGCCGTTCAACCTCGGTCTGATACCGCTCACCAGAACCCATCAGTTGGGTGAAAATCAGGCTCACTAAACCTGAACTGGTGTTAGCAACTTAAAGGGAGGAGCTTCGGCTCCTCCCTTTTTTATTGTTGAGGACCTCTTTTTATTGCGTAGGACCTCCGACGGGATCTCCAGTGGTCCGAGCCTTCAATTTTTTGGTTCTCTAATACCGAGGTTGTGGTACTCTGTACCTTAGGTTTTTTCCCGCGTCTCGAAATAACACCCGAGAGAGGTTTTCCTATAATGCTTAAGAACGCACTCGCCAGTTGTGTAATCTGCTTGGTTTTCTTCGTAGCCGGTCTTCAGGCCCAGCCGCAAGCGGAGGTATTTGCAGTGTCTGGAGCAAACTCCACTGGGAGCAGCGTTTTGGTTTTTACCGCTAATCCCCTGGACGACATTACCGGAGTCTCAGTTGGTTTGGGGACTTTCCTGGTCCTGGGCACCCCCGACGGCAGCAAGTTTTATGCGACTTCGAACTCTGGAACCTCCGCCGTTACCGTCTTTCCGAATAACTTCACCCGGCCCCGAACAATCAACCTCGGCGCGCCGGCCACTGCCGCTGCAATCTCAGAGGACGGCAAGCGAATCGCTGTAGTGGCCGGCCCAATACACATCTTCGACACCAGCACCGATAGCGACATAGTTCCCAACGGCATCAGTCTCGGGGCGAATTATACGGTGGTGGATCTGGCAGCGAGTTTGGATGGAAAGACCTTCTATGCGCTTGGTTCCAATCCGGCCGGAGGCAGCGTGCTGGTAGCCATTGACGCTACTTCCGGAGCAGTGAGCCCAACCACCCTCCCGATTACCGGTTCAACGCAGGCCGTGGCGGTCGGTCCCAACGGGTTGATTTATGTAAGCGCGCCCAATCAAGTCCTGGAGATTAACCCCGCTACGTTAACAACCACTCCGGGAGGCTTGATCTCAGTGAACGCCAAGCCCGGGAGATTGGTCTTCACCCCCGACGGTCTCTCTGCATTTGCTGTTAACGAGACGCCCAACACCGGTTCGGCGGTGCTACAGATCGGGCTTTCCGGCCATACCGTCGTAAATACCGTTCCCGGTTCCAGCTTCACCGGATCTATTGACCAGCTACAGGTCTTAAACTCGACTACCGTTCTGGCTTATTCGAACGAAAATCAGAATCTTTATCAAATTACCGTTCCGAGCAACGGCAATCTCGGAATGAGCGCCTTTTCGCTTCCCGGAATCAACACGTCGATGCTGCAGGGCTTCGCTCTTTCCAATGAGGTTGCGGTCGCCGGTGGAAGATCGATGCCGCAGTATTTGTTTGCCGCAGCCGGCGGGATGCTTTACCGCGAAGACCTGGCGGCTCGCTTAGTCACTAATTTTCCGCTTTCGATCGCCGCGGGCGGACTGTCATTCACTGGCTCCGCTACTACGGGAACGCCCGCTATGCTGCTTGCATACGGCAACAATCAAACCATCGCGCCGAACGCCGTTTCTCTCCCGATCGTCGCTAGGGTGCTGGATAACAACGGGAACGCTTTGAGTGGGATCACCGTCACGTGGGGAACCACCGGGGGCGCCGCAGCGCTTTCTACGACCAACTCCACCACCGGGACTGATGGCTATGCGGTCACGTATGTCACACCGTCCACGTCAGGTCCGTTAACGGTAACGGCCACGGCCGGCTCCAAAACAGCGACTTACTCGATGGCCGTAACCAGCACCAGCGGCGGCACCACGGGTAATATCGCGATCATTGGTGGCCAGGGGCAGATTGTAAACTCGAACTACATCACCAACTCACCGATGTCGGTCCAAGTCACAGATGCAAACGGGAATCCTGTCTCCGGCGTATCGGTGGCTTTCGCCGTTACCCAAGGGCTGGGTGGCAATGTCATCAACAGTACGGTGACCACTGACGCCAATGGTCAAGCCTCCGCGAGTTTCGTGGGAGCGACTTTTCCTCTAAACGGGACCGGCTACTCCCAGACCATCGTCACCGCCAGCGCTACGGGGTACGGGAGTGCAACCTTCTATGTCACGACTGTCCCGGGGATTGGGCAGGAAGCACAGATCTTCTTGACGACGCCAGCTATCGGCGGCACGATATCAGGTCCGGCAGGCTCTACAATTGCCGGCGCAATAGTTGTAGTGGTCACTTCTATCACTGGAGCCCCGATACCCAACGTCGGGATCACGATTGGCGGCGCGGGCGGACCGACCGGGACCTGCAACAACGCAGTGGGAGGCGTAGTTCTGACCGACTCTACCGGTACGGGAACCTGCAACCTGGTCCTGAATGGAATCGTGGGGACGGCCTTCATCAGCGCCAATGTCGGGGCTTTCCAGCCCACGCGTAGTTTCTTGGTCACCATCAGCAATGGACCTCCTGCAATATTGAATATTGTTCAAGGCAATGGCCAGAGCGGTAATCCCGGCCAGCAACTGCCGAAGGCATTCCTGGTTCAGCTCACGGACGCGTTCCAACATGTATTGAGCGGTGTTCCAGTTAGCTGGTCGGTGGTTACTCCCGGGACGCTCACTTTGAGCAATATCTCTACCATCACGGACAGCAACGGAAATTCCTCCGCTATCGCGACGCTTGGAAGCATTGCCGGAAACGCGCAAGTAACGGCAACAGCCGGGGGTGTCTCTGCGACCTTCACCGTGACCGTCAACATTCCGGCTGCCGGGATTTCGAAGGTCTCAGGCGACGCACAAACCACGTTCGTCTCCACCGCTTTTGCCTCGCCGCTAGTTGTGCAGGTCGTCGATGCAAGTGGCAAACCTGTGCAGGGCGCGACCGTTACATTCCAGGTAACGACCGGCATTGCTACCTTGAGTTCCGCGTCGACGACGACCGGTGCAACTGGACAGGCGTCAACCACCGTTACTGCCGGGTCCACTTCCGGAAGCATCGTCGTTACCGCGACGACGTCCAGCTTGAGTACCGCCTTTAACCTGACGGCGCGACTTCATGGCCCGAGCAATGTAACGTTCCTGAACGGGGCTAGCTTTGTCCAGGATGCTGTGTCGCCCGGTGCGATCATCATAATCAGCGGCACTGGAATCGCCCCCGGAGTGCAAGGACTGGTGAGCGCATACAACCTCATCGGCGAGCCTCAGTTGTCGCTGGCGGGGATTAGCGTCACCTTCAACGGGGTGAACGCTCCTATCTTCTATGTTTCGACAACACCGGGGCAGCCCGATCAACTGGCCGTTCAAGTCCCCTTCGAAACGCAGCCCGGACCGGCGAGCGTCGTCATTAATTCGGCCGGCGGTGGAACGTCAACTGTCACCGAGCAGGTGCAGCCCTACGCTCCCGGCGTCTTCCAAACGACTGTCGCTGGCCAGCAAATGGCCGTCGCCGTGCGATCGGATGGGAGCTATGTAAGCACGAGCAATCCAGCCCATTCCGGTGAAAACATCGAGATATTTGTAACCGGGCTCGGTCAGGCATCGCCCGCACTGGCTACTGGCAACGCGGGAGCGCCCGGCCAATCCGTAGCCGGGTCCGTAGTTGTCGGTTTGAACAATGCTGGTGTCCCGTTGATCTCGGCAGTCCCCGCTCCCACCCTGGTTGGCGTGTATATCCTCACCCTACAGGTGCCGGTTGGCACGCAAACCGGACCGGCTCAACCAGTGGGGGTGGTGGTCTTCGATGCGGCCGGTAATCCGTACTTCGCGCAAGGCACAGCTATTCCGATTCAATAGCTCATATTGACAGGGTGGCGCAGGTCTCCGACCTGCAAGAGCCAGGAAAGTATTTAAACCAATATCGAGCCCGTAGGTGGGTTGTTCGGATCGTAGGGAGTGATTCCCAGGCCGGTGATGCCCGGCGCGGCGGTGACGGGCGTCTGCAAAGCGGACGGAACCCAGGTATAACCGAAATCTTGGCGTAGCTGAGTGGTCAAAGTCGGATCTTCGCCCCAAATCATGATCGGCACGTCGATCTTGTAACCCTCGGACGCAAGTTGCGAGCCCACCATGTCGCGCTGAGAAGAGTCCGTGTAGCGTAGCTGCTGAACCGCGGCTGGCTGGGCAGCCCAGTAAGCGTCGTCCGAGGCCATCAGCGAGTCGGTGGTTGTCGGCGGCGGAGGCGGCGTGACCGTATTGCTTGATTCCGGGACGAGGGCGTTCAAACCGATTACCGACCGGGTCGAGAAATCGCCGGTTGTGACTGAATTTTGACGGCCAACATTATTTTGGCTAATAGGGGCTGGGCTCATCGGCTCAGTGGCGGCGAGGGGTGCGCTATTGGGACTAAGGCCAAACATCGAGCGAGCCTCAGTAAATGAGGTCGCCAGTTGGTCCGCAAACGATTGAGTCTCAATAGCTGTATTGTTCTTGGCTGGGGATGCGGCGGCAAAGGGATCAATTGCTCCAACCGACAAGGCGGAAAGATCTGTCATTTCGTGGTAAGCCTCCGCGGAAACTGATGCATGCTGAAGGCCAATTCTAAACTACGGGCGACGGCGAGTTTATTGTTTGGGTATTTGTTTCTCTGGCTCCGACTGCGAATCGAACGTCACAGCAATCGGGAAAAGCTGGCCCGTCGGCTGGATGTGCAATTGAGCAGTGAGCGTCGAATGGACCCGCTTCGCACAGTCTCCGCATACGATGGCCGCGTCGTCTAAACGGTACTCAAAGACGATGGTCGTCTGCTCGTGCGACTGGAGTGCGGTTTTTCCGGGCGTGATTTTCAACCCTGGTAAAGCGATGGGATCGATGCTAAGCGTGATCTCCCCCGGCATATCGTTGGTCAAGCGCAATTCGTCTTTGGAAGTTTCATAGCTACGCAGCTTAATGGCGGACTTGTCGACCTGTACTTTGGCAAGAATGCCGCGCGCCACTTCCACTGGGTTGGGCGGTATGGCGGGAAGAGGTTTCTTGTCTTTATCCGCGGGAGAGTCGGGAGGCACTGCGATGAAACCTGTCGGCGAGAACGGGCTTGGCATCACGGTCGGTTTGACGTAATACCAAAACCATTGCCCGTCGATGATTTTCCAGTGGCTGGTCAGCGGGAACGATGTCGGCGTTTTGATCCCGTGATAATTCCACTCGCCCTTGCACGCTTCAATGACATCCGCGATTGTGAAATTCTCCGAGTATTTGATGCGGAGGATCTCGCAACTTTGCATGCTTTCTTTGGAACCGCCTAGAAAGGCGTCCTGTGAGTCTTCGGCTACTAAAGGATAAGCTTCGCGAAACTTGCCGGTGACGTAGGCGTGATAAAACTGAGCTACCCGAGCGCGCAGCGCCTCGTCGATGGGAGGGGGAGCTTTTTCAAAAAGATCGGGATTGTCCTGGCCTGACGCCAAAACACATGCGATCAGAAAAGGGCACAGCCTCAGGAGCTTCATAGTTCTCCTTTAACTTTATCACCCCGCGCCGTCTCCATTTCAACCCCGCCGGGCCACCGGAGGCACGCGATGCGCGGTTGTGGTAATAATAGAAACTGCTCCCGAGGTTCTCGCCCCCGCGGGCGGGTGAAAAGGGAAGCGGGTGAAAATCCCGCACGGTCGCGCCACTGTGAGCAGCGAGCGAGCTGGTTCAGTAAGCCACTGTTCCTATTAAGGAATGGGAAGGTTGCCGGCTTCGCGTTGACCTGTGAGTCAGGAGACCTGCCTTGGAGAAGCCCAGAATGGGAGGCGCGTCACCTCGCCCATGCTTACGCTCGTCCTCGGCGGCGCCCGAAGTGGCAAGAGCCGCTTTGCGCAATCCTTATGTGAACCCGCGGGCCGGATTGTTTTCGTCGCGACTGCACCTGTCGACGATGACGACGAAATGCGCACCCGCATTGCGCATCATCAACAGGCGCGTCCTAAGCACTGGCACACTATTGAGGAGCGATTAGAAATCGCACGCGTCGTCGAGACGTGCAGCGCCGATTTCGACTTGGTCCTGATCGACTGCCTTACGCTTTGGCTGAGTAACCTGTGCTGGGAGCATCGCGATCGTTCCCAGGAAGTTCTGCGGGCGGCGGCTTCCCAAGAAGTTGTACGGCTGATCGCAGCGGCGTCTGTCTCAAACGTGATCGTGGTCTCGAACGAAGTCGGATACGGGCTGGTTCCAGAGTCGCCCGTCGGTCGCCTCTTTCGCGACCTGCAGGGCTGGTTAAATCAAGAACTGGCCTGCGCCGCTAATTCTGTCTATCAAGTCGTGGCCGGAATTCCGATTCCGATCAAGCATCCGGAAGCGAAGCCGTGAAAGCATCTCCTCGCTTGACGATTGCGGGAACCCACAGCGGCGCCGGCAAAACCTCCATCGCCACCGCGCTCATGGCAGCCTTGAAACGGCGAGGTCTGCGCGTCCAGCCGTTCAAGATCGGACCGGATTTCATCGATCCGGGTTTTCATCGCCTGGCTTCGGGACGGGCCAGTCGCAACCTGGATGGCTGGATGCTTTCCCGCGATATGAACCTGAAAATTCTGGAGCAAGCGTCCGCGGATGCCGACATCGCCATCATCGAGGGCGTGATGGGGCTCTTCGATGGGTCGGATGCGCTGGCCGAAACTGGCTCGACCGCGGAGATGTCCAAGTGGCTGGGAAGCCCGGTTTTATTGGTGATCGACGCTTTTGCCATGGCTGCGAGCGCAGCCGCCCTGGTCAGCGGCTTCGAAGATTTCGATCCGGATCTCCGGCTCGCCGGCGTGCTTTGCAATCGCGTGGGCGGCAGTGGTCATGCCGATATCCTGCGCCAGGCGATACTCGCTCGCTGCAGTGCAAAGCCACTCGGGTTTCTGCCGACAAATGAGAAGATCGCGCTGCCGGAACGACACCTCGGCCTGGTGATGGCGAGCGAGATCCTGTCTCAAAAACACCTGGACGGGATGGCGAACTGGATCGAGGCCCATGTCGATATCGACCAGTTGTTGACGATGGCACGCGAGCAATCGCTCCCGGTAGAAGCGTTGTGGCCGTCGGCTCCTCAAGTGAACACGAAGTTTCGCGTACGCATCGGCTTGGCCCGCGACGCCGCTTTTTGTTTCTACTACGAAGACAATCTCGATTTGCTGAAGGAGCGCGGCGCGGATTTAGTCGAGTTCAGCCCGATCTCCGACGGCGCTCTACCAGCCGATCTGGATGGCCTGTATCTGGGCGGCGGCTATCCCGAGATCCACGCCGCGCAACTGTCGGAGAACGCATCGATGCGCGACGCGATTGTTCAGTTTGCCAAGGGAGGGGGCCCGGTTTACGCCGAATGCGGGGGATTCATGTATTTGTGCGAAGCCATCGTGGATTCGGACGGCCGCGAATACCAGATGGCCGGCCTCTTTCCCACGCGTGTCCGAATGCAGAAGCAACTTGCGGCCATCTCCTATGTCGAAGTGGAAGCTCTCGCGGATGCTCTTTGGCTGCGCGGCGGACAACGGGTGCGCGGTCACGAGTTTCATTACTCGACCATCGACGAAATGCCCGCGTCAATTTCACGCTGTCTCCGGTTGCGCGCCGGCGGCATGACGCGGGACGACGGATATGCAGTCGGCTCAGTGCTGGGCGGGTATTCGCATCTGCACTTCCGTTCGTCGCCTGATTTTGCATCGAGCTTCACAGACGCGTGTCTGCTTTATAAGGAGGAGAAGGGATGAGATCCACCTGTTTGTTCGTCTTGTTCTTGCTGAATGCAGTCTATTCAGTTCTGAGCGCCGCTCCTGGCGCGTCGCTTTCGGGGGCGGTCAGGGATCCGCAAGGCCGGGCGGTGGCTGGAGCCAGTCTCGCATTGTATTCTCGCACCGCGAGCACCAGCTTGAACACCACCAGCGATTCATCGGGCCGCTACCACCTTGATGGACTAGCGCCTGGCGAATACATCCTGCGCGCCGAAGCGGCTGGTTTCGCTACCTTTTTTGAAGAGAACCTGCAATTAGCGGCGGACTCTACCAAATCGATGGACATCGCCCTTCAACTGGCCGGTATTCATGAAGAAGTGGTGGTTACCGCGTCCAGTACTCCTCAGGTGCCGGAAGAAGTTTCGAAATCCACGACAGTGATCGATCACGCGGAAATTGACGATCGCGATAAAGCAACGTTAGCCGACGCCGTGGACCTGATCCCCAGCTTACGAGTGCAGCAATTGGGTGGCCCGGGCGCATTTACGAGCATTCAAATCCGGGGGCTTCGCACTGAAGACACCGCCGTGCTGGTGGACGGCATCAGGCTGCGTGACAGCTCATCAACTCAGGGCGACGCTGCGGGATTGATCGAGGATCTATTCGTCACCGACACGAATCGAGTGGAGATCTTGCGGGGATCTGGCTCCTCGCTTTATGGCACCAACGCGATCGGTGGCGTCATAAACGTGATCACCGATGAAGGCGGCGGCCGAACGCACGGCAGCTTGTTAACCGAAGGTGGCTCACTCGGCATGTTCCGCGGCCGTGCTCAAATTTCCGGTAGTCTTGCCGGCGATCAGATCCCGTACAGCTTCGGCGCTTCACAAACCTACGTCGGCAACGGCGTGAACGGCGATGAGCCGTACCGTTCGACCAGCGTACAGGGGCGGGTAATGTTCCACCTGTCCCCATCAACGCGTTTGGTGGTCCGCGTGTTCGGCGGCGACGCCTTTGGCAAGGTGACATCCGAGCCGAACATCATTGGCGAACCGCCTGCAAACGCGATCATCAATGCGGTTCCGCTCGCTCCCGGGTTGCTTCGCCTGTACGAGCAGGGTATGCCTATCTCGCAATTAAATACCGGGAGCGCGACGTTTATTCCGGCGCCCGACAATCCCGACTATACCCGCGCGGGACGATTCTTTTCAGGCGCTTTGATTCTGACCGGCCAGCCTTCCCCTCGGCTCGATTATTCGATCAGCTATCAGGTTCTTGCCAATGGCCGCCGCTATGGCGACGGGCCCGCGGGCGTCGGTTACCAACCCGATGGAAGTACCCGGTCGCTTTACGATGGGCGTATCCAAACCGTGAACGCTCACGTCGATTATCGCTTCGGCCATCACAACCTGATCACGGCCGGATACGAGTTTGAAAGCGAGACCTACGCCAACGACAATGCAATGGCCAACGACCCCTCGGCCGCATCCGCAGTGAATGTCACCGAGCTAAGCAATACTGCTTACCTGCAGGATCAGGCCAGCTTCCTGGGAGACCGATTGCAAATATCGGGAGCAGTTCGCGGGCAGTATTTCGTATTGGACCGTCCCATCTTCGCCCCATTCGCGTCGGCTCCTTATCAGGGCGTCTCGTTTGGCGCGCCTCCACCGGCGTACACAGCTGACGGTTCGATCGCGTATTCATTTCGCGGAAGCGGCACGAAATTGCGCGCACATGTAGGGCGCGGCTATCGCGAGCCGTCTTTGTTCGAGCGCTTTGGCGCCGGCTTCGATCCCACGTTTGGATATTCCGTATATGGCGACCCGCATCTGACTCCGGAGCATTCCATCGGTCTTGACGCCGGGGTGGATCAACGATTATTCGGTAACCGGCTGAAGTTATCGGCCACGTATTTTTATACATGGCTTCAAAATGTCATCGTCTTTGACACCTCGGGACTGATCAATCCAGCCACTGATCCTTTCGGCCGTTTCATCGGTTACATCAATGAGCAAGGCGGCATCGCGCGCGGCGTGGAGCTAAGTGCAACGGCCTCGCCCACCCGGTCGTTGAATATCTCGGCGGCCTACACGTTTGCCAATGCACTCGAGCGCAGTCCGATTGTCGGCGATGTAATACGCTCGTTTGTAATCCCCAGGAATCAATTTTCGTTTCTGGCCACCCAACGCGTAACGTCACGGCTGCTGCTGACTTTCGATCTCCTCGCCTCGAGCAACTATCTGGAGCCAATCTTCGGCGACGTGTCGACGGTGGTCTATCGCTTTGGCGGGCTTCACAAAGCGGGCGTAGGCGGAAGCTACCGGCTTCCTCTCAGCGAACACAAGGCGATTCGCTTCTTTGTCCGCGCGGACAACATTTTCAACCAGAATTATTTCGAGGATGGCTTTCCAACGCCCGGACGAACCGGCATGGGCGGCATGCAGTTCGAGTTTTAGCTTATGAGAATTACGCACATAACGCTCCTCGCCGGATTGACGGCGGCGCTCCTTTGTGGGGCGGACGCTGCTCCGCAGCTTATCATCTCGACTTCTCCGAACATTACCGAGATCCTGTACGGGATCGGCGCCTTCGATAAAGTTGTAGCCGTTTCGGATTACTGCACCTATCCTCCAGCAGTCAAGACTTTGCCTCACGTGGGAGGCTGGGAAAATAGCAATCTGGAGCAAATTATCCGCTTGCGGCCCGATCTAGTCGCTCTGTCGGATGCTCAAGCTCCTTTGATCCAACCGCAACTTCAGCAATTGGGACTGCGGACGCTGGTCGCTCCCACGCGTACGCTCGAGAATGTATTTGAAGCGATGAATCTGCTCGGCCAGGCCACCGGTCACTTGTCGCAAGCGCGAGAGCTGGCCGCTCAGGTTCACTCCAAGCTCGATGCCGTGCGCGCTAAAACCAGCCGGCTTCCACGCCGCCGGGTACTGCTGGTGGTGGATCGTACACCGGGCACTCTTCGCGACCTTTATGTCGCTACGCGCGGCAGTTTTCTAGCCGACCTCATTGACATTGCCGGTGGCGACTGCGTGGCTGTGCCCGAGCCGGCCGGTTACAGCAAGATCAGCAAAGAAGCGGTGGTCGCGCTCGCACCGGACCTGATCATCGATTTCGTCCACGGCTCGACGAATCGGCTGGGCGAGGATCCCGTCGCCGTCTGGGGCGATCTTTCCCTGTTGCGCGCAGTGCGGGAACGGCAAGTGTACCCGGTGCGCAACGAGTTCCTGCCGCACGCGTCCCAGTTTGTCGCTGATACCGCCGAGTTGTTCGTTCACATCATTCACCCCGAGCTCGCGGAAGGTAAAACTGGCCGATGATTGAACTCGAGGCGCGCGACATTCGGTTTGGTTACTCTCCCGGGGTGCCAGTGATCGGCGGTGTTTCGCTGGCACTAGAGCGCGGGTCGATGGGAGCGCTGATCGGTCCCAACGGCTGTGGAAAATCGACCATGATTCGCCTGCTCGCCGGCATACTGCAGCCTTTAGAGGGTCAAGTGTTGCTGGAGGGATTGCCAATCGCCCAGATGGACAGCTACGCTCGAACGCGCAAGATGGCCTACGTCCCGCAGGCCGTTGCAAGAGCGTTCCCCTTCACGGCCCTGGAAGTCGTGCTCACCGGCCGCAGTCCGCATCTTCCACGCTTCGCCTTTGAGGGGCGGCGCGATGTCGAGAGAGCTATCGAGGCGCTGGAAACTGCCGGCGTCGCTCATTTGGCGAGCCGCCGAATCACCGAGCTTTCCGCCGGCGAGCGGCAGATTGTTTCCTTCGCGCGCGCGTTGGCGCAGGAGCCCGATTGTCTATTACTCGACGAGCCGGCCGCATCGCTCGACCTCAAGCATCGCGCCACACTGGTACGAACTCTGCTTCGCCTGCGCGATTCCCATGGGCTCACGGTGCTGATGGTCACGCACGATCTCTCGTTCATCGATCCGTGTTTCGACGTGGTCTTTGGCATGCGCGACGGTATTATGGTTGCCGCCGGACCGCCGTCCGATACGATGCGGGAGTCCGTGCTGGCGGAGATCTACGGAGATGAACACGTGCGTGTTCGCCGAACGGATGGCCGCACGTTCGTCTGGTCGGAGGCCTGATGGAAGCGTCCCTGCCCGCGCTCAAGCACCATCCGATCGAAGGCCGCCTAACGCGATCGTTCTTGATATTGCTGGCCGTGCTGGCGCTTTCCACCTTGATCGCCCTGTGGGCCGGATACCAGCGCCTGGATCTCGCCGCGCTCCGTTACGATGAAGCTGCGCGCGCTGTCTTCTTCCGTCTGCGCCTGCCTCGCGTCGTGATGGCGGCGTTGGTCGGATCGACCCTGGCGCTGGTAGGCGCAGCCTTGCAGGCGCTCTTCAGGAATCCTCTCGCGGATCCTTTTACATTGGGCGTTTCGGGTGGCGGCGCTCTCGGTGCGAGCATCGCAATAGCCCTTGGTTGGGGAATCCGCCTCGCGGGAGTGCCGGTGGTGTTTGTCACTGCGTTCGCCGGCTCTGCGATGGCAATCTTTGTTGTTTATCGCATTGCGGGGAGCGGCGCTATCTTCTTGCCGGGCGCTTTGCTGCTGGCGGGCGTGGTTTCGAACCTCATCGCGAGCGCTGGCGTGCTCACCGTTCAGTACGTGGCCGACCCGGCGCGGGCGCTCCAGATTCTCCGCTGGTTGATCGGCAGCCTGGATGCCATCGGCTTCCAGATCATCGTCAGAATGCTGATTTTTCTCGTTCCTGGTTGGATTGCGTTGCTCACATTCAGCCGCGACCTGCATCTACTGGCGGTCGACGAAGAGACGGCGGCGAGCCTGGGAGTCAACGTACGCCGCTGCGAGTTTATGGTCTACGCTCTTTCGTCATTGCTGGTCGGTGTGACCGTGGCCGTCAGCGGCAGTATCGGATTCGTCGGCCTGATCGTCCCGCACATGGTACGCCTGCTCTTCGGACAGGATGTTCGCATCGTTTTACCGTGTTCCCTTCTGCTGGGAGCCGCTTTTCTCATGCTGGCCGATGCCGTGGCGCGCACCGTGTTAGGGCAGACCGAGCTGCCGGTGGGAGCGGTGACAGGACTGATCGGCGGGCCATTTTTTCTTTGGCTCATGCGCCGGGAACAACGCTATTCGGCCATTTGATATGCCTGGGGATCCACGACTAGATAACTTGCTTCGATCCATCCAACCGGTGGATGTCGCGTTTATCGAGAAAGCGCGCGCGCGGCAACTCGAGCTGACCAAACCACCTGCGAGCCTGGGCCGGCTGGAAGAGATCGCCAACCGGATAGCGGCGATTCAAGTCACGTTGTCGCCTTCTGTTGATCGCTCCAGAATTTTGCTGTTCGCCGCCGATCATGGAGTCTGCGCCGAGGGTGTGAATCCTTATCCGCAAGCGGTCACGGCTCAAATGGTCGCCAACTTTCTGCGCGGTGGCGCGGCCATCAACGCCATCGCTCGCTCGGTTAGAGCGGAGCTGGAGATAGTGGACGCAGGAGTTGCCCTTGATATTCCTGGTGAGGGCAGGCTGATCCGCAGGCCGATTGCGCGTGGAACCAAAAACTTTTGCGTGGAGCCGGCGATGTCGCGCGAGCAGGCCAGCGCGGCAATTACGATGGGCGCCGAGATGGCGGAAAGGGCCGTGGCCGATGGTTGCCGCCTCTTGGGAATCGGTGAAATGGGAATTGGAAATACGACCGCTGCCAGCGCGTTGACGGCGGCGCTCACGGGGCTTTCCGCAGTCTCGGTCACGGGCGTGGGAACTGGGGCCGACGATGCTTGCCTACTGCGAAAGCGTTCTGCCATCGAGCGTGCGCTGGCGCTGCATGGGCCTTGGATCGATGGGCCCCTCGACATGTTGGCCCGCCTGGGCGGTTTCGAAATCGGGGCGATGTGCGGCTGTTGTCTGGGCGCCGCGGCAAATCGATGCGCGCTGCTGGTGGACGGTTTCATCGCGACCGCCGCCGCCGCTCTGGCCGTCCGATTCGATCCACGCGTGAAGAATTATTTATTGGCCGCTCATCTCTCCACCGAACCTGGCCACGCGCCTCTGCTCCAGATCATTGGCCAGCGCCCGTTGCTCGATTTGGAAATGCGGCTGGGCGAGGGAACCGGCGCCGCGCTAGCCATTCCAGTGGTTCGCTCCGCTGTAGAAGCGTTCACGAGCATGGCCACTTTTGCATCGGCCGCGGTTTCTGACCGGGAAGCCCCAGCGTCATGATCCGGCAGCTCGCTGTGGCCGTCGCTTTCCTCACGCGAGTGCCCATGCCTTCCCGTCTGGTCTTCGACGCCAAAGATGTTGGCCGATCGGCACGTTGGTTTCCGTTAGTCGGGCTGATGATTGGCGGCATTCTTGTCGCCGCACTCCAACTTTTCACGCTGGTCTTTCCGCCACTGGTAACGGCATTCCTGATCGCTGCCGTTGACGCACTGCTGACCGGCGCGCTGCATCTGGATGGGCTCGCGGACTCGATGGACGGTTTCGGCGGCGGCCGCACGCGGGAGGATGTGCTGCGTATCATGCGGGATCACGCGATCGGAACTTACGGAGCGGTGGCGCTTGTACTGGTGGTCGGGATAAAAGCAGCCACGCTAGCGGCGCTGATTGAGCGACACAGCGCGGCTTCCTGGCTGGCTCTCATGCCGATGCTGGGGCGTTGGCCGGTGGTCCTGCTGAGCGCGACGCAGCTCTATGCTCGCCGCTCGGATCAGGAAGGTGCGCCGCCGGGTGGAGCTGTTTCGGATTTCGTCGGGCGCGTCGAGTTAGTCGTAGCCTCGGCAACTGCGCTCCCGATCGCATTCTTGTTGGCTCAGTGGCGCGGAGTCGCGGCGGCTTTTTTGGTGCTTGCAGTGTCGTGGCTCTGGGGCTGGTACTGTCGGCTGCGCATCGGCGGGATCACGGGCGACACGTTGGGCGCGAGCGTGGAAATTTCTGAAGCGCTGGTTTTGCTCGCCGGGCTTGGTTAGATTGGCTAAGGCACGAAATGGCGGGGGATCGCTCGAGGCATAATGCACCGGGCGGACGATCGTCCTCAACGCTACCGCATATCTGAACCCCTCTGCCCGGTAACTGGGCTCCACGATCCATTGTTTTCCGCAGCGGCCCATCACCGTTGCGGCCGGCCGCGAAGAGCTCAACTTGGACGGGCGCTGAGAGTCTGCTCCCACCGCGAGCACCTCGCCGCCCGGCGCTTTTTTCCGCACAACGGCCGGACACTCACCGACGATGATTTACTAAACGAGTTAGTTCCCTTACGTCGGGAAATGGCATGCCGGTATCAAAGACCCGCCAATAAGGAACTTCTTATACGCTTTTGACCGTGGGTCTAAAGCCATCGAATGACCGTGATGAAGTGTCAGCCGACCAAATGACGTGTCGACAAGTGGTCACCATCGCCTCTGCGGTGAGCCGGTATGCAGTGTAAGAGCTTGAGATTATTGATGTTCATTGATGCGCCTAATTTGGAATGCGGCATGCAGACAGCCGACACGAAAGGACAACACCTATGCGAAGAGCACGATACCTTTTCTTCTTAACACTCGCTGCCGTTCTCACTGCGGCGGCCGCGGATGACACGACCGCACGGCTCGGGAAAGCCACTGCTGTTCTCAACACCATGACGCAGTCCGGGCACGACATTCGGGCGGGAGCGCTCGCCAGTGCCGATTGCGTCGTGGTCATTCCCGGATTCAAAAAAGGAGCCATTGTTGTCGGAGTAGGCCATGGTCGGGGATTCATTTCGTGCCGGAATGGTGGCAACTGGTCGGCGCCAGGCGCGATTACCTTGGATAGCGGCAGTTTGGGCGTACAGATCGGTGGCGAAGAAATGAACATCGTAATTCTGTCGATGGACAAGGGCCTGCGTTCTAAGCTGCTTGCTGATCGTTTTGCGATCGGGTCGGACGCTTCGGCTGCCTGGGGAAATGGCGCGTCGGCACATGCCGATCCTAACGCAAAGATTCTTCTTTACGGCCGCACCAAGGGAGCTTTCGCGGGGTTCGATCTTGATGGTGCAACCCTGAAGGCCGATGACTCCGGCAACAAGGCCCTTTATGGAAAGACACTAAGCAACGGCGAAATTGTCGCAGGAGCAACAATGCCTTCAACTGCGCAGACGTTCGTCGCAACGATCGCGCAAGCGTCCAATCGCTAATTCGACAGAACTCCGCGCCGGGCACGGGAAGGCAGGCGACGCATCCAAGCTGATCTCTGTTGAAACGCTTCACCTGCGGCTCCGGCAAGCGCGGACGCGCCAGCGTGGATTGCTGTCGCCGGCGAGGCGAGTCAACAAGTTGGGATGAAACGAAAACTCACGAAGTTATACACAGGGAGCTTGCGGCGTCTCTGGTAATCTCCGACGTGAGACGAGTTGTCAGGTCATCTATGCCGCGAAGCAAGGTCAGGAACGATTGCCCGCGGCCGACGGGCAAGTGTGCCGACTCGCCCTGGATTGCTTCGACCGTACTCTTTAACAGCTCGCGGGAATCTTCGATGCTATTCCTTGCAGGTGGCGTGCTTTGCTCAATCAGCGCGGCGATTGCCTCCAGCATCCGCGCCGATTGCTCATCGTACGCTTGCTGTTGAAGACGAATACTCTCCGGCAGTTCGAAGCCGGGCAACTGGAGACGGTACTTCAGGAAAGCAATGCGCATGACGAAGAGCGTGCGTAGTTGTGGCTGCCACTGGCGGATGTAGCTTCGTAGCTCGAGATCGCTGCGGCGCGATGGCCCGAGCTCGAACAGTACGGCATCGGCGAGAGCCCTTACCTTATCCAGATTTGCGTTGATTGTCTCACGAAGAGCAACGCTGCCGCCGATTGCAATCCTCAGGTCGTCGGAAGCCGGCCCCCTTGCAAACCGCGCGACCAGTCGAAGATTGAGAATGAACGTCCTTTTCATTTCCAGTCCGGCGCGCAGTCCCCATACCTGGTCAAAAACAAGCCACATCATGATCAGGCCTAGCAAAATCCCAACAACGCGATCTCGCGCCACTGCGAGGGAGGTCTGTATTGTGAATTCCTGCAGGTGGACTAAGTAGAAAGCGAGAGCCATCTGCACTCCGAAGTAGGACAACCGGGGGCTGGATGTCATGAACCAGGAAGACACCGCGGTCACGACACCGAAAAGCACTAAGAACCCGGCGATAGAGTCGACGTAGGGAAGAATGAAAACCTGCGCGCCCATTCCCATCACAAAACCGCCCATGATCGCTCCCGCTATCCGAAGGATCTGCTTCTGACGAGATGCACCAATTGTGGAGAGCGCGGTCAGTAAACACGTTGTCACGGCCGTACTGATTCCCGGCCACGCCAGCGCGTTGTACAGCACGTAACAACTGCTCGCGGCTAAGCAGCCTTTTAAGGCAAAGCGAAGGTGGTCGGGATTAACAAACGCATCCCGGGAAAGAAGCGTGGGCTGCTCTAGATGGTCTGGTGAAGGCACGTATTCTTGACCCGAACGAGTACCCGCGAACACCTCCGTCATCAGAGTCACGGTACGCTCCATCTCGCCCAGTAACGGAGCCCCGGCCGCATCTGTCTCTCCGGTAAACTTAGCTGGCGCCGGAATTTCGCGGTTCATCAGATCATTGCGAATTCCTGCAAGAGTCGAAGCCAAGTTGCGGAATCGCCTCCGGTCATCAGCGGAATACTCGAAGCTGAGCGGACTCAGAGTAGCCGCAAGATCGACAAGCCTGCCAATTAGAACCGCAACGCCGCTTGCAGCGGCCGAGTACTGGGGGAGAAGGACATCGGAGCGCCTTAAGATTCGCCGCAACAGGGATGTTCCCACCATCGCGAGCTGCACTATTTTCTGTTCGGTTGAGGCATCTGGAGCGCGGCCCTCAGCGTAATAACTCAACACACCTTCGACTGCCGACAATCGCTCCGTCAAGGGTAAGAGGATCTCATCGCCCGGCCGCCGCCGCACAAACACCAGTTCCACCGCTCCGGTAATTACAACTGCGATCAATACCCCCAGACACAGCCAAAGCGTATCCTCCACTTTGGTTTCAGCCGAGACATTCCGGTCCCACAACGGAATTCCAAAGGCGCTGGTATTCACAAAGGTAACCACCGCCATGTAGTTCGTTACCGTGCTGATCCCATAAAACGCAAGGAACAATGTGGCAATGACCCAGAGGAAATGAAGCGGAAGAATATTGATCACGAGCTTCAACGACAGAAGAATGTAGGCCGCGCCGATCCCCGTAACCACGAATATAGTTGCCGCGGATCTTAGGGTGGCTTGCGGGCTTTCACGCGAAACCAGCAGCGCGTAAATCGCAGCTTGCCAGATATATGGAATCTGGAAGGTCATGCCTATGACCATGATCAGCGTCGCCGCCAGAACCATGCGCGCGACCAACCCTGTTCTCCCGGGATAAGGAGTCAGCTCGTCCCTGAGCCATCCCCAGAACCATGCGAGTGGGCTGCTCGAAACAGGAGGGGCTTGCGCAATCGCCGCCATCTCAACGCCCGCGAACGACTACCACTGCCGATTCACTGACCCGGAACAGATCCGGAGGAGGATTCTCGACGCGCACCCGAACCGGATAGCGCGACGCGAGGTGCACCCAGTTCAGTGTCCTCTGCACGTCCGGCAGACCCTGATCGAAACGGCCGATCACGTCCGCGTCCGGAGTCACGCCGAATCCTATACTGTCCACCACGCCCGAAAAGCGCACATTCGGTTTTGAGAGGACATAAACGTCGGCCCGCATGCCGGGAGCGATCCGTTGCAGCTGTCCTTCGCGAAAATTCGCGACCGCCCACCAGGTACGCGCGTCAATGAGCACGAACATCTGCTGTCCGACATGCGCATAAGCTCCTTCGGAGATCGTGAGATTCGTCACCCGAGCGTCGAACGGAGCGTAGACCCGGCAGTTGTTGAGGTTGTAGCGCGCACTGTTTATCGCCGACGCTTTGGCGCCGCGCTGGTTGATGAGCGGCTCCAGCGTCGTGACGGCGTTCTGAGTCTGTTCATGCTGAGCCTTGCTCTGAGTCAGCATCGCCTTGGAGCGTTGCTCCTGCGCTAACGTCACCTCTAGTCCTGCCTGCGCCTGGAGCAGTTGAGATTGCGCCTGCTTCAGCGATTGAGCTTGCGAGATTTCTGACGTCCGCGCTCGATCCACCTGATCGACGGTGACAAACTGTTTGGCCAGCAGCGGCTCGATACGATGCAGATTATTGTTCGCGTAATTCCATTCGGCTCTTGCGCGACTGACCGCCTCCTGCGCATTCGTCACGTCGGCCCTGGCCTGCTCAACCGCCGCCCCCCATCGACTCACATCCGCTTCTGTGCTGTGGATGTTCGCCTCTGCTACGGATACTCCGCTGACCAGAGCCGCGATTCTTCTACGCTCGTCCGAAATCTGCCCTTCGAGAGTCGCCTGTTCGGAAATTGTTTTCTCCAGAGCATACCGGTAGGGCCGGTCGTCAATTTCGAAAAGGAGATCGCCTTTCGTTACGAACTGGTTGTCATGGACATTCAGGCGAACCAGCGGTCCCTCGACCTGCGGTGCGATTCCGATAAAGTTCGCGAGAATCTCAGAATCGTCGGTTCGCGGATAGGAATTCGTATGGTGGACGACCACAAGCCCTGACAAGATTGCGCCGGTCACGATGAGAGCGCTGAGAATGCGTCCAACCCAAATTCCGATCTTGCTATTGCTGGTATTGATGTTGTTGGTTGGCACCATGGATTTCCTCGCTACTGGAAGAAGACAAGCCAGAGCGCGAATGTGAACAATGCGGTCAAGCTCGGATAAGTCAGCACTGGAATCGCAAGGACAACACCAGCGCGCAAAAGCAGCCAACGGGCTGCAAGGGCGAGCAACAATCCCGAGGCCAGGCATATGAGCCATGCCGGAAAGAAGGAACCCAGAATGTCGAACGATGGGGCGCGACTGCAGCCTGCGCAAGACATTGCCACGACCAAGAGCAGGACGGCTAATAGCTTTTGGAATTGATCCGTGATCATGGGTCAGTCCTTCTGCCGTTCGGTCGAATCGCATCGACCAACTCGGCCAATGAGTACGCTTTGTCGGACTCGCTGAGAAGTGCCGGCAGATGAAAGAGCTGCATGTCCCGTTATGATTTGCTGTTCCTCCGAGGAATGCCGCAGGCGATCGGGCGAGAGCGGCGGAGACTGGGCGAACATCGGCGCGATCGCCGTCAGAAATACAATCGTGAATGCTGTTGGCTTCCGCCATGCGGTTTCAGCCGAATGGACCACACGTATATGATTGGAAGTCAATAGCGCGGTCACCATCTTAGAATTGAGCTTCATGGACTTACGTTTGGAAAAAGGGTTAGGAACCTCGTCTCAGTCCTTTTGATGCACGACTCTCTGTCACCGGCACTCCGGTAGGTCCGCCGCACAAACGCTTGGTGGTCGCCACGGCTTTCGGATTCGTATTCATCACAAGCCGATCCATGGATGCGTAACCGAGGGTCATCGCTAAGACGATCAGCGCGCCAGGAATGACCGGCGGGCTTGCTGCGGGAATATCGAAATAGCGGCATCCGGCTCCGATCACGAAACTCAATGCCAGTCCAATAAGTATTTTCAAGGTCTTGTCCTCCTAAACGTGAGTGATTTCAAGTTTGGCAAACGCACACGCCATCGCTATCGCGCCGCACACCAATAAGGGCAGGGTAAGCGAGAACCGAAGTAGTACGGCACCTGCGGCAGCGCCGGCTAGCATGCACGCGATTGCAGCGCAGCGGCGGCGCCAGTGTGGATTGCTATCGCCGGCGAAGGCGGTGTCCGCAGCCAAACCTGCGATCGTTAACGTCAATACCGTAGTGGTTAGATCGGCAACGCCGAGCTTCCGCACAACGGCGTTCCGGAGACCCATCGCGATCGCCGTGGAGGCCACAACGCCGTCGAGCATCGCGGCATTGGCATCGTTCGGCCCGCCGGCTTTGAAAGCAATTGCCGCTGCAACAAAGAGGAGCGCAGCTTCCACCAGCAGGCCGCTAATTCTCGAATGGCGCGGGTCTAGACGCCGGCCCATTCTCCCGCCCGCTGCCGCGCCGAGCATAAAGCAGACGAGCGCGATTACGGATCTTGAAAGAGACATTCCGGAGGCCCCACCCAGTCCGAACCCCATCAAGACGACGTTGCCGGTCATGTTGGCGGTGAATATATGCCCGAGACCGAGATAGCTCACGGCGTCGACGATTCCCGTGACAGCCGTCATCACCAGGAGAACGACGATCAAGCCTGTATCTTCGCGAGGGGCTTCGTTCATACTCCTCCCTCAGAACTTGTATCCGGCCCACAACTCCATATAGTTGATGTTGCGGCCAGGTGACGCTTCTTTCAAAAACTGCCCGGCGTAAAAAATTCCGTAGTCGGCCTGAAGGTACGCATGCCGGTTGATTTGCCAGCGGACCTCGGCGCCGGGCCGGTACCCGACAAATCGCGCACGACTTCCGTTGGCCGGAACGAGAAGAAAGCCAGGCACAGCGTACACACCGTCGTTTATATTTTCGCGCCACTGAGCGACGAAATCTGTCGAGATCGAGATGCCGTGCGGCAGTTGCGTTTGAATCCGCGGATGCACGTCGATGAAGTTGACAGGACCGGGGCCCGTATCCGCCAGGACGCCGAAATAGTTTCCAAGGGGGAAGATCGGACTGAATGTTCCGAGCGTGTGGCTGCCAGGATTGTCGCCACTCGAAATATCGGCCTTTATGCTGAATCTGGGCCGAAGCGGTACATTCGTCAGGCTGTAGCCAGTATCCGATGCGAACGTCCACGCCCGAACATCGTCGGAGCCGAAGGTTCCGAACTGTACAACGCCTTCATAATCAAAGTCGGCCCCCGATTCCTCCTTGGCGATCGGCCGCCACAGCCTCGCACCGACAATGTGCCGAAGCTCAGCCGCCGTACCTCGTTCAAAAGTCGCGCTTTTTCGATCGAGGCCGAGGTAATAAAGATCGTAGCCAACGCCGCGCAACCTTTGGGACACAACCGGCCGCGTCGCGTAGACGCCCCAGAACGCCGTCTTGTGATCAGCAGCGTTGTCAAAAAAACCAAACTTATCCAAATCGGGCCGAACAGCCCACGCGTCGACATTCCAAGCGCCGGCCTTGCTGCGGATTTTCACTCCGTCAAAACTCTGCCGGACGTTGGGACCTTCGCGGACCGAAACCAGCCGCCCGGATCCGTAGTTCAACTCCTGCCGCCCGACCCGCAAGACCGCCCAATTCTTCTTATGCGTGTTGCCGATCTCGAGAAAAGCCGCCTCGAAATCGAGCCTTTTCTCGTCGATCGGCCGCGCACCGCCCGCGCGGAAGTCCTCCAATCCGCTCTTCAGCTGTACGAAGACGCGAAAGTTTTCGCCCAGATGCCAGTCCGCGTTCAGCATGTACCGCTGGAGGAGAAACGCGTTCACGTACCGCTGTTTTCCCCAGTTGTCGTTTCCGACCTGCTCGAAAACTTCACGGACTTCGCCGCCCAGACTGACGTAGCATGCCTCGCAACACGTCAGGCAACCCAGCGGGATGTATTTGATCGGATCCCAGAAATCTGAGCGCAGCGAAGGGTTGGCCAGGAAACTCCAGTCGTCGTTTTCGCGCAACAGATTATAGGTCCGGACCGGGGCCGGCGACTCGTCCTGAACCTGGGCGCAAAGCGGCAGAGCCAGAGACAGCGGCGCCCAGAAAGCGAAGCATCGCGTCCATCGCATGAGGGCAGCCTACTTCCGCTCGATCGAGTGAATCTCGGCGATGTAGCCGCCTGGGAACTGGACCATCGCCGCCCGCCGGTCATCGAAAGAATAGGACTCGACCAGGACTGTCGCACCAGCGGCTTTCGCTTTTTTGAGCGTTTCGCTAAGATTGGCGACTTCGTACCCCGTCATTTCCCTTCCGTATGGGTACGGGAGCTTTCCGTCGGTGACGAACACAGCCAACAGACCGAATGGAGAAGTGATTCGAATTCGCCGGAATTTATCGGACGCCCGGCCGATCTCGATGCCGGGGGCCTGAGGATCGTCGCTCAAAACCTTGCCGTGGGAAAATGCGAGAAAGCTGCGCGTGAACGCATCGGACCGCGCCGGCGAAACGTACACGCGATTCTCAGGAATTGTTTGGAGTGCTGGATAGGACGGCGCCGTGGTGTGCCAATACAACTGCATGTTCACGCCGCCCGGCCATTGAATCACCACATCCCGTCCGATCGGGTCGTTAAACGGGCTGACCAGCACATCTGCGCCGTCAGCCTCCGCAGCGCGGACCGCGCCATCCATGTCCGTCACCAGATACCCGGTGCGCTCCAATCCAAAGGGATAAGGAATCGGCGTTTTGAAGCCGAACACCGACAGCGATCCGGCCGGCGTCAGCACGAGCTGCGACATCGTACTGCTCGGTGTCGGCGTGACGGTGAAGACGCCTTGTTTTGTGGCGGTGCCCCCGAATGTGGCCACGACACTGGTTACGAAGCGGTCGAAATCCTGCGGCGCGACGTAGACGTGAGTAGTGTCGTACTGGGGCCCGACAGCGATTTCCGGAGCCGCCGCGCGAGAGGCGGTTCCAGCGAGGAAGAGGGCCGTCTCCAGCAGAATGGAAAATGTAAGGGTTCGCATCTGTATCTCCCTTCTAGAACGCCCAGCAGAGGCACCCGAACCCGCCGCTGAACGCATGATCTCGACAACGATGTTGGTGGGAGCGCGCGTGAACCACAGGCGAGTACGCGGTCACCGGGACGCCCGCGGGTTTGGCATAGCCACCGAAAGCCGCCACGGGTGACCATTCCGGCAAGACTGGCGGAAGCGGCGGCGCGAGTTCGGCGAACTCCTCAGCGGCATACACCGGTTTGCCACCGACGATCGTGAGCACCGATTCGAGGTTTTTGATCTCATCCTGGGCGACCGAAAAATAATCGGCAGAAAGCACGGCCAGGTCCGCTAATTGTCCCGGAACGATCGACCCTTTAGTCTCCTGCTCGGTCGAAAACCAACTGCTTCCGACAGTCCACAAGCGGAGGGCCTCCATGCGATCGAGGCGGTTCTCATCGTCATACATTGCGAGGCCACCGACCGTCTTTCCTGTGACGAGCCAGTAAAGCGAGACAAACGGGTTATAGCTGGCGACACGTGTCGCGTCGGTGCCGGCTCCCACCGGCAGTCCGGACCGCAGCATCTCCTGGATGGGTGGAGTTCGTTTCGTTGCGGCGCTTCCATAGCGATCCCGGAAATACTCGCCCTGAAACGCCATGCGGTGCTGAATCGCGATCCCACCGCCCAACGCCGCGATCCGATCCATGTTGCGCTGCGAGATGGTTTCCGCGTGGTCGATGAACCAGTGCAGGCCCTGAAGCGGAATCTCCCGGTTCACCTCTTCGTACACATTGAGCGCCCGTGTGATCGATTCATCGTAGGTGGCGTGAAGCCGGAACGGCCAACGGTTCTGAGCCAATAGCGTTACCACCGGCTTCAATTCCTGCTCCATTCCCGACGGCAGATCTGGACGAGGCTCCAAGAAATCCTCGAAATCGGCCGCCGAAAAGACCAGCATCTCGCCACCGCCATTGTGGCGAAAGTAATCGTCGCCGTGCCGCGGGGTGACCAAGCCGGTCCAGTTTTGGAAGTCGGCGAGCTCCCCCTTGGGCTTCTGCGTGAAGAGATTGTATGCGATCCGGACAGTTAGCTCGCCATTCTTATGAAGCTGCTCCATGACCTCATAGTCTTCCGGATAGTTCTGGAATCCACCGCCCGCGTCGATGACACTGGTGATTCCGAGGCGATTCAACTCGCGCATAAAGTGGCGGCTTGAGTTCGCCTGATACTCCGCCGGCAGTTTCGGCCCCTTGGCGAGCGTCGAGTACAGAATCATCGCGTTGGGCCTGGCAATGAGAATGCCCGTTGGATTGCCGCTGGCGTCCCGAACGATCTCCCCGCCCGGCGGATTGGGCGAGTCCTTGGTATAGCCGACTGCCCGGAGCGCGGCGCGATTCAGGAGCGCCCGGTCATAGAGGTGAAGTACGAATACCGGCGTATCGGGCGCGGCCTGGTTCAATTCATCGAGGGTCGGCATGCGCCGCTCGGCGAATTGAAACTCCGACCATCCGCCAACGATACGCACCCACTGGCCTGCAGGAGTCCTTCGCGCTTGCTCCCGCAGCATGCGAAGTCCGTCTGCTAACGAAGGCACGCCATCCCAGCGAAGTTCCAGATTGTAGTTCAGGCCACCGCGAATCAGGTGAAGATGTGAGTCGTTCAATCCGGGAATGACGGTGCGCTTCTTTAGGTCAATCAGCTTGGTGCGCTCGCCGCGCAAGCGCATCACCTCCCGGTCGCTTCCGACCGCGAGAAACTTACCATCGCGGATCGCCGCCCCCTCTGCCAGGGAGCGGCGATCGTCTTGCGTCGCGATTTTGCCGTTGTGAAGGATCAGGTCGGCCGGCTGTTTGTTCATCGCGAGCCTCCTGAACTTACTTGTGGGCCATTTCGGCCTGCGGGACGTGGTACTCCGGAAAGACAGTGGCCGGGGCGCCATGGGCCATCGTATAGGCGTATTCAACGCCGATGCCGTAGGCGCCGAAGTGGCTCTTTACCACATCCATCACGGCGTCGTAGGTGTCGCGATTCGCCCAATCGCGCTGCCATTCGAGCATGGTGGAAAGAGAGGTTACCGGCTTCGCGCCGGCCTGCTCCACGCGGCGCATCGCGTTGTCGTGTGCTAGCTGGCTGACGTCTCCGCAGCAATCCTCGGCCACATAGATTTCGTAGCCATCGTGGATTGCCTGGATGGTGGGCAGGGCAACGCAGGTCTCGGTCCACAAACCGGAGAGCACAATCTTCTTCCGGCCGGTCTTTTCAATGGCCGCGACGAAGTTCTTGTCATCCCAGGAGTTCATGAAGGAGCGTTCGATGGGCGCCTGACCGGGGAAGATCGCCTTGAGCTGCGGCCACATATTGCCGCTGAAGGCCTTGGTTTCCACCGTCGACAGGACGACCGGCACGTCGAAGATCCGTGTCGCCTTTGCCAAGGCAACCGTGCTATTGATGATGGACTGACGATCGAAATTCGAGGTTCCGAAGAGCATTTGTGGCTGGTGGTCGATGAACGCAACGACGCAATTGTCGGGCGTCAGCAGACCTTTCTCACTACGTTTTACATGACCGTTGTTTTGAGACATGACTATCCTTCCTTTCCTAAAAGTGGACTTAGAACGAACATCTGCTGTTCACGACAAGCCGCATGCTTGCGCTGACGTCGCTACATGGCGGCGGGATCCCAGGGGTCGGGGGTCTCCGCAGCTTAGGCAGCCTCGGCTACTGTCCGCGCCGGGCTGCTGGTGGTAAGGAGCGCGGCTTGGGAGCTCTTGTTGGGTCCAGTTTGAGTGATCGCAAAGCTGTCGCCATTGCAAAATTGTCGAACCGCATTCGGCTCGGCTTGATCCCTTCAAACAAGAAGGTAGTCATCGTCTCACCGACGTATCGTTCGTGCGCGCGGAGGGCGTCGCCCAGGTATGGCTCCGCGCGATCTTACAGCAGAATGCACGGCCGTACTCACGTGAAAGCGTTGGAGCAATTCGCGTCGATGCGGCACGGAAGAAGCCAACATGAGCGCCGGCCACGACGCAGCCGAGCAGGCCGTCGCGAACTGCGAGATGCCTCTTTGACCCCTACTTGGAGCGCTTGTGACGGGATGGGGGCAGCAGCGATGGCCGGTGGCCACCCTTACTGCCAATGCCATCGATCACGACGATTGAACCGCGCGTATCGATATGCATCATTCACCGCTCGTCATCACTGGTGCTCTGCGCGCGGCGGCCAGTCCCCCAGGCCACCAGTTCCAATCGCCTGCAATTCGAAGAAGCGCAGGGCCGATCATAATGCGAACCAGTGTCGCGTCTATAAACACGGCTACCGCCAGCGTAAATCCGATCATCTTAACCACCAGGAAGTTTCCGAATGTGAATGCCGCGAACACCACGATCATGATCGCGGCGGCGCTCGTAATCAGGCCTGCGGTTCTCGCCAGCCCCTCAGGGATGGCATCCATTTCATCCAGCCCGCTGCGCCTCGCTTCGAGGACTCGGGCGACTAAAAACACCTCGTAATCCATGCTTAATCCGAAGACGATGGCAAAGGCGACGATAGGCACAATGGGGAACACGCTGCCTGTTCCCTGATGAACTCCCAGGAGGCTACTTCCGTGTCCATCCTGAAAGACCAAAACCAACGCCCCGAAGGAGGCCGCAACCGAGAGCAAGTTCAGAGCGATGGCCTTCAGGGCGGCGAAAAGCGATCGGAACCCGACAAGAAGCGCCAGAAGCGTCCCCACCACCACCAGAGCCATTACCGAAGTAAACCGGTCCCCGACGATCGTCTGATAATCGGCATTGAGTGCCGGGATGCCTCCCACGCGCAGCGTGGCGCCTGGTATTCCCGTGAGAGCTGCCACGCCGGTCTTCCGCAGCTCCCGCACCCAGTTCACCTGATCGCGCAGCGAAACCGAAGCCTTGGGTAACACCTCCAGCAGCGCCGCCCGTCCGTCGCGACTGAGGAACGTTCGACGAGTCTCACGCGAGAGGTTACCGAGGGAAGACCGGTTGCTCTCCGCCATGGTTGTGATAGAGATCACGCGGTCGGACCGAGGGTCGCTCGCGAGCCGCTGGGCGAAACGATCGAGTGTATTCCACCCCGAGTCCGTTTGCGCGATGGAATCCTTTGGAAGTTCGAGAATCACGCGCAAAGATTCAACAATGCCGCCCCGGTCCATCTGTTCAAGGGTGTGAAGGGCTTGAACCGATTCCGCCGCGGGCGGCAACCAATTCCCCCTGGGGAGACTGGTGTCGAGCCGCGCGGCCTGCGAGGCGAGCAGAAACAAGGGGGTACCCGCCACAAAAATGGCAAGCCAGGGATGGGCGACAATCACTTTTCCCCACTGCCTCCAGCGGTTTCCCGTGCGCGCGGCCCGATGCGAATCCAACCTGGCAGTAAAGGGCAACCGGCCAGCATCAATCCGCGGACCGAGAACTGCCAGCACTGCTGGAACGAGGGTGTTTGCAAGCAACACACTCATTCCCGCCACCAGCAATCCCGCCACACCGATGGAACGGACTTCGCTGATAGGAACCGTCAAGAGGGCTAGAAATCCGATGGCTACCGTCGAGGCTGAAATCAGGAGTGTTTGACCTGCCTTTCGTGCCGCGATGACCGAGGCTTTGAGTCCATTGTGCCCTGCGGAAATCGCTTCCCGGAAGCGGCTGACCATCAGGAGTGCGTAGTCGATCCCCAAGCCTAGCCCCAGCATCGTGGCCAAATTCTGAATCAGGACGGACAAGTGCCAATGCAGAGCCAGGAATCTTGCAATCGCCAGCGTGGACGCGATGGCAAGCTGGCCAACGGCCAATGGAATGAGGGCGGCCACCAAGCTTCCGAAAGCGACCAGCAGGAGTGCTAGTGTCGCAGGAATCACGAGACTTTCGGCGTGTTGCACGTCGTCGGCGCTAGCTTTCCGAATGTCGAAATTAAGTGGCGTCTCGCCCGTCAGTTCGAGCTTCACGGCTGGATAACGGGCCCGCAACTGATTTTGGAGCGAGTTCGCCCGTTCGTGAACCTCCGGGACGAGCGACTCAACAGGACCGTTGGCCGACGCAAGTCCCATTAGAACAAAGGTTCCTCCTCCCCGGCCCAGGAAAATCGGGTCGCGTAAATCGAGACGGGAAACGATTCCAGACACGCCGGGGTCCTCTCTCAGACCCTCCACAATTGTTGCTAACGCTTGCTCGCCCTCCTCCGAATCTGCAGGTGGGAGTCCCTGAATCACGAGGACTACGCGGTCAACGAATGGTGAACGAAAACGAATGGCCAACTCCTCCGAGACACTTTCCGCTTCGCTGCCTTCGACCCGGGTTGCAGTCTCCAGATGGCGCTCGGCGTGAAACGAATATGGAAGAATCGCAAGGACGGCTGCAAGGACTACCCCGGCCAGCCAAAAATGGCGCACATGCACGCGATTCATGATGTCACGCAAAATCGTTCCATCTCGTGCCGCAGACGGGGGTCGAAGACACCCAGCGCCGCGGGGCGAGGGGCCGGAACACGCCGGCGTATTCGCCAGGATTTGGAATACCGATCGAACGCCGTGAGCTGATGGCGATCACTAGGGATGAGAACGGAATCAGAAACCAGGAAAGTACACAAATGAGGAAGTAGTATGCCAATCGCTTCAGCTATGGTACCTCACTCGGCTTTCCGGGATCGGATACCGACTCCGCGGCGTCTCTGAATCATGGCCTGTGCAACGAAAACATGTCGCAGCGCTTACCTGCCCGTCCATCAGAATCTGCGAAGATTGGTTGAAGCTTCCATCGGTTTAGGAGGACCAATGCGCAAACTTGAGTTGCTCGGACTGGTTGCCGCCATTCAACTTGGCGCCGCTGACCCCCGCATTGGCACCTGGACGCTCATCTCCGCAGAGTCTACCCTAAATCCGCCCAACAAAATCTCCATCACATCTCTACACGATGGAGTGCACGTAGTGATTTCAGGCGACACCCATGTCGATTTCACGGCGAAGTGGGACGGACATGAAACGTCGGTACAAGGCAACCCGGCGTTCAATCAAATCGAGCTGCGCAGGATCGGTAAGACTCAAGCCGAGGTCAAAGAGAAGAAGGATGGAGCGCTCGTGGCGACGGTTCGTGACAAACTTTCGACTGATGGGAACGAGTTAACGATTACGACTGCAGAGAAAGGCCGCCCTAACCAGGTCACGGTGTGGACGCGTAGTGGAGGCGCGAAGCTCGCCGATAACCGATTCGCTGGTGAGTGGACGCAGGATCTCAGTAAGACTCGTTTGCGGCAAGGGTTGGTGCTGAAGATCGAGCCGGATGGAACTGGCGGAGTCCATTTCTTGGGTGAGTTCAGCTATATAGCCCGTTTTGACGGCAAGGAATACAACCTGAAAAACTCCCGCAACGATACTGTGACGCTCGTACCTGTCGACGCTCACACAGTCGATTCCATTTACCGGCGAGACGATCAAATTGCTCAAAAGGATCGAATGGTGGTTTCCGCTGACGGACAACAGATGACGCTAACCACTACAGGTACATTGGAAACCGGTCAGCAAGTCAAGGAGAACTTGGAATTTCGGAAGCAGTAACGTTAGCTGTGCCGCTCAGCAACGCGAGATGCCTACCGGCCTGCGCCCACGGCGTTGAACTCACGAGTCGTAACCGAGATGATTCCCTTTCGCTGCATGAATCTCAGGATGCCGTTGACCGTATCTTCGAGGGAGGGATCCGCCTTGCCCCATGCGGAAGCGTTCCGAGCCGCTTGATAACAGGAACTGTCATAGCGTTTGAATTCCATCGCCGAGATGTTGTCTACCGAGCCCACCAGAAAGTCCAGTAGCGGAAAGAGCAGATCTTCCTTTCTGCATCTCCTGATCAGCTCGGGAACGAAGCCGGGAAGGCTAAAGATCTCGAACTGCCGCCCGGTCGCCTTTGTAATGAGTCCGGTAATATCCAGCATGTTGGCGTAATCGTCCCTGGTAACATGATAGGTTTTGTTAGCCGTGCCGGGAGTGGTGGAAATCGCAACGATATTGTTGGCCAGGATGTCCGCAGGAACGAAACTAACCTGATTTAGAGCATCGACCCCAATGCCATGATTCACCATGAACGCAACCAAACGAACCGCAATGTCGAAGTTATTGCCTCCGCCTGTAACGGAGGGACTAACGAGAGCGGGCCGGAAAATGCGTGTCTCAAGCCCCTGGCGGCGCGCGTCTACAACCACCTGTTCCGCTACCCATTTGGATTGGCTGTATCCAAAATCAAGAAGCTCCATATTCTCGTTCAGGTCGGTCTCGTACAGGACTTTTTTAACCGCCCAGCCAAACACGAAGGTGGTCGAGACGTAATTGAAACTCTTGGGCCGTCCTTCGAATGCCAGTCTTAAGACCTCGTTCGTTCCCAGCACGTTAGCGTCACGCATCCGGTCGTAGTTGAACAGGTAGTTAACGGTTGCACCATTATGGAACACGGTGTCGATTTCATTGACAAGGAGATCCCAGACTTCCAGCGTCAGGCCCAGCTTTGGCTGCCCGAGGTCTCCGCAAACGGGCACCACGCGAGCCTCGAACATCTCCATCAGATCGGCCGCGCAAGGCCCCATCGATTCCATCGCCGCCCTCAGTCTTTGCCTGCCCTGATGCTCGTCGGAAGATCTGACGAGAACATAGATCTTCGCACGCGTCTGTTCCAGCAGACTTTTTACCAGGAACGGTCCTATGAAGCCAGTGCCACCCGTGAGCAGCACATGATTCAACTCCGGTATCTCGGGCAATAACGCAGGCGCCACAGGCTCGAAGATGAGCTTCCTGTCGCTGTTCATCATCCGCTTTTCCGCGGCGCGCTGCTCTTCGCGGAAAGCCGTCAGGGAATGCCGCAGCAGAACCAGTGCTTCTTCAGGAGCACGCTCCAACTGTTCGGCCAGTCGAAACAGGTCAGCTACACTAACACGCTGAATGAGGCCGATATCTACCTGCCTGGCCAGCATATCGGCGCCTTTATCCTTTAAAAGCTCCTTGATCTCGTGCATGAACACAACCAGATCCAGCGAATCCAGCCCGGCTTCGACGAGGTTGTACGATTCCGTGCCAGTCAGGTTGTACCGGGCTTTCAATACGTCGAAAGACGACTGGCCTTCGGAACCGGCGCCGGCGTCTTTTTCCCGCGAAAACTCCGAGAGCACGGTAAACTGACCTTCCAGCCACATCTGCTTGGTTTTATGGCGCATGATCTTGCCTGAACTGGTTCTCGGTATCGCACGGGGTGCTATGAAGGAAATCAGCGCCACTTCCACGTTCAGGTAATTCCGGACGGCGGCGGCAGTCTTCAGCGCTTCCGGAAGCGCTTTAGGATTCTTCACTTCGGCAACCACCGCCAGTGCCGGCTCGCTGTCTTCGTGAATCTGGAAAGCGGCAACGCAATTGGTCCGGATCAGGCCGGATGCTTTCTCTACCACCTCCTCGATATCCTGCGGGTAATAGTTTTGCCCGCGGACGATAATCATGTCCTTGATACGGCCGCAAACGAAGAGTTCGCCGTCGTGGAAGAAACCCATGTCGCCGGTCCGAAGGTAGCCGTCGTCATAGGGGCTGTCGTCCACCAGCCGGGCATGAAACATCTTAAGCGTCAGTTCCGGATTATTCCAGTAACCTGAGCACTTGCTGCCTCCAGCGACCCAAATCTCGCCGATATGACCTGGCTCCAGAGCTAGGTGCTTCTCCGGATTCACAATCTTCACGGCGAGGCCCGGGGGTGGAGTTCCACAACTGACAATCTGAGTGGAAGCGCCGATTTCGGAAACCTCGGTGGTCATGCGGGCCTTCCCGAGCGCGATGGCATTCTTGTTGACGGAAATGATATTGCGGCCACCGTGCGAAACGGCTAGAGTATTCTCAGCCAACCCGTACGCGACAAAAAAGCTCTCCGGCTTAAGTCCATAAGGTTGAAACGCCTTCAGGAACCGCGTGTACGTACCGGGTTTGACAGGTTCCGCGGCAGCCATCAGCAACCTGAGCGAGCTGAGGTCGCAATTTTCCAGACTCTCCTTGGAAAGCCGTCCAGCCCGCAGACAATAGTCGTACGCGAAGTTGGGCGCCGCCGAGGCGCTGGCCCGGTAGGTTTTTATCGTGTCGAACCACAAGGCCGGGCGCTGTATGAAGTCCGTGGGAGCGAAGCCGTAAGTCGTGCCGCCTTTGAGCGCGGGATAAAGGTAGCACCCGATAAGCCCCATATCGTGATACTGCGGAAGCCAGGATACGACTACCGGCGCGGAATGGTCGATCACGAGCGGACAGTTATGCAGTATGTTTTCGTGCGTGACCATCACGCCTTTGGGATCTCTCGTCGACCCCGATGTGTACTGGAGAAACAGAAGACTCGAAGCGCCATTGTTCGCGGCGCCGTTGAAAGTTTCGTCCGAAATCGTGTCGACGAAGTCTTCAGTTACGATCCATCGAAGACCGGAAATGTAGTCGACGTCAACTCCGGATGCCGAGACTCCGCTTCTGGCGAGATTTGTCTTCAGGGATGCGTGGTAGTCTTTGCTCGTTAAAATACCGGCCGCCTGGCAATCCTTGGCGATGTGGACCATTTTGTACAGGGCGCCCCGGAAGCCATGAGAACTGGGGGGATAGACGGGAACCGGGATCAAGCCCGCGCGCACGCAACCAAAAAACGCGCAAATCATCTCGAGCCCCGGTGGGTAGGCGAGCAAAAGCCGGTCCTGCGCAGCGAAGCGATACTCTTTCCGCAAATGTCCGGCGATCGCCTTCGTCCGGTGGAGAAACGACTCGTATGAGTAGCTTTCGATCTGATTGCCGTTCAGGTCAATGTACGAATAGAGAAGTTTGTGCGGGTGCTCATCCCCTAAACTATCCAGCTTGTCTAAAATCGACGCTATCATAGATCCGCTTTGTGCTCATCGCGGTGGTACCGCTATTCGCTACCCTCCGAGGTTGAATAAGAAACTCCGTGTACGAAAACAACAAAACTCGTGCTGCACTCCGCGCATAGGGGAGATAAAAACGACTGAGTCTCGGAGTTCCGAACTATAGTGCTGGCAGACTTTGAGAACAGGGGCTTGGCCATTCTGCGCCTATGCATCGCTCGGTTCGGTCAGGACATCGACCGCGAGCCTCGGCGTACTGTGGTTTATGGTGCGTACCGCCATTATACAAGTATTGTTTCTTTCGCTGGAAACGGTCAGGTACCGCACCGATACTGGCTAAATTATCGGGATCGCCGAAGTTGGCGCTCGCTATCTGCGACAATACATCCGCCGATTTTGGTTCAACCTTCGTCGCCACGCGTGAAACGGATTTCAGCGCGTACCTCCTGGTGTTGTCCATGCCGAACGCCCAAAGTCTGTTACCGACTCGAGGATAGTCGCCAGATGCTCCGCGATCGCCGACAGGCGAATGCCCGAGACAAGCAGGTTCTGCCGGGCCTCGCCGGGAGTCTGATCGCCTGTTCCAAAGCGTCTCCGTTCCATTCCAGTCACCGATTCATGTTAACAGACGTCCGCAAAGCTGTTAAGCGTTACACGTCATGATTTCGGAGAACATACACCCCACGCCAGGCCCGCCGGATACAAGTTTCCTTGATTTTCCTTAAGATTTCGAGCTAACATGATCTTCTGAAGGGACCAGTGGCACCGTTTGGGCAACGCAATCCGCTGCTGGCAATCAATGCGGAGGCGCCAGTGAAGTCCGAAACAAACGCGGCAATCGGTTTGAAGCCGGACATTGATGATCTTGTGCCATCCGAGGCGTCGCCGCCGCACGCCGTTGACGACGCGGCAAATGTGTCTTCATTCCCAAAAGTCTTACGCCGCCGCCTTGACAATTTTTTTTCCGATGGGAACATTTCTCCCAAAGCCGACCGCGCGATGTGGGTCAAGATAGCCTTGGGTCTTGCAGTGCTGGCTGGCAGCTGGATTGTCCTCTACGCGCTCAACCCGGATTCATGGAAGTTTATCGCCGTTTACCTTTTGAATGGCCTCGCCCAGACATTCCTTTTGCTGAACATCGCGCACGACAGCAACCACAATGCCATCTCGTCGATGCGGTCTGTAAACAAAGTCCTGAACTATGTTTTCGATGTTTGCGGAATCAACTCGTACATGTGGCGTATTCTCCATCATCGAGGCCACCACTCCTGCATTAATCTCCACGGTGAAGACGACGCGCTCACCGGACGCCGCATCTTTCGGTTTACGCCCCACGAACCCCGCGCGCGCCTGCAGCGATTCCAGCACATTTATGCACTCTTCTTTTACGCGTTGTTCTCTCTCGATTACGTTTTTCTAAGGGACTTTGAGTGCTTTTTCTTCCCTTCCCACGAATATCTGAAACGCAGCAAACATCCGGTGCGAGAATACGTCATCCTCTTCGCGGGTAAAGGATTCTACGTCACCTACATGATTATTTTGCCGGTTGTGTTACTGGGGAAATCACTTCTGCTGGTCGCATTGGCTTTCGTGTTGACCCATATAATCGTGGGTTTGACGGTGTCGCTCGTATTCCAGACCACGCATACCGTCGACAGCACTTACTTTCCCTCAAACCGCAGCGAGTTCGATAACGGCGTTTATCACATCTTCGCCACAACAGCTGACTATGCGACCAGTAACCCGGTCGTAGCCTGGTTTGCGGGTGGGCTCAACCATCATATAGTGCATCATCTCTGCCCTTTTGTGTGCCACACTCACTATGGTCCGCTGACCCGGATTGTGAAGGAGACCGCCGAAGAGTTTGGTGTTCCCTATCGGCAACATCCCACCATGCGGCGGGCGATCCGGCATCATTTGATACTCCTGAAGCGCCTGGGCAGCGAGGCGTGACATTGCCCCAAACCGTGCCCGTCGTTTCCCGATCCCGCTGCTTCGCGGATTCGCGCGAGATGGCCAACAATCCGGTCCGGACTTTATCAAAGTACACCGAATTATTCGGCGACACATTCCAGTTCTATTTTGGCGGTGTCAGAGAGGCCCTCGTAACCACCAATCCCGCCGTCATTCAGCACGTGCTGAAGACCAATTCGGAAAATTATCATAAATCTGAAATTCAGGTGAAGCGGATGGGCCACTTCCTGGGCAAGGGTCTTCTCACCAGCCACGGGGAGGTCTGGCGCACGCAACGGCGCCTCATCCAGAAGGGTTTCGATCGAAAACAACTGGACGTTCTGTCTTCGATCATGCAGGACTCCCTGGCGGAGTCGCTGCGGGATTTCGACAGACAAGCCCGTATCGGCCCCGTCGATATCTACCCCCACCTCATGAAAATTACCTTCAAGATGGTCGGCCGGTCGCTGTTTGGCGCCCGGCTGATAGACGACGACATCGACCTCATCAGCCGGACCATCTCGATCATCCAGGAATTCATGGTTCGTCAAACCATTCAGCCCTACCTGAATCCATGGTTTGCCGTCTCAGGCGAACTCCGCAGACACGATGAAATGCGAGCGCGCGCCGACGGCATTCTGCTCGACTACATTAGGAGGCGGCGCCAGGAGGCGCCCTGCCACGATTTGCTGCAGATTTTGATGGATGCTCGTTACAGCGATGGCGAAGGCATGAGCGATGAGCTGGTCCTGAGCGAGAGCATGCAACTGCTGGTCGCCGGCCATGAAACGTCTTCGAACGCTTTATCGTGGCTTCTCTATCTGCTAAGCTCGCGCCCGGATTGTGTCGAAAGGTTACGCCACGAGTTCGATTCTGTGCTGGGTGGAGCGCCTCTGAGTTACTCCGACGTTCCGAAGTTCGAGTTTGCTGCTCAGGTCATACAAGAGGCGCTGCGCCTTTACCCACCGTTTTGGATGGTTGACCGAATGGCTCTCTCAGACGACCGTGCAGGAGATCTCGCCATACCCCGTGGGTCGACGGTGATTGTGTTCATCTACGGCGTGCACCACTCGCCTCAATACTGGGATAATCCCGAGAGTTTCGACCCGGAGCGCTTCACCAAAGCGAGTGAGACGCGTCACACGCCCTTCGCCTATCTGCCCTTCGGAGCTGGGCCGCGGGGCTGCATCGGCGGTAACTACGCCACGCTGCAGATCCTCATGATTCTCAGCGTTCTGCTCAGAAAATACGATCTCCGCCTGGCTCCGGACCAGACCATCGAAGCGCGCCCGATGGTTATCTTGCGACCGAAGCATGGAATCCGCATGACTTTCACCGAGGCAAGCACAGGCGAGGTCGCCCGGCATTGCACGCACCTGCACTAAACGACCGGTCAATGCCAAGCAAACTACTTCCTTGTGAGCACGGCTGCCAGATACCGGAGTTCGGACTCCACTTCCGCGGGATCGGCCACAGTATCCGCGATTTCCTGCCGAAAGAGTTCGCGATACCTCTTGCGAAGCCTGTGAATTGCAACTTTGAGCGCTCCCTCTGAAGTGTTCATTTCGCGGGCCAGTGCGGCATAAGGTGCCTCGGACTGGCCGAGGAGGAACACCTTCAACCGCTCGAAATGCTCCGAGCGGCCGTGCTGTACGAATTCGCTTCGCAATCTCTCCACGACTCGGTCGAGCACCGAAAGCGCCCAGCGCCGTTCGAAGATCCGCTCGGGATTCTCATCGTGCGCAGGCTCCCGTTGGTAGCGGTCTTCGCCCGACGAGAATTCAAACGACACAACCATGCCACCGCCACGTTTGTGTGCGCGCTGGCGGTCTTCTTCGTCTGCGACAAAGAATTTCAAGGAAGTCAAAAGAAAGGACCGGAACCGACCTTTCTCCGGATCAGCACGATCGAGATAGCGGCCCTCCAACACCCGGATAAAGAACTCCTGGGTAAGATCCTGCGCCTGATCGGCCGGATAACCGCGCCGGCGTAGATAGGCATATAAGGGATACCAGTAGGCTTCGCAGAGCGAAACCAGAGCTGACCGCGCTTCCTTGCGATGTGGATCGCCGGCAGCGACTACCAAGGTCCACCGCGTCGTCGGAAATTGGGATGGTCCCGACAGTGTGTGCATGGTCTCGCCGTTCGACATGATCTTGTCAGGGCCGTTCCGCTAAATAGTATAAGGAATCCGCAGCGAAAAGTTACCGGCCGATCGCTACAGCCTGTCGTACTCTGCTTTGGCACTCTTCAGGATCGGGACATCAGAGTCCGCGTTTTTCCAAAGTGTGAGGAAAGCCTCATAGGCAGCTTTCGCCTTGGCCTTATCTCCGGACAAAGCGAACACTCTACCGAGTTGCAAGTCCGCTAGCGCGCCTATGGGATCGGCGCCCACGATACCGCGATGATCGAGAATCTTCTGAAATTCGGCGGTCGCTTCCGCATACCGGTGCGTGGCACGGAAAGCTTCACCGCGCACATAGGCCGAGTGCAAACCGCCAAGATACCAATGATTAAAGTTCAGGCCGTTCACCGCCAGCTCATACCGACGGGTGATTTCCAGGCTCTCCACACTGTCCGCGGGCTTGCCGTGCTCCAGCGCCGCTAATGCGCGAAGAACCGGCACGTAGGTGAACTTTGCGAACGTATCTTCAGGGAAACGCTTTTGCAGATCGCCAGCGAGCGCCTCTGATCGGGAAGAGTCTCCGGAAAAAGCCAGAGCAAGGCCAGCGGCGTATTCGGCATCCCGGCTCTTCGAAAGCTCGAGCGCCGCCAGGGCGTTCCTTTTCGCTGCGGCGCTATTCCCGTAAGCCGCTTCCCACACCGCTCGCGCGGCCTGGTAACTCGCTGCTACTTCGCGATCACCCTCTTGTAGGGCTAGATCCATGGCCCGGCTTGACGACCGGCGCGCGCCCTGCAAACGGCCGCAACGAGCCAGAGCAAGGGCCTCCGCGTGAGCCAGCCGGTATTCCGCTCCGTGCTTACCCTTGGCCAGAGCCACTTCCCGGTCCATCTGCTCCTTATCACCCTTCAACACGGCGATGTTGTATCGCATCACGCGTTGGTTAGGATTGTCCAGCTTGCGTTCAAGCGCGCGCTGAAGCGAGCTCTCGGCTTCGGGGAAGCGGTCGAGGAAAATATAGCTCTGGGCAAGATTACCGTATCCGAACACCTCGTCGGGATTGGCCGCGATTCTTCTTTGGGCCATCTCGATCGCTCTTTCATAACGGCCTGTTCCGTGAGTCGCAAGGCCCGCTAAAAAACCCTGGGCATTTGGATTCTCCCCGCGAGGATAAGTCTGATACCACGATTCGAGGGTTTGGTACGCCTTTTCCAGATTTCCCGTCACCTCCCGGTCGTAGGTAAAGTCAATATAGAATCTCTCCCTGTCGCTGACCCGCTCCCGCAACTGCCAGGCCTTTGTGGTGTTCTCGGCCGACAACACGGACTCTCCCATACCGCTGTAAGAAAGCCCTAACACCGCGTACGCCATAGCGAATTTGGGGTCGATTTCGACAGCGCGGCGGTAAAAAGGCATGGCGTCAGCATTGCCGGAGATTACGACCAACTTCATTCCGGTGCTGTAAGCCTTGAGCGCTTCGAGTGACGTTGTCGTGGCCTCTGGGAGCGGCGTCGAGTGCTTTTCCACCGTAGCCAGCGATTCGCCCACGCGGGTTCTAAATTTGCTCGCGATCTGGCTTAGAGAGTTCAGAACATCTTCTCTTTTCGTCGCCACCATCTGCTCCTGGTCCAGAATGTTTCCGGTGTTACAGCTCTTCGTACGCAAGCCCAGCACATACTGGCTTCCAAGGCTTGCGATAGAGCCCTCCAGAACCGCGCCGCCTCCCGTTCGCTCGCAGACTTGCTGGGCGAGTTCCACGGTCAGCTTCGCGTCTTTTGGTTGTCCCATGAGAGCCAGCGTCTTCTGGACCTGGCTGTCCGAAATCAGGCCGAGGAATGGCGATTGTTCAAGTTCCATCGATAGGCCTTGGCGCAACGTGTCGTCAAACACCGGATCGCCGGTCTTATTGTCGAAATCCGCGAGGACAATGGCATCCTTGTCGGTCAGCCTGGGTCTCGATGTGAAATCGCGATGCGAAAGCGACCAAGCCGTTACAGCGGTTAAAACGAAGAATACAAGTCCCGCAGCCGTACCGAGGGCGGCCAGCCTGTGCCTGCGGAGAAACTTCCGGGTTCGGTACAGCCGGCCCGGGGGTGAGGCCAGCACGGGCCGGTGCTCCAGGTGCCTCTGGATATCGGCGGCGAGGTCTGCCGCCGAGTCGTAGCGCCGCACTCGCGCCTTCTCTAGTGCCTTCATGGTGATCGCGTTCAGGTCGCCGTCGACGAGGCGGCGCAGGGAGACCGGGTCGGTCTGGCGGCGCGCGGCAACGTCGCTGGCTGCCGCGCCCATCGAGGTAAGCTTTCGCGGTAGCGACGGCGCTTCGTCTTCGCGGATGATCCGCAGCATTTCGGCCAAGCCGGCGTTGCGCAGCGCGGCCGTCTCGAACGGCACAGCTCCGATCAACAGCTCGAACAAAAGCACGCCGAGCGAATACACATCGGAACTTTCATCGACGTCACCCGTCACGGTGTCGGCCTGCTCCGGGCTGGCGTATTCCGGTGTCCCGACGATCTGTCCGAACTGCGTGAGCAACGTATTCTCTACTGCCCACTTGTCGGTGGCCTTTGCGATGCCGAAATCGATCACCTTAGGAACCGGCCCGCCGTCCTGTTCCGCCACAAGCACATTCGACGGTTTCAGGTCACGATGGATCACACCTTTCTGGTGAGCGTGTTGGACCGCACGGCAGACCCCGAGGAATAATGCGAGCCGCTCCCCGGTAGTCATCCGCTTGCGATCGCAATACTGGGTAATCGGAGCGCCCTCGATGTACTCCATGACGAAGTACGGCCGCCCCTTCGTACTCGCACCGGCGTCGAAGATTTGGGCGATGTTTGGGTAATCCATCATCGCGAGCGCCTGGCGCTCGTTGTTGAACCGCGCCAGCACCTGGTCAGTGTCCATACCGAGCTTCACTACTTTGAGTGCTACCTGCCGGTGAATGGGCTCAACCTGCTCGGCCAGGTACACGCTGCCCATGCCCCCTTCGCCTAGCAGCCGAACGATGTGATATCGACCGAAGTCGTCATCACCGGCCGCCGCTGCCGACCTATCGATGGTCTGAGCTCCGGATTCTCCCGCGCCGACCGAACTATCGAAAGCGCCCAGGATCAGACACCTCGGGCACAGGCCAGCGGGATCACCGGACCCCAATTCCTGTCCGCATTGAGGGCAGTTTGGCATCTGGAACAGAGTTGTAGGACTTATTTTAAGCCTTTCCGCCATACGCTGTAACCTCCAGCCCCGTGATTCCTTATTCGTGGCAGGTGAGCCGGATTCGGACAGACCACCTGATGATCAACCCGAAAGGAAACTCCAGTTAAGGAACGCATATGAAAAACACAACTAGACTGAACACCCTGGGAAGAGGGCAGAACATACTACTGCTGTATTGGAAAAGAGCTTTTGCTACGGCTCTCTGCGCCCTCGCGTGTTCTCAACTGGGCGTGGCGCAAGTCGCGCCGCCTTCGATCCTGCAGATCGACGTAGCAAATAATGTGCTGTATCTGCAAGACACGTCCGACGTTTCCAAGTTCGCGACGGATCCAAAGGCTACCACCGTCGCCGGCCACGGCTCGAACAATTTCAACCTGGCCGTAGGCATCGCCGACATTGTGGCCGTTAATGGCCAGCCCGTGAAGGGGATTAATATTCGCTCCGCGCAGAACTTTTTTAGCAGCACGGCCCCCGCCCCCGGCGGGGCAATCGCTGACACTGTGCGAGTTGCACAGGCCATGTTCACTTTCGAAATCTTGAAGAGCGACGGCACACCGATCGGGACCATTGTGACGAACGGATACGGTGGTGGCCCTGCGCCGCCAGGAGCTCCATTGACTGCAACGGGAGGAAATAACTTCGCAATAACGGGCGGTACGGGAGCATTTCTCGGTGCTCGGGGCCAGATGGAGGTAGCGGCAAACCCGCCGGGAGTGGCAAACCAACGAGCAGCCTCCATAACAGAGGACCCCGCGAACCGCCGCCTCAATGGAGGCGGAACACAACAGTATGTACTACATTTAATT